>WNFZ01006071.1_pt1 | contig 10983 bp, 13 predicted proteins | sample 5400081 | NCBI WGS metagenome assembly WNFZ01 (sample SAMN13153365, study PRJNA577476) | soil metagenome | isolation source: 80 cm soil or saprolite under grassland replicate 1 | place: USA:California | collected 2016-06-15
GCTGCCGCCCGGACATGGTGTAGCGGAATATCCAAGAGCGCCGCACGGAGTCGGGATCGTCGCCGGGGGACACGACCAGCCACAGGCCGCCGCCGTCGCAGAGCCATCGGGTCCGCCGTTTGATCACCTTGCCATCCGCCCGGACGACGGCGCCCTTGATCATCGGCTCCGCCCGACTCCATCCCGGAAGTTTCTCGGCCGTCCGGCGGATCGATTGGGATGTGCGTTCGCTCATGGACAGGACGGTCTCGGTCGGCCTGGCGTTGCGGACCTGGGCCTCGTTCAACCTGTGAAGCGTCCGTTGGGCCATGACCATTCTCCCGGATTTGCGACATCCCCTGCGACATTTGCCCTTTCGGTATAGACGACTCCCACTCCCGGCACAAGCGGCATTATGCCATTGAACTGACGGGGAAAACGCCAGGAACGGCAAACAAACCGGAGGCCGGGGAACACCGGGTCCAATGGATGCTCTATCCGCAGATCGCGGCGCTCAAGGGCACGGCGAAATTCGAGACCCTGGTGGTGTGCGCGATCGGGGATTTCCTCCCGGAGCCGATTGCGCGCGTGTTCGGGCCGGCGGCCGAGCGCGCGGCAGGCGCGGGACGGGAAATCGATTTTGCGGCGCTGATCGCCAATGACGGCAAGTTCCGGTCCCAGCCGCATGGGCCGCTCGAGGACGAGATCGCGACCCTGCAATACACCGGCGGAACGACCGGAGAGCCCAAAGGCGCCATGCTGACCCACGCCAATTTCTGCGCGGTGGTGAACGCGTATCGTCACTGGATCGGCGCCGATGAAGAGCCGGAAAAGACGCTCGCGGTGCTGCCGCTCTATCACATCTTCGGACTGTCCTTCATCATGCTGCTCTCCGTCGCCCAGGGCTCGCAAGCGGTGCTGCACATCCGCTTCGACCCGGACCGGGTGCTCGCCGACATCGGGCGCAAGAAGATCACGTCGTTTCCGGCGGTGCCGACGATGTACACGGCGCTCGTCAACCATCCCAAGATCAACGAGGTCGACTTCTCCTCGCTCAAGCTGTGCGCATCCGGCGGCGCGCCGCTGCCGCTGGAAGTGCTGCAGCAGTTCCGGCAGCTCACCGGGCTCACGCCGCGCGAAGGCTATGGCCTCACCGAGACCGCGCCGCTCGGCACCCTGCAGGTGATCGACGGGGCGGGCCGGCCCGGCACCGTCGGGCTGCCGGCGCCGCACACCGTCATCGAGGTGGTCGATCTCGAGACCGGCATGAAGGTGCTGCCGACCGGCGAGAAGGGCGAAATCTGCTTTCGCGGCCCGCAGGTGATGAAAGGCTATTGGAACAAGCCGGAAGCGACCGAGGAGGCGTTTCGCGGCGGCCGCTTCCACACCGGCGATATCGGCTACATGGACGCCGACGGCTTCGTGACGCTGGTCGACCGCAAGAAGGACATGATCCTGTCCGGCGGCTACAACGTATTCCCGCGCAATATCGAAGAGGCGATCTATGAGCACCCGGCGGTCGCCGAGGTGACCGTGATCGGCATACCCGACGCCTATCGCGGGCAATCCGCCAAGGCGTTCATCGTGCTGAAATCCGGGCAGCCTGCATTCGGCATCGAGGAGCTCAAGACGTTCCTGGCCGACAAGCTCGCGAAATACGAAATGCCGACCGAGATGGAGATCCGCGCCGCGTTGCCGAAAACGCCGGTCGGCAAGCTCTCGAAGAAGGAGCTCGTGGCCGAGGAGTTGGCGAAGCGCCAAGCCGCGGGAGCGCGCGACGTGGCCTGAGGGGAGCGCCGCGTCACTCCGGCAGCCCGGCCTTGCGCAGGCACTCTTCCAATTTCGTTAAATCTTCCGGTCGCCGCAGCGGCAACACGTTCTTGAGACTCGTAACGCAGTGTCCGGGATCGAGCTCACGCAGCTTTGTCACGATCTTTCGCGCGTCCTCCGCTCGGCCGGTGACCGCATTGCTTAGCGCGGCGGCAACGTATGCCGGAACCCAATTCGGCGCTTCCCGTATTGCCTTTACCGCCGATGCCACAGCGTCGTCATGGCGGCCTGCAAAAAACTGCGCCATTGCCATCCCGGTTTGCATCTGCCCGATGAGCGGATCGAGCGGGCTCAAGCGCATTGCTCGTGCGAAATGCTCGATCGCCTCCTCGGGCCTGCCGAGCCAGCCTCTAACCAAACCGCTGAAATGCCAGGCGGTCGCCAGGTTGGGATTGAGCATGAGGGCCCGATCGATCAGCGCAACGCCGTCTTCCAGATCGTGGACCGCGATGGCTAGCCCCAGTCCGGCCCCGCATAGCGCGACCGCGTCGTCCTTGCCCAATTGCGCGCCGCGCCGGGCCAGTCGGTCGGCCTCGGCAATTTCCCGTGCGCGATCGACCATCCAGCCGTTGGCAATACGCTGCGCATAACATCGCGCCGCCGCGCCGTAGGCCGCCGCAAACTCGGGGTCGAGCTCGATGGCCTTGTTGAACAGCCTGAGCGCGTCGTTGTTGGCGTCCCGCGTGAACTGATGAACGCCTGCCATGCCGCGCAGGAAATAGTCATAGGCATCGAGACTTTCGGTCGGCTTGCGTTTGGCGCGTTCGATTTCGGCTTGCTCCAGCTGCGGCCCGATCGCGCCGACGACGCTCGCCGTCACCTGGTCCTGCAGATCGAAGATATCCTCCAGCGCGCCGTCGAAACGGTCGGCCCAGAGATGCGCATTGGTCGCGCTGTCGATGAGCTGGCCGGTGATGCGCACCCGGTTCGCCGCCTTGCGCACGCTGCCTTCGAGGATGTAGCGCACCCCCAGCTCGCGGCTGACCTGTTTTACATCGACCGCCCGGCCCTTGTAGGTGAAGCTGGAGTTCCGGGCGATGACGAACAACCAGCGCATGCGCGACAGCGCCGTGATGATGTCTTCCACCACGCCATCGGCGAAATACTCCTGCTCCGGGTCGCCGCTCATGTTCTGGAACGGCAGAACCGCAATCGACGGCTTGTCGGGAATCGGCAACCAGGCGGTTTGCTTCATCTTTCCCAGGGAAGGCTCCAGCACGATTTTGTAGGCGCGCACCGGCCGCGCGATGTTCTTCAGATCCTGATTCCCGAGGTCGACGACCTCGACGGATATCTTGCCCTGCACCTGCCGGAAGGCGTCGTCCGAGACGCAGATCCCACCTGGTTCGGCAATGCCTTCCAGACGCGCAGCGATGTTGACGCTGTCGCCGAGCAGGTCGTCACCCGCGACGATCACGTCGCCGACATGAAGGCCGATCCGGAACTCGATGCGGCGGTCGGCCGGGTCATCCGCGTTCCGGACCTGCATTTCGCGCTGGGTGGCGATCGCGCAGCGTAGCGCGTCGATGATCGATGCAAATTCGATCAGGAGCCCGTCGCCCGTCGTTTTCACGATGCGACCGCGATGGATAGAAACGGCGGGATCGATCAGCTCCTCGCGAAGCTTGCGCAAGCGCTGGACGGTGCCTTCTTCATCGAGCCCCGTGAGCCGCGAATAGCCCGCGACATCGGCGGCAAGAATTGCGGCGAGCTTGCGAGGTTCGCTCATTCAGCGGCACGGGCCTGCGGAGGATGACGCGTACTCTATCACAGCATGGGCGATCGGACGGGAGGCCGGGAAGTCCCGGAGACGCGAGACCAGACCGGCCGGCAAGCCGCTGCTCACGTTGCAAAAACCGATCGACTACCATTATACCTCCACTTACCCCAGAACTGCCGCCTTTACTGATTACACAGGCATTCTGTGGTAAGGTGCCTGTTCAGGGGGACGGGACCGAAAGGGCGGTTCCGCCATGTCGATGCGTTTGTGTACGAGTGCGGCTGCGGCTGCGGCGGCCGCGGTGTTCGGCGCGTGCTTGCAGGCGCAAGCTGCCGACATATCGACCCGTGTTCCGGCCAAGGCACCGGCCTACGCGCCCTATGCGCCGGTGCCGTATTTCAATTGGAGCGGGCTCTATTTCGGCATCAATGGCGGGGGCGGGTGGGGCAGTTCGAGCCACACTGACAGCCAACTCGGCAATACGACCGGAAATTTCGGGATCAGCGGCGGCCTGATCGGCGGAACGCTCGGATTCAATTATCAGGTCGGCTCCTGGGTGTGGGGCCTCGAGGGCGACCTCGACTGGGCCCGGATCCACGGCAGCAGCGGCCCGATCAACGGCGTGAACTACGATAGCTATCTGCAGTGGCTCAGCACCGTGCGCGGCCGGGTCGGCTACGCATTCGACCGGTTCCTGCCCTATGTCACCGGCGGCCTGGCGGTCGGGGACGTCAAAGGTGCCATTACAACTCCCCCGGTGACGATCCTGAGCGGCACCAACACCCAAGCGGGCTGGACCTTGGGCGCGGGCGTCGAATATGCCTTCACGCCGAGCCTGAGCGCCAAGGCCGAATACCTGTTCGTCGATCTCGGCTCGAGCACGCCCGTGCCCGGGGACAGCGTCGAGCTCAAGTCCCACGTCGTTCGCGGCGGCTTGAACTGGCGATTCAATTGGGACGGCCCGCGGCGGTATTAAGCGCAACGACGGCGGCGGGCCGGCGGCCTGTTGCTGCGGCTCGAACACCCGGCAGCCAGGCGCGGCGACGCTATTCGATGGCTTCCGTCACATCCTCGTAAACGTCGATCTCCACCGCCTGCGACAGCAGCGTGCGCCAAGTCTGCAGAAAAGCCCGCATGGTCGGATCGCCGGCAATCCGCTGCCGATTCATCTCGAAAGCCTCCTCGGCCTCGTATTCCAGCACCTGCACGAATTGCGTGGGATCGTCGACATTGTGCAGCAGCCGGATGCGGGCGCGCCCGAAAGCCTCGTAGAAGGGAATCGCGGCCTTGATCAAGGGAAGGAGTTGTTTGGTTTCCGTCGTCGGCGTCCTGATCTTGAAATGCAGAATACGCCGTACCGTTTTCGCTTCGTTTGCCATCCGGCGCGCTCCTAAAGCCTCGCACACGCGACCTTTCGCGAGGCGTGCGTGTCGCCAGCATCCATCGGCTTCATAGCATATTGCAGGGTCGAAAGCGGAGCTTGGCCCCGCGCACATCCCACGGATTCGGCGTGCCGCAGGCACGCAAGCCGCCCGATTTCGGCGCCGCATCGATGCTCGAGCTTCGGCGCGCAGGACGCCGAGGTCACATCGATCGTGAAGCAGTTCACATCGCCCGAATCGGTGAATGCGGTACAGTCTGCATGGCGGGCCCCGGAATGTGCGCAGCATGCGAATTTCGCGGGGCATACATGCGACACTCGCGAAAGGGCACTTTCTCGCCTATTTCCGCGCGTGACGCCGGCCGGCCCGGCTCGCGCGCGCATACGGACCGGAATTCGACGCGCAGGATGGCCCCGAGCTGCGGGTTCAAACCGACGGGGCTGCGAGCTCGGAATGGCAAGACAATGAAAACCACCCACCAAACCCCGCCGGTCGGCGGAATGCAGAGGCTCGGGACCGTGTTCATCCGCATGGCAGTGGGGCTCTTGCTGGGCTCCGCGATCACCGTTGCGGTAGTGGCCGCAGGCTTGGATCTATTCCCGCTGCGACCCTGATCTTCCGGGCCGCCTGCCCGGCTCACCGGGCGCGCGCCACGGTACCTCGCTGCCGGGGCGTTTTATCGATGATCGAGATCCATCGGATCGCAAGCTTCGGCCCGAACCATCGTGGCTACCGACCGCGATACCTTCGCTGCAAGGATGTTGCCGACGCGCGCGAATCGACTGCCTCGATGCGGATCCCCGCGTAACGCAAACGGGCATCGAGCTCGCTCTGCGTCATTCGTCCGATTTTGACGCGCTGCTCCATGGCAAACCGATCGAGCACAAACGGCTTGCCGGCAAACCGGCACACGATCGAAATCGTGCAATAGACCGTTCCCGGGATGGCGCGGATGCGCTGCGTTTCCTGCTTCGCGATCTCCGCATTGGCGGGGAATAGGTTCCGGTACTCCGGGCTGGCGAGCACGAGATAAGGCTCCAGCCGCGTGGATAGGAGCAATCGGGCAATCAAGGCAGCAAGGATCGCCGCCCGTGCGCGATCGACCTTGGACTCATCGAGGCCGAAAATTTGGCTGGCCGTATCGAACGCCAACCCCAGACCGAGAGCCGTGGCGACCGCGAGCTCGAATTGCGCATTGTCATCCACGCCGTCTCCGCCCGACTGCAGAAAAAATGCCGCAAACGCCACGCCGATGTAGATCCGGACGAATCGATTCGATTCGGTACCCGATGCGCGCCATGACCAAATCAGACACAGGAGCAGAGCGGGCGCGATCCACTGCAGGCGGCCCAATAGATGCAGCGATCTGACCACGCTGTAATATCGCGGGGACAATAGTTGATCCGCGAATGAAGGTCCGAGGCAAGGCCGAAACCGGCCGCGCCAATGCCGACAAGGGTCGCGCGCAAGCCCAGCCGCCAATGGATGCTGGTCAGCCAAAGCAGCGCCGCGGCCGGCGTGGCCACCAGAGAGTGCTTGTAGAATCCGGCGATTACCATGAGCAGCACTGCCGGCTCTACCGACCGTTCGCGCCGATGGCGCGCCAAAAACCAAACAAGCGCCACGATCATCAACCCGGTCGCCGGCAGGTGCGGGTCGTTCATTCCGACGTATCCGTCGAAGAACCGCGCCGTGGTCGCCAGAAACCACAGTCCGCCCACAACGGCTGAAATCCTACTCGCTCCGAGCCCGCGAATGCAGACGGCTGCCGACACGGAGATCGCCGCCACCGCGAGAATTGACAGCGCGCGCCCCACATACAGCGCGTCGAGGCCGAGCTTCGAGACGGGAGCGACCCAATAGAACGACAACGGCGGGTAATTATTGGTGATGAGCGCATCCGCGTCTGGATACAATCGACGCGATCCCGATGCCGCATCGGCATGATAGGCGTTCCAGGCCTCGTTGACGTCGATCTCCAGCGGAAACCCGGCACGCCAGATCGGCCAGGCGCAATACACGCCGGCGAGGATCCCGAGCATCACCAATCCGCCCCGGACCAACCGCGAATGTGCGCCGTCGCCGTCGAGCGCGCTCGATCGGCGCGATTGCCGCAGCCGCGCCAAACGGCTCGCCGGTTTCGCGATCCGTCGGATTTTAATCACGAGCGGGCATCCCCATCCTGCTCTGTCGTCCTGCGCTTGCGCGATGCCCACGGACAGGCATCAAACGCCGGAAGACCGACAGCGCCAGTTCCGGTTTCCCAATCTAGTCGAATCGAGCCGAGGCGTCCCGCAACGTCCTAGAGCGTATCGCGAACGAGTGGAACATAGCGGGCATTGGTGAGATAATTGACGCATCCCTGTGGAGTGAAGCAATCGAGCTGATCGCCGACGGCGTCCCACAGCCCGGCAACGGTGCGCGCATCGATTTTTCGTAACCCGGCTTTGAGCTTGGCGAAGGCTTGCTCGATCGGATTGAGATCGGGGCTGTAAGGAGGCACATTAGACGGGCGTTGCGCCACGGCGCTCGATTGCCTCACGCACGCCGGCGACTTTTTGAAGAATAAAAGGCTCATATGAGACGGCACGTGCAACCAATAGAAATCATTTTTGATTCAATGATCTATTTTCCTGGTTGTTAATGCCTCGTATCAATGGAAAACCCAAAAGAAACGCCAACGCGAGATCGACGCCAGCGTTCGAGAAAACTCCGTAGTAGATCGAGAACAACGCCTCGATAATCAGCCAGGTAAAGATTCCATACAGCAGCGCCCTCATCAGATCAGTATCCTTTTTCTGAAACGCATGCCGACCGACGAAAAAGAAAGTCGTGCATAAGCCGATAAATGTGGCACCATACACGCCATTTCCCCAAGGGATCAAAACGTCCGTATTAAAAACTGGTATGACGCCAAGGCCGAAAAAAGCGAACACGATGCCCCACAAAACACCGATGATTGAGACGACGCTAAACCATAGTCTCAGGATTTCTCTGTTCATAACTTCATTATAGCGGCACGAAAGGCTGCCTTCAACCGCCGCCGCGATCCGAACGACGCAAGTCTTCCGAGTAAGGTCGTTCCATCTCTGCTGGCCTCCGCCCAGTGGTCAGCTTGAATCACATTCCGTCATCGGCGGGAATCCCCTTCCGATTTCCTTCCGTTCGGAATAGGCTCTAGTCGGTCGGACTCGCCATAAGCCGTTGATGCTCGATCGCTTGGCGATGAAGCGGCGGGTCAAGAGCAGACGGTCGACGGCAGGCGAGCTAGGGGCACGCAAAAGCCACGGGGACTCGCAGCGAGCCGATCGATCCACGCACCTCGGCGGATTTTCCGGCACGACGGCGTCGAGCCGCCGCAACCGCCGCAATGCTTCATTCACGCCCGAACTGCTTACGCAATTCGTCCTTGGCTCGCATCAGGGTGCGCCGGCGCGAAGCGGGCAGGTTCTTGCCCGCACGATTGATGTAAAACGTCAGCATCGACAGCGCGGAGCGGAACGGATCCGCCTTTCGTCGCTTGCTGCTTTCTGCGGAGCGTTTCAGCGATCTGGCGATGCGCTTGGGGTCCTTCCCGGTGAAGACGCCCGCGCGCAGATCCAACGCATCGCTGCGCTCGGTCACCTGATGAGACCATTTCCGGCTTGCACGTTTGGCCATGTGACACCCGCAACAACGAGGGTGATATTGTTGAAAATCGCCAATGCGCCGCAATGTTCCAAATCTGGGAACGATCAACGATCAACTCGGCTTCATCGATTCTTGATCGGAATCATCCCCGCCTCGATTTGAATCGCCCGCGGTTGGCGCTCGAACGCCTGCCGCATCGCTTCGACCGATTCCAGCAACTTGTCGGGATTCAATCGGATCGTGGTTCCGCAGCCTGGACAGGTAATGTTGTGATTTGCTTTGAGCCAGCCGACCGTCTGCTGCATTTCATGCATGCATTCGGGGCATTGAAACACGATCTTGTGGTCGCCGATCCGAGCCATTGGTCACACGGGCGTCTGTGATGGCGACCATAGCCGTCCGCGCGAGGCGCCCGCAAAGCATCCAGGCGGTTAAGCTTAACCGTGGGTGCGTGGTCCCGAGCAATGCGCGCGATCCGCAGCGTTGCCGTTTGCGCGAGGCGTGGTAGAGGCTTCAGGATCATTCAGTCCGCCCCATCCGTCTCTCCGCTGTCGCCCGGATCCGTGCATGTCCTCCCCGATGAGAGAAGCAGCCCCCACCGGGAAGCCTGCCGCGTCCGGGCCGCGATCGCTGTTTCTGAGCGTATTTCCCTCGATCATGCTGCCGATGTTCCTGGCGGTGATCGATCAGACCATCGTCGCGACCGCGCTGCCGGCGATCGCCGCATCGCTCGGCGGAGTCGAGCGCGTCTCCTGGGTGGTGATTAGCTATCTGGTCGCAGGCACGGTGGCGGCTCCTGTCTACGGCCAGCTCGGCGACGTTTTCGGCCGTCGCCGGCTGATGTTCATCGGCCTCGCGATCTTCCTCGCCGCCTCGGTGTTTTGCGCCTTCGCCAACAGCATCGAGATGCTGACGCTCGGCCGCGTGCTGCAGGGCCTGGGCGGCGGCGGTCTGATGACATTGTCGCAGGCGCTGATCGGAGAAACCGTGCCGCCGCGCGAACGAGGTCGTTATCAGGGCTATCTCGCCGCGGTGGTGGTAACGTCGAATACGTTCGGCCCCGTCGCCGGCGGCTATCTCACCCAGCACCTGGGCTGGCGCTCGATCTTCCTGATCAACCTGCCGCTCGGCGTCATTGCCGTGGTGCTGACCTTGCGTCTCAAGGCCAAACCGGGCTTTCGCAGCGAGCACCGCTTCGATTCGACGTGCCTGCTGCTGTTCGTGCTGTTCATCGCCCCAACGCTACTCGCGCTCCAGCAGATCCAGCACGCCGAAATCGGCGCGCTGCCGGCGATCGCGGCTCTGGCCCTGCTGGGCCTGGCCTCGCTTGCGCTGCTGGTGCGCCAGGAGCGACGGGCGCCCTTCCCGCTGCTGCCGATCGGCTTGTTGCGCCAGCCCGCGATCTGGCGCAGCGACGCGCTCGCCGCCTGTCATGGTGCGGCGCTGGTCTCGCTGATCACCCTGCTGCCCATCTACCTGCGCGTCGCGCGGGGCGCGTCGGCGTCGGAAACCGGTCTCCTCCTGGTGCCGCTGACGATCGGGATCGGCATCGGCTCGATGATCACGGGACGCGTCATCAGCAGGACCGGACGCACTTCGATCTTTCCGTCCTACGGCCTGATCTTTGTCACGATCACGTTGCTGTTTCTGGCGTTCTGGATCCCGCGTCTCAGCGCTTGGGCGCTGGCCTGGGTGCTGTTGTGGAACGGGCTGTTCATGGGAACCGTCATGGGCGTCGTGCAGGTCAACGTGCAGAGCGTGGCCGGGCCGCGGATGCTCGGCGCCGCAGCTGCCTCGGTGCAATTCTCCCGATCGGTCGGCGCGGCATTCGGGACGGCCCTGGTCGCCGCGGTACTGTTCGCGACCCTGGCATGGACCGATCCGGAGGCTGCGCACCTGTTCGGAACGATGGTGCAACACGGCGCCGACGTGCTGGCAGCGCTGCCCGCTGCGCGTCAGACGGTCCTGCGGAACGCATTCGACGAGGCGTTCCGCGCCGCGTTCCTGACGATCGCGGCTTTCTCGGCACTGGGGCTGGTGCTGGCCTGGTACACGCCGGTGCGGCGGATCTGAACCGCCGGAGAAGGCGAACATCCTCGGCGGCGGCCGAGAACGGCCAGCCCGCACGATCGACGCGTCTATTGCGGCTGGTCGGGCTGTCCGAGGAATTGCAGCTCGTATTTGTGCTTGAAAACTTCGATGTTGTAGACGACGTAGATCGCGGCCGCCGCGCAGATCAGCGCGCACGCCACCAGAATGACGTCCCGAAAACTGCGCGACATGGCAAGGCACATAGGTATCGCGCCGACATCCGGCAATGCGCGTACCGCAAGGCAGACGCCTGCAATTTGCTGCATGGTCGAGGCCGGGGCCGCCGGCGGGTTCGAATTTGGAGAAAAGGAACATTCAGCGACAATCCGCATTGAAATTCGCTTCTGTTGC
>WNFZ01008509.1_pt1 | contig 10983 bp, 11 predicted proteins | sample 5400081 | NCBI WGS metagenome assembly WNFZ01 (sample SAMN13153365, study PRJNA577476) | soil metagenome | isolation source: 80 cm soil or saprolite under grassland replicate 1 | place: USA:California | collected 2016-06-15
CCGCACTTCTAGGACCCGGTTCTACTATTTCGAAAACCTGAGCATGATCCCAGACGAACGCCGCTACTTAGTCGTGGATCTCACCAGCCAACAAAACGTCGGCATTCTCGGCGAAGAATTCATGATCACCAAGGCACGCATCGGACTCAACTTCATCGTCAAGGGGCGAGTCTGGCAGATCAAACAGATCACAGACGATGGAAAGGTCTACGTTCTTCCCATTATCGACCCCACCGCCGCCATCCCAGGATGGGACGGGCAGATACTTCCCGTGCCCCGCGCCCTTGCTACCAAGGTCGGAATCTACCGAGCCATTGTGGATGAGCTAATTGATGAAAACACCACGAAACCGACGGCGGTTGAGACTCTCTCCCAACGCTGGCCTTGCGAAACCTATGGTTTGAGACGGCTAATCGAAGAGATTGAAACCCACAAAGCGACTGGAGCGCCTGTTCCAACCGATCAACGAGTCCTCATCGAGGGCTTTGACCGATACATCATTCTTCACGCCCATCTCGGCGACATTCTAAACTTCACCCTTGGGGAAGTTATTGAGGAACTCTTCCGCCGCCAAGGCCTTGTCCGAATGTGGTGGTCGGACCCTTACCGAATTCTCTTTGAGATGACCGCTGACACCTCTGACTTGGATCTAGAGGATCTGTTCCTGAAACAAGTGTTCGGGGTCGAAGAGCCTGTGCTAGGCGGAGCATGTCACGGAGTGCTTCATCGCCACTTCCCATGGCAGCTCCATATGAAACATGTCGCCGAGAGGTTCGGAGCACTGGCCCGTGGGCGGCTCATGTATGGAGATGCGATGAAGGAACTGATGCTGAGATTTCGACTTACTCCGATCTACGACGAGACGATCAGAGAAGCTCTGATGGAACACTCTGACTTCGACGGTATGAAAGGAATCTTCAAGCAGATCCGAGAAGGGAAAATGGACTTGAGATTCTTCAGATCGAAGGACAGACCCACACCACTCGCCTACCATATCCTCTATCGACATGTCGACATCCCCGAGCTCATCGCGCCAGAGAACGTTGCGACAGACAACATGGCTCGATTGCGAATCTCAATCGAGGGACGATCCATTGACATGCTGTGCTTCGATTGTGGCAAGCTGACGAGAAATGCTAGTATAGCAGGTCTTCAAGAACACCCGGTCTGCCAAGATTGCAGCTCTAAGCTTCTGGCTCCCCTTTTCTGGTCCAGTGCCTACGCAACGAATATTCTCCAGAAAAAGCGAGACAGACAGTCACTGGACGAGAACGAGCAGAAGGCTTTGACCAGAACACGACGCTCAGCGGATCTCGTAATTGCCTATGGAAGGAGAGCAATAATCGCCCAGTCAGTGTATGGTATCGGACCGCAGACCGCTGCGAGAGTTCTGTCAAAGATGCACGAGAGCGACGACGAGTTCTATCGGGACCTTCTAGAGGCTAAGTTACAGTTCATAGCAACTAGGCCCTTCTGGAATAACTGACTAGGAATTTCGTGGAACCTCTTTCGCACCACACACTACAGAACTAAATCACTCGCTGCGAATATCGCGCCAGATAACTCCCTTCATGGTCATTTTTACACCTTCACAAGCTTCCACAGTGGAAACATCAAGAAGGCGTCAACTACCCTTGAAAGCCTGAAACTCGGAAAGGGAAACCCCGCTGGTCAATCGGGGGAGACGGTCCAAGCGCTCTTGACACGTCGGTCCAAGTTCATATTCTTCCTAAAAGGACGTTGCAAATGAGCATGGATGGCCAAGATACACACACTAGTTGTGGGACGCTTACAGACCAACTGCTACATCCTACAATCAGACTCCACAGCATTAGTCATTGACCCGGGAGACGAATCGGAAAGAATCATTCGCTTCCTCAAAGACATCGCTGTCAAGCCTACTCACATCGTTGCCACTCACACCCACTTCGATCATGTACTCGGCGTTGACACTATTCGCGCCAAGCTCAAGATCCCGTTTCTAATCCACCGCGACGACCTCTCGATGCTCGAGTCGATGCAGAGCCGTGTCCGCCAGATCATGGGCTTCAGCGTCCCGCCACCGCCCAAGGTTGATCAATTTCTCGAGGACGGACAATCGATAGAGTTTGGACAGGACAAAGTGAAGGTAATTCACACCCCAGGGCATTCTCCGGGGAGCATCAGCCTAGCTGGTCAAGACTTCGTCATGACCGGGGACGCCCTGTTCAACCAGTCTATTGGGCGAACCGACCTTCCAGGAGGAGACCTCGACACGCTAATACGTTCCATAACCCAGTGCTTGTTCATCCTAGATGACGATACCATTGTGTACCCTGGACATGGTCCAGAGACAAGCATCGGCGACGAAAAATTCGCCAACCCCTTTGTGGGACGAGCGGCCAAAGGCATTCCCTAGGTCCCGCAACACTCCTCAAGGCAACCTCAGGTTGGGACAGCCTGGTCAATTGAACCGAACTGTTGTTGTGTCGCAGATGCACCTGAGAGCGATTAGGATTATCTACCGCAAGAGACATCTAGATAGTATGAAAAAATCCGAAGAAGAATGGAAGAAGCAACTGGACACGGAGACCTATCAGGTTTTGAGAAAGAAGGCAACCGAACGGCCATTTACCGGAAAATACCTCCACAACAAGGAGAAGGGAATGTATGTATGCGCCGGATGCGGAGCACCATTATTCTCATCCGATACAAAGTTTGACTCAGGAACAGGCTGGCCCAGCTTCTGGTCCCCAGCAGAAAAGGAAAATATTGAGGAAAAATCCGACCGCAGCCTCCTCATGAAAAGGGTCGAGATTCTATGCAAGCAGTGCGGAGGTCATCTAGGCCATGTTTTTGAAGACGGCCCTCAGCCCACCGGGCTACGGTACTGCGTGAATTCTCTCTCCCTAAACTTCAAGAAAACTGATGATAAGAGTGCATCCTCAGGGACCAACTAGTAGTCCGTAACTTCGTTTTGACTAGCAACCTGCTTGCGGAGATTGAATCTCACCCGAGCTACCGTCAGAGATATGAGAGCGGGTTAGTTCGAGAAGCGAGAGAGCCCTTAGAGCAATCGGATCGGAGAATCATATGGCTGGACTAGATGTTGTAATAATCGGATCATTCCTTCTCGCTTTCAAAGCCATCCTGATAGAAGGAAGCGAGGTCGCGATTCTCTCTCTTGCAACCATAAAACAGATCGGCAAAAGAAATGTGTTCCTCGGCGTTGCCCTAGGAGGCCTCGGATCCATTGTCACGTTCCTAATCGTCGAACAAGCCTTCCTTGCGCTAAAAACGATTTCCGATGCTCTAATCAACCTGATACCCGGGGTAGTCATCCTCTACTTTTCCTACCGGTTTCTGCGAGGATTCGTCAAGTACTATTTCCGAGGAAAATCGTTCAGGGCAAAGATGGAAAAATGGAGCGACGAAGTCGTTGAGAAAGACAGGAAGCACAGCGAAGGCGTCACAACCACGGAAGGTCAGATACCATTCTCCGTCCAAAACTCCCTACCAGTATTCAGCATCACGATGACAGAGGGATTTGAAGCAAGCCTCATCCTCGCAGCAGCTGGAGCCTTCAACATGGAATGGACCCTTGTAGGCGCACTAACGAGCCTTATCCTCCTCATCGTCGTCTGCGTGTTCTCCTATGACTACCTAATGCAGGTTCCAAGATGGCTCCTAGATCTGATCGCAGGCATCGTCCTCCTCTCCTTCGGCTCGTACTTTTTCATCTCGGGGATACTAATCGCAACGGGCGTTATCTCCTGACATGAGACGTTTTGCGACCTTTCACCCGAGTCTCTGAGTAAGAAAGGCCAATGAGATTTGCTTTCGGCAAGCCGGCTGAATCTCCTAGCTTCAATCCAAGCCCTTCCCAGAGACCTACGGCTCCTCTTTCTGTCACTGTTCCTCTGGACCTTCGGCCTAGGACTCTACAACTACATCTGGCCATTGTATTTGCGAGACCTGCAAGCATCCCCTAGCGATGTGGGCCTGGTATTCTCCATAGGATTCCTTGCCCTTGCCCTGAGCATGATTCCCGGAGGAATACTAGCGAACAAGTACGAACTGAAAGCGTTGTTGATCATAGGCTGGGCAATGAGCATTCCACCTCCGCTCATGTACTACTCCGCGAGAACTTGGACCGACGTGATTCCCGGAATAGTCCTGTTTCAAGTATCAGGGTTCAATGTTCCAGCGTTCAACGCTTACATCGCAGGAGCTGCTGAGAGAGCCAAGTCCGCGTCCAACTTTGGCATAACCTGGGCATCAGCACCACTGGGAGTAGTCTTCTCACCCTTGGTCGGAAGCGTTCTACTCAATTGGATCTCTGTACGAAGCATCTTCATACTTGCATTCGTGTTCTTCTCGATCTCAACGATAGTTCTCTTCTTCATGAAGCCGCAGCCTCCACTGGAAAGCGATGCTCGGTCTCCTCGACTTGAATTTCCCAGGTCGCGTCGAGAAGGATCCCTCCTTCTCTATCTAGCCGGAGCGGCGCTTGCCTGGAGCGTAGCCTCGCCCTTCATACCCCTCTACTTCCAAGACGCGCTCAGCCTAGGCCCTTCGACCATATTACTTCTCGGCGCCCTGCAATCTCTGGGTGCCGCTGTCTTCGCCATTCTCCTCGGTAGGAGAGCAGATGCGAGAAGCCAAGGCGGGACCATGGCTCTGGGTCTTCTTCTGTCCGCAACAGGCCTTATCGGAGTTCTTCTGACGAGTAATCTCTTGTTAGCGTTTCCACTTGTCTTCCTCATCGGAAGCGCCAGAGCGCCAAGCCTCGTTGCCTACTCCATTCTTTCGACTGTGCGGAAGGGAGCCTCGAGAGCCGGACAGTTCGGGTTCTACTTGACGATGGAGAGCCTAGGGTTTGTACTTGGATCCTACATGGGCGGTTTACTCTACACTCTAACCCCGATAAGCATCTTCTACACAACCTCGACATCGTTCGTAGCGCTTGCAATCCTCGCCTGGCTGAGCTTTCGGCAGAATGCCGAATCCTCGCCGTCAAAACCAACTGTGAAATCAGTGGCTACCGTGATGTAGCAAGATTCAAGGTTCACTTTGGCTTTCGCCTACTATCGTTTCTTCCCGTAGACCGCATAGACGATTCCCTGCGTTAGTGGAATAGGCCTTGTGTCGGGCAGTCCCTCCTCGACCATTAGGGTGGCAATCTGAGGCCCTGTTCTAGACTTTAGAATCGAACGGCCAAGGTATGAAAGAGTCCTACCCCAAGCCTTTGAGACAATTCTTCCGAAGATGGGAAAAAGTCCGAGGAGGTAGTCGTAGTAGAATAGTCGGAATATCCTGTTGGGGGGCCGGGCGAAGTCGAGAGAGATCACGACACCGCCTGATGTTGTTGCTCGAGCCATCTCCCTGAATGTTAGTCTCGCATCGGACACATTTCTAAGCGCAAGGCTGATCGATGCAGACCTGAAACAATCGTCTCTGAACGGTAGGTTCTCAGCCCGGGCCAAAACCCAGTCGGTTCTCTCGGTCATCCCCTTCTGTCTCAACCTTTCCTTTGCGGTTTGCAGCATTGAGAGAGTCAGATCTACGCCGACCACCAAGCCGTTGTTGGCGATTGCGTTTGCAAAATCGGCGGCCAAGAGTCCTGTACCGGTGGCCACGTCGAGTATTAAGCTGTCATGTTGAGGCCGGGCTTGTTCGACCACGAAGGCTCGCCATTTTCTGTCTTGGCCGAAACTGAGGAGTCCTAGGAGCAGGTCGTATTCTAGCGGAACCTTAGAGAATAGGGTGCGGACGTAGCGGGCTTTGGAATCGTACACTGCCTATGCTACTGCAGGCTGTGTTTTCTTAGCTTCTGCTCTAGTTAAAGCATAGCCGACCGCGCCTATGCCTGCCACAACCAGTACTACGAAGAGGACGACAGGCACGAGAGAGAGCGCGATTGTCCCAACAAACCATGCGGCTCCGAGGACAGTGACCATTGCACCCCAGGCGAGAATCATTGATCGAGGTGGGGCGTAACGGTCATCAGGACCGGAGAGTTTGAATGCAGCTATGACGAGCCAGATCCCGAACGCTAAGAAGACGAGCGGAATGCCAGAGAAGGGGTTTAGCCCAGCCACCCCAACAAAAGAGAGGAGCATCAAGATCCCGAAGATTATCAGGAATACTCCACCATTCAGCGGAGCCCATGGAATCCGAGGCATTTTGATCTTGTCGAACCTGCAGGTGTTCCGGTTTATAGTTCTATTGTAATCATCAAGATGGTGCGGGGTAGATCGCCAGTTGTCAGATGTGATCGTACGCGTTGTTCTGCTCGAAGTTTCCTGAGCGTATGTCCTGCTCGATCTCTCTCAGCATAAGGATCCTCTTGTAGGTGGGCGGATGCGTCATGAAGAGCTCTGTGGCCTTCCGCCAGTTTGACTTGGCTTCTTGCTCCATAGCGGCTTCTAGCTCTCGTTCGTCGAGAACGCCATCCTTGTCGAGATCATATTTCGACTTCTGATCCATTATGGATGCAACGTCCTGTTTTGCCTGGGCAGGGTCCTCGATGAAGAAGGCTCGGGCTCCGTGAGGCTGGCCGGGGGCGAGAGACAGGCCGTAAGCGATCTTGGTGAGGGCGCTTTCTAACTCTCGCGGCTGCTGGGTGAGAAATGCGGAATATGCGTCTGCGTAGCTCTCTCGAAGACGAGTGAGTCGGAGTGCTAGTAGGGTGGTGAGAATATAGACTGCGTAGGCGGCGACCGCGACGATAATCAAGAGGCCGGCGCTGTTATTCTTGTTGCTGCGGCCGCTGTAGCCGCTGGCGATGCCTCCCCAGAGAACAGACCGAGCGATGAGATACGCGACTAGTGGAATCGCGCTAATCATCGTCACTACGATAAAGTCGCGATGCTTCACATGACCGAGCTCATGTCCTATGACTCCTTCTATCTCGTTCTCATCCAGACGCTGGAGTAGGCCCTGATGGACAGCGAGCGTGGCGCCTTTGCTGGTTCGTCCGAACACGAACGCGTTAGGAGTCGGGTCGGGTGAGACAGCGAGCCGAGGCATCGGAATACCTGCCTTCGAGGCGAGCTGGCTTACTTTCGCTTCAAGCCAGCTATTTTCGCCCGGGGCCAAGTAGTGCAAACGACTTGTAGCGCGGACGATTACAGGACCGATCATGTACTGAAGCAGTATTATGAAGAAAGCACCTACTAGCCCGAGCACTAGTCCAGTAAGAGGATCGAGGAAGAAAGCGGATATAACGAACAGGAGGCCGAGGAATATGGCGAAGACCAGAATTATCGTAAAGCCCATAGTTCGCTTTAGCGCACCGAGTCCTGCCAATTCAGCTTCCTTGGTCTAGAGAGCTTAATTCGGCCTTCATTAATTCTATCCTAGAACAATCAGGGAGAGACATTGGTGGACATTGTTTCAGAAATAGAATGCGAGAATTGCGGCGCTCCTCTCAACATTAACCCTGGAGAGATCGTTTCGACTTGCCGCTACTGTGGCTATACTGCGGTTGTCGGGGCGGATCAACCGTTCCAGCTAGAACACAGTCTCATCCTCAACAATAACAACGCTGCGAGTATCGAGAACGCTCTTCGCGACTGGATGAGAGAGGGATTCATGAAACCCGAAGACCTCGCGAAGAAGAGCAAGATCTTGACATTGGAATTGCGGTATCTTCCATTCTGGCTCGTCCGGGTTGATGCGACAAGCAACTACGAGGGAGTGCTAGAGCGAGTCTCTCCACCTTCGCCAAGGAAAGGCGTGATAGACAGGGATTACGACTGGCTTGTCTTGGGAAGAAAGGGAGCGCAGTTTCCGACACGGGAGTACAGTATCCCGAATACAGGGAAGATTCCTTTCGATTTCAAGAGAATAGATTCGGGAGCGAACTTCCTCAACAGCGAGATGACTAGCGAGGAGGCGATTCAACGTGCTAAGGATGAGGTGGAGGCGAATCAGAGGTTCTTGGCGAAACAGGAAGTGGACCAGATAACGTCCTTCAATACTAGTTTCAAGGTTGATAGGCCGACGTACATTCACGCACCGATCTGGTTCAGCACATACGAGTACAAGGACCGGAGCTACAACGCGCTACTGGACGGAAGCTCAGGAGCAGTTCTTCGAGCGGACATTCCACAAACAGATTTCAAAATGATCTGAGCGTCTGCGAGAAAAACGGATAGTCGGGTATACTGTAGTGTTGGTGCTTAGGAAGGATGCAACTTGGCGGGAAATGTAGCCTTCGCTACGAAACGAGTTTCGGAGAAGTACACAGTTATGTGTCACGAAATTGGTCTATTACTCATGACCACGAATGGCGCGCATATGACATCCGCGTTCAATTCCGCCACTCTTGCGTCGCGAGAGTCGGTCGCTAAGACCCCCTATTTTCCAAAAATCATTTCCTGTCTGGCGGTGATAATGCGCGAGACAGGCGGCTCAGGGTGCAATCCAGGCTTAAATGACAGGCAAAAAGACACGGAAATCTAGCGGCATTCTCGAATGATTCATGGGCGAGTGGGGGGAGGTGTCCCAGAATCGAGATCAGGGCTGATAATGGGCGATTCTGGACGGTTTCCCGCTAGCCCAAATCGAAGCATGGCTGCGAGACCAGTTATTATCGAACGAAGACCTGAGTCTCAGTCGGGAAAATTCGATCGATGATCCCTGGCGAGGCGGTGAAGGTCGAGGCACACTGTTCCACTGCTAATCTTGGAGCAGGCTTCGACACGTTCGGACTAGCACTCGGCAAATATGCGGACCGGGTCCTAGTCAGGACTACGACTACACCAATTGTCAGGATCAGAACCCTCGGGCCATACAGCAGAAGGCTACCGACTGCTCCAAACAAGAATTCTGCCGGTCCCCCAGCCCAAGCATTGCTCGATAGATGCCGACCGAACCGGGGTGTCGAAATAACTGTCGAGAAGAACATTCCCCCCGGTCTAGGCCTTGGCAGTAGCGGCGCAACGGCCGCAGCATGCACGAAAGCCATGAACCACCTCCTGAAGCTAGATCTTTCTGACAATGAATTGGTCAAGATTGCGAGTCTCGGGCGCCATCCAGACTCTCCGTTGTTGTCGTCTCTCCGAAAATTCGTCTTCCAAAGAACAAAACAAGCCTCGCTAGAAAGTTAATACCCAAGAGGATCGGGGTCAGGGAGGCGGTTCTCAATATCGGGCGAGCCTCAGCTATCGCCCTAGGTTTTGCAAGAGGAAATATCGAGCTGATCGGGAGTGGAATGGAAGACGTAATTGCAGAACCCCGCAGAGAGAAACTTGTTCCGGGGTACAAGATGGTGAAGAAAGCCGCACTTACCGCACGTGCAAGCGGGGTCGCAATTAGCGGCGCAGGTCCGAGCGTAGTTGCATTCGTCGACAAAACCAAGCAGAACCCCGAGAAAATCGCGCGTGTAATGGTGAAAGAATTCTCAAGGAACAAAGTTGAATCCACGTTCTTCGTAACTAGCCCGGCCGGCGGAGCCCGCATTATCAGGAGCAATTAGTCCAATTGTGGCACTACAAGCTCCAATGCTTCAACTGTCAAAGAGAACCTGCGGCTAGTGAAACTGGTTTCAGATGCAAGACCTGCGATGGACTACTCGAAGTGAAATTCGATCTCACCGACAAGAAGAAACTATCTTGGGACCGCCGACAAATCTCGGTATGGAAATACAGAGAACTTCTCCCTGTAGAAAATGAGGAATCAATCATCAGCCTTGCCGAAGGGGGTACAGGACTCCACAAATGCAGACGGCTTGGACGAAAACTCGGCCTCAAGAAACTCTACGTGAAAAATGAAGGGGAGAACCCGACCGGCTCCTTCAAAGACCGAGGAATGACAGTTGCAATTTCGAAGGCGAAAGAGCTCGGGAAGAAGAAGGTTCTCTGCGCATCCACTGGGAACACCGCGGCGTCGCTAGCCGCTTATTCGGCACGGGCTGGCATGGACTGCATAGTTCTCGTCCCGAAGGGAAAGGTCGCAGGTGGCAAGATGCTCCAAGTTACAATGCATGGAGCCAAGATAATTCAGGTCAAGGGAGACTTTGATCAAGCCTTCGTAACGGCTCTGGAGCTAACGAAACGGAGCAGAGAACTCTACTTGATGAATTCCCTCAATCCATACAGGATCGAAGGACAAAAGACCCTCGCGTTTGAGATTACTGATCAGCTTGACTCGAAAACACCCGACACTGTAATACTGCCAGTTGGAAATGGCGGCAATATCAGCGCCGCCTGGAAAGGCTTCACAGAATTCGAACAACTATCTATCGCAAAGACGAGGCCCCGAATGATTGGGATTCAGGCAGAGAAAGCCTCACCGATCGCGAAAGCTGTGAAAAGAAGAGAGGACAAGATTCGTCCAGTTCACAATCCGCAAACAATCGCGACTGCAATCAGGATCGGATCTCCAGTAAACTGGCCCAAAGTCCTCAAGGCCATAAGAGAATCGAAAGGAACTGCAGAAACCGTCACTGATTCCGAAATCCTTCAGGCCCAAAGAGATCTTGCAACTCTCGAGGGAATCTTTGTAGAACCAGCAAGCGCCGCCTCCATCGCGGGACTAAAGAAGCTCCGAGCGAGTAGGAGGGTCGACCCATCGGAAACCATTGTGTGCGTGACGACAGGCCATGGTCTGAAAGACCCCTCGATTCTGGACCGCCTGCCCAGATCCCAGACTGGTTACAACCTCGAAATTACTGACCGAACTAGCCTAGACACCCTCGAGCGGGTCCTTTGAGAATCATACTGGCCGGCTTCGGAACTGTCGGCCAAGCTCTCGCAGAGGTTCTTCACCAAGACGCGGACCGAATCGTGCTAGCTTACGGATTCCGTCCTCAAGTTACCACCATTATCGACAGTCAAGGGTCCTGCTCCGACGAAGAAGGCCTCGACATTTCGCTAGCCCTGAAAACTAAGAAAGAATATGGAACAGTGGCCAAGTATCCCAGAAAGGGCCGCCGGAACAATGATAGCGCTCACATCATCACTAACAGCGAAGCGGAAGTTGTTGTTGAAACAACGC
>WNFZ01010627.1_pt1 | contig 10982 bp, 10 predicted proteins | sample 5400081 | NCBI WGS metagenome assembly WNFZ01 (sample SAMN13153365, study PRJNA577476) | soil metagenome | isolation source: 80 cm soil or saprolite under grassland replicate 1 | place: USA:California | collected 2016-06-15
CTCCGTTTCGGGCCAAAGAGTTTCATGGTTATCGACGATGCCATCCGGATTTCGGCCAGTCTTTCCGGTGTAACCGATAATTTGGCCGGCAAGTTTTCCCTTCGGATAAATCCGCACATAAACAGGCCGCACGATTATTCCCGACGGCAGGTTATCCTTAATTTCCTCGTATTCGGACGGACTGAGATTCTGCGCGATTTCCAACGGCATGATTCCCCGATTCCGATAATGGCGAAGGATTGTTTCGTCGGAGATTTTGAGCCGGTGGCCGATTAGTGGGCTGGCCTTATCGATCTTTTCCCGGACAAAGCTGAGCGCTTGCGCGTCAGAAAAATCAAGCGGCGTTGGAAAATTGATCGCGAGGTTGTAGCTGAGTCGATTTTGCGCAAGGGGGACGCCGTTGCGATCTGTGATCTGGCCGCGCGGACCTGGAACATCGAGAATGTAGGTGCGCGCAAGTTTTTGCGTCTCAAACGTTGGGATGATTGTTTCCTCGGGCGGAGTGGGGCCGCCCGAAAGTGACGGCAGCGGGCTCGACGCAGATGTCGGCGCGAACGTCTGGGCAGACGCGGCAACCGGCGCGACTAAGAGAAGCGTTACGAACCGCAGATTGCGCAGATTTTCCCAGGTTGACCTCATTCGAAAGAATCTGCGTTAATCTGCGAAATCTGCGGACAAATCAATGCCGCTGCAAGAAGCGATGCACTTCTTCCGCTTGCTTTCGGCCAATGCCTTCCGTGGCGGCAATTTCTTTCACAGTCGCTTTGCGCAGACGCTTCACCGAGCCGAACTTCCGCAGCAGTAAATTTTTCCGGTTCTGGCTCACCCCCGGGCAATCATCAAGAATGCTCTCGCCGATGCGTTTTTTCATGAGCAGTTGATGATACGCGTTGGCAAACCGATGAGCTTCGTCCCGGATGCGCTGAAGCAGACGTAAAGCACCGGAATCCATTGGAAGTTGCAGCGGCAGCGCCCGGCCCGGGCGGTAGATTTCCTCGCGTTCCTTGGCCAGGCCGATGATTGGAAGGTCGTGCAAACCCAATCGCTGCAATTCACGACACGCCGCCGAAAGCTGGCCCTTTCCACCATCGACAATGATCAGATCCGGCAAACGAACGAAGCTAGTTGATAGTTGATGGTTAACAGTTGATGGCCGCGAGATGGCTTCGGCCGGATTTTCCTGAGAGTAATCTGCCGCGTCCGGGTTCGCTTCACGCGCTTCCAGCAGAATTCGCGAATAACGACGACGCACCACTTCGGCCATGCTGGCAAAATCATCCTGTCCTTCCACCGTGCGCACCCGATAACGACGGTAATTGTCCTTGTCCGGCACGCCGTTCCGGAAACAGACCATCGAGGCAACCACGTGCGTCGTGGAAATATTTGAAATGTCGAAGCATTCCATGACGCGGGGCGCGCGGGCAAGTTGCAACGCATCCGCCAGCGCCTGAACGTCCGCCATCGGATCGATCGTGCTCGGCAGGCTTCCACGAGTGAAGCGGCGCATCGGCCTGGTGGTGTCCCGCAAATCTTCAATCATGTCCCGTAGCTCGGCCGCCTTCTCAAAGTCCATTTTCTCCGCTGTCTTGCGCATCTCCTCTTCCAGCGTTGCGATCATCTCCCGCGAATGTCCCTCCAGGAACTCGCACGCCTGAACAACGCGCTCGCGATATTGCTCGGCGTTAATTTCGCTCAAGCGCATCGGCACCTGATAAGTGGCTGATTTCAATTCGCGCTCCGTCGGCGAGCCCCGGCCAAACGTCAGCACGCCGAATTTTTTGCGCATGAAATTTAGCGTCTGCCGCAGCGCGCCCGAATGCGCATACGGCCCGAAGTAGCGCGCGCCATCGTCTTTTTTGAATCGTGCCAGCCGGAAACGCGGCCATTCTTCGGACAGGTCAACTTTGACAACGAGAAACCGTTTATCGTCCCGGAAGGAAACGTTGTAACGCGGCCGGTATTCCTTGATCAATTTGCCTTCGAGCAAAACAGATTCCGCATCGCTGCGCACGGTATGCGTGTCGAAATCCCAGACGGCATCAAGCATGGCCCGTGTTTTCAAATCGGCCTGTGCAATTTTCGAGGGAACAAAGTACGAGCTGACGCGTTTGCGCAGATCTCGCGCTTTACCGACATAAATCACGCGATTAAAGCGGTCGCGCATCAGGTAGACACCGGGTTTGTGCGGCACTTCGTGCACTTTTTTTTGTAGATCCGGTTTTTCTTTTGTTGCGGAGGTCATCCCGGCATGAATTTAGGCGAGGTTGATGCAACTGGAAATTGGGAGTCGCAACCCAAGATTGAATTCGTCGGCTCGACAGAGTCTCGCCCCACCAATAGGAAATTTCTACAAAACCCGCCGACGCGGCATCGCCGATTGAATCATCATCAATTCGGTGACGTTCTCGGGCGTGAGCAAACCGACCAGGCGCTTCATGCCGTCGAGCACTGGCACAGCCGGGCAGTTGCATTCCTGCATGATGCGAAACGCCTCTTCGAAGCGAGTCCCGGTCGTGACCGTGGGAATATCGCGACGCATCACGTCACCGACGCGAAGCGTCGGATCATTCTTCCGCAGCGCCGCGATCAGATCGTGCCGCGTCAGCACGCCAGCGACGTTTCCCGTTTCATTTACGACCGGAAAATCGTGCTGTGACGTTGCGAGCAATGCATCCACCGCCTCCTCCAGGGTGGCATTTTCCGGAAGCGTACGGAATTCGCGCACCATCGCGCTCGATACCGGAAATCTGCGCGAGACATCTTTCATCTGTGCCAGGGCCGCCTCCTGCGACGCGCCGATGTAAACGAACAGCGCGATAAAGATCAGGAACGGGTTCCAGATTAGTCCGATGAAACCAAAGACGAACGCAAAACCCTGTCCAATACTGGCAGCAACCTGTGTGGCGCGCGCATAACTCAACCTTGTAGCGAGCAGCGCACGCAAGACCCGTCCGCCATCCATGGGAAACGCAGGAAGCAAATTAAAAAGAACCAGCAAGATGTTGATGGTCATCAACTGGGCGATGAACCCGCCGCCTTCCACCGTCGACGGATTAACAAACGCCTGTGCACCGCCCGCTACGAACAAGCCGAGCGCGATCACGACATTAACCATTGGCCCCGCCACTGCGATGATCAGTTCCTGCACTGGTTCTTCCGGCATCCGTTCCAGCCGCGCGACTCCACCGATGGGCAGCAACGTGATGTCGGGCGTGTTAATCCCGAAAGCTTTCGCCGCGAATGCATGCCCGAATTCGTGCAGCACCACACAGACGAAAAGCAGCAGAATAAATATCACGCGGCTCGCTGCCACTGCCGAACCGCCTTCCGCATAATAGCCGAAAGCAAGCCAGCCGATGAGCAGCAGAAACGTAACGTGAATCCGCAACTGAATGCCTGCTATACGGAAGATTGGGAGAGACCAGCCCACGCGGATCAATCTGCTCTGCTAATACATCGCGCGCCAGCGTTGATTAGCGCGGCCTCGAGTCAAGATGGTAGGGCGCGACCGCCGGGCGCGGCCGGTTACGATCTGCCACTGCATCCAAAATCGCTTTATCGAATCGCGAGAGATGTCTCGACTCCGCTCGACATGACAGATTGCATTGAAAGGCCGATGGAAACTTTCGATGTCGCAATCGTGGGTGCCGGTCCGGCCGGATCGAGCTGCGCGGCGTTTTGCGCGCTCGACGGTTTGCGAGCACTCGTTCTTGAACGCGAGAAATTTCCTCGCGAAAAAGTCTGCGGCGATTGTTTGAATCCATCCTCCTGGGGAGTATTGCGACGGCTGGGAATTGCGGACCGTGCCCGCCAACTACCGCACGCGATCCTCAGTACGGTCGAGTTCATCGCGATCGGCGGACAAAAAGTCATTGTCGGTCTGCCGTCCGGCGAAGAGAGTCTGCGGGCAATCAAACGCAGCTTGTTTGACGCGCTGGTGATGTCGCGAGCGCGCGACCTCGGCGCGCAGATTCATGAGGAGACAACCGTAACGGCGTTGACCGCCGCAGCGAATGGCGCCGGTTGGCAAATTGAAACAAACCAGGGCCCAACTTTTGCCGCGAGAGTGCTGGTCGGAGCGGACGGCCGCAATTCGACAGTGGCGCGCCTTTGCAATTTACTCCCGCGGCCCGCGCGTGAACGCGTCGCGCTGCAATCGCACATTCCGCTGCCGGCGGGTTTCGGCAGTCGCGTAGTGCTGCAATTTCTACGCGAGGGTTATTCCGGCCAGGCGCCGGTCAATAACGATGAACTAAATCTGTGTTTGGTGAGCAAACCCTCCGACATCTCCGCGCTTCGCCGTTGGGCGGAGCAGTGCTTTAGCCTTCCACATGATCATTCGTGGCATACGATCACTCCGCTCACCCGGATCGCGCTTTCGCCGGCGCACGATAAGTTGTTTATGGTCGGCGACGCGGCGCGCGTGGTTGAGCCGTTTACGGGCGAGGGAATTTATTATGCGCTTCGCTCAGGCGAGCTGGCAGCGCAAGCCATCGTTAAAGCTGTTCGCGGAAGTTACGATGTCGATCCATTGAAAGAGTACGCGCAGGCGCACGCGGCCATGTATCGCGGGAGATTATGGGTTAACGGACTGGCGCGCGCGGCGGTTTTGTCGCCGCGAATCGCGTCATCTCTTATTCACGCGGCGCGAGTTCAACCGATGTTGCGCTCGCTCACGGCCAAAATCGTCAGTCCTTGTAGCGGCGGTTTGTGACCGTCGCAAATTTCTTCGCGAAAAATGGCGACGCTCACCCGTCTTCGCAAAGCTACGACGTGGCAGGCAGAGCGCCGCTGCGCGGCAGCGATTGACGCGCCGCTTTCACTGTGTTCGACATCAACATTGCGATCGTCATCGGCCCGACGCCACCCGGCACCGGCGTGATCGCCGCGGCCTTTCTGGCGACTTCGTCAAATGCCACATCGCCGACGAGGCGATAACCGCGTTCGCTCGCCGGGTCCTCCACACGGTTGATACCGACATCGATAACGGTGGCGCCGTCGCGCACATGCGCTCCTTTCACGAAGGTCGCTTGACCAATTGCCGCGACCAGGATGTCCGCTGACCGGGTGATCTTTTCGAGATCGCGGCTGCGCGAATGCACGACCGTAACTGTCGCATTCGCGTTTTTGTTTTTCTGCATGAGAAGCAGGGCGAGCGGTTTGCCCACGATCATACCGCGACCCACAATCACGACATGCGCACCGTCGATGTCGATCTTGGTTTCAATCAGTAGGCGCTGGATCCCGAGCGGGGTGCATGGAACAAATCCGCTAGCATCGCCGATTACGAGCTTCGCCACATTCTCCCGGTGGAAACCATCGACATCTTTGCCTGGGTCGAGTGCGCGGACAATTGCCTCTTCATCTATGTGCTTTGGCGCCGGTGATTGCACAAGAATACCGTGGATACTGGGGTCGCGATTCAATCTCTGGACGCGAGCGAGCAATTCATCTTGCGTAGTTGAAACCGGCAGCTCGAGCTTCACCGAATGCAAACCGAGAGCGCGACACATCTTGTCTTTTGAACGGACATAGGTCCGCGAGGCCGGATTATCGCCGACAAGAACCACAGCAAGACCCGGAGCGATTCCTTTCGATTTTAGCTCCGCGATCTCACGGCGAAGTTCGACATATACATTTTCCGCGATCACGCGTCCATCGATGAGCTTTGCCATGCGCTGAACCGTAAATGAGTCAGCGCATTTCAACCAGTGCCATCATGGCGTTCTGCAAGCGAAGCCGTTCGGCTTCGAATTCTTCGGGAGTACTTGTCGATTTTACATGGTGCAACGGGGCGAAGATGACGCGCACTTTCGAAAACGGGCGCGGTAGGATGAATCGGTCCCAACTGTTGACGCGCCAGCAACTGGAGAACTCCAGGTTGATCGGTTGGATTGGCGCGCGCGATTTTTGGGCAAGCAGAATAATTCCGGGCCCAAGTCCATAAACTGGTCCGCGCGGGCCATCAGGTGTTAGCAAGACATCGCGACCAGCGGCGAGAACCCCGACGAGCTCGAGCATCCCGGTTGCACCCAGGCGCGAACTGGAACCGCGCACAACCTGAAATCCGAAGCGCTCTACCAGAGGCGCAATCAAATCTCCGTCACGGCTCGCGCTGATCAATCCCGCACCGGGCCGGTGCGGCGCAAATCTTTGCAGGACATAGGAAATGAGCAGGAGCCGATTGTGCCAGAGCGCGCCGATATAGTTCTCGGTCACGGGCGTGCTTACCAGGTTCGAGCGATCGTCGATTTCGTAACGCAGAGTCCGCGCCCACCAATCGAGCATCCTGAATCCGAACGCGATCAACCAGCGCGCACGCCAACCCTCGATTTTCAACGCTTGCGGGAGGTTTTGCCAGCCTTATCCGGCCAGCGATAAGTCCGCGGATTCGGCAGCCCGATTTGATCGAGGATGCGCCAGACAACGGTGTCAACCACGGCGATCACGGAATTTGGCCGGCTGTAAAAAGATGGGATGGCTGGCAGAACAATCGCCCCCGCTTCGAGCAGCGTCACGACGTTGCGCGCGTGAATCAAGTTCCACGGTGTCTCGCGCGGGACGAGGATCAGCTTGCGGCGTTCCTTCAAAAAGACATCGGCTGCGCGCAGCAACGCGCTGTCGCTGGAGCCGGAAGCAATCCGGCCGAGCGTGGCCATGGAGCAGGGGACAATGACCATCGCGTCGAAGCGCGCTGAACCGCTGACGAAAGGCACATTCATGTCATTGTCGGAATGTTGAGAGACGCCGGCGGGAATCTTGAAGTCATCGACTTCCTGCTTCGCTACGTGTCGAGCGTAGGTGCTCATGACGAGATGAATCTCGTGCGCGGCATAATTAATCTGCTCGAGTAGCCTTTGCAGATAAATCGTTCCGCTCGCGCCAGTGGCGGCAATGACAAGTTTCATCAGCGGCTAAAGAACCACAATTCCGCTGCTTGCTCTAGGCAAATAGAAGACGGTTTCATAAGCCCGCCACGCAAGCCGTAGGACAGGGATGCCAACTCCGAAACAGTATCGGCATGCCGCGATATCATTAACACCGGCCTTCAGGCAGGTGATCCTCGCTCGATATGGACATGAGCCGTTTCAACGGCTTACCGTGACAGACATGTCGCTACACTCCTACTCTCGATGCTGGCTGCATCTGGTCTGGGGAACTCTCGGCCGCGATCGGCTGCTTCAGAAAGAGGCTGCCGCGCGCGTCTCCCACTACCTGAGCGAATACGCCGAAGCAAAGAGAATCTACATGAAGATCAATCATGTAAACGCAGATCACGTTCACGCTCTCATCGATTTGCCGACGGGGATGTCGATCGAAGAGGTCGTGCAATTGCTGAAGGGAAGCTCCTCGGATTGGATAAACACGAACGATGTCATCGCGGGGAAGTTCGCTTGGGGCGAGGCTATGGAGCCTTCTTCGTATCAGAATCCAACGTGAGTACGGTCGCGGCGTACATCGTAGGACAAGAGCAGCATCATCGGATTCGCACGTTTGCAGAGGAGCTCAAGGAATTTGTCGAGCGCCACGGTCTCCACTGGAGGGAAGAGGAAAGCCGTTGAAACGGCTTTGCTGGCGGATGCTTGACGAGCACCGGCCTGAAGGCCGGTGTTAATGGGACTAATTGATCCAACGTCCGGAGTTTGAACTTCTCCACAGGTCAGAGCAAAGATATACATGGTCAAAAAACTCTTACACACTCGTTTCCGGGTGAGCGATCTGGAAAAGACGATCTCATTTTACAAAGATGTCCTCGGTCTCGAAGAGCTTCGCCGCCACACGTCTGGTCGCGGTTCACAGCTCGTGTTTTTGAAAGCCCCTGGTAGCGACGAGGAAATCGAGATTTGCAAATTCGACGAAAGCGGGCCGGTTGTGGTTGGGCCTGGAAATCGAATTGATTGAACGCGCCACCCGCTCATAAGACGAACGCTGTTCAGACACGAATGACGCGAATTGTCGCGAATCTCATGAGGCTGGAGCCAATTCATGTGGATTAGTGAAATTCGTGTCTCGGCGCCGGACTTGCGCAGATCAAAATTCTATCGCTAAGTTCCCGCCGATGAAGTGGCGCGACCGGATCTTGCTCTTTTGCGTCTTGATTTCGATCAACGCGTTGAGCGTTTCGGGGCAGGATAGCGATCTCGAAGCAGTGCGGCCCACCGGCATCGCCCCGGCTCCCGTCCGGAAAGCGCAATCGGTGGAGAAAGAAGAGGCGACGGAATCAACTCCTGCTCGCGCACGTCGGGCACATGCAAAGGCGAAGAAAAGGGTCAAGTCGACACCAGCGCCGATAGAGGACACGCAGTACACGCCCGATGGAATACCGAAGACCGGCGCAGCTTCGGTGATTGTGGTGGACGCGAATACGGGTCAAACCTTGTACGAAAAAAACGCGGATCAGACCCGGGCTGCGGCGAGCACGCAAAAATTACTTACGGCTCTGATCATAGCCGAGTCCGGCTTTCTGGATCGGCCCGTCGCGGTCCAATCAATCGACACGATGGCCGAGCCGGTGAAGCTGAATATAAAACCGGGCGACACTTATCAGCGGATCGATCTGCTGCGAGCGCTGCTCGTGAAAAGCCCCAACGATGTCGCCCGATGTCTGGCGCGCGATAATGCCGGTAGTGTGGAAGCGTTTGCTGAGGTGATGAACAGGCGTGCGCGCGCTCTCGGAGCTGTGAATTCGCATTTTGTTAATCCAAACGGCTTGCCTGTCCCCGGTCAATATTCCTCAGCACGCGATCTTTCAATTATCGCGCGGGCGGCTTATGCGAATCCGACGATCAGATCAATCGTTCGCCTTCCGCAGCTTGTTTTTCGCTATGCCAATGGCCGCACGCGAGAGCTCGAAAATACGAACAAAGTCCTGAAACGTCTTCCTTACTGTAACGGGATGAAGACCGGTTACACCGAGGCGGCCGGCCACTGCTTGATTAGCAGCGGATCGCGAGCTGGCCGCGACATCATCGTGGTCGTTCTCGGTGACAGCAAGGCCGGGGTCTGGCGGGATTCGTCCGCGCTCCTTTCATGGGGTCTTTGGATGTAGGTCGCGCGCGGCGGCGAGACGCTTCGAACGCCGTAGGTGCGTCATGTTTATAGCCCGTCCAACCGAAAATCTGAAGCTCCGACGGAGCGGCAGGTTGTCGTGCCAAGAGAAACATGTCGCCCCTACGGGGCTACAAATTTCACAAATTGCTCTTGCTATGAACAGGTCGCGCCCACGGCGCTTGGCCCGTGGCGAACATCAACAATAAACGATAACATGCGGGATCTTTTCCAGGAGCAATTGGAGGCGCTCTGCGCACGTTCCTTAGATCGACATCTCCGCGAAATCAACAGTTCGCAAGGGCCGGAAATTGAAATCAGCGGGGTAGGGCGCGACCGCCGGGCGCGCCGCTTCATCAACTTTTCCTCGAACGATTATCTCGGTCTGGCCAACGATCCTAAATTGCGAGAGGCAGCAATCGCGGCCATCAACGAATTTGGCGTCGGCGCCGGAGCTTCCCGGCTGATTACCGGGACGCAGTCGCCACACGTGCGTTTGGAACACGCACTCGCGAAATGGAAAGGAACCGAAGCCGCACTGTCTTTCAGCAGCGGATATGCGGCCGCGCTCGGGACCATTCCCGCGTTGGTCAAGAAAGATGACGTCATCCTGCTCGACAAACTCTGTCACGCCTCATTGATCGACGGCGCAAAATTAAGCGGCGCTACCCTGCGCATTTTTCCCCACAACAATTTGCGCAAACTGGAGAGTCATCTGGAATGGGCGCGACGCGAACATCCGGGCAAACGCATTCTCGTCGCGACCGAGTCTGTCTTTTCCATGGACGGCGATCGCGCGCCGTTGCGCGAATTGGTAGAATTGAAAAAACGCTTCGACGCGCTGTTGATGCTCGATGAAGCGCACGCCGTCGGAGTGATCGGCCCAAATGGCCGCGGCCTAGCCGCCGTAGAGAGCGTAAGTGAAGATGTCGATATTCAGATGGGAACGCTGAGCAAGGCGCTGGGCGCAAGCGGCGGTTACATCTGCGGTTCGCGCAATCTCATCGAATGGCTAATTAATCGTGCACGCTCCTTCATCTATTCCACGGCGCCGTCACCGGCAATCGCGGCTGCAACTCTGGCCGCAGTAGATTTTCTCTCATCGTCCGAAGGCGAGGAGCGCAGACTCTTGCTTTGGAAGAAAATCAGGTTGATGCACGAAGTAATGCCGACGAGTGGACTGAACAAAAAAGACGCTCCCGCTGGCGCGATTTTTCCGTGGATCGTCGGTGGCGAGCAAGCGGCGCTGGATTTGGCGTCTGCGCTCCAAAATAAAGGATTTCTCGTACCGGCGATTCGTTATCCGACGGTTGCCAAAGGATCCGCGCGATTGCGCATTACCGTGACGGCGGCGCATCAAGAAGATCAAATCCGATCGCTCTGCAGATCCATCGATCGATTAGCGCCTCATATGAATTGAATGCAAATCCGTGCGCTCCCCAGAAAATGCATGCTCCCGCCCGATGGCTAGCGCATTCGCCGCTTTTTATTGCCCGCCAGCAACCGTCCCAGGATCGGCTTCAGTTTTTCTACCGTCGCTTCTGGCCAAAGCCTGCGGTCTGTGATTAGGGCTGTGTCGAGTGCGAAATGTTCCGGCCAATTCGGCTCTGTCGAGATGCGCGGAATTACATCGACAAGCACCTTTTTCGCAGTCTCCGCGTTCGCCATCAAGTGACCGAGAACCGTTTGCGCCGAGACCGGTTCTTCGTCCACTTTCCAGCAATCGTAATCGGTGATCATCGCCATTGTCGCGAACGCGATCTCCGCTTCGCGAGCCAATTTCGCTTCGGGAAGATTCGTCATCGCGATGACGTCGAAACCGTTGCGATGATTCCATTCCGATTCCGCGCGTGTGGAAAACGCGGGGCCGTCCATGTTCACGTAAGTACCGCCATTGTGGACTGTAATGCCGAGAGATCGTGCTGATTCCGCCA
>WNFZ01008941.1_pt1 | contig 10980 bp, 7 predicted proteins | sample 5400081 | NCBI WGS metagenome assembly WNFZ01 (sample SAMN13153365, study PRJNA577476) | soil metagenome | isolation source: 80 cm soil or saprolite under grassland replicate 1 | place: USA:California | collected 2016-06-15
ACGAAGAGCTCCGCGTTCTCGAGGGCGTCATCGCAGAGCTGCCGCCGCTGCGGACGCTCGACATCGCTTGCGGCACCGGCTTCCTGACGAGGCATCTGCGCGGCGACGTCGTCGGTCTCGACGCCAGCGCGCGCATGCTCGACGTCGCACGGGAGCAGGCGCCGAACGCACGCTTCGTCACGGGGGAGGCGCTCGAGCTGCCGTTCGGAGACGGCAGCTTCGACCGCGTCTTCGCGAGCTACTTCTACTGCCATCTCGATGAGCCGGAGCGCGAACGCTTCCTCGCCGAGGCACGCCGCGTCGCCCGTGAGCTCGTGATCGTCGCCTCCACGCGGGGGGAGGGCGACGCCTCCGAGCGCTGGGAGGAGCGCCGGCTCAGGGACGGCTCCCGCTGGACCGTCTTCAAGCGGGTCTTCACGGGAGACGAGCTCGCGCACGAGCTCGGAGGGACCGTCGTCTTCGAGGGCCACTGGTTCATCGTCGTCCGCGCGTGACGCGCAGGCGAAGCTCCTACCGCTCGCTCGCCTCGCTCCAGCGCGACTTGCGCGTCTGCCGCGCCTGCATCGAGGCGGGCTATCCACTCGAATCGTGGCCCGTGCGCAACGAGCGTTTCGACCAGCGGGCGTACATGTATGGACAGGCCCCCGGCATCGTCGAAGGCCAGGAGCGCCGCCCCTGGCGTGGCCGCGCGGGAAAGACCCTGCGGCGCTGGCTCGAGCTGGACGAGGACGCGTTCTACTCGACGTTCTACTGCGCCTCCGTGACGCGCTGCTATCCCGGGCGCGCGCCGTCGGGCCGCGGTGACCGCTCGCCGACCCCGCGGGAGCAGGAGCTCTGCGCGTTCTGGCGCGACTGGGAGCTGCGGATCATCCGGCCGGCCCTGATCGTTCCGGTCGGCGGGCTCGCAATCAAGCGCCTCCTCGGGATCAGCGGGTTGGCGTCCTGCATCGGGTGCCGCTACGAGCGCGAGGGCGCGGCCGTCATCCCGCTCCCGCATCCGTCCGGCGCCAGTGGCTGGCTGAACGCACCGGCGAACAGGGTGCTGACGGCACGTGCAGCCGCCCTCGTGCGCGACGAGCTGGCACACCTCGGCGGCTAGATTTTAAGGGTGGAAGAGCAGAACCGACCGCCGTATCGGCGCACGTTCGCGCGCCTGCTCGGATTCCTCAAGCCGTACAGGCTCTCGCTGATCGTCTCGATCGTGCTGGCGGTGGCCTCACAGGCGGCCCAGATCGCGCTCATCTGGGTGACGAAGCACGTGATCGACAGTGCGCTGGCGCCCCGCGACTCGCACAAGCTGTGGCTCTTCGTCTGGGTGATCCTGGCGCTGGGCCTCATCCGCGCAGTGCTGATGTCCGGCCGGAGGCTGATCTCGGGAAAGCAGGCCCTCGCCGTCGAGATGGACATGCGCCAGGGCCTCTACGCCCACCTCGTCCGGCTCTCGTTTGGGTTCTACGACCGGCACCAGACGGGCCAGCTGATGTCGCGCGCGACGGTCGACCTGCAGGGCGTCCGGTTCTTCCTCGGCTACGGGTTGATCTTCTTCTTCCAGAACGTCCTGACGGTGGTGTCCGTGACCGCCGTCCTCTTTGTCTTCGAGTGGCGGCTCGCGCTGATCGCACTCGCCATCACGCCCGTGCTCGTCGTCCTGGCGTATCGCTACAGCCACGTCGCCCATCCAACCCTGCGAGACGTGCAGCAGAAGCTCGCGGACGTCGCGACCGTTGCGGAGGAGAACATCGTCGGCGTCCACGTCGTCAAGTCGTTTGCGCAGGAGCCACAGGAGCACGCGAAGTTCAACAACCGCTCGGAGGCAGTCTTCTCGCAGACCATCAAGGCGAATCGCCAGCGTGCGCTCTACGTGCCGCTGATCTCGTGGGTGCCGCTCGTGGCGCAGGGCGCGGTCCTGCTCGTCGGCGCGCGGATGGTCACGAGCGGTTCTCTCACCGTCGGCGGATTCGTCGCGTTCAACCTCTACCTGGGGATGCTCGTGATGCCGCTGCGATCGCTCGGCATGTGGGTCGGCCAGGCGCAGCGGGCGACCGCGTCGGGCGAGCGGATCTTCCAGATCATGGACGAGCCGGAGGAGATCGCGGACCGGCCCGAGGCCGTCGAGCTGCCCGAGGGTGGCGGCGACCTCCGCTTCGAGGGCGTGGGCTTCGAGTACATGCCAGGGCGTCCGGTACTGGAGGAGATCGACCTCGACGTGCCCGCCGGCCGCACGATCGCGCTGATCGGCCACACCGGCTCCGGGAAGACGACGCTGACCTCCCTCGTGCCGGCGTCATCTCGCAGGATCCATTCCTGTTTTCGGCGACGGTGCGTGACAACATCACATTCGGCGCGTCGGAGCTCGGCGACGAAGAGGTCGAGCAGATCGCCCGCCTCGCGCAGGCGCACGAGTTCGTCGCACGGCTCCCGCAGGGGTACGACACGGTCATCGGCGAGCGCGGGATCACGCTGTCGGGGGGGCAGCGCCAGCGACTTGCGATCGCGCGGGCGATCGCCGTCGATCCGCGCATCCTCATCCTCGACGACGCGACCGCCTCGGTCGATGCGTCGACGGAAGCGCGCATCCGGGTCGGCCTTCGCACGGCGATGCGCGGACGGACGACGCTGATCATCGCGCATCGGCTGTCGACGATCTCGCTGGCGGACGAGATCGTCGTCCTCGATGCCGGTCGGATCGCGGCACGCGGCTCGCACGACCAGCTGCTCGAGACGAGCGCCGTCTATCGCGACATCTACGAGCACGGCTTGCTCGAGCGGCAATTCGCGGACGCCGTCGAGGAGCGCGCGTCGGTGGAGGAAGTGGCGTGAGCCGCAGGCTCATGCTGGGGAAAGGCACGGGAAACCGGGAGGTTTCTCGCCCGGTAATCCTCGCGCCCCGCGGCGATCTCAGCGGCGCGGGGCGCGAGGCGATCCCCGAAGAAGGGGCTCGCGGGGGAACATGGTTCCCCCGCGGGAGCGACCCGCAGGGGAGCGACGCGTGAGAGTCTGGCAGCCGGGGGGCCACCTCACGCAGCAACGCGGCGCCGAGGTTGACGACTGGTCGTGGCGCCGAACGCGTCGCCGCCTCGCGACGCTGGCGCGGCTGACGGCGCCGTACAAGGTGCGGACCATCCTTTCGGTCTTCTCGCTGCTGGCTGCTACCGCGACGGCCCTCGCCCCTCCCTTCCTCTCGAAGTACGCCGTCGACGACGGAATCCGGCAACACGACCTCGAAAAGCTCTGGTGGATCGTTGGCGCCTTCCTGCTCGCCGGGCTGGCGAACTGGGGGATGAGCTACGTCCAAACGTATCTCACCGGCTGGGTGGGCGAGCGGATCCTGGCCGACTTGCGGAACAAGCTGTTCGGCCACCTGCAGCGCCTCTCGCTCGGCTTCTACGAGCGCAATCGGGCCGGCGTCATCATCAGCCGGCTGACGAACGACGTCGAGGCGCTCGACCAGCTCGTCACGGACGGTGTCACGAGCCTTGTGCAGAACACCCTGACGCTCCTCGGGACGGCGATCCTGCTGTTCGTACTCGACTGGCGGCTCGCCCTCGCCACCCTGGCGGTGATTCCGCTCATGAGCATCGCGACCGTGATCTTCCGCGTCCGATCGTCGCGCGCGTATCGAGCGGTCCGTGAGCGGCTCGGCCTCGTGACCGCGACGCTCGCCGAGGACATCGCCGGCATGCGCATGGTCCAGGCGTTCACGCGCGAGGAGCGCAACATCCGGAACTTCCGCGACGTCAGCGAGCGCTACCGCGACTCGAACATGGAGACGGTCGTGCTGAACGGGCTCTACTTCCCGTTCGTCGACCTGCTCTCGTCGATCGCGCTCGCAGTCGTGCTCGGCTACGGGGGTCACCTCTACTTCGAGGGCAGCGTCACGATCGGAACGCTGTTCGCCTTCATGCTGTACGTCCAGAACTTCTTCGACCCGGTGCAGCAGCTGTCGCAGCTCTACAACACCTTCCTGTCCGCGACCGCCGCGCTCGACAAGATCATGGACGTCCTCGACGAGGAGCCCGAGGTTCTGGATGCCGGCCACGCCAAACCCCTGCCGGGGGTGGAGGGACACGTCCGGTTCGAGAGCGTGCGCTTCAGCTACGGGGGCGGCCCTGAGGTCCTCCACGGCCTCGATCTCGACATTCCACCCGGAACGACCGTGGCACTCGTCGGCCACACCGGCGCGGGGAAGTCGACGATCGCGAAGCTGCTCGCACGCTTCTACGACCCGACCGCGGGGCGGATCACGATCGACGGCTACGACCTCCGGGACGTCAGTCAAGCCTCCCTACGACGGCAACTCGGGATCGTCCCGCAGGAGGGGTTCCTCTTCGCCGGAACCGTGACCGAGAACATCGCATTCGGCCGGCCGGACGCCGCGTCGGAAGACGTCGTCCGGGCGGCGCGGACCGTCGGTGCCCACGACTTCATCCTGCGGCTGGAGGACGGCTACGAGACGCAGCTTCAGGAGCGTGGCTCGCGCCTGTCGCTCGGCCAGCGGCAGCTCGTCGCGCTCGCGCGGGCGCTGCTCGCCGATCCGCGGATCCTCATCCTCGACGAGGCGACCTCGTCGGTCGACATCGGCACCGAGCAGAAGATCGAGCGCGCGCTGCGGCTCTTGCTCGCGGGCCGCACGGCGTTCATCATCGCGCACCGGCTGTCGACGATCCGCGACGCCGACCTGATCGTCGTGCTCGAGCACGGCCGGATTGTCGAGCAGGGCTCACACGACGAACTACTGGCTCACCGTGGTCTCTATACCTCCCTCTACGGCGACTGGGCCGCCGACGTGGCCTAATACAGCCGTGGCTCTCGACAAGGAGACCGAAGATCGCATCGACCAGCCGGTCTCGGAGGAGGCCGAACGCGAGACACGCCTCACTCCGACGGAGGCTGTTGCACAGATGCGTATCAACGTCCCCGTCCGCGGTAACCGCAAGCTGCGGCGCCTGCTCGAGCGAGTCAACGACGACACGCAGCTGAAGGCGTGGTGGCACGCGGCGAACGTCAACGCCGTCGCGCGGATGCACATCAACGACCACTCGTGGGTGCACATCCAGATCGTCGCCAACATCGGGCTCAAGCTCGTCCGGCAGCTGACGAAGCATCACGTCGAGCCGTCCCTCGTCCGCGACTACGGATACGAGAACGACGATTCCGAGGTGGTCGTCTTCCTCGGCGCGCTCACGCACTGCATCGGGATGGCCGTCCACCGCGAGGGCCACGAGGACTTCAGCCTCTTCCTCGCCGAGCCGAAGCTGCGTCAGCTACTGAACGGGATCTACGAGGAGCCCGACCTCACCGTGATCGTCTCCGAGGTGCTGCAGGCGATCACGAGCCATCGCGACTACGGGAAGCCGCTGACCCTCGAGGCGGGCATCGTGCGCGTCGCCGACGCGCTCGACATGGAGCAGGGCCGGTCGCGCATCCCGTTCGCGCGCGGCTCGATCTCGATCCACTCGCTCAGCGCCGCGGCGATCGAGGACGTCGCGATCAAGGACGGGGAGGAACGCCCGATCCTGATCGAGATCACGATGAACAACTCGTCCGGCATCTACCAGGTGGACAGCCTGTTGAAGGCGAAGCTGCAAGGCTCGGGTCTCGAGCCGTACGTCGAGGTGGTTGCGCACATCGACACGGAGGCCGAGAAGCGCCTCGTGCCGATCTATCGCCTGGAGACGTGACGAACGTAGAGAGATGAGGCGGCTGGCTGTCCTTCTCGCCGGCGCCGTAGCGATCGTCATGTCGACGTACGGGGCTGCGAACGGCGCCGGCGCGAGGTCGCGCGCGGAGCTGACCTTCACCCGAGTGAGCGGAGAGAGTTACTCGGTCTGGATCGCGAACGCCGACGGATCCGCGGCGCGGAAGTTTGCGATACGTGCGTACGGCGGGAGTCTCGCGTCGAACGGAGGTTGGCTCGCGTATTCGCGTCAAGACTCCTACAAGTCAGGTCTGGTCTCGCTGTACGTCGTCAGCGTGTTCGGAGGGAAGTCCCGTCGGATCGGCGATGTCCGCGGCAAGCGGTGGTCGCCGGGTGGGGCCAAGCTCGCAATCATCGATGCCGCCGGCCTATCTATCGTCGATCCTGCATCCGGAACGCGGCGCCGGCTCGTGCACGACCGTCAGCTGACGCAGATCAGCTTCTCGCCAGACGGCCGTGCAGTCGCGTACGCCCGCTCTAACGGCCGCGCTGGCGCCGAATTTCGAAGCGACATCTTCGTCGTCAGGCTTTCGGACGGCGTCATCACCCGGCTGACGCACGAAGGACACAGTGCAAGCCCGCTCTGGGGGCCGGAGTGGATCGTCTACCAGCGGCTCCGATGGGCAGGCGGCCTCGCTCCACAGGGGAGGCTCTGGCTGATGCGCCCCGACGGCGGCGAAAAGCGAATGTTCGCCCGCGGCGCCGAGGTTCTACGAGACAGATTTCCCGTATTCGGCCTCGACCCGCTGGCGCTGTCCGATGACGGCCGCCACCTCCTCGCGTGCCAAGCCTTTGAATTCGGCTGCCCGCGCGTGACCTTCACGGTTCCCGGAGGGAAGAGGTACGGATTTCCCGAGCTCCGAGAGCTCGAGCGAAAGCAAGGAGCGACACCAGTAGATCTCTCCGGCGACGGAGCCCGAGTCCTCCTCGACGTCGGCAGCCCTCACGACGACCGCCACCACGGCATCTACGAGATTCCTTTTGCAGGCGGCAGGTTGCGGCTCATCGCGGACAATGCGATCGAGGCAGAGTGGCGACGCTGATCAAACGGTCTGACGCGTGACGTAAAAGCATGCCGCCGAGCGCGGCCTTGCCGTGCTCGGAGGCTACGGCAACGGATCGAGACGACAACCGCCGAAGATCATCATGGCCGCGAAGCGGCCGGATCTTCGGCGGCAAAGGCGCATACGGGATTCGAACCCGTGCCGCCGCCGTGAGAGGGCGGTGTCCTAGGCCACTAGACGAATGCGCCCGGCAGGCGGTTCAGTGTAGCGATGAGCGGGAAGATCGGAGCCATGCTGGGATGGTGGCGACGGCGCGGCGAGAAGCATCGCGCGAACAAGCAGCAGGGAGACGTTTACGCGCTCGACCGCGAAGGCGATCCGCGTGGCGGCGTTCAGAGCGAGGACTACCGCACAGCCGATCCCCGGGACATCGTCGAGGAGGGCGGCACGGTGATGGCGGCTCCCGGCGGAGCACCGCAGGAGGGCACGTCTGCGGAGGACCGCCGCAGCGAGGAACGAAGCTAGCGCGGCTACACTACGACTCCGGTGCGGGGTCGTCTAATGGTAGGACGCCTGGCTCTGGACCAGGTAGTCAAGGTTCGAATCCTTGCCCCGCAGCCTGACCGAAGCCCCGCTCCCGGCGGGGTTTCTTTCTAGCGGCCCCGGCAGCCGCGCGCGCCGATCTTGACGCGCACGAACGCGCGCGCCTCGCCGCCTTCGCCGGTGGCGTCGAACACCAACCGGTAGGCGCCGCGGCGCAGCTTGCGAGGAAGCTTCACGCGCACACTCGTCGTCCCGGCGCGAAGCGTTCCGACGGCCCCGCCCTTCACGAGTCGGCCGCGCTCGTTCAAGAGACGTCTCCGCACGACCGCCTGAGCCGAGAGCTGGACGCGGAGCCGCAGCGTCGAGCCGCGGGCGCAGATGAAGCGGGCGGGGCTGACGCGAATGGCGAGCGGCGCTCCCTCGGTCGGCGTCAGCGTTACCAGGATCGCGCTGCCCTGCTCCGCGATGCTCGGTGCGCCCGGTTGCTGGCTCTCGACGACCATCGGCACGGTGGCGAACAAGGCCTGGTTGCGACTCAGGCCGAGCCCACGCGAGGTCGTCGCGCCGAGGGCTTGCGACCAGGTGAGCCCGACGAGATCCGGCACACCGACGAGCACAGGCGACATCGTTCCGACGTTGCCGGCGAGGTCGACGGCGACGACCGAGAACCTCCGGGTGTCGCCGGCGTCGAACGTCCCCATCTTCACCTCGAACTCCGTTGAGCCGAGGTTCTTGTACGGCGCGCCGTCGACGTAGAGGACGTAATTCGCAACCGCGTCGTTCGGCGGATCCCAGCGAAGTGTCAGGCCGTCGGGACCGACCTTCCCGTTGAAGTTCGGCGGCGTTGCCGGGGCATGGGTGTCGACGTGCAGGCTGCGCGGGGCCGACCATGGGGACTGATTCCCGACGGAGTCGATGCCGCGGGCCTGCCAGTAGTAGACGCCGTCGCCGAGCGTGAAGAACGGCGACCACGTGGCAGGTGCGCCGTTGATCACTGTGTCCGACGTGCCGCCGGTCACGACGCCGAGACAGAGGGCGTCTGTGCAGATCCGGAACTCGACGCTACCCGTTCCAGCGAACGAAGGCTTGCTGAAGGTCGCCGTGAGCTGGACGGTGCGAACCCATGCGCCGTCCGCGGGCGCGGCAGCAGTGGGAACCGTGGGAACGGACGTGTCGAGCTGGAAGCTACGCGTCGCCGTCCAGCCCGACTGGTTGCCGGTCGTGTCGCGAGCTCGAGCCTGCCAGTAGTACGTGCCGTCCGCGAGCGCCGCGGGTGTTGCGCTCACCGTCGCGCCGCTCGCGACGGAAATCGACGAGACCGACTGGACGACAGGCGCACAGGCGGTACCGGCCGGCGCCGAGCTCGAGCAGAGTTGGAACTCGACCGTGCCGGTATCCCCGCCCGCGGTCGCGTCGTCGAAGGTCGCGCGGAGCTGTGGGAGCGCGTTCGTGACGAGTCCGTCGGCCGGAGCGACGAGCGTCGGCGTCGTGGGACCGACGCTGTCGATCTTCCAGGTGTAGGAGGCAGGACTCGTGTCGACGTTTCCAGCCGGATCCGTCGCGCGCAGGTCGAACGTGTGTGTTCCGTCGCCGAGGCCGGTGTACGACGCGGGCGTCGTGCACGAGCCGAACGGCGCCCCGTCGAGCCGGCACTCGAACGTCGAACCGGCTTCGTTGGAGCCGAGATCGAACGTCGCGTTCGCGGACGACGTGTTGGCCGGCGGCACGGTCGGCCCGATCGACGCGACCGGAGCGGTCGTGTCGATCGTCCAGGTGTACGACGCCGGGCTCGGGTCGGTGTTCGTCGCGGTGTCGATGGCCCGCGCCTGGAACGTGTGGCTTCCGTCAGCAAGCGCCGAATAACTCTTCGGGCTGGAGCAGGAGGTGAACGCCGCGCCGTCGAGTGAGCACTGGAACGTGGAGCCGGGCTCGCTCGAGGAGAAGTCGAAAGTCGCGCCTGTGGCGGTTGTCAGAGACGCCGGTGCGCTGGGTCCGATCGTCGTGTCAGGCGGCGTCGCGTCGATCGTCCACGCGTGGGAGGAAGGACTCGGGTCCGGATTGCCGGCCGGGTCGACTGCGCGCGCCTGGAACGTGTGCGCGCCGTCCGAGAGGCCTGAATACGTCGCAGGATTCGGGCACGAGCCGAACGCGCCGCCGTCGAGGCTGCAGTCGAACGTCGAGCCGGGCTGTGTCGCGGAGAGGCCGAAGCTGGGATTGGGCGTGTTCGACAGTGAGGAGGGGCTCGAGGTGATCGACGTGTTCGGCGGAACGGTGTCGATCGTCCAGCTGTGGCTCGTCGTCGTGCCCGCGTTGCCCGCGAGGTCGGCGACCGCCTTCACGTCGAAGGTGTGCGGGCCGTCGGCGAGCGGGCCGTAACTGTCGGGGCTCGAGCACCCTGCGAACGAGGCGCTGTCGACACGGCACTGGTAACCGGTCACTGATTCGTTCGCGCTGAAGGCGAAGCTGCCACTCGCGGCGTTCGACTGGACGGGCGGGCTCGACGTAATCGTCGTCGTCGGTGCGGCGTTGTCGATGACGAAGCTCCGCGAGGACGTCCACGCGGACGCAAGTCCGAGGCCGTCCTGCGCCTGCGCCTGCCAGTAGTACGTGCCGTCCGCGAGGGGACCGCTCGGCGTCCAGGTGGGCGTCGCACCGTTCGTGGCCGCCATTGCGCCCGAGTTCTGGAGGGGCGTGCCGCAGCCGGAATCCGAGCAGAGACGGATGGTGAGGTTGCCGGCGTCGCCCTCCGCGTCGGAGTACGTCGCCCCGAGCGTTGGGATCGTCTGAGTGTGCGAGCCGTCGACCGGGGACGAGAGTGCTGCGGAGGCAAAGGCGTTCGGCGCCGGATGCGTCGTGATCTGATTCGCCGCGTCGTAAGCGAGCAGCGAGATCGTGTGGTTCGTTCCGCCGTTTGTGTAGGCGACGGTTTGGTGACGCCAGAACTGCACACAGAGGTGCGCTCCGGTGTCAAGACTGAAGGCGCCGGGATCCGCCGTAACGGTGGCATTCACCGCAGTACCCGTTGAATTCGTGATGACAGCGCCATCCGTAGGGCTGATCAGGTAGCCGCCGATCGTGTTTCCGGAGTTGTCGACCTTCCACATGCCGGCGCTCAACACGGCCGTGCCGTTGTTGATCGCGCCGGGTTTCACCCGAACCTGAAACGTCCAGTTCCCGGCCGCGAAGGAGATTCCGCCCGTCCCGTCGACGACCCACCCCTTACAGGTGGCAGGGATCGACGGAGAGGAGCCCGAGATAGACGAGTTCGTCGTTGTGCCGCTGAGACCGGTACCCGGAGCGAACTCCGACCAGCCTAGACCGGATGCTCCGATCGGATGCCGGGTATCGGCCTGTGGAAGCGCCGCGCCGTTGATCGCCCCGGTGTCAACGTAGGGGACCGTCGTCACGCCGCCGGACGGGCTTGCCAAGACGTAGTTGCCGAGTACGACCCCGGACGAGGTGCGAGCTCGGTAAAGGTCACCGCCGAGCTCCAGCGGCGATACGAAAACGCTGGCGGAGCCGTTCGCGGGCACCGACACTGCTGTCGAGGCGGCGCTCGCGCTTCGCCCATTTCAGCTCGCGCGGACGTAGACGTATTGATAGCTCGCCGCGGTGAGCGACCCACTGCCGCCGGCCCCCGCGACGGCTGTTGGCGTCGTTGGCGCCCCCGGACCGGCGGCCGTGGTGATCTGCCAGCTACTGCCGCTCACCGACGAAGCCGGACCTGCGAAGTAC
>WNFZ01009687.1_pt1 | contig 10979 bp, 17 predicted proteins | sample 5400081 | NCBI WGS metagenome assembly WNFZ01 (sample SAMN13153365, study PRJNA577476) | soil metagenome | isolation source: 80 cm soil or saprolite under grassland replicate 1 | place: USA:California | collected 2016-06-15
TTCGATCAAAAAAAGTGTAACCAAGCAAAGAGCAGGATCATGCAGGCGTTGGGTGATATTGATTGTGACGTGTTTATCGAAATGGATCGATAAGGATAACTTTCAAGGCTTTGATGTCTGCGTTATGCAGAGGCCCTTATTCGCCTGCATCAGCGAGGAAGAGGACTGCTATACGGTGCAAGTCAGGCTGTCCAACGAGACGAGCCGGAAGACAGCGCTTGGGGCGAAGAAGTTCGAGACGGATTCTGAATTGGTCGCAGCGCTTGCCGGCGAATTCTCGATCGTGCAGGCCTGCATCAAGATCGAAATCCGAATGCACAATCATAAACACGGCACCCGACACTGATCCGGTGTGGCACGTCGGCCGCGCGCGTCTTCCGTTTGGGACCTCCCGGCAGAGCTGCTGTCGTTTCGAACGCACGATCACACACATGCCTTTCGCCCGTTCGTCGGGTGGGGCAAGGATCATGTCTTTGGACGCAAGCTCATACTCGAAAGTTGCCGCAGGTCTTCCGACGTCAACTTCCATCTTTGGCTTTGGGCCGCGAGTTCAACGAATGTCCGATGTAGGGCGTTTCGTGCCGCTCGGACCACTTCGGTGTCGTCGAAGTCCCTGATACTCAGAAGGATCGGGACCTGGAAACTTATGGGCGCACGATCGATCTGAAATGTGATACGAACCTGCTCATCCTGCTTGCCTCGCGCATCTACCTCGATGCGTGCCACTGTGATCTTAAATTTGCTCATCCCGTCACTCGAATTTCTCGCGAGACTAGTATTGATCCCAAACGTCGTGACCCAACGTCGGCTGTCCGCTTGACCTCAAAATCACGCGCTTCCTGAGCGCGCTCCAAACATTCTGCCGCGCGGGCTCGATATTCATCCGATCTGGAACTCACCACGGCCGCACGCTGTACGCTAATAAAATGTTCCCCGCTTTCGAGACAGTTGAAGTCTATTATATCAATGTCACAGCGACACAGCGGCCGAAGTGGGTCTCTAGCCTCCTGCACGACGAAAACTGTCGGCTATTATTGAATGCGGGATGATCACGGGTCAGGCCAATGCGAACATTCATTATACTATATTGCCGATGGGATTGAGATGCGAATGCAGGCCGTATCCGCGACCGGCGGAGTTGCTCATTACGGTGAGGGGACGCGGTGGGCATGAGTAATCGGAAGGGTGCGTCTTATGGGTCACTTCGGCTCGATGTCGAGCAGTCGCGTCGCATGTCAGAAATGACGATCGCCTATTATGATCGGATGGCCGAAGCATACTGGGATGGCACTCGGGATCACGACGTCAGTCAAAACTATACGGCGCTTCTGGATGCGATTGAGACCGATCCCCCCTATTCCATTCTTGATTTGGGTTGTGGGCCCGGCCGAGACCTCCGCCATTTTCGTTCATTGGGCCACAACGCTGTAGGCTTGGACGGATCGAAGGAATTCGTGGCTATGGCACGCTCCTATTCCGGGTGCGAGGTTCTCCACCAGGATTTTCTCGCGATGGCATTACCGGAGAGCCGCTTCGACGGCGTGTTTGCGAATGCATCGCTGTTCCACGTGCCGAGCCAAGAGTTGCCGAGGGTATTGCTTGAACTCTCCGAAACCATGAGGCCCCGGGGCGTTCTGTTCTGCTCAAACCCAAGAGGAGACAATGAGGAGGGCTTCAGCGGTGGCCGCTATAACTGCTTCTTCGATCTCGACACCTGGCGCAATTATGTTAGAGCTGCCGGATTCTTCGAGGTGGGACACTACTACCGCCCGCCGGGACTTCCGCGCCACCAGCAGCCGTGGCTCGCGACCGTATGGCGCAAAAGCTAGTCGGCGGCACGTCGAGGCCGAGCATCTTCGCGGTCTTAGGGTTGATCGCCAGCTCGTACTTGCAATGGTTGCGGCCTGGGGCTGTTATTCCGCAAACCAATGGGCACGTTGTCCTTGCGGACTGTATCCCACCCGACAAGTCAGCGTCGCCGGGCGGCGGCATTTTAGCGCGTGCGCGTGCCAGTGGTGGTGATGGTGGTTCTGTGACTTGGGGCGAACTGGGAGGCTGATTCTGACCCGGACTTCCGCTTCAGGTGACCGGGGGCGTATTCCGATGCTCCCGGTCCGGTGCTCCGAGCCTGAGGAGTTGTCTGCATGATGTGCCCAGGGGTCTTCTTGACCGTGGAACTTGCGGCCCATCCAGCTGTGCTCGACATCATCAGAACACCGGCACTAGCGATAGCCAAAAGCTTGGAATACATATTGACCTCCTGTTATTGAGCGAGGAGCAAGGCGCTCCACATTCGACAACAGAACTCACCTGCTTTCGTCAATGTTCCATGACGTTCCGAAATTTTTCTTGCGGCCAGCGGTGAAAATTCATTCAGTGCATCCGCCCGACAACTGTCAGCATTGCCCGACCCGCATATGTAAAGCCGTTGATTCCCGTGCGCGGTGTTAAGCCAGCGCGTGTTAGCCGTAAAACCAAACCAGCCAGAGGAGGATGGCGAGTACGGTGTTCCAGACGTGGCCTTGCCAAACGTGGCCTTGCCAATTTCGCACCGCCAGCTCCCTGCTTGTCACATCAAAAGCCCCCAGTCTGCCCGCCCACTGATACGCGGCCACGAGCGTGAAGCCAACGGCAGCAAGCAAGACAAGTGCAGAGATCACAGGCAGACTTTCCTTCCCCAGCCCGCCGACTATGCCCCCATCCGGTCCATGCGACTACGGCCGGAAAATTCAAACTGAGATACTACCGAATTTTGGGCACGATCATCAGCTTGTCGACGGCGTGATAGGCTATCGTTGCGCCCGAGAGCCGACCAAGGGATGGGCCGTGAGAGGCAATTATGAGCGAAGAGCACACCGACAATCTCAAAAAGGCGCGAGCGCGATTGATCGAGCAACGGCGAGCGTTTGTTAAAGTGCTCGCCGGTCCCTACGAGCGCGGCAAGACCGAACAGGTGGTTTTGCCGTAGCGTACGTCTATGGCCGCTCGACCGAAGACGAAGCCATGGCGGCAAAGCAAATGACGATGGATGAAGCGAGACGGATCGCATCCAACATCGCCAAGCTACCGGAGATGTTGAAGCGGGGGGAATTTGCGTGAGAACAGCAAGCCAGTTGGTTGATGAGATCGCGTCGCACGTGCTGCCGCCGCAAGGTGTGCCCGTTCTGGCTGGCGCGCCCTGCGAGTGAGCGATTTTGCTCAGACCGCGGCCGTACAAGAGGGCATTGTACCTCCAAGGGGCGCTTGGGATCGAAGCTTGGTTTTGTTGGATTCAACTACTTGGCCAATTGTACTCACGAGCGTTTGGTGCCGTCATGCTGACGTCGAAGGCATATCTCTCCAGCAAAGCAGCGGAACGGATGCTGACGAGAAACAGATCATGGGCTGGATGGAAAATGCGACGGCATGAAGATAATTGCCAGGCTCACGTGAATGGATGAACGGTTATGCTCTCCGCCCACATCACGAGCTTTCTGAAGCTCATTGATACCCAGCTTGAGGAGACATCTCGCGGGGTAACTAGCTCTCATCACTTCCACAATGTGCAATGTGGAATTGAGAACATTTTGTCTCTCCTTGACTATAACAATGAGCTTGTTGATAGAGCAGATCAACTCTCACGCCGAGCGTTCAACTACATCACACGCCACGATCTGATCTCATCGAAGATTAGCGATAGAGACATCAGCGAGGATGCCGATCGCCTGCGCGCTACTCACGAAGCGGTTGCCGGTTTCCGCCTCGCGGTAGAGCACAGTCAGCCGAACTCCAGGGTTCGCACACTCGGACTGGCTTGAAATCGCTTAGCACAAGGACTCCAGTCACGAAAAGCAGATCACTATCCGTACCGGGTTTCGATGCTTGTGCGGCAGATGCAGCAGCGTCCTCGGACAGTCTTAGGGATGAACACCGGCCAACAACAACATCGAGACAAAGATGAATGCGGCCGTCATGCCATGCGGGCTCAGTTTGAATAAGGCAGGGGATTTCCGTCAGTTGCCAGTTCGAGTGTTCAATTTTGAACAGACTGCCGCCGTCGATTGGCGCAGACTCCGCGACAATGGAGGTGACGAGGCAAGGAGTCTCATAATCAGGAGGCTGCCAATGTCAAAGGCTGAACAGTTCTGGCAATATGCCGAGGAAGCGCTATGTCGGGCTCGCCAAGCCAAAACCGAAAAAGAGAAGCAAGCCTATACCGACCTTGCGCTCACATGGACGCAAGCTGCGGTGCAGAGCGAGCACATTTTTGGCGTCAACGATAGTGCGCCAGAGGCCAGGGCTCTGTAAGGCCCGCCTCAGTTGGTGGTCTCCCAAGCTTCCAGCACGTTGTCCTTCCCGAAAATCATATCCGCACATAGCGATGGTGCAGTCCGGAAAGAATTGACGCGGTGAAGCCCGCACCCTTTCCCCTGCTTGATTGAGCCGTGCCTTGCCTCATTGCGGAGCAAGGTGCCGAGCGGCGCCGTCACACACGTGTGGGGGAAGAGGCGGTGTAGTTGCCGTTGGCAATTTTCTGAAGTTTTACATCGAGTTCAACTGCCTTGATCATGAACATATTGCCCAGGGCTTCAAGTTCGACTCGCATGTTCGAATCGGTTCGGGAGCGCCGAAAACACCGTTCCGCCTCTTCGAACAAATAGTCTGGAGTCGATCTGTTTGGCATGAATACCTTATGCCCTAAGGCTTTGAGTGTCCTAAGATGAATGACACGACGCCCGCGCGCTGGCTAACGCGACGGTGCATAAAGGGACCAACATTTGGAGATAGGGCCACATCTCGCAAACATCCTACTCGGCCCCATTAGAAATATGCGCCTATCCACCGATGGCGTCTGTATCAAATTGCTCACCCTTGCTGAAATGCCGCGTCCTCCACGCTAAACGCTTTGCCCCTTCGGCCTCACAACACACACGGTGGAGGATTTGCCGGCAGAGACGCTAATCTTCCTTCGCCTCCGCAGCAGCCGAGCCGGGTTGAATTCGAGGAATTTCGTGTGGCGCTCGCGAAGCTGCCGTCCGGCCAGTGCGAGGCTCTGCTTCTCGTGGTGCGTCGGGCTTCTCCTACGAGGAGGCGGCTGCGATCTGCGAGAGCTCGGTGGGGACGATCAAGAGCCGGGTCAATCGTGCCCGCACGCGGCTCTCGAAGCTGCTCTCCATCGACAGCGCCGACAGGTTCGGCCAGGACCACACGACGCGCCGTTCTGACCGTGGGCGGGCGCGGGTGATTGGATCACCGGCGGTTATGAGACGGTAAAATGCCACCTGGCGTGCCATTTCCCCAATTTGCGACTGCGCTCACGAACGGTACGGACAAGCCGGGATCTTCATTTGCGCAGTGGAATCGCTATAATCCCCCCGCCTCGCCCTGCCTTCGTCGGGGGAAAGGGCAGCCCTTGCGAGAAGAAAAAGGGGAGCCTTTGTGAGGAAGAGAAGTAAGGCCCCGTTCGATCCCAAAGAATTTCTCGCCAAGGTGGGCGAGGGAAAAACGATATCAAAATATCAGAAGGATCAAATTGTTTTCTCGCAAGGACAGGTCGCGGACGCGGTTTTTTACATCCAGCAAGGCAAGATCAAACTCACCGTTATTTCCGAGCAAGGCAAGGAAGCGGTGGTTGCCATCTTGGGACCAGGTCACTTTTTTGGCGAAGGATGTCTGAATGGTCATCCGCTGCGCATCGCAACAACGAGGGCGGTCGATGAATGCGTAATTACTCGCTTAGAGAAGGCGACCATGATCGCCACCATTCATAATGAGCCAGACTTTTCTGAACTGTTCATGTCGTATCTATTGACTCGGAACAGTCGAATTGAAGAGGACTTGATCGACCAATTATTTAATTCGAGCGAAAAGCGCCTCGCCCGACTTCTCCTTCTGCTTGCAAATTTCGGCAAGGAAGGCAGGCCAGAGCCGATCGTGGGAAAGTTCAGTCAGGAAACGCTGGCGGAGATGATCGGCACGACCCGATCGCGGGTGAGCTTTTTCATGAACAAATTCCGCAAATTGGGTTTCATCGAATACAACGGAAAATTGGAAGTCCATAATTCCTTGTTGAACGTGGTGTTGCACGACAAGCCCGAGATCAAAACGAGGGACGAAGCAATTGATGCAGAATAAATTCTGCAATGTGGTTCCGAGCCCCCGCCCGGCTCCCCACCTGGTCGATGACTAGAGGGGATGCCGAGTCCGCTGCGGTCTGCAGCGGTACTGATGGATTTGCTTCGGTTAAATGTCGCCCATCATCATATCGGCGAGCATGCGCCGCCTCGGCGGCGCAGGAACCCAGAAGGCACGTAGATTTCAGAGCTGATCGGATCGATCCGGCGCGAGTGCGTCGACCATATAATCGTTTTTAGTGAAGCGCAGTTGCGTCGAATTCTGACGAAGTATGCTGGCTACTACAATGAGTTGAGGACTAATCGGTCTCTCAACAAGGACGCCCCGTTCCACCGCGCTATTCAGCGCCTCGGCGCCATTACATCACAGCCTGTCCTCGGCGGACTTCACCACCAATATTGCAGAATCTAGTTTTCGGCACACACACCCCATTGACAGCAGGATCGACACTCACCAAATCCAAAGTATGCGCAGGCCATCCGTTCGTCAGGAGCGCTGCGCACACACAACGAAAAACCGAACGGAGGTGCTATGCCCCCGGGTTACTTAAGCCGCGATGATCGCTGCGGCATCGTTCGGGTTGCGGCGTAGCGGCACGTTTGCGACGGCAACATCGGGAGCGGCCTATTGGGCCGCATCAGTGAGGCATGGCCCGCCTTGGCCCCTCCCGGTGAATGCTCCTAAGTCCATCTTCCAAAAATTCGATCCTATACAGGGCCGCGAACTCAGTGGGCTCGTCTTCTCGCCTGTATTCACTCTTCACGTCCGGTCCCCGCGCCCCTCTGTCTCGACGCATCGTTCCTGACAAACAGGCCCGACACAGTCTTGACGACACACGCGCTCGGCCGTTGGCGGTTTGAGGGATGAAGGCGGCGGTAGCCACCAACTATTCTCGGCTTCAATTAGTTCCAGGAGCTTGTCTCTCCTCAATTTGTAGATGTGAGCCATTTTGCTCAGACTCCGGGCGGACAAGTGTGTCATTGGTGCTGTCTTGTTTCCCGCAGTTTCATGTCTAGGTCATGATCAATGTCGCGCGCTCGTCCCCCGACTCGCGTAGGCATAAAAGAAGCCCCGGTATGTATTGTCGCCGGGGCTTTCACCTTGCTCGCCTCTTATCAACAAATTGTTCAATTCTATGCAGACATCGATTGGCCAACGCAAAGCTTGCGGCTTCAAGCGTCGTGCGCCCTAGATGGGAAGCCGGGCTCGGGAGATACTTGTGACCAATATCAACGATAATCTACCGCACAGCCGCCCGAATCGCGCAACGCTAATGATTGCTGTTGGGCTTATTCTAGGCGTCGCAGTTATTGTGTTTTGGCCGCAAATATCCGCCTTTGCCCATATTTCCCAAATTAGGAATGCTCTCGGGCTCTGACGGGGGCTCTTTCATTTTGGCCGCCCAACCCGCTCCGACACTCCCGATTTGTCTTTATCATTTAGAGAGCAACGATGTGTTCAAATTGCTCATGTTGCAGAATTTATTCTGCGCTGCCCTCGAAGGTTACGAGCTGGATTGCCAACGACGCCGGTCACAATCAATCTGTAGATGTGAGCTATTTTGCTCAGACTCCGGACGGACAAAGGCGTAACCGTAACACTAAATCGATACGCCATCGCAAAGCGTTCGGTCTTCATTTCAAAACTTTGCTGAACCGGAACCCCATCAGGGTGTCCGTGGTCTCGCTCCGAAACATGTCGGGCGAAAGGAAATACCATGCAAGTACCTGCAATCCTGCAAGGAGAATCGCTGAAGCGTCTGCTGCAAGGCGCAGTCGCTGGTGCCGTCGCAACGATGTTTGTTGGCTTTTACTGGGGCGGCTGGTCGCTCGGCAGCACCGCTGACAAGATGGCAAAAGGGCGCTCGGAGTTGGCGGTCGTAGCGGCGCTGGCACCGGTGTGCGCCGACAAGTTCCGCGCACTGCCTGATGCCGAGGCGAAGCAAGTCGCGCTTTCGAAGGTCGACTCGTGGAAGCGTCGGGACGAATTCCCCAAGGAGTTCGTGACCCTCCCGGGTGAATCGTACCCGAGTTCCACCCTTGTGGACGCGTGCTACACGCTGCTGCTTGCGCCGAAATCAGCAGCGATCAAATGAGATAACCGCCACTGAGCGGAAATTCTTGCATCGTTCTTCCGTCGGCTGCTGGCACGCACCGCAAGCGGCCACGCCGCCACTGCGCCGCCGAGGAAGGATTATGAACTCGCGCGGTAGCTCGATCCGACGGTGTGTGAACAAAAATCGACGGAGAAAAACAATGCGAAAGTCCTTACAATTTGCTCTCGCAGCCGGATCGATGCTCATTTTTACTTCGGCAGCGATGGCCCAAGACGCCACAATAAGATTCAGTCCGTTATTCCAGGTCCAACCGCAGATTGCCCAAGAGTACGCGCCATACTCAGTACTACCCTTGATGATTTGGCGCACGCCAGTTTTCCCGCAGATATGGGACGTGCCAGCAGTTGTGCCGTTCACATTGGAAGAGACGCGCGCCCCCGGCCCTGCAGTCAATCGGCGATAGTGGGTCAGTTTCAATTGTGGCGACCCCGCAGGGTGTCCTAATTCGCCGAGGTACTAGTAAGAGGCGCCTGTCGCCACCATATCAACTTTAAGGAGTGGGCACCTCAGGAGGATCGCCAGAATGTGGTTCTATGTCCAGATGTGGCTTCCTGTATGGACAGTCGCTTTGACTGCCGCGATCTGCTTCAGCGTAGCGTCATTCATTATGAGGCGGAGCGTAAAGCCTCATCAGCTATAATCTCTGCACCCATTCAGGGCGTAACGACCGGAACTGTCGCGAGTGTATCTCGCGGCCCTTCCGAAGATAGAAGCTCCGGCCTTGTTTCCATTCAGGCCGGGGCTTTTATGTTGGCGGCCTTTATCGCGGCGGCGGGCGTGAACCCAAGCTACTGACTCGTTCCTGATCCAGCGGGCCACCTGTCAGGCCGCCTGAGTTGGCGGCCTCGTCAGTCCCATCTACGAATCCACCAGAAGAGAAAAATGAGCGCGGCCGGAATCCCGCCGAATAGTCCTATTGCCCAGGCTGCATCTTGCATTTAGGAGGCGCTTCTTCGTCAGTTAGTGACCTTGTCTTCATCATTCAGAGAGCAACGATGTGTTCAAAATTGCTCATATTGCAGTTGGCCTAGGACAAGGAGGTTCAGTCCCTGATCTCGCTAATTGGCGCGATCATCCCCATATGCCTCATCATGGACCAAATCAATGCAACCCGCGCCGGCAAGGAGGAGACCAGTCGTGCTCCCGCCTGCCACAGAAAGGGCGTGTCAAATGTTCACTGCGGAGCAATATCGAGCCAAAGCAGCCGAATTCAGGGCATTGCTCACCAACACATCGCGTTCGCCGAACGAAACGAGAGAATTCCGCAATCTCGAGAAGACCTACACGACGCTTGCCGAAAACGAAGAATGGATGGCGGTCCATATCGATAAAACAATTCAACGGAGAAAGAACTACGACAACCATGCTGCCCTTGCCGAGGAAGAAGAGCAAATTTTGAAGTGTCTGGGCGCAGCCGTGCTTATGCGCTGGAATACTGTTCCCACGAAGCTCCAACGGGAGCTCTTCGACTGCGCCAGTACCATCGGCGATCTGCAGCAGACAACGCCGCTCAAGGGACGGATAGCTCCCTTTCCTTCACAATCATAAGGGTGACCGGCAGAAATAGGACTAGGGCGAGGCTAGTATGCAGAGAGGGACTGAGATCCTTCCAACGCAAGAAAGCATTCATTGATGGCGCCCGTCGCTTGTCCAAAATGCTCAGTTGTCGTTTACGAAACGGCCTCCGGAGGATGGAGGTTTGACCCACCAACCGGATGCATCGATCTGGAAGGCACGGAATGGGGCGCGAAGGGAGAGTTTGAATGGTGCCCTACTCTTGCGGTAGCTATGCCGGATGAGGTCTTTTGGCCCGGACAATCCCATCGAGATCACGTGATGCGAGTCCTCGAGCAAGGGCAAGCTAGAGCAAAAAAGAAAGCAGTATCCTCAAAGAAAGATTGAGAGACTTAGCGATCAAGAATTTTCGTTCTCAAAGACGGCTTATAATCCGCAGCCACAGGAGTACACAGTGCGCACGCATCGGTTTGGAAGGAAAACTCAAGCTTCCCTCGACGATCGCTATCAAACATCAGATCAGAGAATTGATGTTTGAAGATTCAGTCAAGAAGGCAAAGGCTGAAGCAAGGGCTGAAGTATTTCGCGGACAACCGAGCGAAGAACTGTTCGCAAACGCCAATATAGTCTCTGGTCGCATTCGGCAGTCGTAAGGAGCTTGATATGCCAGCTGCCCACACCGCAAACTTTCTAAATCTCATCAATACCGCGCTTGAGGATATATCTCGTGGGGTGGCCAGTCCTCATCACCTCCACAACGTACGTTGTGGAATAGAGAATATTTTGTCTCTCCTCAAATACAACAACGAGGTTGTTGAAAAAGCGGATCAGCTCTCACGTCGAGCCTATGACTACGTCACATACCACGACCTGGTCACATCGAAAACTAGTGATTGGACGAGTGGCGAGGACGTTGATCGCCTGCGAGCTGTTCGCGAGGCGCTTGCCGGTTTTTGCTCTGCGGTAGAGCACAGTCAGCCAAACTCCAGGGTCCGTACGCTCGGACTAGCTTAAAATCACTTAGCGCCTAAGAAGCCGTCGTCATGGAGTCCGTCCGCAAAGCACGCCAGCAATTGCAGGTTTTCTATTGCGCCAGGATTCGGCGAACTGTTCGGCAAAACGCAGCGCCTGTTTTCGCGTATAGGCGCCGTTGGCGTCGACGAATAAACCTGCAGCACCGATGGCGGAGCGCGCGGCGCGCACCCGTTGCAGGTCTTGCGCAGGTTCGCTTCCC
>WNFZ01006074.1_pt1 | contig 10978 bp, 14 predicted proteins | sample 5400081 | NCBI WGS metagenome assembly WNFZ01 (sample SAMN13153365, study PRJNA577476) | soil metagenome | isolation source: 80 cm soil or saprolite under grassland replicate 1 | place: USA:California | collected 2016-06-15
TTTACTGTTCCCTGTGTGATATGTACGCTGCCGGTAATCCAAATCTGTGCCACGCCCAGCCAGCCCGTGTTGCCATAGGAAGCATTGCAGACTTCAACACGTCCGCTGGTAGGACGACAATTCTTCGGTCTTGCACCCCAGCAACAACAGTTGTATCCATTACGTTGGATTTACTCCAGTCAGAGGAAGCAGTTCGGAGCATTGAATCCCACGATCCAGACACATTATCGCCCAGTTTTATTGTGAAGGGATTTGAGGTACGCGCCCAATGGTATCCATTCCAGGAATGGTTTGCGTAAGCGGATGATGGAAAAGCAACCAACGCAAGTATTGTTATTGCTACAACAACGAACATAAATGTGCTTTTCTTTGCGTTCATTTCAAACTCTCCTCGTGAACAAATAAACGTTCTTTTCTGATCCTACATCACCTGCAATTGCGTACTAACGATGGATTTTGCGCACCTCCTTTCCTTTAACCACATGAGTCTAATTGCGAGAACATTTGTCGGAATTCCCTTTGCAGACTTATAGCACAGTAGGGCAGATGTTACAAAGTAGTTTTGTCATAATTTCAAGAATTCTCATAAAACAAAACAGCGGCAATGCAACATTGCCGCTGTTTTGTTTTGCTTTTCATCTTCATGGTCCCCAGTCGGACGTAACATGCACGATCAGATCAGGGTTCGTTGGATCATTGGTTTTTAGATGTACCGCATAATCATGCTTGCCATCCATACCTGGATGCATCATGAAGACACTGGATTGAATTGCTGTACTGTCGCCGGGCTTGAGTACCATCGAACCGATGGTTAAGTCGGGAGGTCAGCATCCCTCCAGTACTTCAACAAACGGTTTCTCTTTAAACCGCAGGGCGCCATTCCCAGTGTTGCTGACCTTGAGCGTGAATTGGCGGTCCTCACCAAACTTTACATATCCGTAGTCGATCTTGTTTTGGTCGACAGAGATGGCAGGTGTCCCACCCCTATCTCCACCATTCCGATTGGCAAATAGAATGCCAGCAGCTACAAGTAACAACCCGCCGCCTAATGCTACGAACAACCAGGGAAAGGTCTTTCTTTGCTTTTGCTTTCTCAGTTTTTTGATATTCTTCCTATTATTGGCCATAAGTCTCCTTACTTCTGATATTCAAACTGGAACGAGTAAATGTATGCGATCAAGTCCCAGATTTGTTTTTCGGTAAAGATGGAGCCCCACATCGGCATACCGGTTCCCATGCCGCCGCGCAGGATTTTTCCTTGCAGTAATGCGGGACTGGCGCCAAGCATTCGGGTAGGATCGGTGAAATTTGCAGGAGATTTCATCTTCATTTCCTCGGAGCCAGTCATAGTTTGCTTCGATATTTCACCTGCAGCTTTTAAGTCATCCGCAAAGACACCATTTCCAGCTCCATTCTCTCCGTGGCAAGCAGCACAGTTTTGCGCGAACAGTTTTTTCCCATCCGCAAGCGCTTCGGGTGTCGTGCTGGATTGCCAGATGTATGCAACAACATCCCATTTTTGCGAAGCACTCAAAGTTGTTGATGATAATTTTTCAAAGGTTTGGTACGGTGAATTTGATTGATAAAAATCAGAATCACTAAATTGGGAAAGATCTAAATTGGTTGCTAACTGTTGACCGCTAATCGCTGACGGCTGAATACTTGGAACAATGGGTGATTCATGCAGTGCGTCAATGTCAAGCTTGAGTGTCACGTATAATGGAATAGAAACAGGTTCAGAGTTTGATGGCGAGCCGCTGACTTCGATTGTTCCGCGCATCCGCCAGTGATTGAGTCCGCACCAGCGCGTGCAGTAGAAGGCGTAGGTTCCGGGCTTGTTAAACGTCAAAGTGACATCGGTGACTTTTCCAGGCATCACATCGACGCTTTCCATTTTCATTTGACCCACAGCAAATCCATGTACTACATCATCGGAGGTGAGACGCAAGTGCAGCGGTTTCCCGACTTCCGCCTTAAGAGTATCCGGATTCCATCCGCCGTTTTCCGCCATGCTAACGTGAATTAAAGGTGTTTGCATCCAGATCCACCATGGAACTCCAACAACAAGAAGAAGCCCTGCAATAATTAAGATGCGTGAGAAGAATTCGGCGCGTTTCATAGCAATAACCAAAGCATCAGACAGGCCGTAAGGAAAGCAAATGCAATAACGGGAATAGAAGAAGTCTTCACTTCCTTCGCAGCTTTTTGTGCGGTACGTGATGACCAGATCAATCCTCCGACCAGCGCCAATGTCTGGGCAGGTGCAAGGAAAGTGGTGAGCATCGGCTGCCAGGCAAGATTTGCTGTGCCGAAAAGATTCCAGCCAAGTCCCAGCGGATCGGAAAGAGAACCGAGAATGTAAGAAGCATTAGTAAGAACAAATGACAAGCTGAATGCAACCCAGAACATCAGACCTAATGGAATGAGGGCTGACGATAAGGAAGCAAACCTCTGTTTAAGAGGCACGCCGCTTTTTGTTTGTAGAATACCCAATGCAAAGAGTCCGGGCAGAGCGATAAAGATCATGGACAGAAATGCGAGCGCGTATAAAAACCATCCACTGGTTCCAACATGATACGCAGCATCTTTGACCGCACCCCAGGGGCCGAGCAATACGCCAGCGTAAATCATCGCCGAACCAAGCATGATGAATGCCTTGAAGGCTTCATCGATACGGGTAGATGGCTTAGCAAGATCAGCAGAGAAAGGTCGGAGATTAACGGCAATGTTGTCGTGCGGGCAGGTACGGATACATTCCATGCACAAACCACAGTAGGTATTCTTTGTTAATCCACCGGGGAACACATCCCACGGGCAGCCATATCCTGCGGATGAACCGTTATAGCAAGGCTTGCCTTCACATTTTACGCAGATCTCTTTATCTTTGATCCGCAACTCAAGGGGTGCGGTTTGGGAATAGAGACCGATAAATCCGCCGACGGGGCAAAGATAACGGCAAAACGCGCGACGTTCAAAAACAGTACTGAGTCCAATCGCGGCAAAAAGCATCGCGGCTAAAACGATTCCTGTAATGTTTGGCGTTGTGAGCAAAACGCTGCTGAATAAAGCTAGTAATAAGAAGGAAATATTCTGCAACCAGATATTTCGAAATGCTTTGGGCACGCGCAAATTGAGCCACTTCGGCTTTTTATCTGGCGGAGCAAGCACGGCACCGCGCTGAAGCCATTCCCCAGGCAGAGGTATAGGACACACCGCGCACCAGCCGCGTCCGAAGAAGGGAACCGCAACCAGAATCAGAATTGCCCACCATGCGATCCACACGAAGACAATGCTAAAGTTATGACTACCCACAGATGTACCGATAAACCCAGTCAGGATGGCAAAGACGTACCCTATCAGCATCACAGTAATGACCGCTAATTGTGGGTAGCGACTTTTAAGCACGTTCTTCAAAAAATGATTACGGGTAAGCTCAAACTTTGCCATGATGCATTATGCTTTTTGTTTTGTAGATACGACGACACCGATGATTGCCAGCGCTGCTAATCCAAGGGAGCGATAGAACCAGTTATTCGTGCCAACTGTCAATTTGCCGATCATGAACGGATGCATCGCGCCGCACGTGACATTACATCGAAAACGGAATGAACCCGGTTTATTAGCAACGAAGGTCAAGGTTGCAGTTTGACCTGGATCTGCTTCCACAGAAACGCCATAACCATCTACATACAAGCCGTGTACTACATCGTTACTAACAAGCTGAATCGTGACTTTGTCACCAAGGTTTACTTGTAGCTCCGAAGGGGAATAAGCGAATTGTCGCGCGTCGATCCGGAAGGTTCGCTCTTGAGGCGGCATGGGCGGAACTGGTAATGGCACAAATGCCACTACCAGTCCAGCTGTTACCAAGAGGAGCAAAAAAATGCGAGCCGACATTTCTTGTACCCTGGCACTGTTAGGGAATATTCGATGGACCGTATTTGGAATATGTGCTATCTATATATGACCTGGCATCCTGTGGACTTTTCCCATCCTTCAACATTCGCATCACATCTTGCGTAATATCCACACAGATTGAACAGCCAAGCGCGTGGTTATCGAAAGTGAACTTACCTTTATCATCCACTTTGGAAACGTAGCACGAATAATTGGATGTATGTCCTACACTGCCACAGCCACAATAACAGGGGATATTTTTCATCACGTCAGGATTGGCAGAAGCGAACTGATAGGCTTGCTGCACGGTAACTGGTGCGGATTGCACCTCGGCGGGCATTTGATCCATAGAGGTCATATTCAGATGAACATCACTCGTCGATTTTGATGAACAGGCGGGAAGGCTAACCAATGCGAGAGCACCGATCAGCAGAAGAAAAACGATTTTGCGCGACGTTATCATTCGGTTCTCCATGTCAGGTATTTTCATCATAGCAACCGGCCAACGTGACAGCCAGTGACAAATGCCATACTATCCTGTGAATTATGACCTGATTTATCTGTATTTACTCTTACTAATGGAATGATAAAGCCTGTGCAACGTCTCAAACAGCGTGAAATGGCGGGATGAGTAATACGCCAAACGGCTTATGACGAATGTCGTAGTCTGGATGTTAAAATCTTATCCATATTACGCCTTTTACAAAATCGGGCTCCCGGAATTCCGGGAGCCCGATAGATAAGACAAGGTTGGTCGTATCGATGTTTAGTTCATTTCGATGAAATTGCCGTGCCAGGTGTGCAAGAAGACTTGTTTGGTGAATCCGTTGACGCTCAACATGCCGATGATCTTGCCATCGCGTTCGACATCGATCGTGTAATAACCATAGAAGGCGGAAACTTCGTCACTCACCTTAACACCCGGCAGATAGGCATCCAAATATTTTTGCGCCGTCTGGGCGGCCTCTTTAGCGCTTACGGACATAGCAGCGGAGACGTCAGGAACCTGGACATTGTTGCCATACCAACCCCGCATCATCGTGCTGCCTCCGCCCATCATACCGTTTCCTAAACTATTGGAGCCACTCACACCTGCACTTGTGCCAGGTGCCAGTGTCATCATCCCATATTTCAGGTTCCACATCATGTTGGGTCCATATTCTGGAAAGACAGACAAGCCAACCGGGTCAACCAACAATTCAAATGCCCCAATTCCCGTGCTCTTTTCTTCTACGATTGCATACCCGCCGTTGTCAAAGATCATGATTTCTTTGATAACCAGATCGTTATTCCCTAAAACACCAAGATAGGACTGGACGGCTGTTCGGGTATCTTCCACCGATAATGGTTTAACGTTGCTCAACCCACCATATCCGGGACCACCCATCATGCCACCATTCATCATCCCACCGCCGTCCATCATGCCGGGACCATAACCATAAGCGCCGTTGTTGGGAGTGTTATAACCATAACCACCCATCATGCCGCCGGGACCATAACTGCCCATCATCCCATACGGGGCGTATCCATAGCGAGTGCTGGCAAAATACATGCCGCCGTAGAATAATCCCGCAGCGAGCACGAGAACAAATAAGACAACCAGACCGGTACGAAGTGTGTTGTTCATTTTTTTCTCCTAAATACCTTTATTTATCTAGGTATCATAATTTATAGTCTCAGGGATAGTCAGCGTCATCTAGTGCATTTGACATAAGCAATTTTGCCTACTTGTTGCTGGCTTTGTTGAGCAGGACTACTACCAGCGCAACTGGCAAAGCGATCACCGCGAACATGAAAAGAAATCCAAAAATCATCATGTTGAAATTCTCCTTTTGTTATTGTTAAGTTCACTATAGCCGTTCAATGTAAAGAAACAATAAAGGTGGAATAAAGACTTGTTGAAACTTGCAGGGACTATTCAGCATCTAAAGGGTACTCCACTTCGCCTGCCATGAACGGATGCGGTTTTGTAGTCGGCAATAGATTGTCGGTTGTTCCAATCAAAGTTCAGTCATCCTTATGACGTGAACTGTGACCGATATTCCATGCGACAAGGGCGAGCACTGCCACAGCGATGCCAATCAATCCTGCGAGAAAGATTAACGCTGATTCCAGTTCAAGCCAGTTTTTTCCAAACGCCCAGAACAGGATGACTCCGATCAGAAATGCGGAGAAGTAGGAAATGACAGGCCACCTCATTTTAACGTTTTTCATTTTCTTTCCTCCACTTACTCCACGATCAATTTTCCACGCAGCATTCCCATCTGGCATTGAAAACCAAACTCGCCTGGTTTGTCTGGCGTGAACTCTAGAGTGACCTGTTGCCCCTCGGGCAGTAATGCGTTTTGATTGAAGTCAGGGAACAGCACTTTTTCCGAACAAGCAGCGCTTTCCTGACGCGTGAACGTAAGCCGTACTGGACGACCATGTTGGACGACGATCACATCTGGTGTGTATCCACCTTTGACAGTGACAGCAATTTCTTGCGCACCAGACTCGCCAACCGCCGCACGCGTTTGTTCTTTCGGAGCAAACCAAAAATACCAAGCAATCAGCACGGTTAACACGATGCCCGATAGGATCACAAAAATCTGTAATTGAGACATATTAAGCTCCTTTGATGGCACGCCATAAGGATAGCGGACCAAATAGGGTCAGGAAATGCTCTTCTTCGTGCACAGAGCGAAAGCCTGCATCACGAATAAATTGAGGAATCAACCCGCCGAAGTTATCGGCAGCCTCTTCGAGACCATGCATATATCCGGTGATGAAGCGTGCAGTCGTTGAATGTGGCATACCATAATCCAGGACACACAATTCACCTTGCGGCTTAAGGACGCGATATATTTCTTCGAAGGCACGGCGCTTGTCCTCTGTCACAAGATGATGGATAACCAGGCTGGTGACAACTCGGTCGAACGAAGAATTCGGGTACGGAAGGGAAGAGGCAAGCGCTTCATCCCATTGAATATTCAAACCGCGGGATTTCTCGCGCGCAATCTGCAACACTTGTGGGTCGCCATCCATACCAGTGATGTGAGCATTTGGATAAGCTCGTTTGAGCATCACAGTTAACGTCCCTGTGCCACATCCCAGATCAAGCACGTTCATACCGAGACGGATATTTGCTTTCTGCACCAGTTTTTGTTTAAATACTTGTTCGCGCATGAGCCATTGGAGCACTGGATCATACAATGGCGTAAGCCAGCGAAAACTTAATGCAGGGATATAACGCTTCTTCCTCACGCTTACCTCGCGCTAAATCTGGGTCTGAACCCGCGCAAGCGATTTGCATTGCCAACGACGGTAACGGACGAAAATGCCATCGCCGCGCCGGCGATTAATGGACTGAGTAAGATACCAAAGAATGGAAAGAGCACACCCATCGCCACCGGAATGCCAAGCGTGTTGTAAAAGAATGCCCCGACCAGATTTTGGTAAATATTCTTCATCGTTGCACGGCTGACTTCAATGGCCGTCACCACGCCTTTGAGGCTGCCCTTGATAAGGGTAATATCCGAAGCTTCAATTGCAACATCGGTACCGGTGCCAATGGCAAGGCCAACGTCCGCTTGGGCGAGGGCGGGAGCATCATTGATTCCGTCCCCAACCATCGCAACCTTTTTGCCTTCCGCTTGCAACCGCTGCACGTTACTTGCCTTGTCCTCTGGCAATACTTCTGCTAAGACATGCGTAATGCCAACCTTGCGCCCAATGGCTTCCGCAGTGCGGCGGTTATCGCCAGTAATCATCACCACATCAATTCCCAAATCTTGCAACGCTTTGATGGCTTCCGCCGAATCTTCTTTTACTGTATCTGCCACCGCAACGATTCCGGCTGCTTTGTTGTCGATCGCAACATACATGGGTGTCTTGCCATCATCTGCAAGAGATCTAGATTTTTCTTCGAGCGTGCCGAGCGAAACGTTTTCTCGATTCATAAGCTTGAGATTTCCGATCAAGACATGTCTTCCATCCACCTCTGCCACAACGCCATGCCCTGGAATCGCCTCAAAATTCTCTACTTGGGCAAACTCAACATTGCGCGCCTGCGCTCCTTCGACAATTGCCTGTGCTAATGGATGTTCGCTGACCTTTTCTACAGAAGCTGCCAGCTTCAACAATTGTTCCTCGTTGATCGGCGATTGCTCGCTCATCACAATATCGGTGAGCTCCGGTTTTCCTTTTGTGATTGTGCCGGTCTTATCCAACACAACCGTGTTTAAGGCACGTGCCGTTTGCAGAGCCTCACCGGAACGAATGAGGATTCCGTACTCTGCTCCTTTACCAATGCCAACCATTAAACTCATTGGTGTGGCAAGTCCCAGTGCGCAGGGACATGCGATAATCAACACAGTGACGCTGGTCACGAGCGCGTACACAAGATGCGGTTGCGGTCCCACGACGAACCAGATCACAAACGTCCACACGGCCAGGATCATGACAATCGGAACAAAATAACCGGAAATGGTATCTGCAAGTCGTGCAATCGGCGCTTTAGAGTTTTGCGCATCTTGCACCATTTTCACGATTTGTGCGAGGGCAGTGTCTTTACCCACCTTGGTCGCACGGAACTTGAAGGCGCCCGTTTTGTTAATGGTTGCACCGATGACCTCATCGCCTTTTTTCTTAGACACTGGCAGCGACTCACCAGTTAGCATCGATTCGTCTATCGAAGAGTTGCCGTCGACAATCAAACCATCGACCGGCACTTTCTCGCCCGGACGAACCTGGATCACGTCACCGACCAGGACTTCCTCGACAGGCAGGTCAATCTCTTTGTCATCTCGAATGACACGCGCGGTCTTGGCTTGCAAGCCAAGTAACTTTTTGATCGCCGCGCCGGATTGTCCTTTGGCTCGAAGTTCCAGAGCTTGTCCTAGGATCACGAGTGCAATGACCACGGAAACCACATCATAAAAAGGTTCAGACGTTCCTTCGGGAAATGCTGCCGGAAACAAAATCGCAAATGTAGAATAGAGCCATGCTGCCGCCGTACCTAAAGCGATCAGTGTATTCATGTTTGCAGAACGATGTTTGAAGGCGGCCCAGGCGCCCGTAAAAAAGTCACTTCCAGACCAGAACATTACGGGCAATGTGAGCAAGGCGGTCACCTCCCAGAGCCCACGTAACGTGTCCATGCTCAGGTCACGCAGGAATGGAACGAATTGATAATAAGCTGTCAGCATCACGGGCAAAGAGATGGCTGCGGCAAACCAAAATTTCTTCATCAGCTTGCGGTATTCGCGCGCGTGAGCTTGCTCTTGTGTATCGACAGGCGCGTCACTCTGTATCATTAGTGGTTTGTACCCCCACGATTCAATCGCTTTGTTGAGTTGCGACAGGGTTGCCTTGTCAGGCAGATACTCGACCGTCGCTTCCTGTGTACCCACGTTGACATTGGCGCTCAGCACTCCAGGCGTTGACTTCAACTCGTCTTCAATGAATCGCACACATGATGCACAATGCAAATTCTCAATGCCGATGCGCGTCTTAACTCCGACTTGATAGCCTGAGGACTTAATGACCCCTGCAATTTTCGCAAGATCGGTTTTCTGCGGATCGTACTCGACCTCGACCAAGTTTCCGTTTGGATTGCCTTTGACTGCACCGACACCAGCCAGCGCCTGCAAAGCTGGCTCCAGAGTAGTACCGTTTTTATTTGAAGGTAATTTGCTGACAGGTAGTTCGATGCGAGCAAGCGTCCGCTCGGCGTTAAAGCCGGTCGTTGCCGATGTTGTCATATAGCGATGTGGATCCTTGTCGAACTGATCCACACACGATTGAGAACAGAAATAGAATGTTTGCCCCATATGCTCGCGTTTGGCGAAAGCAGTTTCAGGCTCCACTTCCATACCACAGACAGGATCACGAATTATCATATATCACCTATTCGATAAGTTATAGCTGAAGTGTATATGGGTTTGACAACATGAAACAGCGGAATTCCGCCTGATTTCCTATAAGCAAAATTGCCTATACCATAATAAGCTATTGCCCTGAGAAGGGGCAGGGACAAATCTAATTGTTTATGTGCTGTTCGTTCCTATACTTAGGAGTGAGTGAACTCTCCCAGCCCGCTCGCGTGAACAGACAGATGGGATTTATTTTCCGTTGGTCGAGCGAAGAGAAAGGAAAAAGATGGATGGAAAAGCACTTATGATGATTGACGAAAGGATGAGCGAGGGTATTGATGCACCTCATACTTGCCATGACAGCTGCATGGAGTCGATTGCTCATTTCTCAGTGCCTATCACAACAGCTTTATCGTGTGAACGTTAAAAACAGGAGCGAAATCATCATGATAACCTTGGACTACGTTTAATAAATGGAGGCTAATAAATGCGAAACCATACAAATCATATGACAAGCATGAAGGAAAACCACTACCGTCACTTACTCGTCATGATAATATTCTCATTCCTATCAATGTATATCCTTATGTACGCGATGGTCAACACACTTGGAAATGTGTTTAACAATTTGAATGAGTTCTACATGGCAGGATTGATGACGGCACCTATGGTTCTGATTGAATTGGTTGTCATGCGAGCGATGTATCAGAATAAGAGGCGTAATGCGTTAATCATCACAGGCAGTATCGTCGCGGGGCTTTTGTTTTTCCTGCTTATTCGACAACAGGTTGCAATTTCAGACAAGCAATTTCTGCGATCAATGATTCCGCATCACGCAGGAGCGATTCTCATGTGCCAGCAGGCATCTATTCAGGATGCAGAAATTAAAGATTTATGCAAAACCATTATCTCAAGTCAGCAATCAGAGATCGATCAAATGAAGGCGAAATTACTAGAGTTAGAAAAATAAGAGATTGAGGGAATCAAAATAGCCTATCCGTAAAGCGGGATAGGCTATTCAAAACGATAGACGGGCAGATCGAACTAGTGGTGATGCCCGTGTTCACTGTGACCGAGATATTTTTCCGGCTCCTTATCAAAGGACTTCTTACATCCTAAAGAGCAGAAATAGTAGGTCTGCCCCTTATATTCAGATGTGCCCGCCGCGGTTGCCGGGTCAATATCCATTCCACAAACAGGGTCATGAACTGTATTTGCCATGTGAT
>WNFZ01009661.1_pt1 | contig 10972 bp, 14 predicted proteins | sample 5400081 | NCBI WGS metagenome assembly WNFZ01 (sample SAMN13153365, study PRJNA577476) | soil metagenome | isolation source: 80 cm soil or saprolite under grassland replicate 1 | place: USA:California | collected 2016-06-15
TAACATCATAACCTTGATCTTTCAAGGTTTCTGCCGCTGCCCAAGTCATCGCATCACCAATGGCAAGTACGCCATTTACATCTGGATGATTAGCAAGGCAATTCGCAACTGCTGTCTTGGCTTTGTCGTAAGCCCAATCTGCATATTCTGTGCATATGATCTTGATGTCGGGATAATTCTTTAGTGCTTCTTCGACGCCGGCCCACTCATCCGCTTCGGCTGCTAGTCCAGCAATACCACGCAGTGCAATTACGTCACCTTTGCCATTCATCGTCTTACCAAGCCAATCGGCAGTCAACTTCGCCCATTCATGATACGGAGGCAAAGCACGTGCAGAGACTTTATCGCTCTGCATGCCGGAATTGAAGACAATCACTGGTATGCCAGCGGCAACAGCTTGATCAACGGCCGGAGTGAGCGCTGTATCAGAGGCAGGAGCAACGAGCAGTACATCAACCTTACGTGTTACCAAATCCTCGATATCAGAAATCTGTTTATTTGCATCTCCACCGGCATCTGTTACGATCACATCTTTGATCATATCGGGGTGCTGTTTGCCGTAGTACTTGATTTCTTCTATCATCTGAACTCGGAATGAATTGGCAACAGATACGTTCGAGACACCAATTACGTAAGGTGGCTGCTTGGTTGTAGTGTTGGATGAATTGTTAGTCGCGGGTGCAGCAGGGCTACAGGCCGCTACAACGATTGCAAGCATCGTAAGCAGCATGACAATGAGTAGTAATTTTTGTTTCATGGTTCCTTCTTTTCCTTTTTCAAAAGCTTCGATACGTGATTTTTTGAGTTTACCTGGGTGATTACACCGCAGCTTGCCAGGCTAATCGAGGCTGTTTTCATCCTCCGGTTTTTCTGCTTTGCAACACGGCTGCTGCAACAACAATAACGCTCAACAGAACAGAGCGTAGAGTAACTGGGATACCTAATTGAATCAGGATTCCTGTGAGAACAGCCAAAATAGCCACGCTGACCACAGTTCCAACTACACCGCCATCACCTCCCGTGAATTTTGTACCACCAATGATCACAGCCGCAATTGAGTTGAGCACGTACGGCCCACCTGCATCGAGAGTGCCAACACCAACATAGCCCGAAAGAACCAGTCCGCCAGCCGCTGCCAAGCCCGCCGACAACACATAAGCGCATATGATTACTCGTTTGACTGGAATTCCAGCAAGATAAGCTGCTCTCTGATTTGCCCCTACGGCATAAAGCTGCTTACCAAACACGGTCTGTCGGAGCAGCAGAATCATAAAGACCACGGCAATCGCAAATACGATATCTGAAACAGGAAGTATTCCAAGTCGCCCATTGGCTACGAAGCGCAGGGATGAAGGAATAGATCCACCTGGCGCTCCATGAGTGTAGACCCAAGCTACACCTTGCATAACAGACATCATGCCGATCGTCGCGATTAGTGGTGGCAACCGCAGACCCACAATTAGTAAACCGTTCAACAGACCAACAAATGCTCCGGCTAGCAGACAGATTACGATTCCAGGAAGTACTAATTCAGCACGTCCCTGCATAATTCCGCTTGCCAATACCAGGCTGAGTGTAAGCACTGCTCCGACCGAAATGTCAAGCCCAGACACCAATACAACCAATGTCTGGCCCAATGCTACAAGCAGGAGCGGTGTTACCTGTTGTCCAAGAGCAAGTAAGCGCTCGGGTAAAAGAAAACCAGGGATCGTAATACCAGCCCAAATTAACAGGAGTGCTAAAGTGATCCAAGCTGGCGTTGACCTGCCTCCAATAACATCAGAGAACTTGATCCCAGACCTGACCTGCCGGGTACTTGTGATCATTGACATTTCTCCGTTCACATTGAGCAATCGATTTTGTAGGAAATAATGACGAGCCAAGTAAATATTTTGGCATGTATTCCATTTCTGTGTGTTGTAGCCTTCTGAAATCCAGGAGCATCATTGTTTGTGGCATAATTTACGGGGCTGTCTACCGAATTTGATAGTTTTTTAGCTTTGATTTGCTCCTTGACGAACATCTCAAAGCAGTGTAAACTCATTATAACGTTATAATGAGTTAATTACAAGAGTGACTTAATACCATAATAGGAAGGACATATGTTACCTGACAAATCAAAATTGATCCCACTGTATGCTCAGGTGAAAAACTATCTCCAGGACGAGATTGAAAATCGAATGAAGCCAGGCGACGTCATTCCCAGCGAGCCGGAACTTGAAAAACGTTTCAATGTGAGTCGGATAACAGTGCGCCGCGCCCTAGATGAGCTGGTTTCGGAAGGACTTATTGTCCGGCAGCAGGGCCGCGGCACCTTTGTGCGCAAAGATCCTATAGCGCAGGAGCTCCCAAGACTTCTTTCGTGGTCAGCCCAAATGCGTAAGATGGGATTCGAACCAAGAAGTGCACCTGCGGAGATTGACCTTACCGAGCCAACCAAGGAGCAGGCAGCTCAACTGAACCTTTCACCAGGAGACCAATTGGTGCGCATACGTAGATTACGATATGCGGATGACGAGCCAATTTGCATCATGACAAACTATATTCCTGAGGCACTGGTGCCCGGCCTCGTCAACCAGGGTTTGGTTAATGATTCCCTTTATGCCACATTGCCGAGCTTTGGTTTGAAACCCGTTCGCGGTGAGGATCGCGTGGAGGCTCGAACTGCTTCTGATTGGGAAGCAAGTCAATTAAATATAGGCAAATGGTCGCCACTTTTACAGGTAACCCGCCTCACTCGCGATGCAATTAGCCAACGCAGGATTGTTGAATTAGAAGAACTGGGAATCGTTCAACCAGCTGAACCGCTGTTGAGCAAGCAAGCCAGTGAGATGATACAAAAATCCCTGATGCATTTGAAAACGTATATAAAGACCAAGGAATAAATGCTAGTTATCTTGGCTAATAAAAAACGAAAAGCCGTTGCTGAATAGAAGGAACGGCTTTTCATCAGTAATCCGTAGAATTAATTGCGGTACCAAATTAGCAGGTCTGAATTTATACCCGTAGATCAGATATATACCCCGCAGGATAGATGTTTGTAGAGATGTAAAGCAGTGTCGGTTCGAGATCAAAGTTGAAATCCTAATCGCGCCATCTGTACATTATGGTGTGGATGGACATACATCCACATGCAAATACTTCTTGCATTCTTCATCAGTCAAGCCGCGTGTGAGACGTGACTTGGCAATCTGAATTAATTCAGCGATATCCAACACATACACGCGGACCGTAGGATCGCGCCCCACGGAAACGACGTATTTGCCATCGGGACTGATCTCCACATCGTAGACCGCGCCGCTGTTGCCATACAACGTGAGTGGATCGAGAATGGATTCCCCTGGTTTGGGTAATTGCCAAATTTTGACGGTGCGATCCACGGAGGATGTAGCGAGAATGTTTCCATCGACGCTGAAGGAAACACCAAACGCCGGACCTGTATGACCGGTGAGATCGAAGATGTCCGCGCCGGTTGCAACATCCCAAACTCTGATGTCTGTGCTGGCTACTAATTCATCCGCCAGGTTTTGTGAGGTGAAACGGTATTATCATGCTTTTTTAGTCTCGTAAATTTCCGGGAGCAGCATGATGAGGCAATTTCTTTCCTGGCTTCAAGAGCGTATCAAAAGTTGGATAAAACCTGCCACGCCAGTCTTAATCATCGATTTACTTTCAGACCTAACACACAGTCGTACCAATCTAATTGTAGAAAATGCGTTGTTACGCCAGCAACTGATCATTCTAAAGCGTCAAGTCAAGCGACCTCAGTTGAGCAACCCTGATCGAATTCGTCTCGTGCTTCTTTCCCACTTCACGAAATTTTGGAAACAAACCCTTCCCATTATTCAGCCAGATACACTCCTGAGTTGGCATCGGAATCTATTTCGCAATTATTGGCGGCGGAAGTCACAAGGCAGGCCAAGGGTTGAATCAGAAACGATCACCTTGATTCGGAAGATGGTGAACGAGAACAAGTTATGGGAGCGGAACGGATTCGCGGAGAATTGCTGAAGTTGGGGATTGAATTGAGCAAGCGAACTATTCAAAAATACCTGCCGAAAGAGAGGAATAAACTTGGTTCAAGCCAGACTTGGGCGACTTTCTTGAAGGATCAAGCCAATGGCATCTGGACATGCGACTTTACAGTAGTAAATGACTGGTTGTTCCGGCAATGGTAATGGAATTGAAAACGCGAAGGATAGTACATACAGGAGTAACAAAATATCCAACTGATGAATGGACAGCACAACAATTACGAGAAGCCACGCCATGGTAGCCGATCGTTTTGGCTTCTTTGAGTAAGCGTGTAGCTGGAACTCCTCGGTTTTCAAAACACCACCAGGAAAAGGATTGCCTGAGTCGATTCATATGCGGCCTTTTGTCAAGCTAAAATTTGAATTCGGAAAGAACCTGGTTGAGTATATCTGGACGGTTGGTCTCCACCCCATGAACACCAAGGCGGATCAGGCGACGCATCTCATCTGGATCATCTGGATCCCAGGCCCAGGTCGCAATACCGCACAAACGGCTTTCCTCCATAAAGGCCTGGTCATAACATGAATAATAATAAGCGACGATGTTTGCCCTGGATCGAAGAACCTGATCCATCACTTGCTTGGGTGTCAGGCTGCCGTCTTGCGGGTAAGGAGTACTGATCAATGGATAACAGGGTTCCAACTCCTTCGCCCGTTGAAGCAGGATAGGAGAAAAGGAGGTCAGCACAGCCCGGTCTGTCATTCCGGCCCTATCCAAAAATTTGATCACAGCTTCGGTTGTAGCTAAGCCCTCTTTCAAATATTTATCTGTGTATTCGCGCTCGATCTCGTATTTTAATTCCAAGTAGAGGCGGACGGGTGTTGGGCGAACCAGCTCGACCACATCAGCCAGCGTGGGAATCGGCTCCCCTCGACCGGCGTCTAACGTACGGAGCTCTTCAAGGGTCTGATCCCAAATAAAACCCGTACCGTTCGTGGTCCTATCCAGGGTTTCGTCGTGCATGATAACGATTTCTCGATCTTGGGTGAGATGTAAATCCATCTCTAGATAATCCACACCTTGTTCCATGGCTTTGCGGAAAGCTAACAGTGTGTTTTCTGGAAACTCTTGTGAAGCGCCACGATGGGCGATTCGAACGACAGGATAATCCATATTCGTTCTTCCTTTCTATCTCTCCGTTCGAGGAGGGTGGGGTTCGGACGGAAAGTTGTCGACCGCGGGGCAGACTGCGAAGCGGCGATCAGGCATGTGTCAGGAATTTAAACGGACGTGACTCAGCTCGAAAGGCTAATTTCGGGATGAGTCACGTATTAACAAGCCGGATGGGCCTTTACTTCATCAACACTTCCTTGGTGAACATCTCATTCCCATAGGCTTTGTAAGGAGCCGGATACCAGGGTAAGCCATATTTTTGGCGTTGCTCTTCTGGAAGCAATGCATTTTCCGTGGCAATATCGGTGCGAGCCAGATAGGATCCGATCGTCTTGTTCATTTCGACCTGCATTTCAGCGCTGGTGAGGAAATCGATCCACAGCAAAGCGGCAGCCTTATGGGGAGCATTCTTGGGAATACCCACCGTATCACCACCGCCAGGCAAACCCATTTGAGGGATGTACATCTTGGCGCGCTTAAAGATCGTACCTTTGTCAAAGGCGATCAATGTGTCATCGTCCCAGGCGATAATGAGGGAAACTGCCCCCTGGTTCAAGAGGTCGAGGGATTCATTGTTGGAGGCTGTCAGCACGTAATTGTCTTGATTGGCATTGAACCAATCCCAAACCGCTGACCATTTTGCGGCCTTCGCTTGATCGAGCTCTGTATCGCCCACATATTGGTCCAACCCGCCGGTCAGGTTTACGACCGCTGTGAAGACCATTGCTTGACCGGTGCCACCCTTATTGGGATCGCAAAAAGCAAATTGCTTGGGATTTTCCTGAACGAATTTAGCCAAGTCATCCCAAGTCTGTGGTGGGTTCGAAATCTTGTCTGGGTCATACAGGAAACCGGTCTGGTTGCGATACAAGGGGACCAGGTACCCCATGGTTTTAACACCTTCCTGATAGGAGCCCAACTTTGCGTCTAGGTTTGCAACTGAAGGCATCTTGGGAAGGATTGGGCCATATAGCAATCCACCATCAATGATGGTCTTGACAGATGAGCCACCAAATGCCTGGGCATCAATTGTGCCGACCGCGGAATCCTTTTCGGCAAGCAGTTTGTCGACATTGTTATCGCCAATGACGACATTGACCTTTATTCCGTACTTTTCCTCAAATTTCTGGGCGGCAGTCTTCCAATATTCTTCGCCCCACCACATGTAAAACACGAGCTCTTTCTCCGCTTTGGCTTCCTCAACGATCTGATCCCAGCTCATGTTAAGGTAGTCCTTTGTGGTGGTCGCTGCGGGCCGGGCTCCGCCGCAGGCGGGCAGAATCAAGGCAAGCAACACAAACCATACGACGATTTTGAAATATCCTTTCATCTTATCCTCCAATTTTATGAGAGACTACGTGGATGGCCCGGTTCCTTCGAATGCTGGAATGAATACTAAGCCGGGATACGGGTGGGTGGACGGGACCATTGTTGTCATCACCTCCAAAATCAGAGTTTTCCATACGCTGCTGTCAGAAAATCCGTTTTGAGAAAACGGTCGGCAATGAAAAGAAGGATCACGTTGGGCACCATCAAAATCAATGAAACGACAGCAGCATTCGTGCGGACAAAATGGTATCCCAAAAATGCGAACAGGATTGTCGGGATGGTTTGATACGTCGGCGTGCCGATAACGAAAGTCAGGCTAAACTCCTCCAGGCTTGTAATGAAGGTAAAAATGGAGCCTGCAAAAATGCCCGGAAGGAGCATGGGAATATAAACATCTCTGAAGCGATAGAAATTGGTTGCTCCCAGGTTAGAAGCCGCATCACCAATTTCTCTCGGGATGGCCTCGAAGCTGGTGGAAAGCAAGCGTAACATATACGGCAATCCCAGGAGGGTGTGTCCCAACACGAGACCAAACAAGCTTTGTGATAAACCAAGGAATTGAAAGACCCGGCTGAGAAACAGCGCAACGACCATGCCCGGTAAAATGATGGGTAGCAAGATGATAATGCGGATCGTCTCTTTGCCCGGGAAATCATAGTTTGCGATAGCATAGGCAGGAGGAAGCGAAAGAATGAACGTCAGGATGGTCGCAAGTGTTGCGATTGTGTAGCTGGTGACGATAGCTTTGGTGATATCAGTAAAACGGAAGACAAAATCCCACTGAAAAAGGGAGAGATGGGTAGGAAAAATATCAGGGTAGGACCAGGGAAAATCGGGGTTAACCAATGACCACAACACAGCCATTAACAAGGGAAGACCAATGATGACAGTCGCACCAACGAGCATCACCAATGGGAAGACAGTGCCGCGTGTAAATAGGAGGAATTGCTTTTTACTGAATAGGGAACTTTCACTTACTTTGGGACGTGTGGTTGCAGTCATAGGTTACCTCGTGGCAAAACGAGCAACGCGGGTAATGATCCAGGCGTAGATCATAGATGATAGGATGATGATAATGGCTATGCATGCAGCCTGCCCCCAATCGTTGAAAATATTTGCATTTGCGTACATCCTGATTGCAAGGGAGGGGGGATAGTTGGGGCCGGCGACGGTATTAATGGCATAATCGCCGAAAATGCCAATGAAGACCAACACAACTCCAGTAACAATCCCTGGAATGGAAAGTGGAAAAAGGATATCGCGAAACACCTGCCAGGGGCCTGCACCCAGGTTTTTGGCAGCATTCTCCAGATCAGATTGGATACTGGCAAGCACAGAAGTAACAATCAACGTTTGGAAAGGCAGGTTCTTCCAAATCTGTATCCCGATAACCCCGAGTCCCCAATCATCGTGAGTTAATCTTAATGGTTCCCGGATGATCCCCAGGCGAATCAGGAACTCATTGAAAATTCCATGGTAGGCGATGACGTTCAAGATCAGGAAGGCAGCCACCAGCGCTGGCATGAAGAGGGGCATTCGAATGACAGCGGTAAAGTACTTTTTTGCGAGAAACTCTCTTCGCAGGAAGAGTGCCAGAGGGTAGGCCAGAAGCATGCACATCAGAGAGCTTGCAAATGCGACTTTTGTGGAATAGGCAAAAGCATCCCATGTTTGTTGATTGAAAACCTTTACCCACTCTTGAAATCCAAACTGGCTTACCCCCGTAAAGTTAAAGAGACCCAGACTTTGCAGCACCGTCATGACAAGCGCAGCTGCCAGCATCAAGACGATATAGCCAACACCGGGAAACAGGAGTAAAAGGATGGTCAGCGTGTGATTCTTTTTCGTCATGCTTCTGCCTCAATAACCCGTAACTTGTCTTTCGAAAGCCCCAGAACAATCTTATCGCCTGGCTGGAGGTTTACAGATCCTCCCATCTGAACCCGCAAAGAAGTGCCGTTTACGTCCACAAAAAGGTCGGTCAGATTGCCCATGAAGATATTGCTCTCAATTTTTGCTTCAATACGGTTATGATGTTCTTTTTGGTACAGGGTGATCTCCTCCGGTCGCCAGCAAACCATCACGGAATTCGAGGCGCCCTTTGGTCGATCAGAAGATACCAACTTGCCAATAGGCGTCTCAACCGTGCAACCATATTCATTTGATTCAATCACTCGGGCCTTGATGATAGATGCCTGCCCGATAAAATCGGCGGTGAAAGCATTGGCGGGATGCGAGTAGATAGTCACCGGGTCGGCGCATTGGATAATTTCTCCTCTATCCATGATGGCGATTCGGTCGGAAATGACCAATGCTTCCGCCTGATCATGGGTGACGTACACCGAAGTGATTTTCAGTCTGCGCTGCAACTCACGAATGTCAATGCGCAGGCGTTCACGCAGTTTTAGGTCGAGATTGGATAGCGGCTCATCAAACAATAACACGACTGGATGGGTGACAATAGCACGGGCTACAGCTACCCGCTGTTGCTGTCCACCGGAGAGCTGGCCCGGGCCACGGTCAGCCAGTTCTTCTAAACCCATCATCTGGAGGACCTCTTCAACACGGTCATCTCGTTCTGATTTGGGAATTTTTTGCATTCTCAGTCCGAAAGCCACGTTATCACGGACAGACATGTGCGGAAAAAGAGCATAGGATTGAAAGACCATCGCGGTGGATCGTTTATGGGGAGGCAAATCATTGATCAAGCGATCGTCTAAATAGATTTCCCCATCATCGATTTCTACCAGGCCTGCAATTGCTCTCAGGGTAGTCGTTTTACCGCATCCGGATGGACCTAACAACGTGATGAATTCCCCATCATTTACCGAAAGGTTTAAGTTGCTGACAACGGTGTCATCGCCATACTTCTTAACCAGATTTTTTATCGTAATCGTGGCCATGAATTACCTTATTATTTGTTGACGAACAATGTCAGTGTGAAGAATTTCTACTACATGTTATGGGCAATGAAAAGCGCGCTTAACCCTGGAACTGGCCCCTACGGGGAGCGATGGACGGAAAAAATAAAGGCATTTGCAGCGAAATACTCATCTGTTAATAACAAAGGATTACCCTCAACGTCGTAATCTAACTGCTCGATGCAAAGTATGGGAGAATGAAGAGGGATTTCAAGCCTCTTCGCCGTACCTGCATCTGCTACCATTGGCCTTAACCACGCAGTGGCATATCCCATTTCAAGTAACAAAACCTCCTTAAAGAAAAGATAGATCGATTGGCGTTCCTCCAGAAAGGTGCGGAATCTCTCGAGATAATCTTCTGCTCCTCCCAAGCTTTTTAGCCTTTCAAGAGGGATATGGTCAATCGAAATAGAGACTGGCTTCAAATCGGCCGTCCTGACTCGCTCGATCTGTAATATCGGGTCACTAGGCTGGATTTTTAGGTGCTCAACCATACGCTGGCTGGCAGATTGAATGTCGAAATTCATTTCTGCTATTCCAGGTGTCGCGCCGGTTGACTTGATAATTTGGGTTACGCCCCAGTTGATGTTCAGTTTATTTGATAGAGGGGGCCGGTCAGCCACGAACGTGCCTACGCCGCGACGGCGGATGATCGAACCTTCATTCTCCAAGTAGGAGAGGGCTGCGCGCAAGGTGCTCCGGCTGACCTTTAAGGAACTTGCCAACTCCGGCTCGCTAGGTAATTGTGAACCATAAGAAAGTTCTCCAACCTGGATCATGTTACGGATCTGCTCAACGACCAGCCGAGGCAAGAGCGTAGTTTCCCGAACAGGGTTAATCCTTGTAGGGTTGTTTTCTGTTGCTTTCATGCGATACACAGTCTTGCGCGAATTTCAGATAATCGGACCATTTGTCCACACTGGTTTCCCCATCAATTGCCAAAGGGAGCTTGACGATGCTTTTCATAACAAACTCGATAGTACTAATCGTTATTAGTGCAATTTGAAATCAAGCTTGTCTCTTGTCCGACAAGATACAACAATATTATTTGCCATTATTTCTTTTTTGTCAAGTAGTAAAAGCATTTAATTCAGGCTTTCTTAAAGAAGATAAAAAAAAGACCTTCCTTGGCTATTCTTGAGTCTCTGAAAACCAAAAGAAACCGAGGCAGGTCGAAATGAAGTTTAAGACAGAGGCGGAGCAGTGTTTTGATGTCGGCAGCTATAACGCCAAGTTCCGAGGATTGAATGATCTCTCAACGCTGACTCGCCTGCTATATCCTGACTGAGGATGAATTCCAACCATCATTCTCCACCTCTCGATTACCCTATGATGCCTAGACAGCCACGTTAGAGGCAGAAAAGGGCTCTGGCAGAGCAGCAATGGCGGACAGCCAGCCTCGGTAGCGATCCAAGGAGACCGGTGCATGCGCAGCCAGGTAGTGATTGCCAAAGATTTGACTGCCTATTTCCCACCGCAAAAGGTATAACTGCTGTTGACTAGCATAGGTACGCAGGCGATCAACTTGCCAATTCTGATTGGGTGGCACGACAAAGGTCCCAGCAACTAGAATT
>WNFZ01009683.1_pt1 | contig 10971 bp, 10 predicted proteins | sample 5400081 | NCBI WGS metagenome assembly WNFZ01 (sample SAMN13153365, study PRJNA577476) | soil metagenome | isolation source: 80 cm soil or saprolite under grassland replicate 1 | place: USA:California | collected 2016-06-15
AGTTGGGCGCAGACATTGTCGTTCATTCGATGACCAAATATCTCGGCGGGCATTCCGATGTGGTCGGCGGCGCGGTGATCGTCAAAGATAAGGATCTCGCCGATCGACTCTATTTCCTGCAAAATGCAGTCGGCGCGGTCCTCGGACCGATGGATGCTTTTCTCGTGTTGCGCGGCATCAAGACTCTCCCCCTCCGTATGGAGCGTCATGCGGAAAACGCAATGGTCATACTTGAATTTCTTGAAGAACATCCGAAGGTCGGACAGTTGATCTATCCTTTTCATTCCTCTCATCCTCAACATCATATTGCAAAGCAACAAATGAAAAACGGCGGCGGAATGATCTCATTCATCATGAGGGGTGGACGCGATGCCGCAATCAAGGTTGTCGAGAACACGAAAATATTTACACTCGCCGAATCACTTGGCGGCGTCGAGTCATTGATCGAAGTCCCTGCCGCCATGACTCATCTCTCGGTGGCTGGCTCGCAGTTGGAAGTGGATCCAGGTTTAGTTAGGCTATCCGTAGGGATTGAAAACAAAGATGATTTGATAGAGGACTTGAAACAGGCTTTTGAGTTTGCTTAAAACAGCCTTGCGAAGGCTTAGCCCCCTCCGCTACGCTTCGGGGATGCTTCGCAAGGCTAATTGCTTTATAACGCGTGGATCGCAAGCAGTGTCACATCGTCATCCTGTTTTGCCCCGCTTTGATAATACATGAGCGAGTCAAAGAGCTGATCACATGCCGCCTGCGCAGTTGCCACTGCCAGACCCGACATCGTCCTTTTGATTCGCTCCAATCCGTACGGCTCACCTTTCGGATTGCGACAATCGGTCATGCCATCGGTGAACATCACCAACATGGATTCCTTGGGAAGGTGAACGCTGTACTCATCCAAGGTGATTTCATCCCAGAGTCCAAGTGCCATACCTGGTTTATGCGGCAAGCGATGCACTTCCCCATCTGGATTCAGTAACAGCGGTGGTTCATGCCCAGCGCGTGCGTATTCAAATTCGCCTGTATTGATGTCCAACACGCCATACAAGGCAGTCACAAACTGTGTGGATTTCTCGAGCCGGGTGATATGTTTGTTTACGCGACGCAGGACATCTCCGGGAGAGATAATATTACTATCCGCTTCAGCGATGACCAAAGCGTGAGCTCGCGCCATAAATATTGCAGAAGGCACGCCCTTATCGGCAACATCGCCAATGAGCACCCCAAGTTTGCGATGGTCGAGTGGGAAGACATCGTAGAAATCACCACCAACCTGCCGGGCAGGAAGGATGCGTCCACCAAAATCGAAGCCCTCGACGAGAGGAAGGGTGTCGGGGAGAATCGACATCTGGATTTCGGCGGCGACTTTCAGTTCCCGTTCGAGGCGCTCTTTTTCGATCAACTGTTCCTGCGCGGCTTTGAGCTCGTCAAACGCTTGTTGAAGCTGACGATTCTTCTCGGTCAAATCACGGAACGTCGAAATATTCGTATTATCCAAACGTTGGCTAAGAACATGCACCATCGTGCTTGCCAGTTGAGGATAACTTTGCAATAAGTCCATGAGTTGGGCACGGCTCATGCTCAGCAGGACAACGTCTCCATGTGCCCGCACGCTTGCTGTACGAGGTGCTCCGGTGATCAAACTCATTTCGCCAATATATTCACCCTGTGGGACACGATTGAGAATCAATTCATTGTCGGTATCTGGCGCCATAAGAATTTCAAGATCCCCACTTACTACAATGTACATATGCTCGCCCGCGTCACCCTCACGAAAGAGGATTTCGCCCGATCTCAAATTGACGATTTCCAACTGTGCCATGATGCGGTCGAGCTCATCGGCTGGAAGGTCCGTAAAGAAGGGTATGCGGGCAAGTAAGTTTGTCGACATAGTGGTTGTTTCTATTTTACACGAAACTGCGGAAACCGCCTAAAACTATGCAACCCATAAATTCATAGCAAACATGGCGGATAAAAAACCCATCCAAAGAACGGATGTGACTGTCCATACGCGGTCAAAAACGGGATTCTTTCCCCAATCTGCCAGCGCAATAAAAATAGCAGGAGTGGTCAGAATATAACGGTGCATTCCGGACGCCGGACCGCTTCCCCACGAGATGAAGATGATCGCCAGACTCAGCCACGCGGCTTCAGGATAATCTTTCATACACTTGAAACATGCCACCAGAGCAATGATAAAGAGCACAATGATAACTAAATAGTTTGCTCCGCGTTGAGGAATGTCCATGGATAGCGAATGGAACGCCTGCGACCAATCCTGGATGGCGCGATTGATATTCATAAAGGTGCTGCCAAAAAAAGTCCGCTCGACAAAATCAAATGCCATTCCATAGTATGAAAACTTCCAAATCAAAAAGGTAATCAAGGGAGCCAATGCCAGCACCAGACGTGCAAGAGGGCGCCAGGCAATGCCCTGTAGAAAGATCTGTCGCCACTCCAGATCAAGATCCGACCAATCGCCGGAGCGAAACCAGGCAATCATCGTCGGGACTATTAATGAAACACCCACCGCGCGAGTCAGTGTCGCGCCTGCCGCGAGCAAAGCGGCATAGACCCATTGCTTTCGCCTGAGCATGGCGATACAACCAAATACGAGACCAACAAAAAGTCCCTCTGTGTATACCTGGATCAAAAAGAAGCCTGTTGGAAAGATGATCAAGTAAAACGCGGCGCGCAACCCGCCATCTTCGCCAAGCGAGTCGCGCGTCATATCATATAGCGCCAACAAATCAGTTGCCGGATCGTTATAGCCACCAATCGCGATCGCTAAGTAGTATTCCGAATCCCACGCCACCTGCTGATTCATGAAAGGCTCGAGCAGATAAGGCTGATTCTGCTGGTAGCCGGGACCTGTCTCGGTAACTGTCCATGTAAGTCCGTAATCAGGGAACCGAGGAACCAGGCGCGCCACGGTCCAGGCTTGAAATCCGATCACAAGTATCGCCCAAGCCAACCAGATCAAAATAATCGTGCGTATCGATTTCATAAACCTACTTTTCAATTTGCGTGACAATCATGTCTTGCATGAAGAATCTTTGTGATAGGAACAACACGACTACGGGCACAATCATCACCAGCAATGCGCCGACCATCAGAGTTTCAGGTGTGAAGAAAAAGGTCTGGCTTCTTTGGACTCCAAAGGATATGAGCTGCAGATCGGGTCTGATTCCAAGGTACAGGCTTGCGAGCCGTGTCTCATTCCAAATATAGAAAAAGTGCAGCAGAGCGACCGTGGTCACCACAGGAATGGATTGCGGCAAAATGACCGATATGAGGATTCGCAGCGGACTCGCGCCATCCAGCATTGCCGCTTCATCCAGATCGCGCGGGATACCCTTGAAGTTCTGTCGAAGCAAAAAGATAAATATAGCACTGCCGAAGAAGTGCGGAACGATCAACGGCAACCAGGTCCCAATCCAATTGAGCATATGTCCGCTGAATAGAAAATACGTGGGAACCAACGTAATGTTGCTCGGAATCATGATTGTGGCGATGAGCAGGAAAAATATATATTTCCCGCCCGGGATACGAAAACGCGAAAAGCCGTATGCGACTGCAATCGAGGAACATAGTATGCCAATCTCACTGATCAGAGCGACAATCATCGTATTCTTGAAATATAGGCGCACGTTTGTGATCTCAAGAAAATTCTTGAAGTTATCGAGGGTCGGACTGAAGGTATACACGGATTTCAGCGTACGCCATTGTCCCACCCAGTGAATCGTGCCGTTCTCGGGATGCTGTGGATCGATGAACTCACTTGATTGACGAGAAGGTTTGTAGAGAGCCCAGTGCTGAATGCCATTCTCTGTCGGAACGTTATAGACAACCAGGTCCTTTCCCTCGTAATTAAACGTGATACGACGGGACGGCAGAACCGGTGCATTTGCATCGAGGAACTGTGCATGTGGCGTGAGAGAAGCAATGACCATAAAAGGCAATGGCGACAGATATGCCAGAATAAACAGGAACATGAAGAGATTAAGAATCGCCGTGCCTGTAAAATCCCAGAGACGAAGCGTCAAGCGCGAGACATCTCTGCCTCGTGCAGTTCTTTTCCTAAATTTCAACATCGGAATTCTCCTCCGGAAAGTACACCCAGCGCCTTGATGATCTAAATAGGACAATCGTGAGGGTCATCATGATCGCAAAGGTTACCCACGCCAGCGCGCTCGCATATCCCAGGTTGGTTTCACTAAACATTACATTGTTGATATAGCTTTCCATGGGCGAGAGACTGAAACGCAATATATAACCGCGATCCAGAAGCACTGCACCGCCAAATGCACCTGTCAGATTGATGACCAGTGTGAAAAATATGGCGGGTGAAATCATCGGCAGGGTTACATAAAAGAAGCGTGCAAAGGGACCTGCCCCATCCACGCGAGCCGCCTCATAAATTTCGTTCGGTACACTTTCCATGGCGCCATAGAGAACTAAAAAGCCTGGTCCGATACTCCAAAGTGCCATGAAGGGCAATAGCAATCCATTTCCCTGGATAGGCGGCAGGTTGAGCGGCTCAAGAATCAAGTTCTGTATATATTGCAGCGACCCCTGAAAGATAAAGAAGATCGAGGTGGCTGGGATGATACTCGTCATGAAGATCAAGGTCCGCGAAATGCGTTTGCCTTTCAGTCTCGCACTGGTAAAGATTGCCGCCAGGGCAAGCGCAAAAAACATTTCAATCGGAATTGTAAAGATGAAATAGCTTAATGAACCAAACAGACTGGCAAGTGCATTCCCATCGCCAATGAAATGGACATAATTTCTCAGTCCAATAAATTTGGTCTCGGCAGGAGTTAACATGTGAAAGTCGGTCAGGGAAAATACCAACGACGCCAGGATCGGCAATGCCTTCAATACGATGAAGCCAATCAGCCACGGAGAAAGGAATAACAATCCAATTCGCGCTTCTTGCTGCAGCCGCGTCCCTTTAATCGGCTTGCTCTTGCTAAATGCCCCACTTCGATTCACAATGTCCATAGAGACTCTCATTTCATATTCAAACCTTGCGAAGGCTCACATCCTCACCTGCATCATTCGCTATGAATTGCCACGAATTGCCAAGCAATTCGAATTCAAAAATCACGTGCGGTGCAAGTGTCGGAGTGTCTTCGCAAGGTTCTTAAAATCAAAACTCAACGACTTCCTTACCTGCCAGTTTATCCTGTATGCGTTCGACAACCGTATCAAGATGATTCTGTTGATGAACAAAATCGAGATCATCTGTCCTGATCGTAAGGACGGGACACATATCGAATGCGCCCAGCCAATCGTCATAGAATGAATCCAGCAAGGTCAAATATTCGGGAGTGATACCCGTCTCCATATTGCGAGCACGGCGGCGAATCCGGTCGATCAGGACCGTGACGGGCGCTTTGAGATAGATCAACAGATTCGGTCGCGGCAGGCTCAGCATCACAAGATCAAATAAACGTTTGTATGCCAGATAGTCGCGTTCCGCCACATCACCCATGTGATGTAACGCACGCGCAAAGATATAACAATCTTCGTAGATACTTCGGTCAAGGATCGCCGAACGAGGGTCGCGCGCCGCATCCAGATACTGCTCGGCGCGATGTCCCAGGAAAAAGACCTGCAAATGGAATGCCCAGGCGCGCATATCCGAATAAAAATCAGAAAGATAAGGATTGTCTGCCACAGATTCGTACCCCGTCCACCACCCCAGCCGCGAACCGATCCGCTCCGTCAATGATGTTTTCCCAACTCCTATGTTTCCAGCCACAACAACGAGATGCTTGGTCATAAATGCCTCATGGTTCGAAGATACAAGGACGAGTATAGGCGGAGCAAACAAATTTGTCGAGACCAAATTATTCTTTACATGTATAATTTTGCGTTGGAAAGATTCCAATATGGCAACAACAAACCACTTTCAACGAGACACCATGACCGCAAAATACAGGATACGAGACGCCTCAGGCTGGACGATGTTTATCTTCGGAGTTCTGGCGCTCCTTCTCGGATTCGTTGGCATCATCCGCCCTGAATTGCTCTTATCTCTGCTCGGCTTCACCGTGCTGGAACGCTCTGCACGAGTCGCCGGAGATTACACGCTTGTTTTTATAATTGCTTCCTCCATGGCTTCATTCAACATTGGCGCTTATTACATCCTTGCTGCCTTGAATGATCTCAAACCATTCTACAAATGGACTGTACCATTCCGTTGCGTGACACCCACTGTTTTCACCATTGCTGTACTCACAGGCTTGGCACCCATCCGCTTTCTCGGCGTTGCAGCTTGGGAGCTCTCTGGCGCAATCGCAACCGGACTTGCTTTGTGGCAAGAAAGCAAGAAGTAGGAGAATAACATCATGCATTCAACATGGATCGAACATAAAGGCAAGAAAATCTTCTACCAGGATTTTTCGAAAAACTTTTATAACGCTGCAGCCGTCAAGACAGAGCTGACAGAGGTGCAAAAGATCGTCATCGCGGAGCCCAAAGATTCTGTACTTGTAATCTCCGATTTTCGTGATACGAATGTGGGCAATGAGCTACTCGCTTCCATGAATGCGGCATCCACTGCAACGAAGGCATATGTTCACAAGACAGCTGTGCTGGGCGTAACCGGCATGAAGCGCAAACTGGCAGACTTGTTGACAGCGCTTACCGGTCAACCGCTAAAATACTTTGACGATCTGCAAGCCGCCAAGAACTGGCTTGCAGAAGACTAGAACAAAACTACGATGAAAGACTTGCTTCCGGAAGCAAGTCTTTTTCTTTAACTATCGCACTGATATAATCCCAACGTTCTCATTTTCAGGTTGAGGAGATTTCTCATGCTCTATAAGATTCAATTTGGAACAGATGGCTGGCGCGGGGTGATCGCGGAGGATTACACATTCGACAACGTACGGCGTGCAGCGCAAGGGTTCGCGTCCTATTTGCTGGAACAAGGCAGGCAAGGACAATGGGTCGTGGTGGGACATGACAAGCGCTTCGGTTCCGAAAATTTCGCCGCGGCTGTGGCAGAAGTGCTAGTCGGAAATGGACTCAATGTCTACTTGACCGATGGAGCCACGCCGACTCCAGTCATTGCGTTCGCGGTCGTAGACAAGAAAGCCTGCGGCGCGGTCAATATCACGGCATCACATAATCCACCTACTGATAACGGATTCAAAGTCCGCGACCCAAACGGTGGCGCAATTGATCCTGAGGGGTTGAAAAAGATCGAATCATCGATCCCCGATTCGGTCGATGTTGTGAAGCGCATTTTGCTAAACGACGCGATGCGTGATGGCAAAGTCGTCATGTTCGACGCGTCGGAAGCATACATCGAGAACCTCAAAAAGCTGATTGATCTGCAGCCCATCAAGGATGCAGGATTCACCGTAGTAGTGGATGCCATGTGGGGCAACGGCGCGGATTGGTTTACGCGCTTGCTGGGCGGCGGAAAGACAAAGATCATCGAGATCCACAATACACGCAATCCATCGTTCCCTGAAATGAAACGACCGGAGCCCATCCGCCCGAATATCGATGTGGGTCTGAAGACCACGGTGGAAGATCACGCGGATATCTTGCTCGTCACCGATGGCGACGCGGATCGCTGTGGGATCGGTGATGAAAATGGAGAATTTATTAACCAATTGCGCGTCTATGCGTTGTTGGCGTTGTACTTATTGGAAATTCGCGGTCAACGAGGACCGATCGTCAAAACGCTTTCCACGACTACGATGTTGAATAAACTCGGAAACCTCTACGGCGTGCCGGTTTATGAAACAGGTGTGGGATTCAAATATGTTGCGCCGAAAATGATAGAAACGAATGCAATGATCGGCGGCGAGGAAAGTGGTGGCTATGCTTTCCGTGGCAACGTTCCTGAACGCGACGGAATTTTGGCGAATCTCTATATGCTTGATTTCATGGTTCGCACTGGGAAGAAGCCGACAGAATTATTGAAAATGTTGTTCGATAAGGTCGGTGAGCATTTCTATGATCGCGTGGACACTCCTTTCACGGGCGATCGCAAAACGCGCGAGCAGATGATTCTGAGCGCCAATCCACAAACAATCGGCGGACTCAAAGTAACTGAACTCATCACCGTGGATGGCTTCCAGTTCAAGCTGGAGGACGGCGGTTGGTTACTGATCCGCTTTAGTGGCACAGAGCCCATCATGCGCATCTACTGCGAAACCACACATCAGGATAAAGTGAAAGCCATTCTGGATGATGGATTGAAGATCGCAGGAATTACTGCAAAATAAACAGGAAACAAAATGCCGCCGACTCTTATATTCGGCGGCATTTTGCTTTAATTCCGGGCTAGATTATCTTTCGCTTCCACCACAATGCGATGACGAGGAAAGGCACGAGGAAGGCTGCTCCCCCACAGACGGGAGAGCCGGTAGGAGTTTGACCGGTCGGCACGAGAGAAGGAGTCGGAGAAGAAAACACCTCCACGGTTGGACTTGGTATCGGCGTTTCAGTCACAAACAGCAAAGGCTTCGGTGGAATCGGAGTGGCAGTTAACGCCAGGAAATCGTAGCCCGAATCTGTAATCGATACAGATCCAGGAATCGAGGAAGAGATCCAGGATACTAAATCTTTCGTGCGTTGATTGTTCGAATCCAGATCAAGGGAGGTTTTTAACTCAGTGAGGATTCGTGAAAACAGACCTTCCGTATCTGGTTTCTGCGCCAGATAAATATCGAAATAATATTGCGACCATAACAGCTCTGCATAACCGAAATGCCAAAGTGGATCTTTCGGAAGTAGAGCTAGGCATTTTTCATATGCCTGCTGGCTTAGTTGCAGGAGTTCCTGTCCATCAGAATCCATACGTGGATCGCCGTGTTTTGGCATTATCGCCACCTCTTTATATGCCTTTCCCAATCTTCCCCATGCTTCACCATCATTTGGGTTTTTGGATACTGTATCTGTTTCGTTCAAGACATTTTGCCAGAGTGTCGGAGTAACTACCGTGATCTTGATATTGTTTTCTTCTATTGGCTCGAGGTTTTCAAAATGCCAGCGAACTTCATTCCCATTCAATACGCCACCCGGGCCTGTTTTAAAATATTCGGTTGTTTCATCCGGCAGCCAAACATTGAAGTTGGACGCTTCGTATGGCAATCGAACAATAATATCCGCTGCGCCGATGGTATCCTTCCAACCTGCACCTGTTTCCAAAATATATTTGAACACTTCGTAGGGATAATATCCATATCCGCTAGTCGTGTACGCCACCTCGATCGTCACATCCTGTCCGGGCGGGAATGTGACTTCAAAGGATGCCCAGGGAACTTCAGCGCGCTCGATGTAAGCGGGTCCGCGGCTCGACATAGCAGGCCGCATGACGCGATTCGTAGCAACAGAATTTCCATCCACACTGACGGCGATCTGCTCGATCTCAGGAAAATTTCCAAAACCGTCCGAGTCGCCGCCAAAGAATGACAGGGGAAAACGAGCCTGCATCTTCTCTTCCGCTGTCCCGAGGTTACGCATTGTAAACGTAGCAGTTGTATCTGCAATTGCGCCTGTATCATCTTGTGGATCTTGACGAATATTCAAGATAACCGTTTCGGCCATCATGCGAACCTGAGTGGTTTCATCCACTGGATTAAGATTTGACCCGGGAGGCGTTTGAGGCGGAGCAACATCTGCATGCACATCCTTGAACGGGAACAACGAAATCAGAACCGAGAGGATCAGCATCAGGCTGAGTAATTTTCGTTTCACGAGGACCTCCAGTCGAATCTACCGCCTGTCTCATTATTAACTTTACTTTCCAGATGGATTCGTCCCCTCCGTTCTACTCGGGGATGCTTAGCGATAGGCTGAAACTCAAACGTAAAGTAAATTATGCGGCACTATGTAAAACTATAATCACATCTATGATACGCCAAACCGCTTGTCACAGTTCCAACTGATATAATCGCCGTGCTTTTTCCCATGATACTCACAGACACTCACTGTCATCTTGATTTCAATAAGTTTGATGAAGACCGCGCGGCGGTGATTCAACGTGCTATCGAAGCAGGCGTGAGCCGGATGCTTATTCCCGCACTGGATTTGGATTCGAGTCTCGCGGGGCTCAAACTTGCAGAGGCGCACCCGTTAATTTTCGCGGCTGTTGGCTTCCATCCAACAGATTTGGATAACTGGAAAGATTCAACAATTGAAGATTTAAGAACACTAGTTCTGGAGTCCAGCGGCTTGCCGCTGCAGGAGCATACCATAACGGGCACACGAGCTCTTGCACTCCAGAATAAAATCGTCGCCATTGGCGAGATCGGGCTGGATTACTATTGGATCAAGGACTCAGAGAAACGTGCTTTTCAATGTGAAGCATTAAAGAGACAACTCCACCTTGCGCAGGAAGTGAATAAACCTGTCATCATCCACATGCGCGAGGAGAACGATACCTGGTTCGGGCAGGCATCCGTTGACTTGCTTGAAATCCTTACTGCATGGCTAAGTGAACTTCACACTCAAAATCATCCACTAGCAAAAGGACCCGGCGTACTGCATTCCTTTAATGGAAGTCTCGAAACAGCCCAACAAGCACTGGCGCTCAACTTTTGCATCGGTGTGACAGGTCCCGTCACGTACAAAAACGCCGAGGAAAAGCGTCAAATTATCCGTCAACTACCGTTGGAACGTCTGCTCGTCGAGACGGATTCGCCCTTCCTGACGCCCGTCCCCCATCGTGGCAAGCGGAACGAACCGTCTTTTGTAACTCATATTGCTGATAAAATTGCAGAAATCCACATGACAACCCGCGAACAGGTCGCAGAAATTACTACTAGCAATGCTGCGCGTCTGTTCGGTTGGGGAGGCTAATGTTTGAGCGCGACAACCTTTTTTACATCGGTTCACGATCAACTTCAATTCGTTGAGCAAAGGATTCGGGAACAAGCCAGCGAAGAGCACCACCCCGACCTGCGATCTGCCCTTGAGCATTTGCTCGCGGCAGGAGGAAAACGC
>WNFZ01006082.1_pt1 | contig 10965 bp, 4 predicted proteins | sample 5400081 | NCBI WGS metagenome assembly WNFZ01 (sample SAMN13153365, study PRJNA577476) | soil metagenome | isolation source: 80 cm soil or saprolite under grassland replicate 1 | place: USA:California | collected 2016-06-15
CAGCGGCCCGCGCTGTGCGTCGCTGGGGCGCGGCAGCGTGCGCACCAGCGCGCGAAAGGTCTCGTAGGAGTCGCGGAAGCTGCCGCCGCGCAGTTCCATCGCACGCTCGTAATCGTGCGCGGCAATCGCCTCGGCGACTGCCCTGGTTTGTTCGACACACTGCATGAGCGGCGTGCGGGTGATCCGGTTGTTGCACATGCCGATCAGCATCGCCTCGCTGCTCGGTGTTGCCGCGATGATCTCCTCGACGGCGGCGTGGCCGAGCAGGGTGCTCATGGTGCGATCGAATGCGCTGGGCGCGCCGCCGCGCTGCACATGACCCAGGATCGTCACACGCGTGTCTTCGCCAAGCCGCTGCTCCAGAACTTGTTTGACATAATCGCTGCTGATCGGCTTGCCATTGCGGTCCTGCGCGCCCTCGGCGACGATCACGATGCTGTCGCGGCGGCCGGCTTGGCGCCCGGCCTTCAGCACCTGGCACATAGTCGCTTCCCAATCTTCGACGTTGGGCGGGTTTTCGGGAATCAGCACCCAATCGGCGCCGGTAGCGATCGCGCCCATCAGCGCCAGATAACCGCAGTTACGGCCCATCACCTCAATCACAAAGGTGCGCTGGTGGCTCGCCGCAGTGCTGTTGATCGCGTCGACCGCCTCGGTGATGCGATGCAGCGCGGTGTCGGCGCCGATCGTCATATCGGTGCCGGCCATATCGTTGTCGATCGACCCCACCAGGCCGACGATCGTGAGGTGCGCGCGGCGCTGCGCGATTTCCGGGCCGATCGCGCCCTGCTGCACGAGTTCGGCCAGCAGGCCAGGCCACTCCTGGCGAAACAGATTCGCGCCGGTCAGACTGCCATCCCCGCCGATCACCACCAGGTTATCGATCTCGTGCTCCACCAGATTGCGCGCGGCCTGCAGCCGGCCTTCGCGCGTGCGAAAGGGTGGGCAGCGCGCCGTGCCAATGATCGTGCCGCCGCGCTGGAGAATACCGCCGACCGCCTCCCAGCTGAGCTTGTGGATGCGCTCGCCGCCGTCGACCATGCCCTGGTAGCCCTCGTAGATCGCATAGACCTCGAGCCCGCGCGCCAACGCCGTGCGGGTGATCGCCCGCACCGCCGCGTTCATGCCCGGCGCGTCGCCGCCGCTGGTCAGAATGCCAATTCGTTTTGTATGTTCCTCCAGCATAACCCCCCTGGTGCGATTACAGATTGCAGACCTGTCCTGAGCACAGTCGAAGGATTGTAGATTGTAGATTGGGCCTAGCGCAAATCAACGTAGTGCGTAATACTTCGAGAGTCCCTAAAGTGGATGTCCGTGTTGATCATAGTCGAGCAGGTATCGGCGGTAGAGAAGAAATCTTTACTACAGGGGAATATTTAGTTCCTGATCTGATGGGGTAATGCGTAATGCGTATTACTACGCACTACGCACTACACACTAACACGCATGTTCGCTATCTCAACCCAAAGTCCGATCCAAAATGGGTCAAAAATGTGTATAATGAAACTTCTACAGCCGCCCCGTGAGAAGAGGACTAGGTGCCACATGCCATTTCGGGTAGATGCTCCCTATCAGCCGACCGGCGACCAGCCGCGCGCGATCGCGCAGCTCGCCGAGGGCATTGAGAAGGGATTTAAACACCAGACACTGCTAGGCGCGACGGGTACGGGCAAGAGCGCTGGGTACGATGAGAATGTCTTCGTAATCGAGCAGCGCGGCGCGCAGCGCATATCGCGTGTGACACCGATCGGCCCGCTGATCGATTCGCTGATGGCCGCCAATCCCGACCGTCTACGTGAGGCTGGCGATACGCAGATTCTCGATAGCGAGCAGCAGCCGATTGTGTATTATGTTCAGGCGTTCAATCCTGAAACGTGCGCAGTCGATCTCTACCCGGTCAGCGCGTTTACGCGTCATGCCGCCCCCGAAACGATGTACCGTGTCGAGACGGCATGTGGCCGCAGCGTGACGCTGACCCGTGACCATAACTTGTGGGTGCTGCGCAAGGGCCGCCTGCAACTGATCGAAACGGCAGATGCACGCCCAACCGACTGTGTGCCGGTACCAGAGCTGCTGCTCGGCAAAGGCGATCTGGAATGGCTTGATACGCTGGCCTATGTTCCAAGCGAGCGCGTGTATGTGCATGCCGACTCCTCATTGGTGCCTTATCTGGCGGAGAACGGTGCGCGCGCCTTTCGGCAATCTACCAACCGCGCTGGCCGGTACAGCGAAAGCAAATTACATGCTATTCGTCATGGCGTACCGGGAAGCGGCATTGAGGTCGGCCTGTTTCGGCAGCTGCTAGAAGATACGAACAATCTTCGTGGACATTGGGATGCCGCCGCTACGCGACTCGGCGGCAAAGTTGACCGTCGCGGTTTTGGCGCGCGGTTGTCGTTCACACCAGAATTGTTACGCTTCTTAGGCTATTACATTGCCGAAGGCTATGCCGAATACGACTATATCGTGCTCGCCAACCGCGATCATGGTGTGCGTGCAGCGATCGAAGCCGCGGCTTTGCAACTTGGCTTGCGCTGTATCGTGACGCCCTCGACGGACTATCGGATCTTTTCCACAGCATTTGCCGGAATGCTCAAGGAGTTGTGCGGCTCCGACTCGCGCAGCAAGCGCCTGCCGTCGTTCTGGCCGCAGCTCGCGCATCTTGATCTGGCGCTGGTCCTCCAGGCCTATTTCGATGGCGATGGCACGGTGGATCGCGCCAATGCAATCTCGGCGACAACCGCGAGCGAGCAATTGGCGAGCGACCTGGCCTATGCGTTGCTTCGCTTTGGCATTTGGGCGCGGATAGCTCGTGCGCGGAAGCGCGCGACCAATGCCAACCATGCCGGCGATTGGTACTACAAGGTAACGATCTCTGGGCAGTCCGATCTCAGGCGTTTCGCCGATGCAATAGGCTTTACTATCGGTTATAAGCAAAATGCGCTCGCCGCTCATCTTGGTCGAGAAGAGAATTCGAATGTCGATTTAGTTCCGATCGATGGCTCGGAGCTGCGCCGGCTGCGCACCGATCTCGGTCTGACCGCGAGAGAGATTGGGAAGCTCGCCGGTATCTCTCGCTCCGGGCTCCAGTTCATAGAAACCGGCAAGCGCGCCCCGCAGCGTTCCAGCCTGGTGGCTATTTTGGGCGCATTGCGTGCTTATGCTTTGGATGCGCAGGTGTCAGGCGAGTGGTGGAGCGTTTGGCAGCGATTGCGCGGTCTATGTAGCTTGCGGTGGACGAGGATTGCGAAGCTGACGCCGGTTCAATATGCGTATCCATACGTCTACGATTTCACTGTTCCTGGCGCCGAAACATTTCTAGCCGGATCGGGCGGTCTTTTCGTGCATAACACGTTCGTTATGTCTAAGCTCTTCGAGCAGCTCGAGCGCCCGGCGCTGGTGATGGCACATAACAAAACGCTGGTCTCGCAGTTGTACTCCGAGTTTCGCGAGCTGCTGCCCGAGACGGCGGTCGAGATGTTTATCTCGTACTACGATATCTATACACCAGAAGCGTATGTGCCCAGTAAAGATCTGTATATTGAAAAAGAGGCCCAGATCAACGAAGAGATCGACCGGCTGCGCCACGCCGCGACGCAAGCGCTGCTGACGCGCCGCGACGTGCTGATTGTCGCGTCGGTCTCGGCGATCTACGGCCTGGGCGCGCCAGCGGAGTATGGCAAGGTGGTCATTCCCATTCGCGTTGGCGAGGTGCGCAATCGCGATAAGCTGCTGCGCCAATTGATCGATCTTCAGTTCGAGCGCAACGACGTCGACTTTCATCGCGGCACCTTTCGCGTGCGCGGCGACACGCTCGACATCTTCCCGGCCAATGCCGAGGTGGCCGAGCGGGTCGAGTTCTGGGGCGACGAGGTCGAGCGAATCACCGAGTTTGATCCACTGACTGGCGAGGTTCTCCTGGCGCGTACCGCCGTCGACATTTACCCAGCCAAGCACTTCATCGCCGATAGCGAGAAACTTCAGCTGGCGATCGGCGATATCTCGCAGGAGCTGACCGAGCGGGTCAAGCAACTCGAAGACAATGGCAAGCTGCTGGAGGCCGCGCGGCTCAAGCAGCGCACAATGTACGACTTGGAGATGCTCGGCGAGATGGGCTATTGCTCGGGGATCGAGAACTACTCGCGGCATATGGATCGGCGCTTGCCCGGACAGACACCCTGGACGCTGCTGGACTACTTCCCTGACGACTTCGTGCTGTTCGTCGACGAGTCGCATATCAGCCTGCCGCAGATCCGCGGGATGTTTAACGGCGACCGCTCGCGCAAGGAGACGCTGGTCGAGTACGGCTTCCGGCTGCCATCGGCATTGGATAACCGGCCGCTCAAGTTCGAAGAGTTCGAGCAGCATGTCCACCAGGCGATCTATGTCTCGGCGACACCTGGGCCATATGAGCTGCAACACTCGGCCCAGATGGTCGAGCAGATCATTCGCCCGACCGGCCTGCTCGATCCGGTCACCGAGGTGCGCCCAACCAAGGGCCAGATCGACAACCTGATCGACGAGGTCAAGCGGCGGGTCGACAAGGGCCAGCGCGCGCTGGTGACGACGCTGACCAAGCGTATGGCCGAAGATCTGGCCGACTACCTGAAAGAGATGGGTATCCGCACGCAGTATCTGCATGCCGACATCGAGACGCTGGAGCGGGTCGAGATTCTGCGCGATCTGCGGCTGGGTGTATTCGACGTGGTGGTTGGCATCAACCTGCTGCGCGAAGGACTGGATCTCCCGGAAGTTTCGCTGGTGGCCATACTCGACGCCGACAAGGAAGGCTTTCTGCGCTCGGAAGGCTCGCTGATCCAGATCAGCGGGCGCGCGGCGCGGCACCTTGAGGGCATGGTGATCATGTATGCCGACAGCATGACTGCCTCGATGCACGCCGCGATCCAGGAGATGAATCGCCGGCGCGCGATCCAAGAGACCTATAACCGCGAGCATCATATCACGCCGGTCGGCATCAGCAAGGCGGTGCGCGATCTCACCGAGCGCGTCCGTAAAGTCGCCGAGGAGCGTGAGGCCTACCAAGTCGGCAAGCCGGCCGGCACGCCGGGCGAGCTGCCGATCCCGAAGGACGAGATCGTCAAGCTGATCAAAGAACTGGAAAAGCAAATGAAGACCGCCGCGCGCGATCTTGAGTTCGAGAAGGCCGCCGCGCTGCGCGACCAAGTGATTGAGCTACGACGGACGCTGGCTCTGGAGGGCGAGCTGGCCTAGATAGCAGTCGGCAGTCGGCAGTCGGCAGTCGGCAGTCAATCATTGACCTTCACCGTGATTCGCTGATACTGCATCCTGCATACTGCTTACTGAATTTTCACCGATTCGTCATTGCAATCTTTATCTGAACGCGCGATAATAAGTTATCCTGCCACGGCGCGGGCAAAGGCCTTGTTAGCAACCTCCAACGACGGATGGTAATCACATGTGGTGCGGATTTTTGAACGGCTCATCCACGTCTGTTGAGCTGCGGAAGGGAGAACCGCAGTGGCTGTCCAGGTCTGGATCGGCGAGAAGCCGGAACACCCGAATGAGCGACGGGCGATCGTGGCACTGGCGAATGGCCTCGAACGTCTCGAGGGGCTCTATTTGATCCTGGCCAATTTTAGTGTCGGCGGCCGCAATATCGATCTGGTGCTGATCAAGCAAGATGCGATTTTTATTGTCGAGCTGAAGCACTGCGATGGCAAGATCTTTGGCGATGTCAATGGCCCCTGGTTCGTCGAAAGCGCCAACGGCGAGCGCAAGCGCCTTAATCCCGGCCGCAAGAATCCCTATAATCAGGTTATCTCCTACTACTATAGCCTGATTAACTTCCTGAACGAGCATCGAACCACGTTTCTTTCGCCACAAAAGGCTACCGCAATTGACTTTCGCACCTGCAAGCGCCTGGTGGTGATCTCGCCTACGATTCAAGCAGGCTCGCAAGTCGAGACCGACTGGAAGGTCGAACTCAAAGGGCTGGACGAGCTGCCGGCCTACCTGGTCACCGAGCGCTCCTCGGAGATCGACCTGAGCACCGAGGAGATGCTGGCCATCCCTGAATTGCTGCACTGCACCCGCTGGACCGAGGTCAATGCGTTGCTGGCCGGCGTGATGCCGCGCTGGAGCGAGGGCACCAGCGCCAACGCGCCGTCTAGGCCGGCGCACGAGCCGCCCGCCGTTATCGCCCCGCCCCCCACAGCGATGCCCGCGCCGCGGCCGACGATCTGGGCGCGCGGGCGGCGCGCGCTGACCACTTGGACCGGCCGCGCGGCGCTGGCGATGGGCGCGTTGGCGCTGGTGCTGGCGATTGTGCTGGTCACGCGGATCGGCAACCGTACGGCCGTGGCCGATCAGCCGGCCACCGGCATTGTGAGCACCAGCGAGGCGACCGGCGGGATTGGCTTTGGCGGCATCGCGCCGCAGGAGACGTGTGTCTGGAATGAGTTCCAGCCGGTTGGGCGGCGGCGCGGCGCGCAGCCGGCTACCTGGGATAATGTTGGCGTGGGCGGCAATGCCCCGGCGCTCGCGGCCGAGCTCGTGGTGACGCTCGAAGAGGTCAACTTCTGCAAAGGCCAGATCGCGATCACCTGGAGCGTCCGCAATAATATGGACGACGAGAGCGTGTCGATGCCGCTGACCGCCGAGAATATTCAGGTGACCGACTCGCTGCTGAGCGAGTATACGATTGCCGACGAGAAGTCGCAGCCGCCGCAGATCAGCGTTGCGCCGCGCAGCACGGCGCGTGGCACCGCGGTGATCTCCCGGCCGGCCAGCCTAAATGCCAAGGCGCTGCGAATCACCCTCAAGCAGTTGCCGTTTGGCGAAGCGACCTGGATTGTGCCGGTGAGCAGCGCGACGAAATAGGACACGGATACGGCGGATTTGGCGGATTCTCACGGATTATTACAGATAAATACTCAGCCCGCCTGTAATGGTCTTGCAGGCGGGCTGTATCTTTGTTCCAATTCAGCCTGCACGCTTGATCTGCCGTGTCAGCATCACAAACGTGCGCAGCAGCAGCTTGATATCCATCTTGAGCGAGCGGCGCTTCAGGTATTCCAAATCGACCTCGCGCATGGTCTGGTCATCGACGCGGTTCAGCCCGTAGGTCAGCTGCGCCACCCCGGTCATACCAGGCCGTAAGGTCAGCGCGCGCTGCCAGTCAGCGTCGGCCAGGCTCACCTCGTGCGGCAATCGCGGGCGCGGGCCGATCAGGCTCATGTCGCCGGCAAGCACATTCAGCAGCTGCGGCAGTTCGTCGAGGTCGGCGGCGCGTAACATTCGGCCGAGCCGTGTGATCTGGTGTATTCCGGCCTGCTCACTCATCGTTCGAAATTTGTACATGGTAAACAGCCGCCCATTGCGACCGACGCGCAGACCGCGGTAGAACACCGGGCCGCGCGAGTCGAGCTTAATCAGGATGGCGATCGCGGCCAGGATTGGCGCCAGCACGATCAGCGCCGCCAGCGCCAGGGTGATGTCAAACAGCCGCTTGAGAAACATACCGCTTCCTCCCACTATGTGTTGGTCGATCGCGCTGATCACTAAATCGCTCAGCGTTCTAGCCCATAGCCCGGCCAAGCCAACCGCGCCGCGCCGCCGGTACGCTTCGCGGCAGCATTCGCGAAATACCTGCGCCATCTCCCCGCCGTAGCACTCACGGAACGTCGCCGGGTAGGCGTGCAAGAGCAATCGGTAGAGCCAATCGGAAGCGCCGATCAGCCGCTGCGACATGCGCAGATGCATCATGTACCTCCCGATCTGGGCAGAAGCCGCTTTGCTCGCGCCTCGACCACCAGTCGCTCCAGCCGCTGCGCCTCGGCGGCGGCCACCCGCCGCCCCCGCTCGGTCAAGCGGTAGTAGCGCCGACGCTGATCGTCGAGCGCAGGGTCGGGCCGGTCGCCGGACTCTTCGATCAGGCCGTCGGCGAGCAGGCGCTTGATTGAGCCATACAGCGTTCCAGGCCCCAGCTTCTGCTGGCCATTGGTGCTGGCGTCGACCTCTTGCATGATGCCATAACCATGCCGTTCGCCGCCAGCCAGCGCCAGCAGAATATGAAAGATCGCCGGTGTTAGCGGCAGGAAGGATTTAGGTTCGCGCATGAGTTCGCCTCACTGTATCGGCTGCGGATATATCGGGCATTGATATAATAAGCTGTTTTTTCTGTGTTGTCAAGTCTACAGCGGTACTTTAACCTACTCAATGTTTTTCGTTTTTTCGCTCGCAGAGCGAAAAAACGAAAAACATTGAGCTAAGCAACTTATGGTACAATCGCCGGCATGGCATCCCAAAGGAGAAGTGTATGCGCGTTCTTGAAACTCGTGTCTACCGGGGACCGAGTCCCTATGGATATCGCCCTCTGATTCGCTTGACAATTGATTTGGAAGAGCTGGAACAGCACCCCTCTGGCGAGCTGCCCGAGTTCAATGAACGGCTGCTGGCGCTGATCTCGACGCTCAACGAGCATGGCTGTTCGTATGGCCAGCCCGGCGGCTTCGTCCGGCGGCTGTATGAAGAAAACCCCGACGGTTCGAAAGGAACCTGGCTTGGCCATGTGGTCGAGCATATCGCGCTCGAAATCCAATCGCTCGCTGGCACGCCGGTAACATATGGCAAGACCCGCGGCCTGCCGGATCGCAGCGGAGTGTACTATGTGGTGTTCTCGTTCAAAGAGGAACAGGTCGGCCTGGAGGCGGGCGAGCTCGCGATCAAGCTGGTGCGCAGTCTGCTGCCGCCCGATCTGCCGAGCGCGCTGTCGGCGGGCCAGCAGGCTGAGTTCGACTTTACACGCGAACTGGAGGGCTTGATCGAGCGGGCGCAGGAGATTGCGTTGGGCCCTACCACTGCGTCGCTGGTCGAGGAGGCCCGTCGCCGCGATATTCCGGCAATCCGGCTCGACACGCATAGCCTGGTGCAGTTGGGCTGGGGCAAGTACCAGCAGCGCATCCGCGCCTCGGTGACCGGGCGCACCAGCAATATCGCCGTCGAGACGGCCAGCGACAAAGAGCTGACGATCAGGCTGCTTGCGGATGTCGGCATTCCCACGCCGCGCCATCAGGTGGCGCGCGACGCCGCTGAGGCCGTGGCGATCGCCGAGCAGATCGGCTACCCGGTGGTCACCAAGCCGCTGGATGTCAGCCATGGCCGCGGCGTATCGATCCGCCTGACCAGCGCCGAAGAAGTGCGGCGCGGATTCGCGTCGGCGGCCGAATATACCAAAGCGGTGCTGGTCGAGAGCTTCCTCGAGGGCAAGGACTACCGCGTGCTGGTGATCGACGGCAAGGTGGTAGCAGTGGCCGAGCGCGTGCCGGCGCATGTGATCGGCGATGGCGAGCATACGATCGGTCAGTTGATCGAGATCATCAATCGCGACCCGCGCCGTGGCATCGGGCACGAGAAGATCTTGACGCGGATCAAGATCAATCATCAGTCCGAGCTGCTGTTGCAGCGCGCCGGCTATACACTCGACACGGTGCTGGACTCTGGCGAGAAATTTGCCCTGGCCGCGACCGCGAATCTCTCCACCGGCGGCACCGCGATCGACCGCACGACCGAGATCCACTATGAGACGCGCGAAATCGCGCGCCGCGCCGCGCTGGTGATCGGCTTGGATCTCGCCGGAATCGATATCATTACGCCCGACATCAGCCAGCCGCTGCGCGAAGTCGGCGGCGGGATCGTCGAGGTGAACGCCGGCCCGGGCTTCCGCATGCACCTGCAGCCCAGCGAAGGCCAGGCGCGCAACGTGGCCAAGCCGGTGATCGATATGCTGTTTCCGCCGCGCACGCCCGCGCGCATCCCCCTCGTAGCGCTGACCGGCACGAACGGCAAGACCACCACCGCCCGCATGGTCGCCCACATTCTGAAGATGAATAGCGAGCGCGTTGGCCTCACCACCACCGACGGCATCTATATCGACGGGCAGTTGTATATGAAGGGCGACATGACCGGCCCCTGGAGCGCGCGGGTGGTGCTCAAAGACCCGACCGTCGACTCGGCGGTGCTCGAGACGGCGCGCGGCGGGATTCTGCGCGAGGGATTGGGATTCGACCGCTGCGATGTGGGCGCAGTGCTGAACGTCTCGTCGGATCACCTAGGCCTGCGCGGGATCGACACCTTGGAGCAACTGGCCGAAGTCAAGTCGCTGCTGGTCGAGGTTGTGCGCACCGACGGCGCGGCGGTGTTGAACGCCGACGACGCCTTGGTGGCGAAGATGGCCGAACGTGCCGAGGGCCGGGTGATCTACTTTAGCATGCACGGGGGCGAGGGCGCCAGCGACCTGGTGCGCTCGCATATCGCCAATGGCGGCACGGCGGTGGTACTGCAGCCGGGCGTGCGCGGCGAGATGCTGGCGGTTTATGATGCCGAGCAATATATTCCGCTGCTGTGGACGCACCTGATCCCGGCGACGCTGGAGGGCAAGGCGCTGCATAATGTCGCCAATGCGCTGGCGGCCGCGGCGATCTGCTACGCGCGCGGCGTCTCGGTCGAGAATATCCGCCAGGGTCTGCGCACCTTCGCCACCAGCTTCTACCTGACGCCTGGACGGCTGAATGTGTTCGACGAGTACGCCTTCCGCGTGATCGTGGACTACGCGCACAACCCGGCGGCGATCGCCGCGCTCGGCGACCTAGTGAACCGGCTGCGCCCGAACTACCGCCGCACCATCGCCGTGATCGCCGCGCCCGGCGACCGGCGCGATCAGGATATTCGCGAATTCGGCGCGATCGCCGCCAAAACGTTCGACCTGCTGGTGATCAAAGAAGATAACGACCGGCGCGGGCGCGAGGTTGGCTCGATCGCCGCGCTGCTGTGGGATGCAGCACACCAGGCCGGCATGCCGCCCGACCGCATGATTACCGTGCTGGACGAGCTTGAAGCGACCCGCCACGCGCTGAAGTTGGCCGAGCCGGACGATCTGGTGGTGATCTGCGCCGACGAGATTACGGCGGTGTGGAAAGAGGTTAC
>WNFZ01008218.1_pt1 | contig 10965 bp, 10 predicted proteins | sample 5400081 | NCBI WGS metagenome assembly WNFZ01 (sample SAMN13153365, study PRJNA577476) | soil metagenome | isolation source: 80 cm soil or saprolite under grassland replicate 1 | place: USA:California | collected 2016-06-15
TAAAGCGCACCAGTTTGTGCCATCCCACCTGGCGATGTTCGTTGTGCTCACACCATTGATTCGCGAGAAGTCGCCACCAACATACAGGTCGTTGCCCGAAACCGCCATCGCATAGATGCGCCCGTCCACTCCCGGAACGCCGAAGTTCCGATCCCAGTTCTCATCGCCGGGCGCACCGACAAGCACGGGAGCGAAAGCGAAAACCAGGAAAACTGTCGGCACTGCTTTGGACTGCCCGGCTCGGATCGTTTTCATTACTTGGCACGCAGTTCTGGAGAAACTGGGAGAATCCCTTCTTGGAAACTACCGTCCCCACAGGCGGTAAACGCGGCTGAAACCGGAAATCTCGTTGGTCACGAGGCACTCGCGCTCGTGAATGGCGACCGGGTTCGGGACGTTACTCCAGCCAATTGACCCAAGGCAGGCGGTGGATTCCAAGGCCAGGTTGCTGCCTGTCGCCGGCCAACTCAAAAGGGCGTCATTGCTCGCGCGGTTGATCTTGAGCGCATGCGGAATGCGCCAGCGGGCGATGTTGGTCGCCGGCTTTCCACCAGCCACTGTAAATATTCCGCCGACGAACAATTCACTCCCGGTAGCAGCCAGTACAGTGGCGGCTGCACCAAGCTGCCCAGGATTTTCAAGGCCACTGCCTAATGCCGACCAGCGAGCGCCGTCCCATTTTGCAATGCCCATCGCCGGGACCGCTCCCGCCAATGAAAATTGGCCTCCCACATAGAGGTCTGCGCCACTCCGAACCAGCGCGGTCACATACCCTGGAGCGCTAACGCCACCACCCGGGTTCCTCCAACCGATCCCATCCCAACAACGGATACCAGCATCTGTCCCAGCGTACACACATGCAGCGTCGCCGACCAATGAGCGCACCAGGAATAGAGCGCCATCCACAGGTGACCAACCTGTTCCGTTCCATCTGGCAATGTTTGTGGCCTTTAGAGTCCCCGCGATCTCAAACTCTCCTCCGACGAAAACTTCGCCACCTCGAACAGCCAAGGCGAACACCTGCCCCAAGTCGGTCGGACCGCCGACGATACCCGTCTGCCAACGGTGAACACCGTCGCCGAGAGGTGACCAATTAGACCCGTCCCACCGGGCGACGTTGCTGGCAGTGATTCCGCCAATCGCTGTAAAGGCCCCTCCCACGTACAGGTTGCTGCCGTCCGACGCCAAAGCCCGCACCGGTCCGTTGACTGGCCCGATCAACGCCCATTCGCGCCCGTCCCATTTGGCCAGCCACGCGATGGGCGCGTTCCCGGCGTTGGTAAAAAATCCACCCGCGTAGAGTTGGCCCTGCGCCGCCAGCAGCGTAGAGACGCCACGCTCATCCGCCAGGCTTCCTAAACCGGGACCCAACCCATGCCAGTTTGTGCCATCCCAGCGAGCGATATTCGTCGTGCTTAAACCGCCGATCTGTGAGAAGAGTCCTGCGACGTAGACGTCTTTTCCCATGACGCATATCGCATAGACTCGTGGATTTCCTGGCGCAAGGACGCCTGGAACTCCGAACGTCGCATCCCAATTCTCATCATCCGGCGCGCCGAGAACCAATCGAGCAAACGCCGCAAGAAGCAAAGCAGGCAGCAGTCCGCTGTGCCATCGGACTCGGAACGGTTTCATGGTGCTCCGGTATCATACAAAAACGTCCTTGACGATTGCATTCTGTGTGAAAGTCAGGAACTAACCGCTTTGCCTGGGGAGAGGTGGGCGGCCAGGTCGCGGGCGCGTTCGATCAGCGCGCGGTCGGTGCGCAAATCGCCGAAGCGCAGCGGCGGCACACCGCTCTGTTGCTGGCCCAGGAGTTCACCAGGACCGCGCAGCTTCAGGTCTTCTTCAGCAATTCGGAAACCATCGGTGGAAGCCGCCAGCACACTGAGCCGTCGCCGTGCTTGGTCGGTGGCACGTTCCGTCATGAGAATGCAATACGACTCATGCGCTCCCCGCCCGATGCGGCCGCGCAATTGGTGCAGTTGCGCCAGCCCGAATTGGTCGGAGTTCTCGATCAGCATGACCGTGGCGTTGGGCACATCCATCCCCACTTCGATGACGGAAGTGGCGAGCAGAATCCGCACTTGGTTGGCGCGGAAAGCGTCCATGACCGCCTCCTTTTCCTCCGGCCGGAGCCGTCCATGCAACAGTCCCACACGGTACGGCGCAAAAGCGGTTCGCAGCCGCTCGCGCTGCTCGGTCACCGATTTGATGCCGGCGACGGCGTCGCCTTCCTCCACTCTGGGGAAAACGACGTAGGCCTGGCGGCCTTCCCGGATCTTCTGCAAGACGAAGGCGTGGACCTTTGGCAATTGGGCCGCGCTGCGCACGAAGGTGCGGACCCGCCCGCGCCCCAGCGGCAATCGGTCGATGACCGAATGGTCCAGGTCGCCATAGAGGGTCAAGCCCAGGGTGCGTGGGATCGGTGTGGCCGTCATGACCAACAGATGAGGATAGCGGCCCTTGCGGACGAGCTTTTCGCGCTGAGTGACGCCGAACTTGTGCTGCTCGTCGATGATGACCAGGCCAAGGTTTGGCACCTCGAATCCAGACTCGATCAGCGCGTGCGTGCCGATGTAGAGCGAGGCCGGCGACGGGTGGGCCGGCGGGCGACCCGGGCTGGCGGCCTCGGCCGAGGTGGCCGACGGCGACCGCGATGTTTTGCGGCTGCCGGTTTGCAATTCCACCGCGACGCCCAGCGGCTGGAACCAGCGGGTAAACGTCTGAAAATGCTGGTCGGCCAGAATTTCGGTCGGGGCCATCAACACCGCGTTGAAGCCGCTTTCCACCGCCATCAACGCGCAGCAGGCGGCGACCACCGTCTTGCCGCAACCCACATCGCCTTGCAGCAGGCGGCGCATCGGATGGGGACCGCTCAAATCGTGGCGCAACTCGCGCAGGACTTTGGTTTGGGCGGCGGTGAGTTCGAAGCCCAATTGCCGCAGGAACGGCTTGATCAACCGATTGTCGCCGCCGCAAGGCAGGCCGGACGATTGGGCCAGGAGATTCTTGCGGCGCCGCTGGATCGCCAATTGCAGTTCGAGGAATTCATCGAGCGCCAGGCGCGCGCGCGCTTTCTCCGCATCGCGCAGTTCCTCCGGGAAGTGCAACTGCTGGACCGCGTCCGCGCGGGACGGCAAATCCGGCACGACGAGCCCCGGGAACGGTTCGGCAAATTGTTCCTTGCCGCGAGCCAGCACGCGCCAGATCAACCCGCGCAGCCAGCGTTGCGGCAAGCCTTCGGTCAGCGGGTAAATTGGCACAATGCGGTCGATGTGAATGAACAGTCCTTCGCCCTTTTCCAACACTTCGGTCTCCGGATGATCCATGATGCGCGGCTTGAGCGATTTCACCTTGCCGAAGACCATCACTTCGTCGCCGACGGCGAAATATTTCTCCATGAAGGGCAGGTTCCACCACCGGCAATGCAGCCGGCCCGTGCCGTCCTCCAGGACAAATTCGAAGACCGACTTGGTCCGTTTCCGGTAGGTCTTGATCCCCTGGGCAACAATATGTCCGCGGGTGCTGGTCGCCTGGCCGATGGCGAGCTGGCGGATGGAGAGCAGACGCCGCCGGTCCTCGTAACGCAGCGGCCGATGCAGCAACAAATCCTCGAGGGTGACCAATCTCAGGCGCGCCAACTGTGCGGCCCGCTCTCGTCCAACGCCGGGCAACTCCTGGAGCGGAGTGGAGAGCGGCAGCGGCGAAGCCGGCGGCATGGATCGGTTATAGGGCACGGGCATTCATCCGGAAAGCGGGATGGTTTACCGGGAGTTTCCCTCGACAAGATTCTTCCTCCCGGCTCATCATCACGCACCTCCTAAAGTCTATGAAGGTTCAACGGATAATTTGTCAAGTGTTGCGCGTGCCTTCCGTGGAAAAGAAAACCGCCAGCAGCCAGGATGTGGTGCTGGTCCGGGTGCAGACCGACACCGGCCTGGAGGGCATCGGCGAGGCGGACGCCTCGCCGGAAGTGGTCAAAGCCATCATCGATGCCCCCTTCAGCCACAACATTGCCTGTGGTCTGCGCGAAATTCTCCTGGGCGAAAATCCCTGGGAAACCGAGCGGATTTGGCAAAAGATGCTTCGACGGACGCAGTATTTCGGGCGGACGGCTGTGACGGTCGCAGCCATGAGCGCCGTCGATATGGCGCTCTGGGACATCAAGGGCAAACAGGTCGGGGAACCATTGCATCGTCTGCTCGGTGGCCGGCAGCACGAACGCCTCAAGGCCTACGCTTCCATTCTCTTCGGCCGGGACGGGGACGAGACGTGCGCCATCGCGCGGCGCTGGGTTAAAGCGGGCTATCAGGCCATCAAGTTTGGTTGGGAGCCGATGGGCCAAAGTGAAACGCTCGACCTGGAACTGGTCCGGGGCGCCCGCGAAGGGGCGGGTGATGCCACCCTGCTCATCGACGCGGGTTGCGTCTGGGATGCGCGGACCGCGCTGCGTCGCGCGCAAGCCTTCGCGGCATTCGGCATCGAGTGGCTGGAGGAACCGCTCCGCCCGGCCGACGTGGAGGGTTACGCCTGGCTGCGCGATCGTTCGCCGGTGCCGATTGCCGCCGGCGAAGCGGAGTGCGGGCGCGAATCCTTTCGCCCCCTGATCGAGCACCGCGCGCTGGACGTTTACCAGGTGGATCTTTCCCGGTGCGGTTTCACCGACGCCAACTACCTCAAGGAGCGCGTGCAGGAGATCGGCGCGCGCCTTTGCAATCACTGCTACACCAGTCCAATCACGGTGGCGGCCAGCCTGCACTGGCTTTGCACCTGCCGCGATGCGTTCCTCTTCGAGGATTGCGTCGATGATTCGCCCTTACGCCAGCAGTTGACGCTGGAGCCAATGCGCGCTGAAAAAGGCTGGATCACGGTGCCGGACGGTCCGGGCCTCGGCGTGACGCTCAATGAACCATTCGTCAAGGAGTACCTGGTGATGGAGTCAGGCCGATAAGCCTAAGTGGCCTCACGCCCGGGACCGTTCGTAGTCCCGCCTTTAGGCGGCACCGGCCGCCGATCCCGCAAACATTGACGATGTACGATGTACGATTTACGAGCGCCGCGCAGCGCAGATGGCCGGGCGCGCGAACCGCGTAGAGCCGTGATCAGTCCATCGGAGCCTCGTAAATCGTACATCGTAAATCGGTGGGCCCGAGAGAGCGCCCGGTCCGAATCGCCAGGTTCATGGGAAGAGACTTGTAACTGGTAACTGGTAACTGGTAATTGGGGGCCTGACTGACACTCGGGTTGGACCTCTGTAAATTGCCAATTACTAGTTACAAGTTACCAGTGACAAGTCGGCCCATGGCATACGCGTCCTCCTCCCGCCGCTGGCAGATCGTCGGGTTGCTCATGGCCCTCTGTTTCATCAGCCACCTCAATCGCGTGAGCATGTCGGTGGCGGCGGACGAGCGGATCATGAAGCAGTATGGCATTTCGCCCACGCAAATGGGCATGGTCTACTCGGCGTTTCTGCTGGTTTATACCCTCTGCATGCTGCCGGGTGGGATTTTCATCGACCGCGTTGGCCCGCGTGTCGCCCTCATGGTGATGGGGTTCGGCTCCGCTTTCTTCGGGGCGCTGACGGGCCTGCTGGGATTGGCGTCGGTCGGAGTGGCGCAGATGCTTCCCGCGCTCCTGGTCGTGCGTTCGTTGATGGGCTTGCTGACCACCCCGCTCCATCCGGCCTGCGCCCGGGTCGTGGCGGACTGGGTACCGCCTACGCGAGTCTCTTCCGCCAACGGCCTGGTGACGTGTGCGGCGATTCTCGGCGTGGCTTCGACCTACAAGATTTTCGGCGCCTTGATTGACCGGTTCGACTGGCCGTGGGCTTTTCTCCTCGCTGCCGCCGCCACCGTGCTTCTGACCGGACTATGGGCGGTCTGCGGGGCTGATTGGCCGAAGCGCATCGAGGAGACGGAACCGTCCGAAGGAGGCCCGGTTCAGGAAGGAGTTGGCAAGCGTGGGAAAAGCCCGGCAGCGCCATGCCGCCACCCCCGCCTGCGGTTGACTCGCGAGTTGGTCCTGCTCACTTTGAGTTACGCGGCGATAGGCTATTTCCAGTACCTCTTTTTCTACTGGATGCACTATTACTTCAAGAACGTGCTGCAACTCGGGGCAGAACGGAGCCGATCCTACGCCGGCTTGCCGATGCTGGCGCTGGCCGTGGGCATGGTGCTGGGCGGGTGGCTGGCCGACCGCGCCCAGCGCCGGTTTGCGGGACGATTGGGCCGCGCTCTCGTCCCCGGCGTCGGGATGTTGCTGGGCACCACTTTTCTCCTCTGCGGCGTGGCCGTCCAGGAACCGCTCTGGATTGTTGGATTCTTTACGCTTTCGATGGGTGCCGTCGGGACCAGTGAAAGTTCCTTCTGGCAGACCGCGGTCGAACTGGGCGGCCGGCGGGGCGGAACGGCCGCCGCGGTGGTGAACACGGGCGGCAACGGAATGGGATTGCTCGCGCCGCTCCTGACCCCGGCGATCAGCGAGCAACTTGGCTGGCACTGGGGCATTACGGTGGGCGGCCTGGTTTGTTTCCTCGGCGCTCTTTGCTGGTGGGGGATTGACCCCTCACCGCGCGAGGCCCATAGTCGGGCCCTCCAAACGATCTCGCATGAACCGAATTGAGCTTGGTGGGAAAACCGCGCTTGTGACCGGCGGCGCGCGCGGCCTCGGCTACGCTATCGCCAGCCGCCTGCTCGATTCCGGCGCGACTTGCCACCTGTGGGACATGGACGCGGCGGCGGCGAGCGCGGCCGCGAAGGCGCTTTCCGCCAAAGGCCAGGTTCAAGCCGTGCCGGTCGATGTCACTAATCCGCAATCGGTCACGGCGGCGGCGCAAATCTCCTGCCAGGCACTCGGGCGAGTGGACATTCTCGTGAACAACGCCGGCATCGCCGGGACGACGAAGAAAACGTGGACCCTCACGCCGGAGGAATGGCAGCAGGTCCTCCAAGTGAATCTGTTTGGCGTGTTCCTCTGCTGCCGCGCGATCGTGCCGAAGATGATCGAGCACGGTTACGGCCGGATCGTCAACATCGCGTCGATCGCGGGCAAGGAAGGCAACCCGAACGCATCCCATTATAGCGCCACCAAGGCCGGCGTGATCGCGTTGACCAAATCCCTCGCCAAGGAACTGGCTCAGTCGGGCGTGATCGTCAATTGCGTCACGCCCGCCGTCATCCAAACCGACATCCTCAAGCAGGTGACGCCGGAGCACATCAATTACATGCTGTCGAAAATCCCGATGGGCCGCTTCGGACTGCCCGAGGAAGCGGCCGCCCTGGTTGCCTGGCTCTGCTCGGAAGAATGTTCCTTCAGCACAGGCGCCGTGTTCGATTTATCCGGCGGACGCGCGACCTACTGAGGCGGCGTCGGCCTTTGGAGCAGTGTGGGGGCAAGCGAAGCGCGACCCCGCTTTGGCGCGCCCGGCGCAAAGTTCCGGCACAAGCAAAACCGCCGGCGCCGCTGTGTTTTGCCGGCGCACGCCAAATGCCCCGCGGGTCGTCTGACCCGCGGACTCCTCAGCATGAGCCGTTCTCGGCCCCCGCCTGGATCAAATCCGACCTTGCTTCCGGTCCGGCGATCTGATAGATGTCTTGCACCATGAACAAACTCTTCTTCTGTCTGATCGTCGCCGCCTTCGCCGGCCTTAGCACCGTGCAAGCGGGTGAGTGTTGCGACAAAAACAAAGCCGCCAGCGCGGGAAAAGATTGCAACGCCAAGTCCGCCTGTTGCGCCGGGAAGGCCGTGGCCAAAAAGGCCGACGTCTCGGTCAAAGGCGCGACGTTGCTCGTGCGTCGATAAGCCAGGCCAGCTCCAATCAGCCCCGCCCGGACTCCCGGGCGGGGTTTTTTGTTGCGGCCGTTCGGCCCGGGCTGGTTAGCTTTTGCTACGCGCAATGAAGACGCCGTTCAATTCCATCGAGGAAGTGGTCGGAGACCTTCGCAAGGGCCGGATGGTGATCGTCGTGGACGATGCCGATCGCGAGAACGAAGGCGACTTGATCCTGGCCGCCGAGCATGTCAGCCCGGCGGCGATCAATTTCATGCTCCGGTTCGGGCGCGGGTTGATCTGCGTGCCGACGACCGAAGCCCGGCTCAAGCAATTGGGGATCGAGCGCATGGTCACGCAAAACCGGGAGACGTTCAAAACGGATTTCCAAGTGAGCGTGGACGCCGCTCAGGGCATCACCACAGGCATCAGCGCGGCGGATCGGGCGCAGACGATCCAGGCAATGGCGCAGCCGACGGCCGTGCCGGAGGACCTGGTGCAACCGGGGCACGTTTTCCCGTTGCGGGCCCGCTCCGGGGGGGTGCTGCAACGCGCCGGCCACACGGAAGCAGCGGTGGATTTGGTGAAGCTGGCCGGTTGCCGGCCGATCGGGGTGATCTGCGAGGTCCTGCGCGACGACGGTTCGATGGCCCGCTTGCCCGACCTGATCAAGTTCGCCCGTAAACATCGATTGAAGCTTTGCACGATCGAAGCGCTCATCAAATACCGGCGCACTCGCGAGAAGCTGGTGCAGCGGCTGGAAGTCGTCCAGATGCCCACCGACTACGGCGATTTCGCCTTGCATCTTTACCGCTCGATGACCGATGGACAGCATCACCTGGCCCTCGTCAAAGGCGACGTCGCCGGCAAGGAGAACGTGCTCGTGCGTGTCCACAGCGAATGTCTGACCGGCGACGTCTTCGGCTCGCGCCGTTGCGATTGCGGCCCTCAACTTCACCAGGCCATGCGCCAGGTTGCCGAGGAAGGCCGCGGCGTCGTTCTCTATATGCGCCAGGAAGGCCGCGGCATCGGTCTCGCCCCGAAAATCCTCGCCTACAAACTGCAGGAACGCGGCTACGACACGGTCGAGGCGAACCTGAAACTCGGTTTCAAAATGGACCTGCGCGAATACGGCCTGGGCGCCCAGATCCTGGCCGATCTGGGTCTGCGCACCATTCGGCTCCTGACGAACAATCCGAAAAAAATCGTCGGCCTGGAGGGTTACGGACTGGAAATCGTCGAGCAAGTGCCCATTCGCATCGCGCCCAATCCCCACAATGCCCACTATCTGAAAACCAAGCGCGAGAAACTGGGACATTCGGTGTGAAGCACGTACCATGCTGCCTCCAATCGCGAACCACCCGAGCGCCTCCTGCCCCCTGCCTCCTGCCTCCTGCCCCCTGCCCCCTGCCCCCTGCCTCCTGCCTCCTGCCTCCTGCCTCCCTGGTGCGGGTGCCCGGCGCCTACGAAATCCCGGTGGTCGCGGCCCGCCTGGCCCGCGCCCAGCCCGAACCCCTCTCGGCCATCCTCTGCCTGGGCGTGGTGCTCCGCGGGGAGACGACGCACGCCCAGAACATCAGCGAAGCCGTCAGCGCCGCCCTGGCGCAGATCCAGATTCAACACGAAATCCCGGTCATCCATGAAGTGCTGCTGCTGGAAAACGAGCAACAGGCCAAAGTGCGTTGCCTGAGTCGCGAGCACAATCGAGGCGCGGAGGCGGCACAAACCGCCCTGACCATGGCTCGCGTCATGAAGCGCCTGCCAGGACTAATGACCAATGACCACTAAGGGTATTTACGTGACTCAACAGTCCTCGACCGATGGTGGTCCGGGTCAGCAAAGCAAACGGTGCTGGCTCGATTCAGACCGCTTGCTCGACCAGCCGAGAGGGGACCTTTCTGCCTGAAGCAGACTTGGGCCGATTGAACTGGAAGGTCAGCTCGGTGAACTAGTCGTCCAGGTGCTGGTCTGAGCCGGAATAATCCGTACCACTATAAGAAGACATCTTTCATTTCCGACAAGATTTTCAGGAGAGCCACGGATGGAACACAGATGGAACACGGATTCCCAAAAGAGGCCTTTCAGGTGAAGCTGCGAGCTTATCTTCTCCGTGATCTCCTCTTTTTCCAAAGCCATCAGAGCGCTTTCTCTTTCCGTGTTTAATCCGTGTTCCATCCGTGGCTCAGGAACGCAGCGCATGCTCCCTATTAGGGACGTTGGGGTGAAAGGGACGTTGGGGTGAAGTAAATACCCCTATTGAACATTGGGCACTGGGCATTCTTCCAGGGGGCGTGAACTTTCTGTTGACAATTGAAACGTGCGTTTCAAATAGTCGCCTTCCCGTGTGTTTTAATGTCAGAGAAACCGAGCTCGCCGGGGCGCCGGACGAAACCCGGCGGCAGTTGATCGAAGCGGCGGCTGAAGTCTTCGCCCGCGTCGGTTTTCGGGCCGCCACGGTGCGGGAGATTTGCCAGCTCGCCGGGGCCAACATCGCGGCCATCAATTACCATTTTGGCGACAAGGAAACCCTTTACGCCGAAGTGCTCAATGACGCCCTGCGACGCGCCCGACAGAAATACCCGCCAGACCTCGGGCTTGAACCCAGCGCCACGCCGGAGGAACGGCTGCAGGCATTCGTACATTCGTTCCTGCTGCGTGTTTTCGACGACAGCCCGAATGCCTGGCACAGCAAACTGATGGCGCGCGAGATGGTCGACCCGACGCCGGCTCTCAACCGCTTGGTGCAGCAACAGATCGATCCCATGAGCCGCGTCCTCATGGAACTCATGCGCGCGCTCCTCGGCCGCGACGCTGACGAGGATGAGGTTCGCCGATGCGGCATGAGCGTGGTCAGCCAGATTCTCTTCTACCAACATTGCCGGCCGGTCGTCAGCCGCATGTTCCCGGACTTGAAATTCGACCCCGAGGAACTCCGATCGCTGGCCAGGCATATTACCCGCTTCTCGCTCGCCGCCCTCAAGGAGCTGAGAAAGGCAAAAGGCCAATGAGATGAGATCACCCGGCTTCGATCGGCGCGCCAACGATGCCCCTGGGCAAGTCACAAGAAGAGAGTTCATCAACACCGCCACGCGCTTGGCGGCGGCGGCGGCGGCACCTGGGCTCGCGTCGCACCTGGCCGGTGCCGCCCAAGGATCTGCTTCCGGGAAGATGATTGGCCTCCAGGTTGGGGCCGTC
>WNFZ01011875.1_pt1 | contig 10960 bp, 9 predicted proteins | sample 5400081 | NCBI WGS metagenome assembly WNFZ01 (sample SAMN13153365, study PRJNA577476) | soil metagenome | isolation source: 80 cm soil or saprolite under grassland replicate 1 | place: USA:California | collected 2016-06-15
ATATCCTGCGCCTTTACAATCTTCTTCGACTGCAATTGAATAAGAATTGCTGTTACTCGGTCAATGCGGTTCATATAAAAGAAAATCAGGTGTTTTCAATTAAAACAAAGCAAGCTAATGATTTCAAATTAATCAGAGTAAGCGAATTAAAAAAGAAGGGTTTACAATTTGCATGTGACAACACCACAAAGGCAAAAAAACCTTGCAACCTTTTGGGAAGCATTCAATGAAAATAAGGTATTAAGGTTGGAAGGGATGAATGAATAGTCCACTGCCAGGTTAGAATCGAAAAATAAAATAAGCACGCCCGGATGACCTGGTTGGACGGGGTTTTTAAAACCATTATAACTTAAGTGAGTACAGTACCTCAAAATATTAATTAGCCCGGTTAGGAAGATCCTGAGCAGTTATGTTCATTTTTGCTGGCATAATTTTTTTGCTAATTATAATTAATTAAAACCAAACGTTATGAATACTTTCCTTCTTTTTATTATCGCTGGCATTACGGCCACAACTTTACAGGTAAGCAGCTCTGCTTTTAAGGAAAATGGTCTTATTCCTGCAAAATATACCTGTGAAGGAGAAAATATCAATCCTGCTATTTCTGTAAAAAATATTCCACAACAAGCCAAAAGTCTTGCACTGATCATGGATGATCCTGATGCGCCTAATGGTTTTAATCACTGGGTAATGTGGAATGTTGATCCATCTGGAACCATCAATGAAAACAGCGCGCCGGGAACACAAGGAAAAAACGGAGCAGGAAAAAGTGGTTATGCAGGACCTTGTCCTCCTACCGGCACACACCACTATCATTTTAAAGTATATGCGCTTGACACAAAACTTAATCTTCAGGAAGGGGCAAATAAAACCCAGTTGGAAGCAGCGATTAAAGGACATGTTCTTGCTTCGGGTGAACTTATCGGTCTTTATAAAAAAACAAAATAAAAGGCGTTTATTATATCCTGCTTATATACGCTTATAAAAAATTTGTAATGAGCACCATGCCGTTGCAAGTCAATTTTTTATATCATTTTGTGTTATAGATTGCAGAAAGAATCATTTCTCCTTTAATGTTTATTCATTGTGCCAAACAAAAATTAAATCAACCTTTGTCAATTTATTTATGTAATGAGGAATCCAACTTTCATTTGCCTGATATACCGGTAGCCCATGAATTGTACTGTAATGTGTGGTAATTATTTTTTAAAGGATAATTTAAGTTTTGGTAACAGTAAAAAAATCTACTTTTAGTCCTTTCAATATTCAACCCTCAACCCAATGTCTGCAGTACTTCAATATGCTCATCAACTGGCTAAAGTTTTTATAGAAACAAAGAATAAAAAAACCGCTGCGAATCATATTATTTTTCAAATCAATTCACTGGTATATGCGGAATCAAAACAACCAGTTAAGTCTTGCATAAAGATTGAAATTATACAACTTATTAATGAGTTGCTTAGTGGCAAAAGAACTTTACAATTAGTAAACGGTGAAGTAATATCACCTGAAGCAACAGATGGCTCCGTCTTTCTTTTAATGGCAGATTATATTTTGAAAGAGGTTATTTCTTTTCATAAAGAAAAAGGAAACGGTACTTATAATTTGAATTAAGCGAACCTTATAAAAGCAAAAAAGTAGCAATTGCTACTTTTCGCTTTAAAAGCCACAGTTTGGTTTTAGTTGTGAATAAAGTTGAATAAAAGGGATTGTGAAAGTAAAGTATAATCTTTTGAAACCATTTTAAAATGCGCTTAAATTAGTCCTTAATCAACCTCTAACGAATAAAAAATATTGTAGCGGCGCTTAAGCAATATCAGAAGCTGATTCAAAACTATCAGAATACTTCTGCTTTAATTTCGCTAATTCTTCTTTCAGCTTCTTAATTTTTAAGAAAATTGTTTTCAGTTTTTCAAAGCTTTCATTATCATCAAGAGCGGAGGCATATTCTAAATTTAGTAATGCTATTTGCCCTTTAATGAAATTAATTCTTGAAAAATCGTTTTGTAAATTTTCCATACGAATACAGTTTGATGTGAAGAAATTCAAGTCCACTACTTTTCTTAATGAGAAGGAGTCGGAAATTTACCGGTTCGGGGCAACCGGTATTTGTATTCGAAGGCTCGATCACATAAGATACAGATTAATTACTATGAAAAGTTAATCTTATTTAGAAAGAAATACAATTAAAAATTAAAGCAACAAGATTCAAAAATTATATTTTTTATCAAACTGCTAAAGTCATAAATAACTGCTTTTCTAAACCGTATATGGATAACTTTATCCGTTAAACGTTAAACCATAAAGCCGAATTCTGAAACTTCAAACTTTATTAAGATATTCGTGTTTTCAGAAAATATACTTAAGGTGTAAGAAATATGGGAAGTAAAAAATTACAGGTTTGGCTGCCGCTGCTTTTTGCAATTGTAATGACTATTGGGATGTGGCTCGGATACAAGTTAAGGGCTGATACATCATCGGCAGCGGTAGGTTTTGTTGCCAATACAAGAAACAATTCAATTCAGGAAATTCTGAACCTGATTCAAAACAAATATGTGGACAATGTATCCCTTGATACCTTGAAGGAAGATGCGATTAATGAAATGCTCACCCACCTGGATCCACATTCTGTATATATTCCGGTAAGAGAATTACAGGAAGTAAATGAAGATATGCAGGGAAATTTTATGGGCATTGGTGTAGAATTTCAACTGTACGATGATACGGTAAATATTGTAAATGTAATTGCAGATGGTCCTTCCTATAAAGCCGGGGTACAAATAGGCGACAAGATTATTAAAGTAAACGATACTGTTTTAATTGCAGGTAAAAAAATAAAACCTGACGATATTAAAAAGCTGCTGCGGGGCCCGGGCGGCAGTGATGTAAATATTACGGTATTAAGAGATAGGCAATTGCAACGCATTACCATTGAGCGTGGACTTATTCCTTTACCCTCCGTTGATGTGGCTTATATTATTGCACCTGGTACAGGGTTTATTCATATCAATAAATTTTCGGAAACTACCTATAAAGAATTTATGGCAGCAATGGAAAGATTGCAACAGCAAGGCATGAATCAACTGATACTTGATCTGCGTGGCAATGGTGGTGGTTTATTACAGGAAGCTGCAAATATTGCCGATGAATTTTTGGATGGTGATAAAATGATTGTATACACTGAAGGCAACAAAATACCGAGGATGGAATACCATTGCAGAAAAGATGGCATTTTTGAAAAAGGTAAGCTTACCGTGCTTGTTGATGAAACTTCAGCCAGTGCCGCCGAAATATTAAGCGGTGCATTGCAGGATTGGGATCGTGCCACACTTATTGGCAGAAGAACTTTTGGTAAAGGTCTTGTGCAGCAACAATATTCTTTAACTGATGGCGCTGCAGTTCGGTTAACCGTGGCACGCTATTATACACCGATTGGGCGTAACATTCAAAAGCCCTACAACAAAGGCATTGAGGAATATGAGAATGAACTTATAACACGGTTTCATAATGGTGAGTTGGTGCATGCCGATACAGCAAAGCCAAAAGGTCTTGCTTATAAAACAAAGGCTGGTCACATTGTATATGGTGGCGGTGGTATTACTCCCGATATTTTTATTCCCTTCGATACAACTTCTCAACCAAAAGAAGTACTGCAGCTTTATCTGAAAGGAACACTCAACAATTTTGTGTATGAATATTATGTGCAGAACAGGGCATATTTACGTACGTTTAAAACGCCGATAGGATTGTATAAACAATTTAAACCCGGTGAAAAAGAGTGGCAGGAATTATCATCATTTGCAAAGAAAGATACAATTGATCTCAGCAATATCTCAACAGTTGCAAAAACAGATATGTTGAAAAGATTTCAATCACTGCTTGCACGGCAAATTTGGCGTGCTGAAGGTTATTATGAAATAAGCAATGAAACTGATCCTATCGTAAAAAAAGCGTTAGAAGTGTTGAAGTAGTTCTGTGTTCTGGTTCTAGGTTCTATGTTCCAAATCAATTTCAGACTTCATTTCAAATTTCGGATTTCAGATTTTTTTGTTTCTTGCTTTTTGATTTTTTTTGTTACCAGCTTTTGTATTTCATGGTATCGCCTCTTGTGTCACTCACTTCAGGGTTCTGTTTTCAATTGAGCGGCTCTGCTTTTAATTTTGTCTGTTGAAATAAAAAACTAATGAATGCTATTTAATTAGTTTAGATCGCTTCACTTCTGAATATAAACTAAAACATGCCAATGAAAAGATTCCATTTTTTGCCTGCTATATTTTTTGCAGTTCTTGTTTTTATCACACAACATCTCCTTGCTCAAACTAACCCGATTTCTTTAGACCCGGAAAACCCACATTACTTTCGTTATCACAGTAAACCAACTATACTAATAACTTCCGGTGAGCATTACGGTGCTGTCCTTAATCTTGATTTTGATTACCTGCCTTATCTTGATGAGCTAAAACTCAAAGGACTTAACCTGACCCGTACTTTCACCGGCGCATATGTAGAACCAAAAGGTGCATTCAATATTGCTAATAATTCACTCGCTCCTGCATCTGGCAGATTCATCTGTCCATGGGCACGCAGTGCCGAGCCCGGTTATGCAAATGGAGGGAATAAATTTGATCTTACCCGTTGGGATAAAGCCTATTTTACCCGTTTGAAAGATTTTGTTTTTGAGGCACAGAAGCGTGGTATTATTATCGAGCTGTCTCTGTTTTGTCCTTTTTACGAAGAGTTACAATGGAACCTCAGTCCAATGAATACAATCAATAACATTAATGGAGTGGGAGCTATTGCTCGTAATGATGTTTATACACTTGATAAAAATGGTGGTCTGTTAGCAGTGCAGGAAACGTTGGTGCGCAAAATCGTGAATGAATTAAAAAATTTCGATAATGTTATTTATGAGATATGTAATGAGCCATATTTTGGCGGAGTTGCCATGGAATGGCAGCATCACATTGCATCTGTTATCAACGAAACAGAGAAAGTCTTTCACTCGCAGCACTTAATCTCACAAAACATTGCAAATGGTTCTGCAAAAATTCTGAATCCACATTCGGGCGTATCGGTTTTCAATTTTCATTATGCTTCACCACCCACTGCAGTAGCCGAAAACTACAACTTGAATAAAGTGATTGGTGATAATGAAACTGGCTTCAGAGGCACCAGTGATAGTACTTACCGAAGAGAAGGATGGGAATTTATTTTGGCAGGAGGAGGCTTATATAATAATCTTGATTACTCGTTTACTGCTGATGAGGAAAAAGGAACTTTTGTTTATCCATCAACACAGCCGGGCGGGGGAAGTCCGGCGCTTAGAAGCCAGTTGAGTTACCTGAAAGATTTTATTTATCGTTTTGATTTTGTTCGTATGCAGCCTGATAGCACAATTATTACAGGAGGGTTATCAGAAAAAGCAAAAGCTTATATGCTAACACAACCAGGAAAACAATATGCTGGTTATGTGTTTGGAGGTTCTCAGATAAACCTCGAATTAATGCTTCCCGCCGGTACTTACAGGATAGAATGGATGAACCCGCTTACGGGAAAAATTGAAAAACATGAATTATTACAATACACAGGAGGAAAAGCCACAATTATCTCTCCTAAATATACCCAGGATATTGCCCTTAGCATTGTGAATGTAGCCTTGGGGAAGAAATAGTTAAATACTTATCCCAAAATGATACTGAATTTTCTAATAATAGGAAGGGAAACCAGTGAAAGCCATCTATTCAGGCATAAAAAAATATTGGTATGCCATTTGCCAGTAAACAAATGGTTTTTCATAGGATATTGGATTTTAAACGGGGCTGAATTTTTATTCCGGCCCTTTTTTTATTCATAGTAATCAATCAGAATATTTTGAAATAAAATATCAAGTTTAGATATTCTACTCTCCTCAGTGCAGTTTCAAAATTTGGAAAGTCCCGTTTAAAACGGGACTTTCATTTTAGTTTTGGTTGCCTTGGTATATCTTAGATTGAGAGTAATTTAAAAATCGTGAGCAACATTTACCTATTTGGTCAATACCATATTCTTTGAGTCAATTTTTTTACCATCAACTACCAATGAATAAATATATTGGCCGGAAGATAACGTGCCACCACTTATACTTACCTGGTTCATACCGTTTTTAAGTGTATAAGATTTTATTTGGCTTCCGTCCATGCCGTACACTATTAATTGAGCCTGTTTTACTGTGGAAGGTATATAATATTGAATGGCCGTATTTTGTGAGAAAGGGTTTGGCGCATTCTGCTTTACATAGGCACCACTACTGTAATCAGCGGTTTTAGACACTGCTGTATTTGATGTTCCTGTATTCTTAGACAATGACACCACATTTTTCAATTCGTCTATCTCCTTTTGTTGGTTTTCAATTACTGTCTGCTGCTCCTGCATGGCTTTTATCATAATAGGAATAAGTTCAACATAATTCACTGCTTTAAAGTTGATACTTTCTCCCTTTGCTTCTGCGGTATTTGCAGACGAAGGTTTACCGCTTGGGTCAGGTTTTGCAGCAAGTGATCTTTTACCCATGTTGGTTTCAAACTGGGTCTCTTTTACGAGGTTGGGCAATACGGATTCCACATCCTGGGCGATAAGACCATAATGACTGCCGGTAGGCAGGTTCATCATATCATAATTCCCATCGTGACGAAATTCATACTGGAGAGGTTTTAATTTGTTGATGATGCTCATGGCACTATTGAATTCCTTGATATTCTGCTTCAGACTTCTGTCTGATCCAAGGTAACTGCCTGTGCAATACACATTGCCTGCAAAATATCCTGCATAAGAACTGGAATTGCCCGTGGCACCCCATACACCCACATAATTTTTAGAGTAGCCATAAACGCCTGAGCCATTTTCACAATAAGAACCTACTCCATAACCATAGCCGCCATTGTAGCCAAAAACACCTGACCCGCCGGTATTATAGCCATACACGCCATAACCACCGCTGCTGGCACTGGCATATGCATAGAGCCCATAAGAGCCACCACTTCCGTAAAGACCATAAGTAGTTCCGGTGCCATAAACACCTAAATAACCGCTGCTGCCGGTAACTCCATACCCGCTGCTGCTGTAACCATATACGCCATAACTTCCCCCGGTGCCATAAACACCCAGGTAACCACTGGTGCCAAATACACCATAACTACTACTGCTGGTGCCATATACACCATAACTGCTACCACTGCCATATACTCCATAACTACCGCTGCCTACAACGCCATATGTGCTGCCGCTGCCATATATGCCATAAGCACCTCCTGCTACCTGTAATTTATAAGAAGGGGCAGTTGTGCCAATACCGACATTGCCATTCCCTAAAATGCGTAGCCGTTCCACATTGTTGGTTCTGATTGCTACAAAAATAATAATTAAAAAAACTCTTTATGTTGTTTTGGTTGTTCAGCTTATTCTGTTATACTTCGTTTCACTGTCTGATGAAAGAAGATTTTATGTGCGGCAACAATAATCTATAGCAGTCAATAACTATTTAGCTATCGCATTTACTGCAACATTTTATTCAATGCTTATCTCTTCAATTGTGGAGATTCTGGCCTGATGTATAAAGGGAATGATGACATTAGAAAGATTACCTGTTAGTTTGGTTTTTCCAGGTAGGTTTTAAAAGTAGCACCAAGGGTAAGAATTTTTAACTTGTGCTCAATTTTGGATATTAAAACTGTTGTTACCTTGAACACCTCTATCCGTTTTTTGGTGGCAGATGATCACCCTGCCTTTAGAAATGGTGTCGCTGCTTTTTTAAGAGAACATTTTACTGGATGCAGTATAGACGAAGCTGCCAATGGCGATGAAGTGTTGCAGGCACTTAACCATTTCAATTACGATATTATTTTTATAGACATTGTGATGCCGGGCCTCAATGGCATTGAAACTACTAAACAAATAATGGCAAGTCATCCTGATGCAAAAATTATTGCCCTTTCTTTTTATGAAGATGAAACAAGCATCATCTCCATGTTTGAAAACGGGGCAAAGGCTTATCTTAATAAAAATGCAGGTAAACAGGAAATTATAGAGGCAGTAGAAAATGTATTGGAGGATACAATTTATCTCAGTAACAAAAATATAAACGGTATACTTTGGAAACAGTTAAACAGCAGGAGCAATATAAAAAACCGTCCGATATCACAACGCGAAAAGGAAATACTGTTGCTGATATGCAAAGGCCTTAGTACAAAGGAAATTGCCAGTCAACTTCATCTTTCAGTAAAAACAGTAGAAAATCACCGCAACCATCTTTTAGAAAAAACGGCTGCAAATAATACAGCAAGCCTTGTATTATACGCTGCTAAAAAAGGGTGGGTGTAATATTTTGGCCGGCATTATTTGAGTTGCAACGGTGGTTTAAATATTAAATGATGCATTACATATCATTTTTTACCTCTGCATTATAAAAATTCTAAACAGTATAAAAATCAATATTTTCTTTTCAGTTTCGTTAATTCTCTTTTTCATATCTCATTCCTCCGATCCCCCGATAATAATTTGCATGATGTTTGTAAATCTTTTGGGGAAGGTATATTCATCATGATAAAAAATTATAAACTATGAAAAAGACAATCTTATTATTGCTGTTACTGATAAGCTTTGCAACTGTAAAATCATTTGCCCAAATTAGAAAAGTGCCTGCCGAAGTAACAAATGCCTTTAAAGCAAAATACCCGGATGCCCAAAATGTGGAATGGAAAGATAAGGTTACTGTTTTTGAGGCGAGCTTTACTTCAAACAACGCTGAAATGACCGCAGATTTTACAAGTAAGGGCGAGTGGAAGGAAACAGATAAAAAAATGAGTTTTGATGCTCTTCCTAATGCCGTGAAGGATGGATTTAAAAAAAGCAAGTATAATGACTGGACGCCGGGAACCGTTACTCAAATAGAGAAAAATAATAAGAGCCTGGAATATAAAATATACGCGGAGAAAAGCTCACTCGTTCAAAAAAAATTTTTGTATTTCAATGCAAAGGGACAATTGGTAAGGGACACACCGGGCGTATAACATTTGCTGCTGATAAGAAATATTTTATATTGATTAAAATTATAAAGCCTTGCATAAGTGTAAGGCTTTTTGTATTAAAGCTGTTTTGCTTATTTTACCATGATTAAAAAAAATCTGCCTTTTTCAACGTAGAATTATTTCTACCACTATTTTAACTGCTGCATAAGGAATCAGAATGTAAAAGTGAGTGACACAACGAAAGTTTAATTATTAATCCTACCGCCGGTAACACAAAAAATATTTTACACTTATTATAATACTACTGTAACTTAACCACGTGAATACACCTTACTATTATTCATGCTAAAACTTGAGAAAAATGACACCAAAAAAAAGTATTAACCGTCGTGAATTTATCGGTACGACTGCTGCCGCTTCTCTCGCTTTTACTATTGTGCCAAGATATGTAATCGGCGGGCCCGGATATGTGGCGCCAAGTGATAAACTTACATTGGCCTATATCGGCTGTGGCACACAAGGTTTACGCGAAATGACTGAATTAATTGCAAACCCCAAACTGCAAATTGTTGCCGTATGTGACCCCAATAAAAAAAGTACAAATTATGTGGACTGGTCTCCTAATGGTATTCGCGACGGCATAAGAAAAGCTTTGGGCGATCCAAACTGGGGTCAAGAGTATGATGGCATTCCCGGTGGGCGTGATATAGGGAAGGAATTTGTAGAAAAATATTATGCAAAATCTACAGGTTTGGGAAAATATAAAGGTTGCGCCTCATATGCAGATTTCCGTGAACTGTTAGAAAGGGAAAAAGATTTTGATGCAGTAAAAATAATGACGCCCGATCATCATCATGCAACTATTTCAATAGCCGCAATGAAAAAAGGAAAACATGTTGTGATTCACAAACCACTTGGCAACCGTATGTATGAGGCACGATTATCAATTGCAACAGCCAGGAGTACAGGTATGAGTACCCATCTGTTAGCGTATGCTAAAATAAATGGAGATGAGCTTGCCAAGAAAATGATCAAAGACGGAGCAATTGGTACACTCAAAGAAATACATAACTGGTCAAACAGACCGGTATGGCCTCAATGGACTTCTAATCCAACAGAGACAGTGCCCGTACCTGAAGGTTTTGACTGGCAGTTATGGCTAGGTCCAGTGCCTGATCGTCCTTATCATCCTAATTATACGAATGCTGTATTTCGCGGCTGGTACGACTTTGGCGCCGGAAGTATCGCTGATATGGGCCATTATAGTCTTTGGCCTCTTTTCCTCACTCTTGGAATAAACACCGCACCGCTTAGTGCGGAAGCTTATGGCACCACTACTTGCACTATCGTGAGTCATGTAAGCAAAATGCAGGTGAATGATGTTGCCTTCCCCTATTCATGCATGATTCGTTTTAAATTTCCGCAGCAGCAGGAATTACCTCCGTTTGATCTTATCTGGTATGACGGCGGAATGAAACCTCCTGTTCCTGATGAACTTGAAGCAGGCAAAGATTTACCAAAAGAAGGGATGATGATTGTTGGTGATAAAGGAAAAATACTCGCAGGTTTCAGGTGCGAAAACCCAACACTTATTCCCGAAAGTAAAATGACAAACTATCTCGGGGGACAACCTGCACCAAAAGAAGTTGCAGAAAGAAATGAAGATGTTTGGATTGATGCATTTCTAAATAAAACACAATCGCCGGGAAGCTTTTTAAATGCGGGTCCTGTAACAGAAACTATTCTTGTTGGTGGTGTTGCATTGCGGGCAGGAAAAAAGGTAGAATATGATTCAGCAAATATGAAAATTACAAATGTACCTGATGCAAATAAATATCTTGTAAGAGAGTATCGTAAAGGATGGGAGTTGTAATTACTGTTGCAGGAAAAATATTCAACAAAAAGCCCTGGTGGAAACCAGGGCCGAATTATAATGCACATGAGAAAAAAAATTATTG
>WNFZ01006091.1_pt1 | contig 10958 bp, 9 predicted proteins | sample 5400081 | NCBI WGS metagenome assembly WNFZ01 (sample SAMN13153365, study PRJNA577476) | soil metagenome | isolation source: 80 cm soil or saprolite under grassland replicate 1 | place: USA:California | collected 2016-06-15
CGACTGGGAATGCGCGTTCATCTCCTTGCATCACGTGATCGTAGACCAATGTGCTGATAGGGAGATCAGGCGAAACGGCAGGGGCGGGTTCACGCATCAGGCGAGTAACAGGAACCCCTTCCAGCATATCTTCGATGATCACTTGCTGGTAACTTTGAGAAGCCGCATGTACCAGGAACCAGCCGATAAATGCAAACCAGATGCCATTAATAATCCCGGTTCCTAAAACGGGAAGGTTTGCTCCAAAAACCATCGCAAGTCCCGCTAGAATCATGAGCCAGCCAATGCCTTGTCCGATGGCAGTTGCCCAGCGTGTTGCGCGGCGAAAGTTATCTGTGATTGCCCATAGAATCGACCGAAGGATTCGTCCACCATCCAGAGGGAACCCAGGGATCAGATTGAATAAGCCGATCAGAATATTGATTGGACCCAGCCAGAGCAGCATTGTAGATAGGGGATCGAGCCCGCGCAATAACTGCATGGGATTGTTCAATGCAGTTGCCATCCCAGGAACATTTTGTCTTCCAAGTGAGATAAAACCGATGCCGAGCAGAATACTTGTCAGCGGTCCAACAAGTGCCATAAAGAATTCGGTCGCTGGCGAGGCAGGCTCACGTTCAATATTCGAAACGCCTCCAAAAATGAACAGTGTGATCCTACGTACCGGCAAGCCGCGCGCTTTGGCGACCAGAGAGTGCGCTAATTCATGGAGCAGAATAGAGATGAAAAACAATAGGGAAGCCGCAACACCTATAGCTATGTTCAGACCCGGTCCCCAATCGGGGTGCAAGGATGGAAAAACGGCTCCAGCCAAATTCCATGTGACGAGCAGGAAAATAAAGATCCAGCTCCAGTCAACATAGATGTTGATCCCGAAAATCTTTCCGATTTTAAAACCACTACGCATGTTTACCTCCGAAGTGATTGACTACACTTCAAATAACCAAGGATACGATACTCAAGATCAATATGCATCCACGGGACTCCCGCCAAAAGCATGCGGTACTGTAGTGCTGCGCTCGTAATGCTTCTGCTCAGTCTTGTTGAGCGCCTGAACTTTTCTGCAGTGCATTGGAATGAAAGGTGCTAGGATCGCAAACACAGAGCAAGTGTTCAACCGATAATTCGCTATACTTTTTTCGCATGAACAATACTCTTCGCTATTCCGAAGCTCTTACAACTCGTCTTGTACATTGCTAATAAATCCATTTGTGCGGCAGTCTGTAAACTAAAACGAATTTGCATCACGCCAGTTATATGAATTCGTATGAACTGAGACAGAAAAATTAACTTCTATAGTTTCTCAACTGCATTTAATATTTCCAGCCAACGTTATGGATGCTCATTTTGATTTTTGCACGAATATATTCATCTATTGAATGTTAAAAAAGAATAAATATTGTTGCTCATATAGGGAACCTCTAAGCTAGTTAGGGTTATTCCCCATTGATTTTCAAACTCGTTGAACTCATGATAAGGATGGGAGGAAAGAAGAAAAAATATTCTTCCTTCGATCCCAGTAAGGAGCGCAAATATGGCAACAGATAGACATGTCTACGGTGAAATCAAAAGCAAAACGGGCATGAAAAGAGTATTTTCAGAAATCCGCAAGGATGTTGGCCACGCCAAATCCCGGCCCGCCCTGACCGAGCTTTATAAACGAGCCGGTTACCTGATTACCCTTACCCATGCCCCTTCTTGGAAGGAGAAATTTGGGAAGGGAGCGGGCGAGCTGAGAGAGGTAGGCGAGAAGGAATTTACTACCACTGCTAAGAAGATTAATAGCCGGGCGAAGAAAATTGGCGCAGATGCTGACTTTGATCAGAAATGGGGAAGGTGAAATATGGCTACGAAAATGAATCACAAATATCGCTCGACCGAATCCAAATACAAAGGTGGCGCGCAGGAAATGTATGTGACGTACGATCTGAAACAGAAGACGCGCTCTGGCGATAGCAAGCTTTATCCAAAGGTGAAGCGTGTCTATATTGCCGGTGATGTCAAGGATTGGAAAACCGGCAATATAAAGAAACGCACAGGCAGAACGGTGCATGGTGTTGCAATCGAATATGAGCAGAGCCGCAAAGGGTATCAGCGGCGAGGGTTCACGGCACACCGCGGACAAACCAGCTATTCCACCAAACCAGCGTCTGTTGGAGGCTCCTCCCAGAAGTTCCGGCAGGTATTAGAAGTTCCGCAAGCTGCTCAAAATGTACACTTTTACAAAAACGCAAGCAAATTGCCAGCGCGCTATCAAAGCGCATTGCAGAACGTCAAGTAGACCCGTTTTTGCTTTTGATTAAATGCTAACTTCAAATTGAAAACAAGAGACTGGCGAAACACCAGTCTCTTGCTATTCTAGAAGATGGTTGCTGAAAACGGGACACCATGAAATGTCAATGAAGGGAATGCAGGAAAATCTCTCAGCTTCTTAAAGCCTATCCATGTTTTGTTCCCATGTACGGCTCTCAAGTATTTACAATACGAAGACCCCAGAGAATGAGCGCCATAGAAATAAAGAATGGCAATGCAGCCGAATAGAGAATAATCTTGATAATCGCTTCCTGAATAGCGCTCCCTCGAGTTGCTCCTGCCGCCATTGGCATTGTGGTATTTCCGGCTCCCCAAATGGCAGCCAACACAAAGGGAATTAAAGTCGCGAAACTTGAATAGAGGAATGTCCAGAACGCGATCCATGATGCTGTGACGCCGATATTGAGTCGAGTCCACAACAGTCCCAGCGCCAGGATCATGACGCCTTGCAAGGCGCTCAGTGTATGCACGGATCGTCCAAGATGTGGCGCACGAAGGGATGGAATTACAAAACCTTCCAGTCCCGTAAACACAAAGAGAGCAATACCGATCTGGAGCATGCGCTGGCTCTGTAGTAACAACATGTTCGATGAATCCATCTCACCTCACTATCCAGATTTAGGAAACGTTTCCACCGCCTGCTAATTTCGCGGTGATGGTGATAATTCAGCAGGTGATGACATGCCACTGGTCACATTCACTGCGTTTCATTCGTCTACTATAATGACGAAACGCAATCCATGAATGTGACTCGCAGTGATGACAAAGGACTGGCGGAGCAATTCGAACTCCACCGCGCCCATCTAAGAGCAGTTGCTTACCGGATGCTTAGCGCCATCAGCTCAACGCAGCTGTTGACGTATGAGAGAGTAGGATACATCGCAAGGATGTATCTTTGATGATTCAATTTGTAAATTCGAAAGGAGTCAAACCTAAGTTGCAAAATTCAAAACAAGAAAAGCAAAGTTTCGTTTTAGGGTTGTGGGGCGTCCGCTATCAGGTCAAGGATGTGAGCCGCTCCGTTGCATTCTATACCAAACAACTGGGATTCACCCTGGATCAGCAGACATTGCCAGCTTTCGCTCAAGTCTCGATCGGGAATCTGAAATTGATCCTGAGCGGTCCCGGAGCTTCTGGTTCTCGTCCAATGCCTGATGGGAGTCACTAGGAGCCCGGAGGATGGAATCGAGTGGTCCTGCAAGTAGCTGATCTTCCTGATCAAATTCAAAAACTGCAGAAAGAGGGAGCTCATTTCCGCAATCAGATGGAGGTGGGACCGGGCGGCAAACAAATTCAGTTGGAAGATCCGGATGGCAATCCTATCGAATTATTCGAGCCCGCTCGATAAGAAGTCGCGCAATTTTTGCATCCCCAATCGAGTGCAGGTTTTCACTGTCCCCAGCGGTTGCTTAAGTATCTCAGCAATCTGGCGTTGAGTGTAGCCGCCAAAACAAGCTAATGCAATGACTCGTTTTTGATCGGCGGATAAATCATTGAGCGCAGTAAGGATATGATTCCGACGAAATGATATATCAGCAAATTCTTGCGGATCTTCTGGCAGTATGCCATGGGATGTTATCTCAATCCAACACGAAGCAAAGTGATTTTCTCTTGGGCCCTGATCGTGCAATATACTTATGGCGCGGTGCCGAGCAATATACATCAACCATGTCGCCACCTTGGTTTGCTCTCCGCGATATGAAGCAGCTTTTTCCCAGACATACATAAATGTATGTAGAGTGACCTCTTCTGCACTGGCTTCGTCCTCGACGATTACCAACGCAAGACTAAAGACCGAATGACCATAGCGCTCATATAACTCGACTAATGCTTCTTCGCGCGATTGAGCAATCAAGTCAATCAAGCCCTCATCATCGTATCTAGCATAACCGAGAGATGATTTCATAAGATAGCAAACTAGTAAAAGCGAAACGAACTCAGGTTCAATCGCTCATCTGGGCCAGAATGTTGCTGTTATATTGTCTTCAACGGTGGAGATTTTTATTATACGTTGATTTTCCTGTAAATTGTGATTTGTTAGGACTTGGGTCTCTTAGTTGGTAATCGGCTTGAAGTTTTGTCCTCTGCGTTTACATTCTTGTCCTTCGATGAAATGGCTGCACACCGGTGTGGTCATCTCAAGCCTGTACTCGAAGAGCAAAGTGAGCCACTCGATGACTTGGATCTTCAATTGCAAATATTGCACTTGTCTACGATTTGCCTCTCGCAGCTAACAACACAAAGCATTTCAAACGTGTAAAAGATCTAAGAATCGAAAATTGGATTCAAGGGGCGAATTAAAAAATATACTAGAGATATCGCCTCAGAGATTCCGGAACCAGCCCTTACTGCGGAATGGCACGCTGCCCAGGGTCTGGATTGCCCCGAGCGAAGTTCGTGATGAGCGAGAGTTGCCCAAGACTCGCATACAAGCTGCGAGAGATATTATCCAAGCCGATTCTTGAATATCGAATCGGCAGATATCGTGTACAATGCCGATATGTGCGGTTGGAAATCCACTAATTTTGCAAACTACAAGATGAAGTTCAGGGTTTGATGCGAGTGGTGATGAGCCAACTCAATTTATCGGCGCGCCCATGGTTTGGAAGAGGTGCTGCACGCAACGCAGCCGGCCAAAGTTGACGATGTACGAATGCAAAAACTTGTTGGGTGGAAAATGTGCCATGGTCTTCCTGGATGGTTGATGAGTGTAAAATTATTGACAGGCACTCTCGACAATTTGTGCTGCACTGCATCTCAGTCCGATACCAAAAAAACATGTTTGATCCAAACCCTATAAAATATTCACAACACTGAAACGATGATCGGATGTCTCTATGGCTAAAAAAGTATTTGTAAGTGGTTGTTTTGATATGCTCCACAGCGGACATGTTGAGTTCTTCCGTGGAGCTGCTCAGTATGGCGACGTCTACGTTGCGCTTGGCTCTGATAGAACAATTTTTGACCTGAAAGGGCGGGCAACCTTTAACAATGAGCAGGAGCGATTGTTCATGATCAAGTCGGTATCCTTTGTTAAAGATGCTTTTATTTCGAGCGGTTCGGGGATTTTGGATTTTGAAGCAGAATTGTGTGCGATGATGCCCGACTATTTTATTGTCAATGCTGATGGACATATCCCTGAAAAACAGGTGCTGTGCCGCCAACTAGGAATTGAATATATTATTTTGGAGCGCAAGCCTTATCCAGGTTTGGAAGCGCGCTCCACGACCGACCTCCGCCAGCGTGATTCTTTGCCTTATCGAATTGACCTGGCGGGAGGTTGGCTCGACCAGCCCTATGTCTCGAAATACTATTCTGGTCCTGTTATTACCATCTCGCTGGAACCTACACTGGAGTTTAATGAACGAAGCGGCATGGCTTCCAGTACGCGTCGGCATGCCATGGAGCTTTGGGGAACCCGGATCCCACCCGGCAATTATGAAAAGCTGGCGAAAGTGCTCTTTTGCTATGACAACCCTCCCGGTACAAAGGTGATTTCCGGCTCACAGGATTCGATAGGCTTGGTGTTTCCCGGATTGGCGTATGCTTATTATGAAGGTGCCTATTGGCCCTCACGTATTGAGCATCGCGTGGATGAATCGCTCTTGAGTTTTGTGGAGAGCTCACTTCAGCTTGTTTCCCTGGGACCCCGTTTTGCAAATTACGATGTGTTGGCAAACACGATTTTCGACCGCCAGTGCGCCAGTGCCCTGGCAGATGCCGCTGAGAGTCACTGGCAGGCCATCCTCAGCCAGGATTTTGCGCGCTTTGGAAGCACGATGCGCGCAAGTTTTGATGCGCAGGTCGCGATGTTTCCGAACATGATGAATGACCGTGTGGCAACTCTGATCAACGAATATCGCGACTGTGCCCTTGGTTGGAAGCTTTCCGGAGCGGGTGGGGGAGGATATTTGATCCTTGTTGCTGAGAAACCTATTTCTGGCACTATCCGTGTGATCGCACGGCGGGCAATGAGTTAGGAAAAAAACTACGCATTTTTGTTGGCTGTAACATGAACACCAGAGCTTAATGCAGGCGGTGGGGATGCACCGAAATCATCAGTTCAGTTTTCAATAAGGGTTGCCTCTTGACAATTGGAAACCGTGATGTACAATGTGGTAACGTTACCAGATAACGTTGTCATAGTCCGATAGTTTGTTCGCTTTGATGAGCTGATCTAATGCCAACAGTTCTTGATGTAGCCAAACGAGCAGGTGTTGCACCGATCACAGTTTCCAGGGTGATTAATAATTCAGGTTATATCAGTCAGGCTACGCGGGAACGTGTCGAAGCGGCGGTCAAGGAACTGCGGTATGTTCCAAATACGATTGCACGCGGGCTGCGTTCAAAGAGAACAAGGACACTGGCGCTGGTTGTCACGGATATCACGAACCCTTACTTTACGTTGATGGCAAGGGGGGTTGAGGATGTAGCAGGGGATGCCAATTACACGGTGGTTTACTGCAATACCGATGAGTCTGAAGCCAAGGAAGAAAAATATGCCAATATCCTAGCGCAGCGTCAGGTGGATGGCGTGCTTTTGGTTCCTGCCTGTGGGAATGTAAAAACGATCAAGTTCCTGTTATCAAACGATATTAATGTTGTGGCGCTTGACCGCCGCGTTTCAGAAGTGGAAATCGACTCTGTTCGGTCTGACTCGGAGGAGGGTGCCTATCGTTTGGTAAAGCTGCTCATCGAACTGGGGCACAAACAGATCGCGGTCGTGACCGGTCCAAGGGATGTATCCACTTCTATTGATCGCGTGGCTGGGTATCGGCGGGCGTTAGCGGAAGCTGGATTGATCGAAAATGAACTCATTTACTATGGGGAGTTTAATCAGGATAGCGGTTATGAATTTACTCAGCAAGCGATGATGCATTCCCCCAAACCGACAGCGATATTTGGCGTCAATAACTTTATTACGATCGGGATCATAAAGGCTTTGCGTGATCTTATGATGGATGTACCCGGTGATGTTTCTGTGGTTGGATTTGACGATCTGCCAGAGTCCATGTTGCTATCGCCTTTCCTCACGGTAGCAGCACAACCTGCCTATGAAATGGGCCGAACGGCGGCTGAACTATTGCTAAAACGTATTTCAGGTGAACTTACTGGAGAGCCGCAAAAACTTGTTTTGCCTACCCAAGTAATACAGCGTGAATCCACCTGCCCGAACAGAAACAATAGTAAATGATATTAAAGGCATATTTTTTTAACGTGTATGGTAACGTTACCACACGAACGAATATAGTCCTATTGAAACAATTCTTAATAAAGGAGAATACCAGATAAGAAACAAAAAACTATCCACACCCCTGTCGTCGTTCGATTAAACAACACTTCACTTAATTCAAGGAGGAAGAATGTCCAAGCAAATCTGGAAATATATGGGGCTACTGATGGTAATTTCGTTGGTTCTCACTGCTTGTGGCGCCCAACAGCCACCAACGCCACAAACGATTGAAGTGACGAAAATCGTTGCGGGCACTCCGGTGACAGAAATAATTACCGCCACACCTGCACCAACAAATAGCCCTTACGATGATAATGCCTCGATCACTGTCTGGATCGACGCGGACCGCCAGCCTGCCTTTGACGCGTATGTCAAGGCACATCCAGATAAAGCCAAGCTTCTCAAGGCGGTGACGGTGGACCGTGAGACGCTCCCGGCGAAAGTATTGCTGTTCAACAATACCAATCAGGGTTGGCCGGATGTCGTCTTTGCGGAACCCCGGCTCGTAGGTCGAGTAGCTGATGATGCACACCACTTCCCACTCGATCTGAAGCCTTGGATATCTGCGGATGTACTTGGTGGTTACGCGGGGATGGATGGCTGCACATTCGGTGACAAGGTCTACTGCGTGCGCAATGATCTGGCCATGTTTGTGTTGTACTATAACAAACCGCTCATGGACAAGTTCGGCTACACCGTGCCCACCACGTGGGAAGAGTATCAGGACTTGAGCGATAAGGTAGCCAAGGATCATCCTGGCTATTACTTGGGGACTTGGGGCGATGGCTGGACGTTCATCAGCTATTTTGACGCCAGCAGCTGCCCCTCACATGAGTTGGTCAATGACGCCGAGATCAAGATCGATATGACAGACTCGCGCTGTATCCGCGCCGCCAAGTTGGTCGACCACATGCTGGCCAATGGCACAATGTTCAATACAGATTATTTTAGTGCTGAATTCGCCAAGGTTGTCTCGAGCGACCATCTGTTGGCGATGCCAGGCCCGGCTTGGATGTTCGGCGTCTTCGGCGGTAACGACAAGAGCTCCTGGTATAAGACCTCTGACCATCAACTTGGCGTTGCCAATCCGCTGAAGTGGAGCGCTGATAGTCAAGCCATGACTCCAGCCATGGGTGGTGCAGCCTGGACTGTTTCAAGCCATACGAAGAATCCTAAGCTGGCTGCAGACTTCGTCCAATGGGTCACCACCGATCCGACTTTCTGGAAAGGAACCACCAATTTCCCGGCATACAAACCCATCCAGAATTTATGGCAAGCTGCAGTGGCAAGCAATCCACTCTTTGCCAACGATCCCTTCCCGATCTACCAGCAGGCTGCCACCGAGATTTCACCATTAGACAAGTGGCCGCGCTTCGACCTCATTGCGCCGTTTAGCAATGTAGTCCAGACAGGATTGAAGGACAAGAAGACGGTTGAATCGATTTTGCCTAATTTTGCGGATACGCTGGCTCCGCTAGCAGATGCGCAAGGCTACCAAGTCGACGTAACGAAATAGTTGGTAGTATATTGGAAAAAGTGAGATAGTCTCCAGACTCTTTTAGGCATAGGTGAAGGCGGGGCACGTCCCGGGTAAGATTCAGAGAAATGTGCCCCGACCTCCACCCTCTTTCTGGAAGAATGCGATCGATCCAAAGGAGTTTTCCTTGACTAATCAAACGGCGCCCCTCCCTATTACGCCTTTGGCGAACACGTCGCGTTTCACAAGTGGTTCCCGCTGGCGGCGGCATTTGGTTGCCTATCTGTTCGTGTTGCCATATGCCGTGGTTATGTTGGCTTTCGGCCTTGGTCCGGGTATCTACGCTCTATTGATCAGTTTCGCTGATTTCAGCCTTGGTGTGCCGCGTTATTTTGCAGCGGGGGTTAGTAACTATCTGGCCGTTTTCAAAGATTATCGCTTCACCTTTACTTCTGCCAATATCGGTGAGTTCTTGGTGATCTCGGTGCCACTTGGGATCGCCATGGTAGTCATGTTGGCAATACTATTGCAAATGCGCCCCGGGCCGGTATCAACGGCCTTACGCACCCTCTATTTCATATCCGGTGCAGTGACGGGACCTGTGTTGGTGTTGGTTGCTATTTTCATGCTGGATCCCAGTATCAGCCCTTTTCAGGCTTTTCTAAAGGGCATGGGCTTCCAATTGACCAATGATGTAATCTATGCCGGCAGTTTGCCCGTAATCTTTACTCTGATTGGCTTTTTTTCTGGCGCAGGCTTGTGGATCGCCATCCAATATGGGGCACTGGAAGCCATTCCGGTGGATGTGATGGAGGCAGCCACGATCGATGGTGCCAATGCCTGGCAAAAAGCGCTGCTCATCAAATTGCCGCTCATCCGCCCCTATATCATTTATCAATTTATTCTGATTTTTGCCGGGAATGTGCAATTATTTGTGGAACCACAGATTTTGGCCGGCGGCAACAACCTCGGTGTTGGCGGCAATGTACCAGCGGTCTGGTCGCCGAACCAATTGGCTTACAACTTCGCCTTTGAGAGGGGCAACTTTGGCGCCGCTTCTGCGCTTTCGCTGCTATTGCTGGCGATTGGGCTGGGAGCCGCCTACCTCATCATCCGCTGGACTGGGTTTTTCAAAATTGAGAACTAGGAGAGTGTCGTATGTCTAAAGTTGCTACCCTGCACCCAGATTCTCGTCCGGCTCTCCTGCAAAGATGGAAATATTTTTGGATGAGAACTGGCGGCGATACAGGAATATTGGGTTTTGGCCTGCGCTGGGGGGTGCTGTTGCTGTTCGCTGCATATTTCTTTGTCCCTATACTCTGGCTTGTGTTGGCGACTTCCAAAAGCGCACCGCAGCTTCTTGAGCTGAAACCTCTAGCCTTTGGCTCGTTCCAGCGTATTCAGGAGGCATGGCAGAGAATTATAGCGTATCAGCACGGCGAAGTGCTAGTATGGGCGTTCAATTCTATCCGCTATGCGGTCTGGGGATTGGCCATGTCCCTAGCCATTAGCATTCCCGCGGGTTACATTCTGGCCGTTGCGCGCTTCCCAGGCCGTCGCCTGTTTCTTTGGTTGACATTGATTACCATGTTGCTGCCGCCCTCGGCTTTGGTATTGCCCATGTTTATGGAGCTGAATCTGGTGCATTTGATCAACACCCAATGGGCCGTCATTTTGCCGACAGCCTTTTTCCCCTTCGGCACATACTTGACTTATATTTATTACGCCTCCAGCCTGCCACCAGAACTGCTCGACGCGGCGCGAGTTGACGGTTGTTCTGAAGCGCAATTATTCTGGCATATTGCCTTGCCGCTTGCCACCCCATTGCTTGGCTTACTGGCATTCATCAATTTCAGTACGAATTGGAATAATTTCTTCGGACCCTATGTCTTGTTGAATGACGATAGGCTTTTCAACCTGCCGGTCGGCATTCAG
>WNFZ01006092.1_pt1 | contig 10957 bp, 11 predicted proteins | sample 5400081 | NCBI WGS metagenome assembly WNFZ01 (sample SAMN13153365, study PRJNA577476) | soil metagenome | isolation source: 80 cm soil or saprolite under grassland replicate 1 | place: USA:California | collected 2016-06-15
CTGCCATGTCTATCGCCTACATCGTCGTCACGCTTCTGGCAGCCGCCCTGGTGGCCTTCTCGGCCGGCGCCGTTTTCTTCCACGCCAAGTGGGTCGTAGAGCCCTTGACCGGCTACGGCGTCCCCCGCTCGTGGTGGCCGTGGCTCGGTACCGCGAAGGCCGCCGGGGCGGCAGGTCTGCTGGTCGGCCTGTTCGTGCCGGTCATCGGGGTCCTGGCCGGGATCTGCCTGGTGCTGTATTTCATCGGGGCCGTCATTACGGTGGTCCGGGCGCGCTGGTACTCGCATATCCCTGCTCCGCTGACGTACCTCGCGGTGGTGGTCGGGGCCTTGGCGCTGAGGGTCATCGTCTGAGCACCGCTTGTGCGGGCAGTCGCGGGGAGGATTCGAGCAATGGATGAGAATCAGTGGCTGGCGGATCGCTTCGAGGAGCACCGGGGCCACCTGCGTGCGGTGGCCTACCGGATGCTGGGCTCGCTTGCCGAGGCCGACGACGCCGTTCAGGACACCTGGCTGCGGATGAGCCGGGCGGGAACGGACGAGGTGGAGAATCTTCGCGGATGGCTGACCACGATCACCGCGCGGGTGTGCCTGAACATGCTGCGCTCGCGCAAGGTTCGGCGCGAGACGCCATTCGAGGCACACGTGCCCGATCCCGTCATCACCACCGATGGGCCGCTGCAACCGGAAGAGGAGGCGTTGCTGGCCGACTCGGTTGGCCTTGCCCTGCAAGTGGTACTGGACACCCTGACCCCGGCCGAGCGGCTGGCGTTCGTCCTGCATGACATGTTCGACCTGCCGTTCGAGGAGATCGCCCCGATGGTCGGGCGGACTCCGACGGCAGCCAGACAGTTGGCCAGCCGGGCACGACGTCGGGTCAAAGGCGCGGAAGCACCCGTCCCGGACCCCGATGTGGCCCGGCAACGCGAGGTGGTCGATGCCTTCTTCGCCGCGGCACGCGAGGGCGACTTCGACGCCCTCGTCGCCGTACTCGATCCGGGCGTTGTGCTGCGCATCGACGCCGGTGACACCCGCCCCGCGGCGTCCATGGCCATCCGCGGCGCCGACGCCGTTGCCCAGCAGGCGCTCACCGGACTCACCTCCGCTCTGCGGGCCGTGGCCGTGCGTGTGTACCCCGCACTGGTCAACGGCGCGGCCGGAGTAATCGTCATCGTGCGTGGACGTCCCTTCATCGTGATGGGCTTCACGATCGTCAACGGCAAGATCGCCGAGATCGACGCGGTCGGCGATCCCGAACGGGTTCGTACCCTCACGGCGGCCGTCCTCAACGACGAGCAGTAACCGAGCGGTAATGCCGGACTGCACCACGACAACGAACGCCGCCGGCATCACGGCCCATGGGCGTGCATCCCATAGCTTGAGTAGCCGGGAGGAGTCTCACCTCCCGGCTACTCAACCTTTAGGAGAGCACGGTCGCGTTTCCGTTGTTTGAAGACACCTGCACGACGCTCATGGTCTGCGGATTCGTCAGGCACCTTGGACTGGGCATGTCCGCGGGCGCGCACGAGCGATCTGGGGACGGCCGGGGGAGGCAACACCTGCCCCCGGACTAGGCAATGACCCTGCCCCTGGCCCAGTCCGCGGTGCGGACGCGCTCAGATCGTGGAGTGGTTGCGGGCCCGGTAGACGGCAGGGAAGCCCTGGCGCCAGGTTGGGTAGCGCAGCGTCCAGCCCAAGCCGCGGAATCCTCGGCGGACCTGGCTGGGGTGAGCCGGTCGGCGGGTAGGGCCGGCCGCCATGGGCGGCGCAGGTCGTTGCCGCAGCAGCAAGGGCTTGCGAGTCCGACCCATCGACCCAGGTTAACTTTCAAGATGAGTGCGCGCTCGCAAACTGCTCAGGGCGAAGGTATCCGTCCGGCGTGGACGCTTCGAAGCAGGAAGCAGGGTTTAGGAAAGATCGAGGACGAGGTCGGCGGTGGCGACGCTGACCTCGCCGTCGTACCTTTCGTTGGCGGCGGCGCGTGCAGCCGCCGGGTCCGTGCCGGGCTGCAGGTGGGTCAGAAGTAGGTGTCTGGCGCCGGCGTCGGCGGCCTGCCGAGCTGCTTGGCGCGCGCTCGTTAGGAAGCGCCGCGAGTCCTCCGGCACCTGATCGACGTAGGTGGCCTCGGCCATCAGCACGTCGACGTCGCGCGCCAGTTCCACCACCTCGGGGCTCGGGCCGGTGTCACCGGTGTACGCGAACTCCCGCCCGCCCGCAGCCAGCCGTACGCCGGCGTTTGGCACCGAGTGTGGCAGCAGCCGGGTGTGGGCACGGAACGGGCCGAGATCGAGGCGGCTGCCGGCGGTGAACTCGTGCAGGACGTAGGCGTCGGTCAGCAGCCCGGGCCGGTCCAGCGCGAGCACCGCGTCCAGCGCGCCAGGCAGCGCGTACACCGGTAGCGGTGCCGGCGGGTCTTCGCGCAACGCTCGTGCCCGCGGCAGCGGGTTCAGGTCGGCGCAGTGATCGGGATGTCCGTGGCTTATGAACACCGCGTCCACTTGGTCGGCGGTTACCCGTTCCAGCAGCCGCGGCACGGTCGCGTAGCCAAGATCGACGATCAGCCGGAACCCATCGTGCTCTACAAGGTAGCCGCTGCATGCCTGGCCCGCCGCTGGCCATACACCGCACGCGCCGAGAACCGTGAGCCGCATCCGAAAGACATTATCGGCTGGATCGTAATAGCCGAACCCGTGGCGGCCGTGTCCCGTCGAGTGGTGCAAGCTGGTCGATCGGTGCGCCGCCGCAGCCCGTCCCGACGAGCGGCCTCCGTGCCGCGGTTGTGATGCTCATTCATCACTCTGATCACCCGCGGCTGCCACCGGGCGATCCATACCGGGCAGGAGACACTGACCGCTGACCTGGCCGACACGGTCCGCATCGACGAGGCGTCCGAACAGGCCCGCCACCACCTGTCCGCCGCGTTCGCCGGTGGCCGCCTCACCACCACGACCAGGCCCCGGCGCGCGGCCAGGGTCGTCGCGTCATGCCGGTCGCCGCCGCCCCGCCGGCGGCACCGCCACGGGCCCTGCCCATTCGGGTGCCGATCGCCTCGGCGAGAACCTGGACAGCTGGTTGGAAGCCCTCGCCCGGCGCAACGGGTTGAGCGTGGGTGCTCTCCTGGCCGCGCTCGGGCTGCCCGCCACGCGGTCCGGTCACGGGCTGGACCTGCTGCTGCACCCGCCCGCCGACCTGCTGCGCCGCCTGGAACACCAGACCGGCGTGCCCGCGGGCCGGCTCGACCAGGCAGCCCCGGACGCGTTGGGGCCGCTGGGATGGCGCCGCCGCCGCGGCAGCCGCTACTGCCCACAATGCCTGTCCGAATCCGGCGGGCGCTGGCCGACCGCCTGGCGGCTGCCCTGGGTGTTCTGCTGCCTCGACCACCAGGTGCTGCTGCGTGACGCCTGCCCGGCCTGCAGGCACAGCCCGGGTGAGCGGCTCAACGGCGGCGGCCTGCACCCAGCCGACCAGCGACGGCATCTGCGGCACCGACCTCAGCAGCGTCACCGCCCGCCGCCTCGGTGCCGGCCATCCGCTGCTGACCTCCCAACGGTGGATCAACACCCTGCTGGCCACGGTCGCCGCCGACCCGGCCGGACCGGCCCAGGGCGTCTTCGCCGAACTGCGTGTCTTCGGTGACTGGCTGCGCCGCCACGGCGGCGACTACGACCTGGGCGACCTTGATCCGGACCTGCAACACGCCTGGCGGGCCTACCAGGCCCACGCGGCCCGAGAGGGAGCCACGGCCAGCCCCTACGCGCCCGAGGACGCTGCAGCGGTGGGTGTGGTCGCGACGGTCAGCATGGCCATCATCGGCGGCCGCGACGCCGACCGCACTGTCGGCCGGCTTCGGGCCCTGCTGCATGACGAGCGCCGGCGTCCGCGGCTGCACGGCCCGCCCGACCTCCCCGGCAGCCGGTGGGCGCAGCTGTCGGCCCCGGTGCAGGGCCGGTTCCTGCGCGCCATCGACGCCGACCTGACCCACGTCGACCGGCTGCGCTACCGCTCCTGCACCCCCAGCCCGCGCAGCCCGGACGACCCCGGCCTCACCACGGCCCGGCTCCGGCGCATCCCGCAACTGCTCTGGCCGGACTGGACCATCCGGCTACAGCCCATCTACGGGTTCAAAACCACCGATGCGTTCCGGGCCACCATCGCCGCCTGCCTGCTGCTACCCGGACACGCCGACCGGCAGATCAGCCGCATCACCACCCGGCTGCAACCCCACCGGTTCAACAACATCACCAGCACCCTGACCCGGCTGGCCGCCCACGGCCACCACAGCGTGCTGGCCGCGATCTGCCACCTCGCCAACGAACTCGACACCCACCCCGGCCTGATCGACTACCAGCGCCGCCGCGACCTCATCACTCCGGACCTGGTCAACGAAGACCAGTGGCGAACCCTGTGCCTGCAGGCAGACGCCAACCCCGGACACGCCCGCCGTCTCCTCGACGCCCGCCGCTACCTCCACCAGCTGCTCACCGGCAACGACCTGACCAACCCCGCCCACCCTCTCGCGTTCCGCAGCCTCGACGACCGCGCCAAGCACCGCGACTTCACCACGTCGCTGACCGCGCCGCTACGCGACGCGCTCGCCGACCACGCCACCGGCCACCTACAACACCTCGGCCTCGACGAACCGCTGACCTGGCAGCCACCCGCGTCCTGCTGCGCCCACCTGGCCCTGCCCGGACGCGACCCCGACGACATCGACCTGCACGCCGTGCACCAGCTCGTCATCGACGAACAGGTCACTCCCGGCGCCGCCGCCCGGCGGCTGGGCACCACCATCGACCACATCCGGCTGGCACTGGAACGCTCGCCGCGAACGCCCCGGCGGTGGGCCGCCAACGCCCCACCGGCCGCCTTTCGGCAGCGCCGACACGCCCAGCAGATACTCACCGCGGAGTTCTTCCATCGCGAGTACGTCACGACTCGCAAATCGCTGCGCCAGATCGCCGCCGAGACCGGCATCACCCGCGCGATCGTCGCCGAGCGCGCCAGGCACGCCGGGATCACGCCGACCACCCGCCGCCCGATCCCGATCGACGAAGACCGGCTGCGCCAGCAGTACCTGCAGCGCAAGCGCTCCACCGCGAGCATCGCCGCCGACCTCGGCCTCTCACCCGAGACCGTCCTGCGCGCCGCCCGCGACCACGACATCCCGATCCGGCCCGCCGGCGCGGAGTTCGCTTTTGCCCGTCGGTAGGAACGACGCGCGAGACTTGTCGTATGAGCCGCCAACGCGCCGCCTGGCTGATCTTACCTATCGCGCTCCTCCCGACCGGCTGCACCGCAGCGAGGACGCCTGCCCACCCGCCGGCGAGTCAGGCAAGCGTGCCGACGGCCGCACCCTCGCCTCTCTCGCCACAGGCCACCGCGGCCCGGCAGCCATGGGAGACCGCGCAGCCTCCGCCGACCTGCGCCGTCACACGAAGCGGCCCCACTGTCACGCCCCCTCCGCCGATCGAGCCAACCGTGCTTCCGGTCCCCTGGGTGCGCGACTGGTACGGCAACGACGCGTTGTGGGTCCGGCTTCCCCCCACGGGTGTCCTGCCAGCCGAACCCGGACCCACTGGCGGCGTTGGTACGAAGTTTCCCTGGTGGAGAACCCTGCCCGGCAAGCTGCTCGTCACCGCGCAACGCCTGGACGGACCAACCGGGTCTTTCACCGCTGACATCCCTGACGGGTACGGAGATCTGGGATTTCAGGTGTCCGGCCTCGGGTGGAGTACGCCGGGCTGCTGGCGTGTTACCGGAACAGTTCGCGGCCACTCGCTGACCTTCACCGTCTGGGTCCAAGTCTTCGGCCCATGATCAAATAGGTGTTCGCCTCGCACGTGGTCCTCCACCACTGATCGCCCAGGCAAGTCGCCGGCGGCTTCGGGTCCCATCCGTCTCGCCGCAACAAGCCCCGGGCGCGAGAACCGCAGAGCAACGTCGTCCGGTCGGCGGGACACAATCAGTGCGACCAACTCGGTATCGATCGAGCCGACAGACCCTTACCGGCCGCTGGCACCAGCGCACGGCACGCCGACGCCCAGGCGCACCTGGGCCTCCTGCCCGCGCGACCGAGCGATCAACGGCACGCATCCGGGCTGCGCGACCCAGGTGCCACCGGCAAAGGCCAGCCACCCGGCCTGCCCAGACGGTCCCGGACAGGCCGGTACGTGAACCGCCACGCCGGGCGAGGCCGGGCTGCCCCAGCCGATCCGTGCCCGATCCTCCCACCCCGGCCCCACATGAAGATCGACCGCCGCGCCGGCCCGCACGACCAACCCCCACTTGGCAAACAGCCGCATCGCCGGGTCTGTCTCGCCTGACTCGTTCGCCTGAAGCACCGACGTGGTCGGCACGGCAACGTCCTGCACCACCACCTGGTAGTCACCCGGCGGATCCGGCCTCGCCGCGATCGACCATCTGCATTCCACCAGTGCAGCGCCCGCCACCGAGGGCAATTCGCTCACGCCGGCAGGCATCGAAGTCGAACCCGCTGAGGAACTCGGTGCCGCCGCACGTTGGTCGGAGCCTGCAGAAGAGGTACACCCGGCCACCAACATCAGCAGACAGCCGCCGGCCACCCGCACCCGTCTCGGCCAGCCACGGACTCGCACCCACTCATCATCGCAAGATCGGTCGCCAGGTACGACCTACGACCTCAACCATGGTGGGCCCAATTCAGGCTGCTCTACTGCGGTCAGCTCGCGGCGCACAGCCACGCTCGCGCTGAGGAAAGCGACAGATCGGTGAGAAAAATCAGCCGACAAATCGCTGAGAAAGCGGTGCGAGGCCCAGGTCAGCCGTCTGGCCAATGACAAGATCGGTGAGACCCTACAGACGACGGCACCATCTCGGCCACACCGACAACGCCGGTCGTCGCCGAGCACGAGCACCAGCTGTCCTACCCGCTCGACGCCGCCGCGCCGGGGGAATGGTCCGCGCACAGCTGACCACCCGCGCGGCCAGCACACCACCACACCTCACCGTCCGGCCGACGCCCGGCCACCCGCAACCGAAAGCCAGCACCGGGCGCGGCGACACGGTCGTGCCCGCTCGTCTGTCTACCAAGGAAGGCACGGGTCACGCCATGACCGAAGCCATCTTCACGTACCTCGTCATCGCCGAGGACGGCACCAGCCACGAACACCACCACCGCATGGCCGACACCGACACCATCGACGACGTCGTCCGCGCGGCGGTGGGCGGCTGGCTGGAGGAAATCCGGGTCGCCGACCGCACGCTCGCGCTGTGGTGCGACGAGGAAGGCGCCCAGCGCCGCCGGCCCGTCAACCCGGTCGGGTCCCGACTGGTCCTGCTGCTCGGCGGTCGCGCCGCCGCGTATGTCGGACCGATAGTCGTCACCGGCGTCCGCGCCGCCAACACGGTGAGCCTCACCCAAGACCAGCTCGACCAGCTCCTGGCCGACCTGCAGGCCCTCCGCCCGAGGCGGGACGCGACGGCCGGTAGCTGACCATCTGATCCACCTTCGGTGCCCGCACGGGCGCCGCCGGCATTCCCACCGACCTCGGTGGGGCCATCACACCCCGTGAGGTGAGGGCAGCCGGTGGCACCCGGCCGCCCTCACCTTCCAACCCCAAGGATGGAGGTGTGGGCACCAATGTCCACCCCGGCACAGATCATCACCGTCCTCGCGGCTGTCGCTATCGCCACCGCAGCGACCTGGCGTGTCCTGCGGCGCCGCATGGACCCACGGCACCTCACCACGCTGCTCGCCGCCGCGCACGCGGCGCGCCGTGACCGGCTGACCGGCTCGGGCAGCCGCTTCGCCTTCCACGAGGCGATGGCCGCGGCCACCGGCCAGCACCGCCGCGTCGCGGTCATCCTGGTCAACCTCGACGGGTCACGGCCGTTCGCCGGCCGCTTCGGCGACCGCGCCCTCGACCAGCTCCTCGTCCTGATCGCCGGTCGGATGCACCACCTCGTTGCCGCAGCGGGCGGGTCGTCGTTCCGGCTGCGTCGCGACGAGCTGGCCGCAATCGTCGACGGGCCGGTCACCGACGCCACCGGCCTGGCCGCCCAGCTCCTCGCCGCGGTGGCCGAGCCGACCGAGATCAACCTCAACGGACACCCGCTGACCGTCACGGCCAGCGCCTGCGCCGGTGTCAGCGCCCTCACCATGAGCAGCTCGGGCGACGTACGGCTGGCCCTCGTATGGTCCGACACCGCGATGCGATCGGCCAAGCAGGCCGGCCGCGGTCAGGTCGCCGTGTTCGAGCCCACGTCGCCGCGTCGCCGTACCGCGCTCGCGCAGCCGGCGCCGGCCAACGACGCCGAAGGCGGGGTGACGCGGTGAAGAAGACCCGGATGTGGATCTGCCCGGTCGGGCGGCGACCGATCTCAGCGCCGGTCGGTGGGGACGTCTACGGGCTCATCGAGTGGGAAGACGCTCCGATCCTGATCGTCGGTCGAAGCGTGGACGCTGTCCAACGGGAAGCCGTACGGATCTTCTCCACCGCCGTCGACGGCGCCGGGACCCTAGCCGACGACGACCCCGACTTTGCCCATCACCACCCACTGCCGGACCCCGACGATCCTGACGCCGACATCGCGGGCTGGCTGGACGCGCTGCGCAGCGCGACGACCGTCGCGTGGTTCGCCGTCCTCGACGACGAGGTGGTGATCGCCCGATGACCAGGCCCGCGTCCACCTGCCTCCAGCGATCGTCAGCCCGACGGCGCCGACCGTCACCGACCAGCTGACCGGTTGCAGCACCGGGCCCCCGGGCCGGCAGGAGATCGCAGTGACCACAGCAGCAAGTCGCCTGCACGCCTCACGGCCCGAAACGGACCGGCCGTGACCGGCGGTTAAGCGCCAGCGCCCCACCCGGCGGGCCGCGCCGCCGCAACCCGCACCGTTGCCTCACTTCCTGGCCGTAGCCCGGCCCAACCTGCGCGACCGCGCACCCCGGGCACGGCCAGTCGGCCGTGCCCGGACTCCGCATGTCCTCACCCCGAAGGAGCCCAGCATGACCAGTCACCCGCTCGCCCCGCGCCGGCCCCGCCCCGACTTGTTCCCGGGACAGGCCGTGCACGTCAACGCCCACGCCGCGTGGCTGCCCGCCACCGTCATCTCCGTCGCCCACACCAGCGTCGGCATCAGCCTGTTCAGCGCCACGGCCGGCATGCTGACCCGCGCCGTCGCGCCCTGGGTGGTCCAACCCGCCGATGGGCACCGCCTCGAACCCGTCCACAACCTGCGCCACGGCGACGACGCCGTCGCCGCCAACGGCACGATCCACACCGTCGCCGCCGCGCCCTGGCAGGGCCGCGACGGATGGTGGGTCCTCACCTACACCGACGGCGAGCGCGTCACCCTGCCCGCCGGCGCGGTGCTGCGTCTGACCGATCCCACACCGGCGGTCACCGTCAACGGCGCCGCCCTCACCCAGCCCGCCGCACCGCTGCGCTGACCCGTACGGCGTCCCCTTCCGGTTGCCGCCCCGCAGGCCGACAACCGGAAGGGCCCCGGCGAGCCACCACACCCGATGCCACATCACCGGGTGGGGCCGCAGGCTGCCGCACGAGCCGACACCACCGGCGTCCGCTCATGGTGCACCACCAGCGGCTGGTGGCGTGCCACCGCCGGACGGCGGAGAAAGCGAGGAGATCCATCCACAATGGACGACACGACGACCGCGGTACCGGCTATGACCCGACCAGGCCCGGCACCCTTGGTGCCGCTGCACCTTCCCGCCGCCGCCTGGGAGGACGTCCTCGACGCCCTCGGTGTCGCCGCCGAGTGGACATCCGACGACATCGACTGCGCTACCTGTGCCAGCGCCACGCCGTGTGATCTGCACGACGGGGACTGGGCCCGCGTCGACCGATGGCGGGAGCTGGCCACCCAACTCCGCGAACAGCTCACCACCACACCCCAACCCAGCAAGGAGCACCGGTGACCCAGCCACAGCTCGGTATTGGGCAGGCAGTCCACGTCCACGCCGCCCGCAGCGTGCTGCGGGTCCGCAACACGGCCCGTCCGCGCCCCCGCACGGGCGGACCAATCGACTAGCCCTCCAGAAAGGACACCGCGATGCACGCACGAATGGTCGTCAGCATCGACGAACTCACCGGAACACACCAGCGCGCAGCGCGCCAGTTCTTTTCGGGCCACGCGAGCCCCGAGTTCCTGATCCCGCACCTGGCCGACTTCTACACCTGGACCGTGCAGGCGCGGCTGCCGCTGACCGTGGTCAGCTACCTGCGCTACACCAGCGACCATCCCGGCACGCTGCCCGACGACGAGCAGACCGGCCGCCGCTTCACCGACGCCCAACCGTCCGGCGACCTCGACTACCTCTACCACCTGGCCCTCAGCGAAGACCAGCACGGCCTGCGGCTACGCATCCACGATCTGTCCACGCAGCAGGTGCCCGGCGGGACGGGCGAGCCGATCGAGACGCTCACCCAGGCCAGTCTCTACGACGCCGCCGCACGCTGCTGCGAAACGGTCGCGGAGCGGTGCGAGCGGTACGCGCAGTCCAACGACGGCGTCCCCATGCCGGGCGGAGAGCCGGACACCTGGCGGCAACGCGCCGTCCGGTACCGCGAACGCGGACAGGCCACCGCCGTGGCCGCTCTGGCCGCCCTACAGGTCGCTGGCGTGCTGGTCTTCGCCTCCATCGACCGCCAAGGCCGGCTGCGGGTCTCGGTGCACCTGGACGAGACCGAGCTGTGGCTGTTCGCCGGCGACGGCACCGTGCCGACCCGGATCACGGTCGAGGACACCGACGTCTTCACCGGCTGACCACACATCCCACCCACCGTCGGGAAAGGACAGACGACTGATGCTCACCTCATGGCCGCCGCCGTCGCAGACCGACCTGATCGTGAAGGTCACCACCGACGGACTGGCCGGCGTGTACGACGCCTCGGTGCGGCTGGGCCGCGCCGAGCTGTTCCACGACGGCTGGCAACCGATGCTCGAACCCGCCGCGA
>WNFZ01017495.1_pt1 | contig 10957 bp, 17 predicted proteins | sample 5400081 | NCBI WGS metagenome assembly WNFZ01 (sample SAMN13153365, study PRJNA577476) | soil metagenome | isolation source: 80 cm soil or saprolite under grassland replicate 1 | place: USA:California | collected 2016-06-15
ACACCGTCTCTCGACGATCGCACTTCGGTTCGGCTACCGACCCGGTGGCTAGCCTTTGGTCGGGTGGGATTGATCGGCTGTCGCCGACGCACCCACTGGGTAACAATGACGAGTTTCAAGGGGTGTCACCCCTATTCCATCGTCCCGAGCTTGTCTCGGCACGAGCAGCCGGTTTGTTAGACCATGTCTTCATGTCTTATTCTTGAATAAATGATCACAAATAAAAGGCCAGCGAGAACTGCCACGCCGAAGTCAATCAGTAGCGCTAGGAAGTCGAATGCGTGACGCTGAGCAAAGCTACCCTTCTCCCAGATACACACTATCGCCGGGAAACCGAACCGCTGAGTGCCCTGAGGAATGCTCTCCGAGGAGAAGAAATAGGATGCGGCATTGGCTACAGCAAAAACAGTAAGCGCTGCCGCAAGAGTGAGAGTGAGCCGCTTCATGCGAGGGAGTGGTCTAACGTCGCTGCTCAGTGACGCGCCGCCAAAAACGCCCAACTGGAACCAGAGCGCGACCGGCGCGTTCACTGGAGCAGTCTGGTTCGGCGAAGTGGGATTTCATGCAAACATCAGAATCGCGCACCAATAAAGCGCCAAGAATACCAACTTGGCACCAGTCAAACGCCAGCCTCGGCTTGACAAACTAAGTGTGTGGAGAAGGAAAGCCGTAACGCCAAGGTAAAACACCACGACCATTAACCAATTGAACAAGTGCGCCTCACGCTCTCCCGGCGGCGTGGGCACATTCAGGGCGTCCGACAGAGCAAGCTGGCGATGGAGAATTACCAAGATGATCGCAGGTACCAGGAATAAAAACGCAACCCAGTGTGACCGCATGATGCGTGTGGTGCTCATAGTGGCGGAACGGCCGAACGCCAAGCTGACCGATGACGAGGAGCGCGCCACGGACGCCCGAATTGGAATAGGCGGCTGGTCGCGCTCCTCGTCATTCGGTCGAGCGTCTGGTTCGGCGTTGTCTTCATTTTCGCAGCCGGATCTTGCTCGGCGCGTGTTTCTCGTAATACGCGACATCGACTGTATCTCCAGCCTCATCCCATGCAAAACCGCTGGGTATGGCAAAGGACCCGTCTGTCACGTCTCGCGTCTGACTCGATTCCTTGTCGAATAGCAGTAGCCGACCTCGATCTGTGAACAGCGCGAACCGGCCCGAAGGCGAAATGGAATACTCGCCTGCTTCTCCGAGCTTCTTGGATCCGCAATACAGGTCTTGGTAATGGGCCTCTGCCTCGAAGGCTCCCGGTACGTTGCGCATGTCCACTGTGCGATGGACAAGACGATAGCCATGCCGGAGCCGTGTTCCAGCGCACGAGCACAAGCTCAGTGCCAGCAACGCGGCTAAAACCTGCCCGATTGAATTCACGTGCCGGCCACTCGGGTTGCCGCCGAACGAATCAATATAGCCACCGCCGGCTCGCGACGTGAACCGCGACAGCGGAACTGAATGCGCCAACGGCGGTTGGCTCCGGCGCCTAGGTGTCAGCAACATCAAAATAAAAGCGCTGATTCACAACGACCTCGCCTAACGGAGCGGCAGTCAGTGATGGACCATCGCTCCCGACAAGTCGGCGCACATTCCGAATGCTGTGCTGATGTGTTCCCAAATCTGCCAAAAGTGCTGGATACGTGCTCTCGCTCAAAGCATGACGGGTCAGAGATGCGGAATCTGGCATAAACCAGCCCTCACTCCCGTCAGCTTCGAGCTTCAAAGAACCCGTGGCAATCTCTCGCCCGTCAAGAAATAGTCTGACGGGTGCTTCGGTCTCTCTACAGTCACATGATGCTCGCATAGCCTGATGATACTACTTTTCCGTCAACCATACAAACAATCCATTAATAGCAGCAAGGCCAGAATGAAACCCAAAAATCCCCAAAACTGAACAAAGTCTCGTCGTGCTGCCCATGCTTGCCGCGGAAAAGACCGCGATGCAAAAAATAACGACAAGAATCAAGCCCCAGATGATGTAGAAGCCATCGCTCATGACACCTAACGACCCAATATAGGCACGCGGGACTGATGATGTCCCCCGCGATAGCGGAACTGAGAGCGCCATCCCGCGTTGCCTGCAGCGATTCGTTAGCCGACTCTCTGGGCCTCAAATCCATACTTCCTCGCAATCCTCGACGCGTCGTCGAACGCCACCACTTCCCGAACGTTCTTGAACAAACCAATCTCCATCAGGTCTGCAATTATCTGAAAAGGTTTACGACCGAGGGCGGCAGCCAGAGCGCTTACGGACACCGGATCGGGAATAGGCATCCTGGGGCCCTCGGGCGGCTGATCCCCCAGACCTCGTGCTGTCTTCTTGGGCGGAGGGGGAGGACCACCTGCGGACGCAGGCTGCGTCTTGGGGACTCTCTGACGGCTTGAATGAGGCATACGCTTTTACGGCTAACGCAGAGGTGAGCGATGGCGGCGGACCGCAAGCGCCCGAATGTGCAAACAGGTGCCGCCCGCCGCCGGAAACGCCCGGTCGGCTGCAAGAGTCACGAGCCAATGCTCCCGAACCGTCCGACTGCCCAGCGGGGCGGCGGTTCGCTCCACCGTCTTAGGCCACGTCTTCATATCAATAAGAACCCAGATCCGATGAAACTGAAACGCTCAAGTTGGTGCTTACGGTCGCTGTGACGCGATAGCCGCCACTCTCAAAGTATCCCTGCTGTCCGCCATCAATGTGCTGACCCGCCGCATCAAACTCAACACGCAATCCAGATTCGCCACTCGGATGAACAGTGAGTCGGTGCTCTGCGCCAGCCGCGATACTACCAATGCGCTCAGAAAATCCAGAACCTGACACGACGACGTTGCTAAGCGTGACTGTCGAATGATTCGTGATGGTAACGACCGGTGCGCGCGAACATCCAGCCAACACTACAACCGCCGCAAAGAAGATGATGCGATGAATGGGCATGGCGTGCGAAGTGGCCTAACGACCAAATATAGGTGAGCGACCGCCGCCGACACGGACGGTGGAGCGCACGAGGCACTCCCGAATTGCCGCCCGACATTGAGCGGAGAAGCGGGGCGGCGGTTCGTCTCCACCGACTTGGGCGACACGACGGTAACGCGCACTATTCTTTCCATGTCTTGACATCGATGACGCTGTGGCACTCGTCGGCAAACAAGAGCGCAGCCCTCACGATTCCCTGAATACGCTTTATGTGGTGCGCAACGAACTGTCGAGTGGCCTTTGTGACTACCTTCTTCGTCGCGATACCAGCTTTGCTCTTCGGGTCATACCAGTACAGGACGGAGTCGGCCTCGTAAATGCCCGTGCCCTTCCCGGGAAACTGAATGCCGAGATAGAGAATGGTCTGATGGGTTGCTGTGTTCCGAAACTTTCTGTCTCCCTTGCTCAAAGAGTACAGGTTGTTAAACGCCTTGTACAGTTTCGGGTGGGTCGTCTGAACACTGTCCCGTACAACAGCTCGGAGCTCATCCGGTCGAGTCCCTCTTTCCCGTTTCTCACCAGATATTGAGGTGAGGATGTCCCAGCACCTTTCCTGTAATGCGTAAAGGCGGTGCAGGAAATTCTCATAGTGAAATCTGCAGAGACGGAGAAGATCATCCGGCTCGCTCCTCCGAACGGTTCCTTGCATTTGACCAACCACAATTCCCAATTGCTCGCAAAGCGCAACCAACTCTGCCGTGCAGCGCTTAGCTTTCTCCTTGGGCTTAGCGAAAGGACCACCCTTGGTGTCATCAAAGTGGCAGATGACGAGTTCGGCGGTGTTGCTATCTCGCACCATTCGAGCGTCGAGGCTGATTTTGGTTGGCATCGCTTTCTTCACGTTTACGCCGCCCAACGAGCTCAGCGACCGGCACCCGACGCTGAGCGTGGTGAGCAATACCACTGGACAAACAATCATCAGGCTCCGCCGAAGCCAAGAGCGGGTGCCGGTTCGCTGAAGCGCCCTTCGTTAGGCCCCGTTGTCATTGAGCTGGACACGATGTATGTCTCAGTTGATTTGAAAGTTCCAGAATCTTTGGAGACATCTGTATGCTGTGCCTGAGTTCAGCAAGGAAGGCGTCGAAATCAGAGCGGCGGAAATACTGGTTCATTCCTGCTACAGAGCAGATGTAGCCATCTTCATTCGGAAGCAAGCCTGCGGTCAATCTTTCTGCCTTTTTCAGTTCCGACTCCCATTCGGCGATGTCGGACTCCGAAATGCGGCCGGTGGAAGCCGAGATAAAGGAAGCGATGTGCAGGGGGGAGAAATCAAAGGCGTCAATACCGCAACAGTCCGCGACACAGTTCTTCTCGCAATACTGAACGAGATATTTGAGTCGATCAGGCAGAGCGACTTCGGGCGGTGTTGTCATGGCATTCGGTGTCAGCGGCCTAACGACCAGCGACGGCGGCCACGGGGCGCGTTGATTGCAACCGCGACGGCCCGCCGCCGTTCGCTGCAGCGTTAGGCGACTTCATTGCTGGCCTTTGAAAACCAGATCGTAGTCCTTGACGGCCATAAACCCGTGTTCGTCATCATTGGGAAAAGGCTCAGTCAGGCCGAAGTATGTCTGTGGCTCGACGTTCTTGTCGCGCGAAAATCCGGCGAGATACATCCATCCGCCGCTGGGGTCTTCCCACTCTTTGAGCTTAATGAAATAGCGAGCACCGCGCGCCCGCGCGATGTCGTAGAAGCCACGCACGATGAACATAATGGAGGGAACGGATGCACCGGACTTGAACGTGACCTTGACCGTTGAAGTTTTCTCATCTCGCCGCAACTCCTCGAACGTCATCACGAGATCCTTTCCTCTTGGGTTCTTTTGGTTGACTTCCCGCCGGTAAAGCGTTGGAGCATTTGCGGGATGCTGTTGTGTCGCTGCACAGCCGCTAAACAGTGCCGCCGCAATGACGAAGAATATGAGAGTGGGTGCGCGCATAGTCTGCACCGGGTAGGAGTGAGCGGTCTCCCGCTCACGCCCCCCTAAGAACCGTACGTGAAAGTTTCCCGTCATACGGCTCAAGCCTTTCTAAAGCCGCCCTTGATCCGGGCGACCCAGCAATCAGATTCTGCTTGATCATAAATGCAAGTATTCCGTGAGCCGATTAGACCCCTACGGTCGCCAAAGACGAGCCATTTCCCACAGGGTAACTGCGCCAGACAAAACTCCGGCGCTTCTCAAAATACTTGACCCAGTCCGGATGATACGGATTGGCTTCGGCTTTCACTTTGATATGCCGTTCCATCACCGTCTGGAGCAGATTCCACAGCTTCAGCAGTCGGGGTTCTCCGTCCCGGGTGCGAACCCAGGTGGAAAAGCAACCTCCGCCCGCTGCGGGGTAATATTTTCGGCGCCGCCAAGTGCAGGATTTGTTGGGATGCCGACGTCTCATCCATCGCCAAAGCAGGTCCCTCACATACCGTTGGACCTGGTAGAATGCTTCTCGGGCGACGACATAGCGGTGGTAGTTGGCCCACCCCCGCAGGATCGGATTCAAAGTTCGGATCAACACTTCAGTCGCCAGTCCGCGGCACCGCCGAATGCATTGCCGCGCCTTCTCCCGTATCCCGGCAATCGCCTTGCGGGAAGGAGTGATCCGAAGTTTCTTGCCCTGCTTACGCAGGTTCTGTCCCAGGAAGTCGAAACCTTCCTCGATATGGGTGATCTTGGTCTTTTCCTCCGAGAGGCTCAGACCTCGTTCCCGCAGGAAGGCGGCGATCACCGGTTTGACACGTTCCTCCAGTACTTCCCGGCCTGCCGCGGTCACAATAAAATCATCCGCGTACCGGATGAAGTTGACCTTATCGCGACGCGGTCGAATCACCGCCTGAATGGCGGGCTCTAACTGGTCAAGTGTCATGTTAGCCAGCAAGGGTGAGAATGTCGCCTTCCAAAACCCAGACCGGCGCGTAACTCTTGGCCAGTGCATTGAAGCACTGTGCAATTGCGTCCGCGCAGCAGCGGCCTTCCCTGAAACCGTAGGAGTTCTTGTCAGCGCAAGTCTCCGCAATGGGTTGCAGGGCCAAGGCGTGGAGGGCTTGATGGGCGCGGTCTAGCATCGTCGGAATACTGAGCGGCCTTAACTTGCCGTTCTTCTTCGGGATGTAGATACGCCGGAGTGGTTGCGGTTGATAGCCGCGTTGTTTGAGGCGGAGAACCGCCGCGAATTTCTGTGAGTCGCTTCGCCACACTTGTCCATCGACACCCGGCGTGGCGTGTCCCTTGTTACTGCTCACTCGGTGGACGGCCAATAACTTGGCCGCGTGCGAGTGGGTTAGCATCCACTGCAAGGCTCGCGCCCGGCCGTGGTCGTTTGCTCTGATGGCCTTGGCAATACGCATCTGCAGCCGTTTGACCGAAGCCCGCAAGAAGTCCCATGCGAGGGACTCCCAAGCGGTGCTTTGACCGGAGGACGCACCAGTTGATCCCGAAAGATCCACCGTCATTTGCATCTCCTCCTACATCGGTTCTGTCCATTCTCTTGCCAAGAAAGACCCGATCGACGTGGGTCTATCCGGTCCATTACGGACCGGCCTTTACTTATTCGATCTTCTCCATGCCGCTTCCCCTGAGCCTGCCTTGCGGTTGGCTTGCCTGGAAACCCTCCCGGCGGGAGACTAGCGACTTTTCCATGTTCCGCATTCATCACGGGATGGGTTAGGTCCACTCTGTACACCGACGGTGCAACATTCGCGTCGGGCCACGTTAGACGACCCGAACTTGACCGCTGACCGTGATTCGGTCTGAGCCTTAACCAGCCTCGTGTGGCTCGTTCCTCTGACGATGCTTGCGAGTGTTTACGTATTTTGACCATACCATCCGATTCTAGCGCCGCACCCGGATTGAGGCTCCCAGGCTGGCTACATTGTCAGGAAGGCTTCAGACCCTGGACAGTGGCGTTTCCGCCGCCCGTCCAGCGCCTGCTTCCCTGGAATACCTGCCGCGAAAGGCAGGACTTAGTCAGGTTTCCCACGCTAAGCAGTGGTGAATGCGACTTCATGTCACAACTAACGCAAAGGTCAGCGACAGGAGCCAGCAGCCCCTGACGTTGAATTTGTCTCTGAGCGAATCGGCGGGCACCGGTTCGCTCCACCGTCTGGGTGCGCCTGACATGAGCGTGAACTGGCGGGGTGAAAGTCCCCGCGTACGGGAACACCGTTGTCCGGCTGGCTCTCATGGGCAGCAGGATGACGCAAGTGCTAGAGCAAGGCAACTGCGGGATCGCGAGGTCCCGTGGGAAGGAAGCCTAACTCAAACCTGATGAGCCGACGAACAGAAATGCCATATAAGGTTGACGGAACGGACAAGCTGGCCCAGCACAGCAAAGTCCGGTGTTCAGTTCCGGAGGTAAATGGCGCGGTTGCTCAGAGAAAGTTCACGTTCCTTACTCAGGGAGACCTGTGCTCCGGGCACTCCGGCAACGGAGGGCGCGGTGGTCTGAGAGGATCGTCGTGGGGCACAGGAGTCAGCAGAGGGCATAGTGCCGGGAGTCCGGGCCGCGAGCCAGCGTGGCAGAGAAAGAGTGCTGCTCCATCCTTCGGGACTGCCAGGAACCGCCGGACGCGGACCCGGATGTCCGGTGGTGTGGCGGCCGGGAGGTCAATCCTCCCGGCTACCCGATCCGGCAGGCGATTGTCTCGAAGGCGTGTGGAACGAGGAGTGGGAGCAGCACGTGTTGCGCACGGCGCTCGAACGGGTGAAAGCGAGCGTGAGCGTGAAACAATTCCAGATGTTCGACCTGCACGTGAGGCAAGGATTGTCGGTAGCGGAAACGGCCAGGGCGTTGGGCAGCACGATGGCGTCGGTTTATATGGCGAAGAGCCGGGTGGGGCGGCTGGTGCGCCGGGAAATCGCCCGACTGAGGGATTCTGAGTCATAACCCAGCCGTGCCTTCCGCATCGGCACGTAGTGAATCGAACAAGCCACAAAAAGTCCGCAGCAACGCCCCAAACCGTGTTCCCATCCCATTGCATTATTTACACCCTGCTCCATTTCGCTAGACTCCTGAATCGTGGAAGCGCAGCCGAAAAACGTGCCGGCCGCACCTCCGTCCATTCCCGACCACGAATTGCTCCGCCCCATCGCCTCGGGCTCGTACGGCGAGGTGTGGCTGGCGCGAAATGTCGTAAGGACGCTGCGTGCCTTGAAGATCGTCCGACGCGACCGCCACACATCGGCCGAATCGTTCGAACGCGAATTCAAGGGCCTTCAGAAGTTCGAGCCGGTCTCCCGCTGCCACGAAGGCCTGGTCGATATCCTCACGCTCGGCCTGCTGCCGGATGGCGCGGGGTTTTATTACGTCATGGAACTGGCAGACGGAGGTTCGGAGTCCCGGCTTCAGCCGGCAAGTGCTCCGCAGGAGACGGAAGTCTCGAGTCTTACAGCCCCAGACCGCCTAAAGGCGGGACTCCAAACTTACACGCCTCGCACTCTTCGCGCGGACTTGAAATCACGCGGCGCCTTACCGGCCGACCAGGTGATTCAGCTCGCCCTCAAGCTGACCGCCGCGCTCGCGCACCTGCACGCGCAGGGACTGGTCCATCGGGACGTGAAGCCGTCAAACATCCTGTTCATCGGCGGTGAACCGAAGCTGGCGGACGCCGGCCTCGTCGCTGACGTGGACGATGCGCGGTCGCTGGTGGGCACGGCGGGTTACATCGCGCCGGAAGGACCGGGCACGCCGCAGGCCGATCTTTTTGCGCTGGGCAAGGTGCTGTACGAAGCGGCGTTCGGGAAAGACCGCCAGGAATTCCCCGCGCTGCCCGCCGATGTCGCCTCGCGCCCCGACCATGCCCGGCTTCTTGAACTCAACGCCATCCTGCTCAAAGCCTGTGCCGCCGTCTGCCGCGAGCGCTACCAATCAGCGGACCAGATGCGCGCCGACCTGGAACTTCTGCGCGCGGGCCGCTCCGTGAAACGTAGGCAGGCGTGGCAGCGAATTCTGAATCACGCGATGAAATTCGTGCTGGTCGGTGGCGCGCTTTCAGCCGTCTCGGCGATCATCTACTCGTTTGTCATTTGGAGTCCGCGTCCGCCCGCATTGGAATGGTCAAAGAACGAGGAAGCCAACGAGGCGTATCGGAATGGAATCCGTCTCTTTCATGAGAACGGGGCTGACTCGTTCGACCAGGCGGCCAAATATTTCGAACGTGCAGTTGCTTTAGACCCTGGCTTCGCCCGAGCGAACGCCCGTTTGGCGCGCAGCTACATCTGGAAAGGACCCGACGATCCAACCATGTTGGCGAAGGCTCGTCCGTTCGCTGAAAGAGCTCTGCTTCTAAATCCTGAATCGGATGAGGCGCACTGCGCGGTCGCCTCGATCAAAACATTGCTGCTCCGTGATTGGGCAGGGGCGGAGAAGGAACATCGAGAGGCGCTCCGATTGAATCCGAAGTCGGAAGACAATCTGTACACTTATGCGAGTTTTCTCACGATTGTGGGCCGGACCAACGAAGCCATTCAGCAAGTCGAGAAAGCCCGTCAACTGGATTCCCGCTCTTTTGTATGGATGCAAAACGCCGCCTTTGTCTTTCTCGCCGCCCGCCAATATGATCGGGCCGTCAGGATTCTAGAAGACCTCGTCGAGCAGCAGCCGACGCAGCGGGCGCGACTGACGGCGCAATTCCTGGCGCCCGCTTACCGAGGGAAGGGCGATTACTTGAAGGCAATCGATCTGGAAGAAAAAAACGATCCGCTCAACGCTGAAAAGCCGGAGGAAGTGAAGGCCCATTATGGCGCGCTGCGAAAAGCGTACGAGCAAGGCGGCCAATCATCCTACTGGCAACAACTCCTCAACTTGAAGAAAAACGTCGATAGCAATCCCGTGCGGTTGAGCGTCCTCTACGCCCGCGGCGGGGACAGTGAGAAAGCATTCGGTTTTCTGAATCAAGCGCTGGATCAAATGCCGACTCAACTATCCTTTGTGATCAACCGGGAGCCGGGCTTTGATGGCTTGCGTTCGGATAAACGTTTCGGGGATGTGCTGAAAAAGCTGGGGCTGGCGAAATGAACGACCAGGCCACCAACATATGGCCCGAGCAACAGCGCCGTAAGGTTGGCGATAATCTCGATGCCCACCAGCAGTTCGATCAACGTGAGTCCTCTGGACATCGGTGAGCGCCGGTTCCCGACCCGGCATGAAGAAACACCATTACGATCGGAACGCACTGGATCGGAACCTGCACTCCATTTGGAAACCCGACCCTGCGCCGACCTTTCCAGAGATTTGTCAATTCGTGGGCCAAGTTTCCGGGTGCGGCTGGTTGTCGTTGTTCCATCTCTTGGCGTGGGCGGCGTCCGGCTTAAAACGCGTCCATCCGTTTTTATCCTTCTCCTTCGTGATGAGGTCAGGATTGCTGGATTCTACGTGTCCATCGCAGAAAACGGCATTGCTGCGGCGATTTTGGTGCATCGTGTCGTGACCTCCAGGCCAACCGAAAGCCGCAATCCCATTTATAACGAGACCCCCGGTCTCCCAGCCGTCATTGCGAGTATCTCCAATGGCAATCATGTCGCTGGGCGCTTGCACAAATGACTCGGACAGCGCAGCGACATTGGGTGGCTCAAACACCGCGATCAGACCACCTAAACCCAGATTCACATGAGTTCCCACACTATTGTACATATAAGAATCAGTCTCAATTCTGAACAGCCACCCGTCCGAAGTAAGCTTCGGAGGCGTGTATTTCCAAGCCGGACAAATGAAAAGATTTGAGTTACCGCCACAATAAGTGAGAATGGGCGTGCCCCACCACCATGACACCCATATGTTGCCATAACTCGAGCTGCCGTCCCTGTTGGTGGACCAGCCGTCAATAGTCTGTGGGTAAACGTGAGAGTCGCTCAAGTAGAGGCTAACTCCCAGTCCCATCTGCCGCAGATTGCTCTTGCACGCGACCGAACGGGCGGCCGTTTTTGCACGGCCCAACGCCGGGAGCAACAACGCCGCCAGAATGACGATGATCACGATTACCACCAGCAGTTC
>WNFZ01012548.1_pt1 | contig 10956 bp, 14 predicted proteins | sample 5400081 | NCBI WGS metagenome assembly WNFZ01 (sample SAMN13153365, study PRJNA577476) | soil metagenome | isolation source: 80 cm soil or saprolite under grassland replicate 1 | place: USA:California | collected 2016-06-15
CGCAGCCTAAGCACGTGGGGGAGCTCGCGGGGCTCCCCCACGAACCACGCAAGCCGGCCAGGTTCCGTCTTCCGAAAGGAGGACGGCGCCGCGGTAAGACGCCGTCTCGCGGGCGGATTTCAGAGGCAAACCGCGGCTCGAGGATTGGCCCAACCATACGGAGCGGAGGCAGCCCCGGGACTACGCCGCCTTGCTTCCGTTCCCTCGAGGTCGTACGCTCCCAAAGAACCGCGCCGTTTCCGGCGGCAGAAGCGTGCCCGCTCCCATCGTCGTCATCGACAGCTCTGAGATTCGCGAGGGAAAGCTCGAAGAGCTAAAGACTGCGCTCGAAGAGTTGGCCGCGTTCGTCGAGGCGAACGAGGCCGAACCAATCGCCTACAACATCTACTTCGACGAGGACTGCACCCGGATGACTGTCGTTCAGATCCATCCGAGCTCGGCCGCAATGGAGTTGCACATGAACGTGGCGGGTCCGATCTTCCGGAAGTTCGCAGAGTTGCTCGAGCTCTCGCGTGTTGATTTCTACGGTAGGCCGAGCGACGCCTTGCTGGAGCAGATGCGCCAGAAGGCGCAGTTGCTGGGGAACGCGCCAGTCGTCGTGAACGAGCTCCATGCCGGGTTCTCTCGGTTCGCAACTCGCACGGGGTCGATGACAAGACCCTGATCAGCTGGTTTGCCCCGAAGGGCCGGGCGGGGCTACACGCCTGACACTGAGCCGGATTTAGCCAGCGGAAGGAGCACCGATGACCGACGAGCACGATCTTGGAGCCGTCGCAAAAGCGATCATCGATGCCAACCTGTACATGGTGCTCGGAACCGCCGATCAGGCTGGCCGGCCCTGGGTTTCGCCGGTCTACTACGCGCCGGCGGACTACCGGGAGTTCTTCTGGGTGTCAAAGCCGGACGCCAGTCACTCTCGGAATCTCGAAGCGCGCGGCGAGGTGAGCATCGTCATCTTCGATTCATCTGTGCCCATCAATACCGGCCAGGGCGTCTATATGTCGGCTGCAGCGCAAGAGCTCACCGGCGACGAGCGCGCACGAGGGATCGACATCTACTCTCGCCGAGCGCTGGCACACGGTGGGCGCGAATGGACGCTGGAGGACGTACAAGCACCGGCGCATCTTCGCCTCTACCGAGCCATCGCCCGAGACCACTACATCCTCGACCCACACGACCGTCGCGTTCCGGTGACCGTGTAGTGGACGTCTATCCGGCCCTCGCCTATCGCGACGTCAGCGCGGCGCTCGATCTGTGGAGTTTTGGAACAGCAAGGCCGAAGCGGTAGCCGAGCCGGTTCCGGGCCGCTCACTCGGACGTCGAGTCTCGGGACTGCCGGCGATGGAAACCGGGATGTTGCTTCAACCGACACCTAGCCTCGGCGAGCGCGCCCCTTGCGGGTTGCCTGCCTTCCGCGATCGGGGTCTCTGAGAAGCTGCTCGCAGATCGTGTGGCCGAACCAGCGCTCCCACTGCTCCGGCGTCCAGCCTCGCTCGCCGATCAGCAACAGCCAGACGTCGGGGTGATTAAGCGTCCAGAGGATGTCAGTGGCACGTGCCACATCGAGGCCGGGGCGTAGAGCCTTCTTCTTCTGCAGCGACTCGACGATCGCGCCCTGGTTGGCGTAGAACTCGGTCTGGATACGGCTCCAGAGCGCCGCGATCTCCGCATCCACGGTCGCCGCGCTCCGGATCACGCCTAGCACCGCACCGACGCGCTCCTTGACGGCGCGCGAAGCTCGGGCAGCCAGCCGCAGCTGACGGCGCGGATCCGGCTCGTCCAGAACCTTTCGATACCAGGCACGTTCTGCGACCGGGGCCTCGCTCTCGTCGCCACGGAGCAGGAGGTTCCAGAGCGCGCGCAGCACGCCGCTCTTCGACTCGAAGGCGACGTACACCGTCTTGAGCGCGACATCGGCCTCGGCGGCGATCGCCGCCATCGTCGTCGCGGCATACCCCCGCTCCTCAAACAGGCGTTGGGCACCCTCGAGCATCTGTCTGCGCGTCTCCGCGGCCTGCGCACGACGGCGCGGAGACTCGTAACGGCGCTTGCTCTTGACACGCGCTGCCATTTCAGTATTCTGACACTGATTTCATTACTCGTTAAGAGTAGCCAATTTCTAGAAAGAGGTTTGCAATGGAAGCCGAGAGCATCATCCAGGATCGCAGGCCGCAGTCCAACGGCCGGAATCCCGACGAGCTTCGCGCACGCCTGCGAGGGATGTGGGCTGCGGTTGCGCCCGGATGGGCAGAGCACGCGGCATATGCCGATGCTCGCGGAGCGGCCGTAGGAGAGGCGATGCTCGCGTTGGCCAAGCCGCAACCCGGCGACCGGGTGCTCGAGCTGGCGTGCGGGCCGGGCGGGCTCGGTCTGGCGGCGGCCGAGCGCGTCGCACCCGGTGGCGAGGTCGTCCTGTCCGACGTCGTTCCGGAGATGACGTCGATCGCCGCGGCGCGCGCCTCGGCACTCGGGCTCACGAACGTTGCCACCCGCGAGCTCGACCTCGAGCGGATCGATGAGCCGGACGCCTCGTACGACGTCGTTCTCTGCCGCGAAGGACTGATGTTCGTGCCCGACCCCGCCGGCGCCGCGCGCGAGATCAAACGAGTGTTGCGACCCGGCGGACGGTTCGCGGTCGCGGTGTGGGGCCCGCGGGAGCGCAACCCTTGGCTCGGAGTCGTCTTCGACGCGGTCAGCGAGCAAATCGGCAGACCCGTGCCGCCGCCCGGCGTTCCGGGACCCTTCTCGCTCGACGACTCAGACAAGCTTGCCGGCCTCTTCTCCGACACCGGACTGAGCGACGTCGTCGTCACCGACGTGCTCGTCCCTCTGCGCGCTCGCTCGTTCGACGAGTGGTGGGAAAGAACGTGTGCGCTCGCCGGCCCGCTGGCGAAGATGCTCGGGTCGCTGTCCCCCGAGGCCACGCAGGCGATTCGCGCCCGCGCCCGGGACGCGGTCCGCGCATACGAGACGCCGACCGGCGTGGAATTCCCGGGAGTCACGCTGCTCGCGTCTGGGCGGCACGCCTAACGCAGGCGGAAGCGCAGGATCCGTAGGCGAGCCGTCGAACCGGTCCGGTCATGCCGGCACCGCAGCGCAACGATCCCTACAAGTCCTTCAACTTTCGCGTGGAGATCGACGGCATCGCGCACGCAGCCTTCAGCGAGGTGACCGGCCTCGAGAGCGAGACAGCGGTGATCGAGTATCGAGCCGGCGGCGAGAACGTGGTGCGCAAGTTGCCCGGGCTGACGAAGTTCGGGAACATCGTGCTCCGCCGGGGCGACGACAAGCGGAACGAGGTCGTGCGCTGGAACTTCCACGACGGCTGGATCTGCAAGTGGGATGGCCCGGCATTCAACGCGAGGTCAAACGAGGTTGCGATCGAGACGATCGAAATCGCGCACGAAGGGCTCGAGCGAGCCTGAAATGGGCGAGGTTGCAGCCGACGACGGCGTCGTCGTCGACGTCGTCTTCGATGGTGGCGTGCTGTACCTCGAGCTCGCCAACCTTGCCGACCGACCGGCATTGAACGTTGCTTGCACGTTCGATCCGCCTCTCCTGGACGCCCAGGGGCGAGACGTCTCGAGGCTCCCCCTGTTCCGCCGCGTGGAGTTCCTGGGCCCCCGGCGGCGGATTGGCACCCTGCTCGATTCCAGTGCCGGTTATTTCGCGCGCGAGCAGTCGACGCGCGTGATGATTGCGGTCGAGTACGAGCGACCCGACGGCCCGCGGCGCGTGACACACGTGGCGCACGACCTCGAGATCTTCCGCGAGCTCGCGTATCTCGCTTGAGGTCTCATGAGCGGCGTGTGAGCACTGTGTGAGCGGCGCCTCGCATCATGAGGATGCGCAAAGGCCCCGCTACTCGTCGTCTGATCCGACTGGAGGGAAAAGGTGCCACAGTCCTTGGCAATGATGATTGCCCTGCTCGCCGAGATCGGCGAGAACACGCTGACCAAGGTCGGACGACACTTGCCTCGGTTCTGGCCCCGTGCCTGGCGGAGTCCGCGCGCTGCTGCCGCCGCAGGCTACGACCCCGATCGTCTCCGCCGACCTGGGAACACGGCGGGGCTCTTCCTCCACGCGGAGAATCGCAAGCTGAGCAACGACGATCAATATCTCGAGCCGCGGCATCCCGAGGTGCTCATCTTCGCGAACGCGCCGGGACGCCCCCTCGTGCTCATTGGCGTGATGTTCAGCGTGCCACGCGGCGTGCATGGCTCCACCCCTGGTGGGCCGATCACACGCTGGCACACTCACCGAGTCTGCGCACGGGGCGCGCAGCGCGGCCTGACGCCGAGCCCCGACGGTTCCTGCCCTCCTGGGACTCAGAGCCGGCAAGGAGCCGAGATGCTGCATTTCTGGTTCACGTCAGACCTTCGCAGCGCCTACGCGATCCACGGGCCCGTGCCCGAGTTGTGCGCCGCACGCCTCCTCTACCACGAGAGCTGCCACCACACAAGCCCCGGGCACTAGTTCCTCAGACCCGAGGCTCAGCATCACCCGCGGGTCCTCGTACCGCCGACGAAGACGAGCAAGCCGGCGAGGGCCGCGATGAGGGCCATACCGACGATCGTGTGCGAGAAGATGGGGAGCAGGCCGAGTTGCGGCACGTGCAGCTCCATCCTCCCGGCGATGTCACCCGGCTTCGGGTGCCAAGGATCGCGGTAACTGCGGTTGTCTCCCTGGGTCACGTAGCCGTCCTGCGAGGAGCCTCCGACGATCCGATGGATGATGAGCGCGCCGGCGCCCGCCTGGTTCTTCATGATGCGGTACGCGATCACGTCGCCGCGACGATACGTCCGCTGCCGACGCGCCACGACCAGGTCGCCGCTGTGGAGCTTCGGCTCCATGCTGTGGCCGGCGACGATCACATAGGTAGCGGGCCCGCCGAGGAAGGTGGGGCCAAGGAAGATCGCCCAAGCCGCGACGACTGCGACGAGCAAGGCCCAGCCGGCGAGGCGGACCGGTCGGCGGGCTCTGGTGGCCCGCAGGCGCTGACGGAGGATAATGGGATGGTTCGAGAAGGCTTCCACGGTCACGGGTAGTAGTTGACGACGAGCGAGGGCCGCTGGGCAGGTGGCCCGATCTCGCGCGACGGGAATTTCCCGTTCCGCACGGTCGATGAGTTCTCGACCGAATCGCTGAACTGCCAGCCGTTGTTCGTCAGGCCCCCAGAGACGAACGACTGGACGTCAGAGGTGACCGTCGCCTGCAGCGTCACGTTCGACGTTGTCCCGGTTACGACACTCGTCGAGCTCGTCGAGGCCGGCTGGTTCGACCACGTGATCACGTTTTCCGTCCACGCGGCTGTGACCCGGTTGATGTTCCAGGTGCGGCTCTGGTTCGGCGCCGCCGACAGGAACACGCTCAGCGTTGCGGTCTGGACGGCCGCGGCAGCTGGAATCGAGCATGAGGAGAGGTCGAACTTGACGAAGCTGCGCTTGTTGGTATTGACCAGCCCCAAAGTCTGGGACGACTCGACCTGGAGCGGCGTGACACCCCCGAAGTTCGAGCCCTGCTGAAGGGTCGCCTGGTCGACGTAGCTGTCGGCCGCGGGCGTCAGCGTACACGTGCTGAGCGGCACCGCGGCGACGACCGTGAAGGTCGTGAGGTTACTGGTCGTGATGCCGAGCGATGCGGCGACCCCGACGCCGCTGCCGGCCAGGAGCGAGACGGCGACGATCGCGAGCAGCCAGCGCCGCCCGGACCGGCCGCGGCTAGCTGACGTCCGGCGAGCCATCGTCCTTACGGCCCTGCGATCGAGACGTCGACGCCTGCGGGCGTCGCCCCGGGAGGATTGGGGGATACGGAAACGGTCGCCGAGGTGCCGCTCACTGCCACCGGGCCGCCGCTCGCCACGCTCGTTCGGGAGCTATCGACCACGGTCACGCTCAGGGTGCCCCCGTTGCACGAAGGGGCGATCCCGCCGACTCCGACCGAGGTCACGTTGCCTCCCGATGTCGTGTACGAGATTGTGAACCCGTTGGAGTCACAGGCGGAGACTGGAGTGGACCCGTTGCCGACCAGCGGCGAGTTCACGCCCCGGAGCGCGGACGCGGACGCGAGTGAGCAAAATCCCACCGCGGCCGCCGAGCAGAGAATGAGGAGACGCTTCACGCGATCCCTTTCTCGAGCTAGCCGGCCAAGGCGCCCTTTCGCAGAAGGGCGCCTTGGCCGAGACTCGGGTGCTACGCGATCAGAATGTTGATGCCCTCAGTCAGCTTCGCCGATGGGGGCGTGGACATCGTCACGGCGAACGAGGTCGCGCCGCTCGTCGGAATCGCGAGTGATCCGGAGCCGATCTGCGCTCCACTCGAGTCCGTCAGGCTGACGCTCATGGTTCTGCCGTCGCAGGTGTCGGAAACGCCGCCGACCGTGACGGACGTGATCTCGTACCGCTCGTCCGTCGCGTCCCAGGCCGTCACATACGCGGCCGTAACGCCGTCGGTGTCGCACGACGCGACGACGGCGCTGTCCGCGCCGACGGTGTCGCTTGTGATCCCGCCAAGGCTCGCGGCCATGGCATAGAGGCTGGCGAAGACCACGAGGGCCGCCAGCAGAGCGAGGAGTGTGCGCTTGCGCATTGTCTTTCCTTCCGTGTCCTTGCCACACAGGGCCGGTGGATTGCTCTCAGAGCTGATACGCAAATACTCGGCCGTGCAGGGAGCCCTCGTCTCCCCCTTATGGGGGTGTGATCGACCGTGCCGGGCTCTTGTTGGAGCTAGTTCGGCGAGATGTTCTGGTTGAACCGGAAGAAGTTGTCCGGGTCGTACTTTTGCTTCAAGGCTTGGAGCCGGTCGTACTTTTCCGGCCCGTACGACTGGCGAACCCGCTCGGCCCCCTCGTCACCCAAGAAGTTGATGTACACGCCTTCGTGCCACGGCTCCAGGGCTGACCAGAAGCCCCGCACCCACTCGCGCTCCGCGTCGAAGCCCTCGCTCGTCTCCGTGCAGGCACCGATGTTGTAGGTGAACCCCGCCGAACGGCCGTTGAACGCGGCCTCCCCGTCGTCCACACGCGCGACCGCTCCGCCCATCTGCCAGATCGGGAACGACGTCAACGGCGAGTTGATCTGCAGCGAGCGCTCAACTGTGATGTCGATGATCTCGTCGCTCAGCTCCGCGACGTCGCAGCTCTTGAAGTAGTACCAACGGCCCGGCGGGAAGCTTGGGTCGAAGATCGACTGGTGCGTCACATACGGCTTCGGCATGCAAACGTCCGCCGCCGGCGAGCCGAACTGCCGCAGCGGGCGGATGAACTTCTCCCCCTCCTCCAGGTCGCCGGCCCAGCAGCAGGTGACCATCACGACCGGCTTCCCGTGTAGCTCCTGCGGGACGAACGGCAGCGGCGGCGCTTTGCGGTGAGTGATGATCGTCATCAAGTCGTCCGGCGCCTCCGCAACCCAGGCGCGATAGAAACGCAAGACCTCCCCGGACTGCTCCATCGGCCAGAACACCGGGCCGGCCAGCACCTGCGTCCCCAGCGGCACGCAGCGGAACTCGAACTCCGTGACGATCCCGAAGTTACCGCCGCCGCCGCGCACGCCCCAGAAGAGATCTGCGTTCTCGTCCGCGCTCGCCTTGACGAACTCCCCGTCGGCGGTCACGAGATCCACCGAGACCAGTTGGTCGATCGACAGCCCGTGCTTCCGCTGGATCCAGCCGATCCCGCCTCCGAGCGTGAGCCCCGCCACTCCGGTGTGCGTGACGATGCCCGACGGCACCGCGAGCCCGAACGCCTGCGTCTCCCTATCGAGCTCGCCGAGCAAGACGCCCGCTTGCACACGCGCTGTGCGCTGATCGGGATCGACACGTACGCCCTTCATCGGCGAGAGGTCGATCATCAACGCGTCGTCTACGACCGACAGGCCCGGGAACGAATGTCCACCGCTCCGCACGGCCACCGGCAGGCCGCTCGCCCGCCCGAACTTCACCGCGGCGATCACGTCCGAGACGCCCGCGCAGCGAACGATCACGGCCGGGTGCTTGTCGAAAGAGGCGTTCCAGATCTTGCGCTGCAGATCGTAGTCCGGATCCCCGGGACGCACGACGTGCCCTCGGAATGCAGACTCGTCGATCTGGATCGGGTCGACGACCGTGGTCACCAGCCTAGTTTGGCAGTCCGAGCAGACGCGGCAAAGCCGATCAACTCCGGATCAGGAAAGACTGAGATGGATGAGAGAGACGGGGCCAACCCGCCTCTCTCACCATTTTGGAGCTCGACCCCAGCTAGCCTGCGGTAATGCGGCCGAAGAGGCCGTGCGTCTCGTCGTCCGGGCCCGCCGTGAAGAACAGCGTGTTCGTAGGCCCAGCGTTTGCGCCATTGCCAAACTCGAGCGCCCACAGCCCGTCGATGGCGATCGGATCGCCCGAGCCGTCTCGTAGCTGACCGCGGAACTCGAAGCGCCCGTTCGCCTGCGGCTCGAAAGCGTTGATCCTGCCGTCGCCGAAGTTGCCGACGAGGAGATCTCCGCTGAAGCGGCCGAAGTCACCCGGCGCGAGCGCGAGCCCCCACGGCGCGTTCAACAGGCCGTGCTGAGCTACGCGGGCGACCAGATTGCCGCCGGTGTCGAAGGCGTCGACGAAGCCGAGGCCCGGACCGGCGACCTCGTCCTCTGCGTCCTCGTCCTGCTTGGCGAAGGCGACGAAGATCCGCGAGCCGATCGCCTGGATCCCGAACGGCGCATAGCCGGCGGGGAGCCCAGGATCGGTGAACCGGTCGACGATGTTCCACGAACCGTCGAAGACGTCGACGAGGCCGTTGTGGAAGTCGGCGGCGTAGAGCATCCCGCCGGCGATCGCAAGGCCCTTGAAGTTCGCGTCCGGATCTCCACTCGCGGCCACGAGGGCGTTCGTCGGATCGACCGTCGGATTCCAACCGCGAAGCAGGCCGTCCTCGGCGTCGAAGATGAACCTGGCCGGCGCGGAGACCGTCCCGTTCGTCACTTCGAAACCCGACCCGCCGTTGAAGACGATGCCGGTCGGGCCACTGTCCACCCCGACGGTCACGGTGAGGGGTACCTTCTGGCCGGTATTGCCGTTGTAAAGCGTCGACACGCTGGTCTCGTTGTCCGCGACCCACCACGGACTGGTTGTAGAGGCTGTAAGCCCCCAGGCGTTGACCAGATCGGGGTCAAGGACGGGTGCGACACCGGGCTGGTCGGAGACGAGCGGCGTGACGGTATATGCGTTGTCCGCGGCAGCACCAAGCGGCATGGCTGCAATGAGCGCAGCAACGAGGACCGCAAGCGCCAAGCCGCAGCGACCGAGATTTGTTCGGATCACGATCATCCCCCTTCTCGCTGGCGAAGCTTTCCTCCCTCTAGCTACGGGAATAGCAGGCCGGCGGTTTTGCCTGACCGGCGATCCGTGCAGCCATGCCAAATGGGGGCTCGAAAGAGCGGGTTCTACGCTTCGGCGCGAGCTGCGCGGCCCACGAACGCAGCAAATCGAGCAACCACGAGCTGGACGCCCTTCAGCTGTTGAACGATGTCGGGCGTGGCAGGAGCACGGCGTCGGCCACGCACCTCGGCCGCGCGCTGCCATTTCAGCGCCTCGCGCTCGAGATCGGCTTGGTGTTCCCGACCCAACATGCGGTATGTCTCGTCCATGTCGCCTCCAGTTGCTGCTGACTCAGATGGGCGTGAGACTGCCGCGGCGCCCTTACGTGGACCTAACGCGCGACTAAGACGCCGCGCTCAGGCCGGCCTTTTTCTGCTCGTAGACAAGGCCTAAGATCACGATGGGACGACGAATGCAGCGCGCTGAGCCACGAGGCCCAAGGCTCGAGATCAGGCTTCTCGGGCCCGTCGAGGCGAGCGTGAGCGAGCGGCTCCTGCCTCTCGACCGTCCCCAGCAGCGGGCTCTGCTCGCGCTCTTGGCGCTCAACGCGAATCGCGTCGTCTCGACCGACCGGTTGATCGATGCCCTCTGGGGGGAGCGCCCGCCGCCGACTGCATCAGTTGCCCTCTACGGCCTCGTCTCGGGGATTCGAAAGCTCCTCGAACCGGATCACGCAGGCGCGGTGGTGACAAAGGCGCCCGGCTATCTGTTGAAGCTGCCTGCGGAACAGATCGACGTCGGTCGCTTCGAGTTGCTTGCGGCTGAGGGCCGCCGCGCGCTCGGCTCGGATGACGCCGAGACGGCTTCGGCACGGCTCACGGAAGCGCTCGAGCTCTGGCGCGGCCCGCCGCTCCAGGACTTGCAGTTTCTGCCGTTCGCGCAGAGGGAGGTCGGTCGCCTCGAGGAGTCGCGCCTCGGGGCGCTCGAGGCCCGGGTCGAGGCGGATCTGGCCGCCGGCCGGAACGGCCATCTCGTGCCCGAGCTCGAGTCGCTCGTCGCGGAACATCCGCTGCGAGAACGGCTGAGAGCACAGCTGATGCTCGCCCTCTACCGTGCCGGGCGCCAGGCGGACGCGCTCGCCGCCTACCGCGATGCACGAACAGTTCTCGCCGACGAGCTGGGCCTCGAGCCGTCGGCTGAGTTGCTCGCGCTCGAGCGCGCGATCCTGCGCCACGAACCTTCGCTCGCTGGGCGCATCCCGGTCCCCACCGATGCGGCCGCTGTAAAGACTCGGGATGGAACGGCTCCTCCGCTCGGGCGCGCACGCCGGACGAGGTGGATCGCAGTCGCGACAGTTCCGCTCGTGGCGATCGTCGCTGTGACCGTTCTCGCGATCACGAGGTCGGGCGCAGACAATGCGGTGCGCGTCGCTGCAAACGGAGTCGGCGTGATCGAGCACGGAAAGGTCGCCGCCGCCGGAAGCCTCGGGGCCTCACCGAGCGACATCGCAGCAGGCGGCGGGGCCCTTTGGATCACCAGCGCCGACGAGCACACCGTCTCGCGCGTCGAGCCGGATACCGGAGGTGTGCGTCAGACTATTCGAGTCGGAAACGGCTCGAGCGCCGTGGCCGCGGACGATCGCGGCGTCTGGGTTGCGAACTCGCTCGACGGC
>WNFZ01016009.1_pt1 | contig 10956 bp, 3 predicted proteins | sample 5400081 | NCBI WGS metagenome assembly WNFZ01 (sample SAMN13153365, study PRJNA577476) | soil metagenome | isolation source: 80 cm soil or saprolite under grassland replicate 1 | place: USA:California | collected 2016-06-15
GTTCCGAAGATAATGGCGTCACGTGGAAACATCTTGAGGGTAATGGCCTTCCCGCAGGAATCCTGGGCAAGATCGGCATCGCCGTTTCCGGAGCCGATTCCAACCGCGTTTATGCAATCATCGAGGCGAAGGAAGGCGGGCTTTACCGCTCCGATGACGCCGGCCAGCATTGGACCCGGGTAAATGACGATGGCCGGTTTCGGCAACGCGCCTGGTACTTCAGTAAAGTCTTTGCTGACCCGAAAGCGGCAGACACGGTTTATCTTTTAAACACAGGGCTGTTTCGTTCGGTTGATGGGGGAAAAACTTTCAATCTCTTGCCAGCACGTCACGGCGATCATCACGGACTCTGGATCGATCCGCAAAATCCCAATCGGATCGCAAACGCCAATGACGGTGGCGCCAGCATTTCCACCGATGGCGCCAAAACGTGGACAACGCAAAATAATCAGCCGACTGCGCAGTTTTACCACGTTGCCGTGGATAATGCCTTCCCTTATCACATTTACGGCGCGCAACAGGACAACTCAAATGTCGGCATTGCCAGTCGCACGGATTGGGGAGCGATCGGCCCGGCAGATTGGTTTGTAGCTGGCGGTGGCGAATGCGGCTTCGTTGTGCCCGATCCGCGCGACTGGCACATCATCTATTCAAACGAAGAAGATCGCATCCATCGCTACGACAAAAATAAAGAGGAGGTGCAGCAGGTGAGCGTCTGGCCTCTGGATAACGCGGGACACGGCGCGGCCGATCTTGTTCATCGTTTCCAGTGGGTGACGCCGCTCACCCTTTCGCCCCACAATCCGGATGTCCTCTACACGGCAGCGGAGTGCGTTTTCAAATCCAGCGATCACGGGCAGAGCTGGACGCAGATCAGCGGCGACCTGACGCGCAACGATAAATCCAAACAACAGCCAAGCGGCGGCCCGCTGACCAACGACATCACTTCAGTTGAATATTACGACACGGTTTTCGCGCTCGCGGAATCACCAGTAAAAAAAGGAACGCTCTGGGCCGGCACTGACGATGGACTGATCCACGTCACAACCGATGACGGCCAGCATTGGTCGAAGGTCACGCCAAAAATGCCCGAGTGGAGCGCAGTCGATCTTATCGATCCGTCTCCGCATGATGCCAACACCGCGTACATCGCTGTGGATCGCCATAAACTCGACGACTTCAAACCGTACATTTTCAAAACGACCGATCTAGGGAAAACCTGGAGTGCAATTGTAACTGGCATTCCAGATGGCACGTATGTTCATGCCGTGCGCGAAGACCCGAAAAAACGCGGGCTGCTTTACGCGGGTACAGAGCTCGGGGTTTTCGTTTCGTTCGATGACGGCGCGCATTGGCAACCTCTGCAATTAAATTTGCCGGTCTCGCCCATTCACGATCTCGTAGTGAAAGACGACGATCTGGTTGCGGCAACGCATGGCCGTTCGTTTTGGGTGCTGGACGACATTACGCCGCTGCGTCAGCTCAGCACACAATCGTCGCAGGCGGATGTAATTCTTTATCAACCGCAAACGGCATTGCGCTTGCATTACCCGGAGGAATTCGACAAGCGCCAACCAGTCGGTGAGAACCCGCCGCCCGGGGCGGTGATCAATTATTATTTTAAGACCGCGCCCAAGGAGGAGGTCTCACTGGATATCCTCGACCGTTCAGGCAAAGTCGTCAGGCATCTTTCCAGCAAAGAGAAAAAAGAAGGGGAACAACCGCCTGAATGGCCGGATCGCGTTGAGCGCATAAAAACAATTCCTGCAAATGAAGGAATGAACCGGTTTGCGTGGGACCTGCGTTACGATGATCCCACACAGATACCCGGCGCGTTTTACTCTGGCGTCGGCCCGAGGGGACCGCTCGCCTTGCCCGGCGATTATCAGGTCAAACTCACTGTTGGCGGCAAGTCGCAGACTGCGCCGCTGCATCTGGCGATCGACCCGCGAACCAGGGGCGCAGAGGCCGCCCTGCAAAAGCAGTTTAATTTGGCAATGCAGGTGAACGATTGCATGTCGCGATTGCACCAGGCCGTCAACGAAATCCGCGATCTTAGATCGCAGATTCAAACCTTGCACAAACGCTTCGGTGACGATTCGCGGTTAAAACCAGCGCTCACGGCAGCCGACGATCTTGATCACAAAATGTCTGAAATCGAACAGAAACTGATTCAAGTGAACATGAAAGGCTCGGAAGGAAACCTGGCTTTCCCAAATATGCTGAACGAACGGTTTGAAACATTCAGCCACGCAATCGATCTCGGCGATACGGAGCCAACCAAACCACAGCTCGACGTTTTCCAAACATTGAGCACGCAACTGGAAGAGCAGTTAAAAAAATGGGCGCAGCTAAAAAACGAAGATGTGCCAAAAGTGAGCGAGTTGATCAAACAAGCCAATTTGCCCGCGCTGATTATTGGTGAACGGAAGAAAGGTGAATGATGAGTAGCGTGCGCTGTTTCCGGGGAGCACAGGCTGCCAGTCCGCTACAGGACGGATTCGCCGTGGTGAACCTGTAGTTCGCGGCAGCTTGCCGCGAACCGGTTGGTCCGCTCGTTCTGTTTATGCAAATGCATTCGGCGCAGCGGCCGAATGTTACAGGCTGGCAGCCTCTGCTCCCCTAACCGCTTATCGACGGCGTCGCGAGACGATGCTAAGCAGAAGCTGGTGACTAAAATCGATAAAGCAGTCTTGCTGGCGGCCGGACGCGGCACTCGAATGCGTGAGCTGACGGCCGACCTTCCCAAGCCAATGATCGAGGTGCGCGGCAAACCGGTTTTGCAGCACATCGTTGAGGGATTACGCGACGCCGGCGTACGGGATTTCCTGATTATTGTCGGTTATCGCGCCGACGCGGTTCAAAATTTTTTCGGCGATGGTTCTCGCTACAAGATCGCAATACAGTACGCCACCCAGGTTGTGCAGGACGGAACCGGGCGAGTTGTCGATCTCGCGCGAAATTTCGCGGAAAATTCGGCGTTCATTGTGAGCTACGGCGACATCTTGATCGAGCCGCAGAATTACAAAAGCATTGTCGATCTTCCAGACGACATTGAAGCGATTATCACCGTGACACGGGGCGAAGACGTCAGCAAAGGCGGCGCGGTTTTTCTGAACGAGCGAATGGAACTTGTCGATCTCCGCGAAAAACCGGCGCCGGGCGAGCCAACCAGCCCGTGGTATAACGCAGGCATTTACGCATTTCGTCCGAGCATTTTCGAATTCACGGCAAAATTGAAACCTTCACCGCGCGGCGAGTACGAACTGACCGATGCAATTCGCGACCTCGCGCAGTCCGGAAAAAAAGTAAAAGCCCTCGAGCTCATCGGCGAATGGGCCGATGTCCGCGATCCCGAAATTCTCGCGCGCTTGAACACGCCGTTGTAGGGCAGGCGCGTCGCCTGCCACGTCCGCTTGGCAACCGGAGCGGTTACCCTACAATGATCTATTTCACCGCGACCGGTTTCTTCGACTCTTCTACGAGTTTTTCAAAACGTGGGTCGCCGCGCAGCGGATCCCAAAACGGATGCAGGCTACTTATAGAGGGTTTCCGGCTCAGGTTCGGAAAGAAGTTTTTGAAAACCTGGATCGTTACGGATTGGGTCCCAGACGGGGTCGATCTTCAGACGCATAACAGAAACGTACTCTCCGGCAGGGATTGTGAGCAGCTGCCGAAGTATTCTCACCGCCTCTTCGGACTGACCAGTGTGCGCTTCGATTTGCGCTAGTCCGACAAGAAAATTTATGCCGAGGATCGCGTCTTTTTCGATCGGCATCGTCTCTGCCGCTTCTCGCGCAAGGCGAAGCGCGTCGGCGTTCCGTCCGAGACAAACGTAAATCCAAGCTAATTCTGAGACCCAAACGCGGTCTTCGGGCTGCCGCTTGGCTAGCTCGGCTTCGAGTAAACCACGCGCTTCCTCGCACTCCGGCTTTGTTGCCGCACTTTGACCGGCAAGCACTTGAATCCCAATTCGCGCCTTTAGCTGCGCGAGACGTCCTTCGGCTGTGTTACCCGGCGCAATATCCCACTCTTGGAGAGCTTCGGAAAAATGCCTCTCCAGAACGTAGAGATATACCCGCTCATCAATCATCTCGGGAATCACAATATAGTACGGCCTAACACCTTGGCCGGCTCCTCTTTCGTTCGGTATTCCCTCCCACGCCCGCCTGGCACGCTGAATATCGCCGGTGCTGGCGATGTAGGTAAGATTGAGACGGAAGGCGGCTCCCAAGTGGTGTGGATCGAGAGCTAGAGCATGCTTGAGCCAACGCTCTGCGTCACTCCACCGACGAAGGCCGAGGTAGCCTCCGCCGATTTGGTCTGGAATCCATACATCGCGCGGATCAAGTTCAGCCGCCCGCTCGTATTCAGCAAGCGAGCGCCGCCACTCACCGCGACGACGGTAAATCGCGGCCCGGTAACTCCGGCTAACGGAATTACTTGGCTGGAGTTCGACAGCCCGGTCGAACTCTTTTAGCGCGGAATCAAAGTCATGACGACCCCAGTAATGGAATAGACCCAGCGCCAGATGTGCATCCGGCAAATCCGGAGCAATCGCTATTGCGCGTTCGATATCAGACTTTACCTGATCCAATTGTCCCGAAGTCAGGCGTTTGACAAACCAATGCCGATTTAAACGGTTGTAAGCGAGTCGTGCATACGCAAGCGAGAAAGTCGGATCCCGTGCTAGCGCTTGCCGATAGAAGGTTTCGGCGCTGTCGTATGTTTCCTCTTTGTATGTACTCTCCGCCTGGCGTTCCTGATATTCGCCCTTCAGGAACAGATCATAGGCTTCCGCGTCGCGCGTGGGCGCTGCGGCGAAGGCACTCGACTGACTCGGAGAAAGCTTCGCCTGAAGCTGGTTGTATTGCATCACCGATGTCCGGCTGATCACCTTCAAGTCCGCGATTTTTGCCAGATCATTGAGAATTTCGTCTTGTACCCCATCAGTAAAAAACGCATTTTCTGGATCGGCGCTGAGGTTTTGAAATGGCAGGATCGCGATCGACTTGTCGATCTTGCGTGCGGATGCGTGTGGCAAAAGGAAGAACCCCGCGACTGCAGAAACAATCACGCCAGTCGCGATAAGCATGAACAGGTTTCGACGGCGGTGCGCCCCTGGTGTCGCCACCGCGGGCGTTGCCCGAACACCTTGCGGCGTGACGTCGTAGGCCCACGCCAGAATGAGCGCGATTGGAAAACCGATCAACAGAAGCGTGATCACAAGTCGCAAACTCCAGCTTGGCAATTCCCAGGCTGGAAAGGCGGCCGAGGCGATCTGAATCAAGAAACCCGCCACGACGATGTAAGCAGCGGCGACTCGATAAACTTTTCGCCGACGCACTTCCTGAAAGAAGCCGCTCATAAAAGTTCTAGACTGATCGTGACTATAAGCGGCACGACGCCGATTAGACAATAAAATGGGAAGCCGACCCGGTTGCGACCAGCTCGTGGGGAAGCACTGGAGTTAAGAGCGAGTGGGCCGATGTGCGCGATCCCGGAAATTCTCACGCGCTTGAACACGCAGTTGTAGGGCGGGCGCCTCGCCTGCCATGTCCGTTCGGCAACCAGAGCGGTTGCGCTGCAATTTATTTGAGCGCGACTGGCTTCTTCGCCTCCTCTACGAGTTTCTCAAACCGCGGATCGCCGCGCAAGGGATCCCAGAACGGGTGCAACTTTAACTGACCATAGCTGAGAAAATCAGACGAAGGGAACCGAACCGCTGTAGCTAGCTGCTCCAGCGCAAGATCTTTCTCTCCAGCCCAAGCGTAGATGATTGCCAGATTTGTTAGCACCACCCCACCAGCCATCGCGTCTTTTGTAACGGGTAAGAGTTCCACCGCACGACGGCCTTCGCGTAACGCATCTTCCTTGTGACCGAGCGCGGCATCGCTCATTCCAAGGATGCAGAGAGCTTGAGCGTAATCTGGCTGTTCGCGCACGATCTTTTCCATCTCAACGCGTGCCGCGGTAAATGCCGTATTGGCGCTAGTCGCATCATTCCGTGCACGCGCCGCCAAGCCTTCACAAAAGGAGCGAGGCATTCGCAAGTCGCGCCGAATGATTCCCTCTGGGGGTAATGAAGCTAACGCCCGCCCCATCTCGGCGGCGTCGCGCCGGCAAAGAGCAAAAAAAAGCCAATGCTCGGCAATCGCGTCCACTGCGCTTGGATCTTCCCTTATAATGTTTTGAATAACCTCGAGCATAGGTCGCGTGTCCGCGCGTGAGTCCAGATCGACTAGCGCGCGCCACACACGCGTACTCGGATCACCGGGTGCAACTGCTAGAGTGCGATCCCACGCGGCCGCCGCCTCCGAGAAGCGCCGCAGGAATTGATAAGTCTGGGCGGCATCCTGAAGCAGCCACACGTTACGTGGATCGAGTTGGACGGCGCGTTCCAAATCCCTTGCGCAATACTCCCAATGCCCCTGTCGCCGAGCGATGTAGGCGGGCAGCGAGAAAACGGAGGCGTCATTGGGCAATTTCCGCCGAGCAATGGCCACTTCGCTCAGGGCCGTTTCGTAATCGAGATCACAGTGAAAAGCAACGACTGCCGCAGCGAGATGCGGCTCACCACGGGCGGGACCCAGACGCAAAGCTGTGTCGCGCGCCGCCTTCGCAAGGGTCACACGGGCGGGAGTCCTATCGACTCCAAGATGGTAAGCATAGGCGTGGGCTCGTGCCAATTCACAATAGGCGAGCAAGAATGTTGGATCGTATGCTACCGCCTGGTCCAGCAACCGTGTCACTTCGCGCGCTTCCCCGGGGACGCGACCCGTTTGTACTCTCCCCAGCTTGTTGGCTCGCAAGTAACGATCGTACGCGATGAGGTTCGTTGTCGGTGGCTGTTCAATGGCGGTTTTCTCCGCCGGTGAGAGCTTTGCCTTAAGCTGGACCGCAATTGCTTTCGCAATATCGGTTTGGATCGCAAATACGTCATCAAGCGGCCGATCGTAACTCTCCACCCACAAGTGCGTGTCCGTTTTTGCATCGATTAACTGCGCGGTGACGCGGACGCGATTGCCGGCGCGTTGCACGCTTCCCTCGACGATATGCGCGACGCCGAGTTCATTCGCGATCTGGCGCAAGTTTCGCTTCACGCCGCTCTCGTATTGCATCACCGATGTCCGGCTGATGACCTTCAAGTCCGCGATTTTTGCTAAACCATTAAGGATCTCATCTTGTACCCCATAAGTGAAAAACACGTTTTCGGGATCGGTACTCAGATTTTCAAATGGAAGGACCGCAATCCCCGCCGGCAGCGGGTGGAGCGATTGACTCTCCCAAATCACCACACCCACCACCGCTCCGAGGGCGATCAATGACGCCACCAGTGCCGTACTAGTTGGATTCCGTCGCACCCATTTTTGTCCGCGAGTAAAAACTCCAGTGCGCCGGGCTCGAATCGGCTCGTGCCGCAGCCAATGTTCAAGATCATCGGCTAGCGCTCCGGCGGATTGATAGCGCGCGGCAGGATCGCTCTCGAGACAGCGACCGACGATTGTCTCCAGATCGCGGTCAACCGACGGAACGAGCGAACGCAAACGTGGCGCCGGAGTCGCAGCAGCTTGATGAATAACATGAAGAACATTCGGGCCCACGAATGGCGGCCGGCCCGCGAGGAGGTAAAACAAAATCGCTCCGAGACTGTAAATGTCGGCGGCGGGCGTAAGCTTATCGGCTGCGCATTCGGCCTGTTCCGGCGCGATGTAGCCCGGTGTTCCCAGTGTCTCGAGCGTTCTCGTTAGGTCGCTAGTTTGATCAAGCCATTTTGCCAGGCCAAAGTCGCTCACCATCGGTTCGCCGTTTCCATCGAGAAGAATGTTTCCCGGTTGAAGATCACGGTGAAGAATTCCTTTGCCATGAGCGTAAGCAATCGCACGCGCGACCTTTGCCATTAGCCGTACACACTCGCGCGGCTTGGTGCGAAGTGTCGATGCCGCAGCGCGAAGGCTTCCGCCCGTTGCATATTTCATGCTGAAAAACGGCAGGTCCTCCTCGCTTTCGCTAACCTCGTAAATCGGAAGAATATTTGGATGATCGAGACTAGCGACTGCTTCGGCTTCGCGCCGAAAGCGCACGAGCGTCTCGTGTGAATTCACCTCATGCGCAAGGATGCGCTTCACTGCAACAATCCGGCGGGAGTGCTGCTGTCGTGCGCGATAAATCACTCCCATGCCGCCGCGCCCGATCTCCTCCAGAATTTCGTAATGACCGAGGCGCCACTGCTTGTCGGTCACGTCTGCTTCCGTGAGGACATTTTCGAACGTTTCGCGGGACGCCTCGCCTTTGGCTTCGAGTCCTTCGCGCAGGAGACAATTAATGCAGGTCCCGTGATTGAGTTGCGTTGTGGCGCCGCACGTCGGACATCGTATCGGATTCTCGACGACGTTCGCGACGAAATCAGAGGGCCTGGTTGCTTTGTTCGTCACGCTACTTATAGACCGTTCCCGGCTCAGGTTCAGAAAGGAGTTTTTGAAAAGCCGGATCGCTGCGCAACGGGTCCCAGATCGGATCGAGCCTAAGAAGGGCTGGTGTGATGGGCGTTGGGTAAAGAAAGCCAGAATGGGAGGTGTGTACCAGCTGGGTGAGAGTTGACATCGCGCGGCTATTCTCGCCGAAGATCGTCTGAATGAACGCCAGGTTCTCTTCGTAGCGAGATCCAACCAGCGGATCTTTAGCACGGGGCAGAACTATGATTGCACGCTCGGCTAGCTTTAGGGCCGAGTCCTTCTCCCCCATCGCGGCATAAGCTTGAGACAGGTATGCCGCAAGGTCCGCCGCCTGCCTTGGCGATCTGGTTATAACTCTCCCCCCGAAGTTGCCTGATTGATCCTTGTAGATCTCGAGTGCATTGCGGGCCTGTTCAGCCGTCACCTTTGCGCCAGCCGTATCGCCAGCAAGGCGCTGCGTCAAAGCAAGCGCCACCTCGTCAGTGGCCCTGTCGTAATCAGAAGCATAATGGAATTGAGTCAGTCGGGCTTGCAGCAATCGAACGGCGTCATCGTAATTTCGTTCAAGTCGCAACTGAGTGATCTTGAGTGCGAAGATATCGTCAAAAGGAGTGTGCTCGTGTATTTCTGATAGGAATCTGGCGGCTTCTTGCAGGTTACCCTCGGCCTGATAAATGCCAGCCTTTGAGGCCATCACATACGGATCGTTTGGCGTAATGTCCAGCGCTCGATCACAAAGCTTTAGCACGGTCGGGAATTGTCGAAGTGTGGCATAGGTCGATGCCGCGCCCATAAGGAACGGTATATTACGTGGATCCAGGGCGAGGGCTTGTTCGAAGTAGGCAATGCTTTGGTCCCACTGCCCCTGCCGTCGGGCAACTAAGCCGAGGGCCTCTGGTACCTCGCTGCTGCCGGGTAACATTTTGCTGACGCGCTCGAACGTGGTTTTAGCGAGTCCGTATTCACGCAGCACCCGGTATTGATAATAACCTAAGGCTAGCAGGGTTTCAGCCGAGTTCGGCTCCAGTTTCTGCGCATTCTCCAAAGCATGTTTCGCTGCGTCGCCTCGAGCGGCGGAAGTAGTCTCGGTAACGGTGCCAAAGTAGAGAAGCCCGTCCGCACGCGAAAGCCGTGCCCAAGCGATCGCAAAATTGGGGTCAAGCTGCACAGCCCGCTCATAAAAACCGGCAGCTTCCAACATCAGATTCATATCAGTCGCGTAGGAGTAGTCGCTGCGTGCTTCAAAAGCCACGCCCCGCAGATACGCATCGTAGGCCTCCGGATTGGTTGTCGGTTTAACTGCTAAGGCTTGCTTCTCGCGACCGGTTAGCTTCGCTTGCAAGGATTCCGCGATTCGTTTGGCGATCTCGCTCTCAACGCCGAAGATGTCAGTCACGTTCCGGTCATAGGTGTCAGCCCAGAGGTGGGAATCGGTTTGGGCGTTAACCAACTGGACGTTGACCCGCACCTGATCGCCCGCTTTTTGCACGCTACCTTCGAGAATGTTCGCTACGCCAAGCTGCTTCGCGATCTCGGCGAGATTGCGAGGTTTGCTCTGATAGCGCTGTGTGGAAGTGCGCGAAATGACTTTTAAGTCCGCGACGCTAGCCAGCCGCGTCAGGATCTCGTCCTGGATGCCTTCCGCGAAATAGGCGTTGTCCGGATCCCGGCTCAGATTTTCAAACGGCAGCACTGCGATCCCGTTTGTTATCGGATGACGGATTAGTTCGCTTTTCCAAACGATCCATCCCGCAGCTGCCGCCAGTGCGATCAGGGATGCTGCAAGTAGCGCGCTGGTCGGATTCCGTCGCACCCATTTTTGTCCGCGACTGAAAACTCCAGTGCGCCGGGCCCGGATCGGCTCGTGATGCAGCCAGTGTTCAAGGTCCTCTGCCAGCGCTCCGGCGGATTGGTAGCGCGCGTTAGGGTCAGGATCGAGACAGCGAGCGACGATCGTCTCCAGATCGCGGTCAAGCGACGGTGCAAGTGACCGTAAGCGTGGTGCCGGAGTCGCAGCGGCTTGATAAATAACAGAAAGAACATTCGGGCCCACGAATGGCGGCCGGCCAGTGAGAAGGTAAAACAAAATCGCGCCCAGACTGTAAATGTCGGCGGCGGGGGTAAGCTTATCGGCTGCGCATTCGGCCTGTTCCGGCGCGATGTAGCCCGGTGTTCCCAGTGTCTCGAGCGTTCTCGTTAGGTCGCTTTTTTGATCGAGCCATTTTGCTAAGCTTCCCGGCTGAAGATCGCGATGCAGAACTCCTTTGCCATGCGCGTAAGCGATGCCGCGCGCGACTTTTGCCATCACCCGTACACACTCGCGAGGCTTGGCATGGAGCGTCGGTGCCGCAGCTCGAAGGCTTCCGCCCGTCGCGTATTTCATGCTGAAAAACGGCAGGCCCTCCTCACTTTCGCTGACCTCGTGAATCGGAAGAATGTTTGGGTGATCGAGGCTGGCGACCGCTTCGGCTTCGCGCCGGAAGCGCACCAGCGTCTCGTG
>WNFZ01009956.1_pt1 | contig 10950 bp, 12 predicted proteins | sample 5400081 | NCBI WGS metagenome assembly WNFZ01 (sample SAMN13153365, study PRJNA577476) | soil metagenome | isolation source: 80 cm soil or saprolite under grassland replicate 1 | place: USA:California | collected 2016-06-15
TGGCGCCGCGACGACACGCTCGCGCTCGACGGACTGCTCATCGAGTGGCGAGACGCGGCGACCGCGGAGACAGCCATGCGGGAGAGCACCGCCGGCCCCGGACCCGCGCTGTCGCGGCTGCTGGCCGAGCCTCCCGCCGAGAGCGCGCCCGGGCTCTCGTCGGCCATCGGGCACCGCGCTCAGTCACGTCTCGCCGCGGGCCTGAGCCAGCGCGACCCCGAGGCGTTCCTCGAAGGGGCGCTCGGGCTGATCGGGCTCGGTGAGGGACTCACGCCCGCAGGGGACGACTGCCTGGTGGGCGCGCTCGCGGTGACACACCGCTTCGCGCGATCATGGCTCCACGGGCACCCGGAGATCGGGACTGCCGTAGCGCGAACGTCGGCCGCCGCCACCACCGACATCGCCCGGGAGTTCGTCGCCCACGCCCTCGCCGGCCACTTCGCCGACAGCCTGATCGATCTCATGACCGCGGAGTCGGTGGACGGGGTGACGCGAGCCGCCACGCGCCTGCTTCGCACCGGCGCCACCTCGGGCGCCGATACGCTCTGCGGTATCCGTCTCGCGCTCGCCGCGCTCGACGCATCGCGACCGTGATCACCCTCACCCTCGTCAGGACGAGCTCCTAAACGCGCGTGAACATCAAGGCGGCGAACCAGGCCGCGCTCGAGCGGCTGACCCAGGGCGAGCCCGTCCTCGTCGACTGCGTCCCGGCCGGCGACGCGCTGGGGCTCGCGGGCCGGATCGTCCTCCACGCGGGCCCGCCGCTGCCCTGGGAGCGCGCGTGCGCCACCATGCAGGCCGCCATCCTCTGCGCGATCCGCTACGAGGGGTGGGCCGGCGACGACGGCGCGGCGCGCGAGCGCATCGCGCGCGGCGAGGTCAGCCTCGTGCCCTGCCACCACCGGGGCGCGGCGGGGCCGATGACGGGCATGATCACGCCCTCCATGCCCGTCTTCGTCGTCGAGAACAGGCGGCACCGCAACCGGGCCTTCGCCACCATCAACGAGGGGCTGGGCCGGGTGCTGCGGTTCGGCGCCAACGACGGGAGCGTCATCGAGCGGCTCCACTGGCTCGCCGCCGAGGCGGGCCCCGTGCTGGGCGCGGCCATCCGGCGGAGCGGCGGCATCGACCTCCGCGCCATCATGACCAAGGCGCTCTCCATGGGCGACGAGATGCACCAGCGGAACGTGGCGGCCTCCTGCCTGCTCATCCGCGCCTTGCTGCCGCATCTGGCGCAGGCCGCGCCCGATGCGGCGCTGCTCGCGCGGGTCGCCGATTTCCTCGCCGCCAACGACCAGTTCTTCCTCAATCTGGCCATGGCGGCGGCCAAGGCCTCGGCCGATCCCTGTCTCGGCATGGAGGGATCGACCATGGTCGCCACCATGGCCCGCAACGGCACGGAGTTCGGGATCCGGGTGGCGGGGCTCGGCGACCGCTGGTTCACCGCTCCGGTCAACACCCCCCAGGGGCTCTACTTCCCCGGCTTCGGACCCGAGGATGCCAACCCCGACATCGGCGGGTGGCCGGCTTCGTGGGCAAGGGCGGGCTCGGGGAAGCGATCGCGGTGACGGAGGAGATGGCCGAGATCTGCCTGGGCGAGCACCCGCACTTCCGGATCCCGACGCTCGGCGACCGCGGCGCGCCGGTCGGCATCGACATCCGCAAGGTCGTGGAGACGGGCATCGCCCCGCTCATCAATACCGGCATGGCGGGCAAGGTGCCCGGCACGGGTCAGATCGGCGCCGGCGTGGTCCGCGCGCCGATCGCCTGCTTCGAGGAGGCGCTGGAAGTTTTCGGCGCCGCCGCAGGGGGCGCGCGTGGCTGATCAGGCGCCCCGCCTGCTCGTCCTCGCCATCGGCGGCAATGCCATGCAGGGCGAGGGCGACGGCGGGGGCGCCCAGGAGTGGTTCACCGCGCTCGAGCGGAGCCTCCCGCCGCTCGTGGACCTCGTGCGCGCGGGCCACGACCTCGTCCTGACGCACGGTAACGGGCCCCAGGTCGGCGACGAGCTCCTGCGCATGGAGGCCTCCAGCCTGCTCGTGGCCGCGCTCTCGCTGGACCTTTGCGTCGCCGAGACCGAAGGCTCGATCGGCTACGCGATCCAGCAGGTGCTGGGCAATCTGCTGCGGGCCGCCGGGATCGAGCGGCAGGTCGTTGCGGTCTCGACGCAGGTCATCGTCGATGCCGACGATCCGGCCTTCCAGGAGCCCACCAAGCCCATCGGCCCGTTCTACACGCGGGCGCAGGCGGACCGGCTGGCCCGCCAGCACGGCTGGCGGACGGTGGAGGATTCCGGCCGCGGCTGGCGACGCGTGGTGCCCTCCCCGCGGCCGCTCGGCGTGGTGGAAGTGTCCACGATCCGCGCGGTCGTCAAGGCCGGCGCCATCCCCATCGCCGTCGGCGGGGGCGGCATCCCGGTGGTCGAGACACCGAGGGGGCTGCGCGGGATCGAGGCCGTGATCGAGAAGGACCTCGCCACCGGCGTGCTCGCCGGCGCCCTCGGTGCCGACGCGGTCTTCTTCCTCACGGGCGTGGAGCGCGTGGCGACGGGCTTCGGCACGCCTTCCCAGCGCTTCCTCGACCGGCTGACGCTGAGCGAGGCGCGGCGGCTGCTCGACGCCGGCGAGTTCCCGAAGGGCAGCATGGGGCCCAAGGTCGAGGCCGCCATGCGCTTCGTCGAGGAGGGCGGGGAGCGGGCTGCGATCACCTCGCTCGACCGGATCGCGGACGCCGTGGCCGGCCGCGCCGGGATCGTCAGGGACAGATGACGCGGCTCGGCGGGAAGGTGGCGCTGGTGACCGGCGGCAACACCGGCATCGGGCGGGCAGTGTGCCTGGCCTTCGCGGAGGAGGGCGCCGACGTGGCCGTGGCCTGGCTCGAGCGCGAGCCCGAGGCCGAGAGCCTCGCCGGGGCGATCCGCGCCAAGGGGCGGCGCTGCCACCTCGTCAAGACCGACGTGACACGCGAGCACGATGTCCAGGCCATGACGTCCGGCGTGCTCGCCGCGCTCGGCCGCCTCGACGTGCTCGTGAACAACGCGGGCATCCAGAGGCCCCAGCCCATCACGGAGATCACCGTCGAGGACTGGGACCGCATGATGGCGGTGCACCTGCGGGGCGCCTTCCTCTGCTCCCGGGAAGCGGCGCGGCACATGATTGCCCGGCGGGCCGGGCGCATCATCAACCTGTGCTCCCAGCTCGGCTACATCGGCCGCGAGCGCTACACCGCCTACTCCACGGCCAAGGGCGGCATGATCGCGTTCACCCGCGCCCTCGCCAAGGAGCTGGCGCCCCACGGGATCCTCGTCAACGGCGTGGCGCCGGGGCTCGTGGACACCGGCTTCGATCCGCTCCCCGAGGAGGTCAAGGCGGCGCACGCGGCGTCGTTGCCCCTCAAGCGGCTGGGGACGCCGGAGGACATGACCTCCGCCTTCGTCTTCCTCGCCTCGGACGAGGGACGCTACTACTGCGGCCAGCTCCTGCACCCCAACGGCGGGGAGATCATGCCGTGAGGGCGCCGCAGGCGTCGGGGATCAATCCAGGGTGAGCACGGCCTTGCCCGGGAAGCGCCGGGCCATCAGGTCCTGCGCGACCTGACCGATCTCCATCCACGGCCGCTCGAGGCTGATGTGGGGCGAGAGCTGCCCGGCCGCCACGAGGTCGGCGAGCCGCCGGAGGCCCACCGCGGCCGGCTCGCTCCCCAGCTCCGTGAAGAGGTAGAACCCGTACAGCGTCGTGCGACCGCTCGTGAAGAACTGCCGCGTGTCGAACGTGACCTCGGCGGCGGCGGAGACGCCGAGCGTGACGCAGACGCCGCCGCGCTCGAGGGCGGCCAGCGCCGTCCCGAGGGTGCGCCCGCCGACGGACTCGATGACCAGGTCGTACCTGGGCGAGGGCGGGATCTCGTCGCCCACCACCACCTCGTGGGCACCGAGCTGGCGCAGCGCCGGCGCCTGGTCGGCGCGCCGGGCGCTTGCCGTCACGTGGGCGCCGCCCAGCCGCGCGAGCTGCACCGCGAAGTCGCCCACACCGCCGGTGGCGCCCGTGACGAGCACGCGGCGCCCGAGGAGCAGCCCGCCCTTGGCGAGGGCGTGGAGCGCGGTGAGGCCGGCCACGGGAAGGGTCGCGGCCTGGGAGAAGGTCACCTTGTCGGGTAGCTCGGCGAGGGCGTAGGTCGGCACAGCCACCCGCTCGGCCCACGCCCCCTCCGCCAGGAACCCGACGACGCGCGTCCCGGCGCGTGGGCCCGAGCCATCCGCGGCGGGGCGCTCGACGGCACCCGCCAGGTCCCAGCCCGGTCGCCAACCGGCCGCGGCCATGCCCGAGCGCCGCACCTCGCCGCGGTTCAGCGAGATGGCTCGCACGTGAACGACCGCCTCGTCCCGGTCGGGAACGGGCTCCGGCACCGGGCGGATGACGAGCCGGCCCGGCGCGTCCTGATCGACGACAACAGCGCGATTGGTGCTCACGGTTCACCTCCCTGGCGGGGCAAGGGCTGGGCCCCGGCAGCAGGGGGGAGCGGCGGGCCTACTCTCCCCCTGCTGATCCAGCGCGCGCCCTACTCGGCGGTGGTCGGGTCGATCACGGTGCGCACCGGCGTGATCCGGTCGGCCGGGAAGCCGCCGGCCTTGGCGTGCTGCCGGATGAGTTCCTCGCTGGGCGCGACGTAGACGCAGTAGATCGTGTCGTCCGTGACATAGCTCTGGACCCACTGGATCTCGGGACCCAGCGTCCGCAGGACCTCGTTCGACTTCTGCGAGATGGCCTGGAGCTGCTGCGCGGAGAGCTTCCCGGCGCCCGGGAGCTTCCGCTCGATCACGTACTTGGGCATGCTGGCCTCCTTTTCGCCTGTTGGTCCGGCCCGCCCCCGTGACGGGCCGTGACCGTGAGTCTAGCCCAACTTCTGCACTTTGAGTAGCCGACCCACGACGGCGCATCCGTTCTGCGGTACCATGGCACGGGACGATGAGGTTGCCATGAAGCTGATGATTGTCAATCCCAACAGCTCGGAGACGGTGACCGGCGCCATCATGGAGTCGGCGCGTCGCGGCGCCTCCCCGGGCACCGAGCTGGTCCCTGTCACCACCAAGGGCGGGACCCGGAACATCGACTCCGCCTTCGGCGATTACCTCTCGGGCGCCTACGTGATCCGGACGTGTCTGGAGGCGGCGCCCCTGCACCAGCCCGATGGTGTGGTGCTGGCGGGCTTCGGGCGGGTGGGCATCGACGCCCTCAAGGAGGCGCTCACGATCCCCATCGTGTCCATCGCCGAGGCCTCGATGGCCATGGCGTGTCTCCTGGGCCACCGCTTCACGACGCTCACCATGCTCCAGCAGTTCATCCCCTACCAGCAAGATCTGGTCCGGCTCTTCGGCTTCGAGGCCAAGTGCGCCTCGGTGCGCGCCATCAACATCAACGTGGAGGAGTGCGTCACCAACCGGGAGAAGACGCTCGCCGAGCTCAGCGCCGAGATCCGGAAGATCGTCGCCGAGGACCGGTCCGAGGTGGTGATCCTCGCGTGCGCGGGCCTCTGCGGGTATGACACGGAGCTCTCGCGCCTCGCCGGCGTCCCCGTGCTGGATCCGGTAACGGTGGCCGTCAAGGTCGCGGAAGCTTTTGTGGGGCTCGGGCTCGCCCAGTCCAAGATCCGGAAGTTCGCCCACCCGCCGCAGAGCCTGGACGCGTACCTGTGACGGGCGTGCGCGCCATCAAGGAGGACCGATCCATGCCCGCCACGCAGGCCATCGGTCGCGGGGGCAAGCCCGGTGAGGTCGTCGTCGTACGTCTGGCGTACGGCGACCTCCTGCTCGAGTCGCTCCGCGAGATCTGCCGAAGGGAAGGCATCCGCAACGGCGTGATCCTCACCGGCTTCGGGAGCCTGACCGATCTGTCCGTCACCGGCGTGCTCGGGCCCGCGTTCCCGCCCCGTCGCTTCTACAATCGCCGTTCGCCGCGCGGCGTGGAGATCATCGGTATGTCCGGCGTCATCGCCGACTACCACGTCCATTGCCATCTGACGCTCTGCGACCGGCGCCGCGCCTTCGGCGGGCATCTCGAGGAGGGCTGCCGCGTCCTCTCGCTCGCCGAGATCGCCCTGCTCAAGCTCGGCCGGCTGAAGATGAAGCGGACCCTCGATCCGACCACCGGCCAGAAGCTGCTCCGGGTCGTGAGCCGGTACGACGGCCGGGGTCCGGACCAGGAAGGCAGCCTCGCCACCGTCCAGAAACGCCTCGCGCGCCGCGGGCGTTGAACCCTTCGTGCGGAGCCACGGAACTGCTTGACAGGGCGCCGTCCGCAAGAGTACTGTGACACAGCATCGTGGTTCACTCCTTTAAGCGGGCCCGAGAGGCCGGCAAGGAGCTGTATGGAGTACACAGGCCGCGCACCGAGTAGTTGCAAGCCCCGTCAGGGGCATTTTTTTTGCCCGCCGTCAGCCCGCTCGCTTCAGGCGCGATCCCCCCACCACAACCTTCTCCCCTGGCGAGCATGACCTACCGGGAGAAGGCCCAGGTGCTCGATGACGCAGGACTGGACCGGGCGCTGACGCGCATCGCCCACGAGATCGTGGAGCAGGCGGAGGGCGTGGAGAATGTGGCGCTGGTCGGGATCAAGACGCGCGGCGTCACCCTGGCCGAGCGCATCGCCCAGAAGATCGCGACCTTCGAAGGCACCAAGCCCTCGGTCGGGGCGCTGGACATCACGCTCTACCGCGACGACCTGGGGCTCAAGGCCGAGCAGCCCCAGGTCCGCAGCACCGAGATCAGCTTCCCCGTGAAGGGACGCATCGTGATCCTGGTGGACGACGTGCTCTTCACGGGCCGGACTATCCGCGCCGCCATGGACGCGCTGATGGATCTGGGCCGCCCCCGCATCATCCGCCTGGCCGTCCTCGTGGATCGGGGCCACCGGGAGCTGCCCATCCGTCCCGACTACATCGGCAAGAACCTTCCGACGAGCCGGCGGGAATCCGTGGCCGTCATGCTCCGCGAGCACGACGGCGTCGATCGCGTGGTGATCCAGGAGCCAACCGACTGATACGGGAACCAGAGGACCGACGCCATGGGATGGAAGAAGAAGGATCTCCTCAGCATGCAGGACCTCGAGGCCGCCGAAATCACCGACGTGCTCGACACCGCCGAGTCCATGAAGGAGATCGCCACCCGCGAGATCAAGAAGGTGCCGACGCTCCGGGGCAAGACCGTGGTGAACCTCTTCTACGAGGCCTCCACGCGGACGCGCACCTCCTTCGAGATCGCCGGCAAGTGGCTCTCGGCCGACGTGATCAACTTCTCCGTCTCGGGTAGTAGCGCCGAGAAGGGAGAGAGCCTGCTCGACACCGCCAAGAACATCGAGGCCATGAGCCCCGACGTGGTGGTCGTCCGCCACAAGGCCTCGGGCGCGCCGGCGCTGCTCGCGCGGCACCTCCGCTGCGCCGTCGTGAACGCGGGCGACGGCGCCCACGAGCACCCGACCCAGGCGCTCCTCGACCTGCTCACGATCCGGGAGAAGAAGGGACACCTGGAGGGGCTCCGCGTGACCATCGTGGGCGACGTGACCCATAGCCGTGTCGCCCGCTCCAACATCCACGGGATGAAGAAGATGGGCATCACGGTCACGGTGGCGGGCCCGCCGACGCTGATCCCTCCCGCCTGCCAGGAGCTGGGGGTCAAGGTCAGCCACCGGCTGGAAGAGGCCATCGCCCACGCGGACGTGATCATGATGCTGCGGCTGCAGCACGAGCGCATGCGGGGGGGCTTCATCCCCTCCGTCCGCGAGTACTCCCGCGTCTGGGGGCTGACCCTCGCCCGGCTCGAGCACTGCCGGCCCGACGTGCTCATCATGCACCCCGGCCCGGTCAACCGCGGCGTCGAGCTGGCGCCGGAGGTGGCCGACGGCCGCTACTCGGTGATCCTGGACCAGGTCTCCAACGGCGTGGCCATCCGGATGGCGGTCCTGTTCCTGCTGGCGGGGGGCCAGCCGGCATGAGCCTCCTGATCAGGAACGGGCGGGTGCTGGACCCCGCGGCGGGCGTGGACGAGGTCCAGGATCTGCTGATCACCGAGGGCCGGATCGCGCGAATCGGCAAGGGACTCAAGGCACCGACCGGCGCCCGGACCGTGGACGCCACGGGCAAGGTCGTGTGCCCGGGCTTCATCGACATCCACACGCATCTGCGGGAGCCGGGCTACGAGTACAAGGAGACCATCGCGAGCGGGACGCGCGCGGCCGCCGCCGGCGGCTTCACGGCGGTCTGCTGCATGGCCAATACCTTCCCGGTCAACGACAACCGCGCCGTCACCGACTACATCCTGGCCAAGGCCCGGGTGGAGGGCGTGGTGCGCGTCTATCCCATCGGCGCCGTCACGCGCAACCTCGAGGGAAGCCAGCTCGCCGAGCTGGCCGAGCAAGCGGAAGCGGGGTGCGTGGCGTTCTCCGACGACGGCAAGTGCGTGATGAACGCGGAGATCTATCGGCGCGCCATGGAGTACTCCCTGCCCTTCGGCACGCCGATCATCAGCCATGCCGAGGACTGCCACCTGGCCCGCGACGCGGTGATGAACGAGGGGCTGGTCTCCACCGAGCTGGGGCTCAGCGGCGAGCCCGCCGCCGCCGAGGAGGTCATGGTCGCCCGCGACATCGTGCTGGCCGAGCTGACCGGCGCCCACGTGCACATCGCCCACCTCTCCACCGCGGGCGCGGTGCGCATGATGCGGGAGGCCAAGGCACGGGGGGTCCGCGTCACCACCGAGGCGACGCCGCACCACCTGCTGCTGACCGACGAGGCCGTGCGGAGCTGGGACCCCAACACGAAGATGGCGCCGCCGCTCCGGACCAAGCGCGACGTCGAGGCGCTCCGGGAGGCGCTGGCCGACGGCACGATCGACTGCGTCGCCACCGACCACGCGCCCCACGCCCTCGCCGAGAAGGAAGACGAGTTCCCGGAAGCCGCCGACGGCATCGTCGGGCTCGAGACCGCGGTGAGCCTGCTCCTGGACCGGCTGGTGCGGCCGGGCATCGTCGACCTGCCGACCCTCGTCACCCGGCTCTCCTCGGGACCGGCGCGGGTGCTCAACCTCCCGGGCGGGAGCCTGGCGCCGGGCGCCGCGGCCGATCTCACGATCCTGGACCTGGAGCAGCCGTGGACCGTCGACCCGATACGCTTCCGCTCACGGTCGCGCAACACGCCGTTCGGGGGATGGACCGGCACGGGCGCCCCGTGGATGACCATCGTCGGCGGCGTGCCGGTCGCGCCATGACGCCCGCGCTGCTCGCGCTCGCCGACGGCCGGGTCTTCCGCGGCGAGGGTTGCGGGGCCGCCGGCGAGGCGCAGGGGGAGGTCGTCTTCAACACCTCGATGACCGGCTACCAGGAGATCCTGACCGACCCCTCCTATCGCGGGCAGATCGTCTGCATGACCTACCCGCTCATCGGCAACTACGGGATCAATGCGGAGGACGTGGAGTCGCGCCGCCCCTGGGTCAACGGCTTCATCGTGAAGGAGGCCTGCCAGTTCCCGTCCAACTGGCGCGGGCGCATGCCGCTCCACGATTACATGCGCGAGCACGGGATCGTGGGCATCCAGTCGATCGACACCCGGGCGCTCACCCGCCACCTCCGCGACCACGGGGCTCAGGACGGGATCATCTCCACGTTGGAGCCGGATCCGGAGCGCCTCGTGGAGCGCGCCCGCGCGCTGCCCGGGCTCATCGGCCGCGACCTGGTGAGCGAGGTGACGGTGGAGCAGCCGCACGGGTGGACCGAGGGGCGATGGGAGCTGGCCCGCGGCTACCTGCCGCCGCCGGCAGCGCGGCTCAACGTGATCGCTTACGACTCGGGGATCAAGCAGAACATCCTGCGTCAGCTCACGTCGCTCGGCTGCGCCGTCGAGGTGGTGCCGGCCCGGACGCCGGCCGCGGCCGTTCTCGAGCGGAAGCCGGACGGCGTGTTCCTCGCCAACGGGCCCGGGGACCGGGAGGGCGTGCCCTACTTGATCGAATCGGTGCGCGGGCTGATCGGCAAGGCGCCCATCTTCGGCATCTGCCTCGGCAACCAGATCCTCGCGCTCGCCGTCGGGGGAGCGACCTACAAGCTCAAGTTCGGCCACCACGGCGCCAACCACCCGGTGCGGGACCTCTCCTCCGGGCGCGTGGAGATCACGGCGCAGAATCATGGGTTCGCCGTCGACCCCAAGTCGGTGGCCGCGTTCGGCCTCGAGGAAACCCATGTCAACCTCAACGACGGCACCTCCGAGGGCATGCGCCACCGGGAGCTGCCGATCTTCTCGGTCCAGTACCACCCGGAGGCCTCCCCCGGCCCGCACGACGCGCACTACCTCTTCCACCGTTTCATCGAGATGATGGAAGGGACTCACGGACCGGGAGACACCGGTCGCTGAGAGGAGACTGATTCGATGCCAAAGTACCTGATCGCCTATCGCAAGACCGAGGACGGCGAAAAGCCGGACTGGGCGGTCTTCACCACGGAGAGCGAGCCGGCCATGGAGGCGCACGCCGTCAAGGAGCGCGTCCAGAAGCGCATGAGCGTGCTCGGCGAGAAGCTCTGGGGCAACGGCGAGGTCGTCTGGATCGGCTCGGGCCGCCTCGACGACGTCCTCTACCGGCGCGAGGAGGCCGCGCCCGAGACCTCGATCGTGTATGGATTGGTCGAAGAATAGGCCCGTTGGCGAGCGGCTCGAGGCGAAGGCCGCCGCGCTAACGGTGTGCCTCGCCGTCATACAGACCGGCTTCTCAAATCCGAACATCTGGAGGACGCCGTGCTAATAAAGGTTGAAGCGTATCACGACGGGAAGTTCTGGTGCGCGCGAGGCATTGGAGCCGACTTCTTTACGCAAGGGAGGACGCTCGATCAATTGCTCGCGAACGTCAAAGAGGCAGCGTCTCTCCATTTCGACGACGTCCTGAAGCGCGGAGAGACCCTCAACCTGCTTCTG
>WNFZ01009855.1_pt1 | contig 10948 bp, 9 predicted proteins | sample 5400081 | NCBI WGS metagenome assembly WNFZ01 (sample SAMN13153365, study PRJNA577476) | soil metagenome | isolation source: 80 cm soil or saprolite under grassland replicate 1 | place: USA:California | collected 2016-06-15
GGCGACCCGGACGCCGTCCCGGTCGGGGACTACCACCTCCCCCACCTGGTCTCCAACGCCCTCGCCGGCGAGCCGCGCGGCAGCGACGAGCGCATGCTCGAGCTGCTCGCCCCGTTCGCCGGCCACCGTGGCCGCGTGCTGCGCCTGCTGGCCCGCTCCGGCCTCTGGTCGCCCCGCCGCGGCCCCCGCATGGCGGTGCGCTCCTTCAAGCGGATCTGACCCGGCCCGGGCGCCGCGTCCTAGGATGGGCGGATGAGTGCGACGGCGGCGGGGAGGCGGGGTTCGAGGTGGTTCGTCGCCCTGGTGGTCGCGCTGCTCGCCGGCGTCGTGGTGTGGCTGGCGCTGGGCACCCTGCGGACCTACGGACGGCTGCGGAGCGAGCGGGTACGGGGCACGGTGACCGTCGCCGGCTGCAGCTTCCACCAGTTCGCTCCGCGCGCCCGCAGCGTCTACTCGTGCGTCGGGGCGTTCACCGCGGACGCCGGGGACGTCCGGGTGCCCTCGGTCAGCTTCCCACACGAGGGAGGGCTCGCCCCTGGAGAGCGCGTCGTGGCCAGGGTGAGCGGCCCGGACGACGACACCGCCACCGCCGCCGCCGTCGGCGGCGTCCTCTGGTGGCTGGTGTCCACCGCCACCGCCGCCGTCCTCCTCGTCGCCTACCTGGTGGCGCTCCGGCGGACGAATCAGGAGCGGCGCGGTGGCCCAGCCGCCCGCTAGTCACATGGTTCTATGGATGAAACCGCTGCTCGATCTCTTGCCGGACGGTCCTACGAACCGCTGCCCGGCGCGGGGCATCCTTCAAGTGATTCCGCATGGACAAAAAGAATTCGTCGAAGGCGACGGTCTCCTCGCGTTGGACTACCTCCCAGTCCTCATCGGCAAGCCCGTCAAGCGCCGTGGTGAGCCAGTCCTCTAGCAGGTCAGCCTCCACCAGTACTGGAGCGCTCTGTTCATACAGCACCCCAGTCTCGACGACATACCGCGTGAGATGATGCGTGTGGCGCTGTTGGAGCAAAAGCACACCACGGTCATCGAGGCAGGCAATCCGATTATCGACATTGAGCAGCTCGCTCTGTACTGAGCCGATGTCTTCGAAGTTGAGCGCCCAGTGACCACCTTCCAGACCAGGAACAAGGTCTGGGAGTGGGAATAGCCTGTAGTTGCCCACCCAGGGCAGCCTCATTGCATCCGTTGGCGAAACCCGGCCGATCAGTAGGCGCGGGCGGAGCAGCCCTCCCTTACTGCGCATAGTGCAGGGGTGAGTGATGACCATGGCCAGTCCTGGGCCGTCGTCAAGGCCTGGAATCTCGATGTGCTCGAACACATCGCCTTGGAAAACCGGCCGTGCGCGAACGACATCTCGCCCCCGGTAGCGGTATAGCTCCTCAGGGCTATCTGGCGACTCCAGCTCGGCCACGCAGGGTCACTGCCTTCGCCGGATCGAGAGTTGGCCATCGCCAGCCTCAAAGACTTCGTGCTCCAAGCGGAGCCGCTGCCGCCAATCGGGCGTCAGCTCATCGAGCGCTTGCTCAGGAGTGATACGCAGGCCAGCCAACTCGAACAGCAGGTCGGTCCGACCCGCCCGGTAGAGATCCAGGTATCGAGACGAGTATCCCGCAACCAGTGGCATCTCCAGCCACCCGGCCGGGTCGCTGATTACCTCGTCATCGAGCATGTCCAAGAAGGCGGCGAGACGAGCAACCGCCAGCCGATGCTCACCTGTGGCTGGCTCTCCGCCCCGCCACTTCCGCAAGGCCTGTACGCTCACACCAACGAGCCGCGCTATATCGCTCCACCCCAGCCCACGTTGGGATGACAGCTCTTGAAGCAACCGCGGCACGTCGCGGCGAGCCCAATCTCGGGCGCGCACCTCAAGCGACAGTCGCTGTACCGTACGGTGACGGCCGACGACATCCGCGTCGAGCGTGGACGTCTCGTCGCGGAGAACGCCAAACTGTCTCGTGATCGATGCCATGGTCTGGCTGGGGAGCGCTGGTAGCTCAACGCCCGATGACCCCGTGACTGGCGGGCTCTGCAGCTCGAAGGGCAATGCCGTCATGGCTTCCTCCTGAGCACTTCCTCGCGAAGACGCTCCGTGATGGCATGCTCGAACAGCCCGTCTACGGGCTCGTGGATGCGATCAGCAGTTGTAAGAGCGGCTGCAATGTCGAACTCCTCAAGTACACCCAACCTGGTCCAGAAACTATCGATGTCAAGTAGGAAGAATGGCCCGTCTCCAGGAGGAGTGGGAAGGTGTAGAGGTCCACTATCGTCCACGACATGGCCCTCAAGCGCGCCGCAACGCAGTAGTAGTTCCTCGTTGTCCCCGGTCACGAGGTGTAGTGCGCTCTGGACGGTCTTGATCTGATGTCCCGCTGCGAGCTGCGCGACGGCCAGTAGATCGCCGTTGATGTATGGCATCCATCGGTCGACGGACATGGCGACATCGCGAACTCGGATCTCGTTGATGTAACGAAGCCCGATACGATCAAGCCCAGCTATCGCCTGGAGCTCCTCTCCGATAGCCTGAAGTGCCGTCTCGATCGATTCACGAAACGTCTTCCAGTGCTTGTAGACGGTCGTCTCGACCGCCAGCCGGCCCGCACCGACCGTTACGGCAGCAGTCCGATCGCGACTGAGGAGGCGAAACCCGCCTGCTGTCAGCCTTGGGGGTTGCGGCTCCGCGCCGAACGTTACCTCAAAGCCCTGGTGCGCTGGCTCGATGATCGGCAATACGCTGCCGAGAACCTTCGACAGCCTGGAAAGTAGACCATCGCCGGCGAGGGCGGGTGACAGCGGGAAGCGAAACTCCGCCGTAACGAGCCGCAGCGGCGCGTTCGGGTAGACCTCCCGGCTCGACATGCTCCCCCCCTGATCTGCAACCGATCCGACAACTGAAATGTACACCCTTCCGCGGCCCGAGAGCTATCAAGTGCCATGACCTCAGCCTGGTCACCGTGATGCCAGCGAAAGCGCAGCTCGGAACCCAGCGGCAACCATGGGACTGCCACGAAGGGTCTCAGCAGCTACCTGTCACAGAGAAGGAGCGCCCCGCCGTTCTTGCTCCGCTTGGCATTTGGGGGTTCTTTGTCTTAGACCTCGCAGGTAGGCTAATTGCCATAGTTGGGACCTCCTGGGGGTACATCCGCCTTGAAGCGACCAGCGCCCACGCACATGGAACGTCTCTCGCTGCCGTCGCTGCCATGGCCACCGTCGAGCCTGCTTGCCCGTCTCTCCCCCGACACCCGGGACGCCATGCTCGCCCTGGGCGTGGCCCGGCACTACCGCTGCGGGCAGGTGCTGATCCGAGAAGGCGATCGGACGACCCACGCTGTCCTGCTCCGAACCGGCTTCGTCAAGGTGACCGCCGTGGCGGACAGCGGCAGGAACACCCTGCTCGCGATCCGGACGCGTGGCGACCTGGTCGGCGAGCTGGGCGCCATCGAACGCGTCCCACGCGCCGCCACGGTGACCGCGCCCATCGACGTGGTCGGTAACGAGATCCGCTGTAACGAGCTGATCGGCTTCCTGCGGAGGCATCCGAACGCGTCGCTAGCTGTCACAGGCATGGTGGGGAATCGACTGCGCATGGCGAATCGCCGCAGGCTCGACTTCGCCGGTGTGACCGCCAAGGCACGGGTCTCCCGCATCCTCGTGGAATTGGGTGAACAATTTGGCGAGATCAGTTCTCAGGCGCGGGGGTTCAACCTAGCAATCACCCAAAGGGAACTCGCCGAGCTGGCGGGGGTCACCCAAGTCAGCGTGCAGCGTGCGCTGCGCGCGCTCCGTGCGCAGGGGTTGCTCACCACCGGGTACGGGCGCATCGACGTCACACGCACGGATGCCCTCCGCGTACAGGGACGGTTGCTCACCCAAACCGATTCCATCATCTGATCTGTTGTGCCGATCGGCGCCGACCTAGATTGCTGACTGCCGGCGCTCGCGAGGACGCAAGGCTCGGCGAGGGGGTGGCCAGGTGAGCCAGGAACCACTGCACTACTCGGTCTTTGCGGCCGACATCCAGAACTACAGCGGCCGCCACGCCCTGGTGCAGATCGACCTTCGCCACCTGCTGCATGCGCTCCTCCTCGAAGCGAGCGCCGCCGCCGGGGTGGACCGGCCCAACTGGTGTCTCCAGGATCAGGGCGACGGGGAGCTCTCCCTGGTGCCTGGGACGATGCCGAAGCCCCGCCTGGTGGCGGATTTCATCCGGGAACTCGGGATCGGGCTGGCGCGCCACAACCTGCGCTGCGGTCCAGAGGAGCGCCTGCGCCTACGGGTCGCGATGCACTGTGGCGAGGCGCACGTCGACGGAACGGGCTTCGCGGGCGATGCCCCGGTCGTTGCCGCCCGGTTGCTGAACTCTGAACCGGCTCGTGAGGCGCTCAATGCCGTGCCCGAGGCGGACCTGGCGCTGATCCTGTCGACGCCGATGTTCGAAGCCGTAAACGGGTACCGCGACATCAAGCAGGGCGACTTCCGGCGAGTGCGCGTCCGCGAAAAGACCTTCAAGGCGACGGCCTGGGTCAGCGTGCCCGGATTCGCACCACCTGCACTCGCCGACCACACGGATGATGCCCCTCGGACCGAACGCCCGGCCGGCGGGAGGTCGGGAGGAGGCGAAGCGCGACCCGCGGCGGAGCAGCCGGCGGCGGGACCTGGCTCCTTCCGGCACGCCGTCTTCCACGGACCGGTGAGCTTCGGTGACGGCCCCGTCGCGGGCCGTGACGTCAATTACGGTGACAAATAGGAGCGCCCGTCGTGCGCGAGGAACTCGAGCCCGGCACCAGTCCTGATCGCCGCGCGCCGCCCGACGCCCCAGTCGACGACGAGCTGGCCATCCCGGCGGTGGCGGCCGTCGACGTGGAACCGGCTGACGAGGTGGAACCGCCACCTGACGAGTACGAGGACGAGGACGAGTACGACGAGGGCCTTGCTCCGTGGCGCCTCGACGAGCCTCGGGTGGACGACGGTTCATTGATCCACCTGCACCGCCTCAACGCATCCGGCCCGGTCAGCTTCGGCAGTGGTCATGTCGCCGCCCGCGACGTCAACATCCTCTATCGGATGGTGGGCGGCGAGCCGGCGACTCCCCGTCCCGTATCCGGCCCCGTCCACGAGAGCATCCTCGACCGGCTGGCTGAGACCTATGTCGAGGTGACGGCATTCGCTCGGCTACGCGAGGGATTGCGGCGTCAGCACGTACAGGTGCTGCGTGGCTATCGAGGCTCGGGCCGCATGACGACCGCGTTGCTGGCCCTGCGCGGGCTCTCCAAGTCGGTCAACCACCTGGGCGCCTCCCAGGCGCACAGCCTCGTCTCGGCTTCGGTAGCAGATGGCTCGGGCTACGTTGCCGAGCCCACCGAGGGGCCCGTGACCCCCGCCCTGCTCAGTGCCCTCGGGGAGCGCCTCCGAGAACAGCATGCCTACCTGGTCCTCCTGACGGACGAAGCGCTCGATCTAGACGAAAGCACCTCCAGCGAGTACGTCCTCCGCTATGCGCATCCATCGGGCGAGCAGGTATTCCACAGGCATTTCGAGCAGGTCGCGGTCGACCGCGATCGTGAGTTCCTCGGTCAGCCCGGCGTAAAGTCGGCAATCTTCGACGAAGCTCGGCAAGCGGCCGGACCGGCGCAGGTCGTCAGGCTCGTCAACAACCTCGTCGTCGCGGCTGGCGAGGACCGCACGGCCGAGCAGTTCCTGAGCGGGCTCGAATCGCGGCTGCGCACGGGCGTACGGCGCTGGCTGCTCGGCGAACCGCCAGGCATCGCCGCGACGGACTCGATGGAGGGGTGGTCGTCCGCGCCGCCTGGTTCGAACGCCGGCGTCGCCGGCCCGCAGCGGACGCTCTGGGAGGTAGCGACCCTGCTCGCCTGCTGCGTCCTCGACGGTTACCCGCTCGGCCGGGTCGTCGCCGAGGCCGAGCGGCTGGCAGTGCGCCTCCATGAGATCGAGTCCCCCGGCACCCGCCCGCCGCACCCGGTCCTGCGCGACAGCGTTCAGGCCTGCATCACATTCATCCGCGTGGCCGAGCCGCATGAGCCGGGATCGGACTGGCTCGCGCGTTGGCATACGCCTCGGGTGTGGGTGCGAGACCCCAAGACGCCACGGATCGTCTTCGAGATCCTCTGGCGCGAGTTCATCGCCGCCCGTGGTCCCGTCGTCGGCTGGCTTCGGGAGATGACCGACCCGGCCCGTGGAAGGTCTTCGACCAGAGGGTCAGGAAAGTGTGCTATCGCGACGATCGGCATGCTCGCGACGATCGACTTCGACTACCTGTACCGCGCCCTGCTGGGAGGCTGGGCTGGGTCGAGGGATGAGCGTCTCAACGAGGCGGCGGTCCGGGCGCTCGAGGTGGCCGCGAGCGACGAGCGCGTCGCATCCACAGTCCGCCTAGCCCTGCGGCGATGGAGCGACCCGAAATCGGCCCGCTTCCGTCGCCGGACAGCCATGCTCGCCTACCGGAGCGGGATCGGCGCCCATTTCCCGGGCGACGCGCTGCGTGCGGTTCGGGGCATGACCGGCAACGCTGACAGGAGGCAAGCGCGGGTCCTACTGACCGGCCTCGTCCTGGCAGGGCACGCCGACCGCGTCCTGGCCCAACTCGCCGGGCCTGACGGTGGTGACCCGGAAGCGGTCGGCCTCTTCCTGGCGCTCGGGGACGTGGATGGCGACGCTGACATCCCAGACCCTCGTGGCGCGCTGCTCGCCTCGCGCGCCACCGTCCCAGGTGGCGACAGGGCGCTGTCGCGGCTGTGGACCCTGGCGCTCCGCGACTCGTCCACCACCACCGCAGCATGGCGCCGTCTGCGTGAGTGGGTCGCGCTCGCGGACGACCAGCCCGAGCTTCTGGCGTCACTCGGCACCTTGGCGACCGATCTGATGGTAGACGCGAACCTGGCGGTACGGCTCCCCTTCGTCCTGAAGCTGTGGCACGGGGACCGCTCACAACCCTGGCGCGCGACGGCGTGGCTGTTGGCGCGCGTCTCGCGGGCGTAGCAAGGAGGCTCGGATGTCATACGTCCGTCCTGACCCGTTCGACACACCGCCACAGGCCGCGGTGCCGTGGTACCGCCGCCTCTTCACCGGACAACTGGGCGCCGCCGACCCCGCCCCGCCTCGCTTCCGTGGCCGTGATCGCCTCACGGACCCACCGTGGGGGCCCCGTGCCATCGAGGTGAGCGACAGCCAAGAGGTGCACATCCAGTCGCCAGCGCTGGGTGATGCCTTCGTCTTCGAGGTCACGATCCACTGCACCTGGCTGGGCAGGGGTCACGAACTCGATGGCCGGCGACTGCAACGGGAGATCCGCGACCGCCAGCAACAGGTCGAAGCGCTGTTCCAAGCCACCGTCGGTGCCATCACCCGCGAGCATCGTCCCCACGCCTGTGCCGAGGTCGAACGACGCATCAACGAGGAGCTGTCGACCCACTCCTGGCCCGTAAACGGCGGCGCCGAGATCACCTGCCGGGGGCGGGCGACCGTCGGTCTCGACCCTGCCATCCGTGACATGCGTCGCGAGGCCGGCCTGCGCAGCGTCCAACTCGACGTCGAACGCGAGGCCACCCGCCAGCAGGTGGAGCGGCTACGCGACCAGGTGGCGCTGTGGCGAGGGCTGCTCTCCGAGTGGACCAGCGACCCGACCGTCAGCGACGCGGTCGTCCTCGCCCTGCGGCCGGACGAGCTGGAAAACATTGCCGTCCGACCGCAGACCATGGTCGACCCCGAGCGCGAGCGCCTGATCGCGGAAGCGAGCCGGTGGTTGGAGAGGACCCAGGAGCTCGAGGTGGAGGAAATGCTCTTCGGGTTCGACTCAGCGCTGCGTGCCCTCATGCGCCACCTAGGAATACCCCCACCACCGCCGGCGGAGTCCGTCGCTCGTCCAGCCGACCACGCGGAGTCTTTGGGAGACGGCGGGCAACGCTGGGATGGCAGCCGGGATGGCGCTGGCGAGGCGGGACTATCCGACCGGGACTGGACGAGCCCGCCAACGACCGGACCCTAGCCACCTATCGGTTCCCTGGTCCTCGCCCTGGCTGGCACGTCGGGCACCAGTAGGTGACCCGGTCGGCGCCGAGGCTCTCCTGGTCGGCCTTGCGGACCGGGGTGCCGCAGCGGCGGCAGGGCCGGCCGGCGCGGCCGTGCACCCAGTGGGAGCGGCCGCGGCGCGGGTCGCCGGTGGTGACCTGGGTGCCGTTGGAGCGGTTGGCCTCCATCATCCGCGCCAGCAGGTCGAGCATGCCCTCCAGGTCGTCGAGCTGGCCGCTGGTCGAGCAGGGCGGTGCCGATCGCCCTGGCCCGCTCGGCGCGCAGCCGCCTGGCGGCCTCGACGGGATCCCAGTCCGGGCCCAGCACGTCGGGGCCGAGGTGGCCGACGACCTCGTGCTCCCTGGCGGTGGGGAGCAGCTCGCAGACGCCGAGGCGGAAGCCGACCGCGACCCAGCGCTCGGTGCGCAGCACCGCGCGGACCTGCCAGCCGGGGCCGCGCCAGCGCTCCGCCGGGCGGTAGAGGTGCCAGGCGCCCTCCATCTTGAGGTGGCTGTGCAGCGTCACGCCGGCGTCGGTGCGCAGCAGCAGGTGCTTGCCGCGGGCCACCACCTCACGGACGACCTGGCCGGCGAGGTCGGCGGTGGCGATCGCCGGCATGCGGAAGTCGGTCGCGACCAGGCGCTGGCCGGCCAGCGCCTGGTCCAGCCTGGTGGCGGCCAGGTGGACGGTGTCACCCTCGGGCACGGCGGCTCAGCCCCGCTCCACCGGGCTCATCCCTGCAGGCGCAGGCCGCGGGTCGAGGGGCGGAAGCCGGCGGCGGTGAGGGCCTGGGCCAAGGGGCTGTCGAGGACCGCCTCGCCGTCGGCCTTCTCGACCGCGAGGCGGCCGAGGGCGCCGTCGTGCACCGCCAGGGCGAGGGCGTCGGCGGCGCGGCCGAGCCGGTCGCGGTCGTCGGTGAAGGTGAGCAGGCTGCGGCCGCCCTTCTCGACGTAGAGCACGAGCTCGCCGTCGACCAGGGCGACCACCGCGCCGGCCTTGCGGCCCGGACGGTGGCCGGGGCGGCCGTCGCCCTCGGCGCTTGGGCGGTCCGGCCAGGCGAGGGCGGCGCCGTAGGGGCTGGCGGGATCGGCGGCGCTCAGCACCACCGTGCGCGGGTCGCGGGGCGGCTCGACCATGCCACGCAGGCGGTCGACGGCGCCGGGGGCGGCGAACTGGGCGCCGCCGAGCCCGTCGACGAAGTAGCCGCGCCGGCAGCGGCCGCTCTCCTCCATCGTCTTGAGCACGGCGTAGGCGCCGGCGAAGCCGCCGGGTACGCGCTCGGCGGTGACCGCGCCGCGGGTGACCACGCCGTGCCGGTCGAGCAGGCGCGTGGCGGTGGCGGCGAGCCGGCGGGTCTGGTCGCTGGCCCGCTCGGGCAGCAGGCTCCAGCGCCCGGCGCCCGCCGGCGGGCCCAGGCGGCTCGGCATGGCCGGCCGGCGGCCACGGCGCCGGGCCGCGGCCCGGCCGGACGCTCGGGTGCCACCGCCGACCAGGACGCGCAGGGGCGCCAGCGTGTCGTTGGTCGCGATCCCGGCCCAGACCAGCTCCCAGACGGCCAGCAGCAGCTCGGTGTCGTTGCTCACCCCGACGATCTCGGGGAACTGCCGGAAGAACAGCGCCCCGCGCTCGGCGAGGGCGTCGCGCACCCGAGCGGCCAGCGGCGTCAGCTCCACCCCGAGCGGCTCGGGCAGCAGCAGCGGCGCCTCGGCGGCCGGGTAGAGCGCGACCCAGCCGTCGTCGGAGCCGAGCGCGCCGGCGCCGGCCCAGACCACCTCGCCGGAGGCGCACAGCTGGTCGAGCAGGCCGGGCTGGTAGCCGGGCAGGCGGGCGGCGAGGACCTGGCGTTCCAGGGCGGAGGCGGGCACGGCCGCGCCGGCGAGCTGCTCCACCACCCGGTAGGTGGCGTCGAGGTCGGCGAAGCGCGGCCCCGCCGGCCCGATCCCCTGCCACGCGGCCAGGAAGCGGGCGAGCGCCGCCTCGGGCACGGCCTCGACCTCGTGGCGCAGGGCGGCGAGGGAGCGGCGCCGCAGGCGGCGCAGCACCTCGGCGTCGAGCCACTCGCTGCCGCTGCCGCCAGGACGGAACTCGCCCTCGGCCACCCGGCCGGCGGCGGCGAGGCGGGCCAGCGTCTCGCGCACCACCGCCACGCCGAGGCCGAGGCGCCTGGCCGGGTCGGACGGGGTGAACGGCCCGTGGCTGCGGGCGTAGCGGGCGACCAGGTCGCCGACCGGGTCGGCCACCGGGCGCAGGAAGTCGGCGGGGACGCCGACCGGTGGGGCCGCCCCGAGGCCGTCGCGGAAGCGCGCCACGTCCTCGATCGCGACCCAGCGCTCGACCCCCGCCACCCGCAGCCGCACGGCCCTGCGGGTGCCTTCCAGCTCGGCCAGCAGGCCGGGCACCGCGGCGGGGTCGACCGCCCTGGCACAGGCCTCGTCCACCGAGAGGTCGCCGACCAGCCGCAGGGCGTCGTGCAGCTCGTCAGCGCCGCGCACCTTGCGGCCCGGCGCCAGGAGCTGCAGCTCCAGCTCCAGCTCGGCGAGGGCGGCCTGGTCGACCAGGTCGCGCAGCTCCTCCCGGCCGAGCAGCTCGGCGAGCACGCGCCGGTCGAGCGAGAGGGCCTGGGCGCGCCGCTCGCCCAGCGGCGCGTCGCCCTCGTACATGAACGCGGCCACGTAGCCGAACTGCAGGGAGCTGGCGAACGGGGACGGGAACGGGGTGTCGACCTCGACCACGCGCACCTCGCGGCTGCGCACCGCCGCCATCAGCTCGACCAGGCTGGGAAGGTCGAAGACGTCCTGCAGGCACTCGCGCACGGTCTCCAGCACGATCGGGAAGGAGCCGTAGCGGGCGGCGACCTGCAGCAGCCCGGCGCTGCGCTGGCGCTGCTGCCACAGGGGGGTGCGCTGGCCGGGCCGGCGGC
>WNFZ01006103.1_pt1 | contig 10947 bp, 5 predicted proteins | sample 5400081 | NCBI WGS metagenome assembly WNFZ01 (sample SAMN13153365, study PRJNA577476) | soil metagenome | isolation source: 80 cm soil or saprolite under grassland replicate 1 | place: USA:California | collected 2016-06-15
TATATTCTTTTTCCACCCACTGCGATACAGCGGCATCCGGTGAAAGCACGACAATAAATGTATCGCTCGCCTGAATCGCCGCAGGAATCATGCGCACCCAGTCGTCGCCACCTCGTAGCCCTGAAATATCCCACCAGACCGTGTAACCGGCTTTTTCCAAATCCCCGGCGAGTTTGCGGACGAAGGCACCATCCTTGCGTGAATAACTGATAAAAATCTGCGACATATGTTTATAAACATTCACAGCTTTAACGCTATAGGACCCAGGACTGTTCCTTGGATGTTCCCCACTTCAGTACCCTTGCAATATAAGCTTAGAGGATTTGAACTTATTTGAGAAATTTGATCACTGGTTCTTACCCCGCCGTGTGTGATACATGCTGTTGACGTCTGCATGCCACTGATCTTTATCTACGCCACCTGCTTTGGCGAAGAGCTTATCGAGCAGTTCCACAACTTGGTCATGCGAGCCTTCAATCAGATTATTCGCAAAGGAACGATTAAATCTGCCAGTTCGCAGGCTGATGTGAAAGGCGTGAATCAACTGGTCAATGCACACCATCCGTTCTTCTGTTGTTCGGGCGCGAGGATAATCCTGCAGGTATGTTTCAACAGGCTCCATCGCTGCTGTACCCAGCAGTTCTCGATGTCTCCAGGATTGGTGCCACTCGTCAGCCGTTGTTCCCCAGCCACAACCCGGCGTGGGACAGGTCTGCACACCAAGCAGCGGTTTCCACGAATCGGGTTCACATAAAGTAAATGTAGCTCCACAGCGCGGGCATTCCACTTCGCGATGTGTAACCAGCCAAATGCTCTGGCAACGCTGTAACAGACCAAGCCCTACATCTTCTACAAGGATCTCGTCTACTGCACCCGCTGCATCGTTTTGATATAACCGCCAGATTTTTGCCTGCCGAATTTTGGGGGACCAAGTGATTTTTTCCATTGGTTACTTTCCTTCCTCAAATTACATGTTATTCCAGAATGCCGTGTTTGTAAACACAGGTGAATCAACCAGGAGTTCTTATAAATCTCTTATTGTCTGTAAATAGGGTCTAAAACCCCTGCCTTTCAGGCAGGCTGTTTTCAACCTTGGTCAGTATAATGGACGAATGAGTTATCGCAAAACAGCTCATTCTGTCTATGATCTCAAATATCATATTGTCTGGATCACGAAGTATCGTAAACCGATCCTGAGAGGGGAGATTGGCAAACGAGTTCGAGAATTGATCCGCCAAACCTGTGCGAGTTTGGACGTGTACATTGTGAAAGGGCACGTGTCGAAAGATCATGTACATTTGTTGGTATCGGTACCTCCCAACCTGGCAGTGAGTGAATTAGTCAAGCGCTTGAAAGGACGCAGTAGCCGATTGATGCTGGAAGAGTTTGGCGAGTTACGAAAGGCATATTGGGGTAGGCACCTATGGGCACGCGGCTACTTTGTTGCTAGCAGTGGCAATGTGACCGATGAGATCATTGCCGAGTACATTGAAAAACAAGCACAGCTCGCTCCTGAGGAGGGCGACCAAGACTTCAGTGTCGAGGAGCTTTAGTCGAATTTCATTCGACTTTCAAAGCTATCGACTTTCAGTCGATAGTCGTTTACTTTTCAGGTTTTGAATTCTAAAATCAAGATATTCGCTCAACTCAGCCAGTTTCTTTTGCACATTGTGGAATTTGCTTTATCCTTTACCAAATTGCTTAACACCGTATGCAAAATGCCGCCAATAGTACTTACTTCATTTCTTGCGCTGTTTCGCTGGAAACCAAAGCATAATATCTCTACGATGGGTAAATAAGAAGATTGCCATAATGAAGCCGCCAAGCACGTAGATAAAGAATGGGAACAGGGTTACATTCGCGGCAAGTTCATTGACCTTTGGCTCATGTGCGGCAAGTGTGTCGAACACATTTTCCCCCAGGATTGCCTCCCCTAACAAGAGTATCCCCAACACAGACAAAGCGATTGTGAAGTTTCGGAACGAAGCCAGCCTGCCGCGGCGCTGTATCAATGACCGTGACATGCTCAATAGCAATATGCCCACAAAGATCAGGCTGATAAAAAAGGGGAAAAGCGCAGGCCCAAAAGCATTTCCAAACGCATCCTCTGAAATATCGGATGCAGCCAGCCCAAAGAAGAATTGGAAAAAGGCACCTAAAGCAAAGACGCCCAATAAGATTAGAAAGTACATCATCGCCATGATTGGTGCCGGTAAGATCAACTGATTACCGCGGGGGCGATTGCCTAACGCTTTGAGTAGTTTGTCGGGCTCCGGTAAGAGTTGAGCGATCGCATCCAGACCACGTACACCGGTTCGCAGATCGATCCATTGCACTCTGGACAAATCTTTGGAAATTTTTTCGTTTGTTTGAAGGACAACAGGAAACACAACTTGTTTCTGGAGGTTGGCACTGCTATCGCTTTTGTACCGCGAGAGCATCACAAAAACGGATTCAGCTTCACTCACTTGTTGCACCTGGGTATGACCATATTTCTTTAGTACATCGATCAGCTCGCTGGCTATTTTTTGATCCTCGGGGGCATAATCCACATAAAACGTGACAGGCCTCGGATGTGGGTTATTAGCATGATACGGATCGGCAAACCTCGGCAACGTCGCCTGCTCCTTGCCCCAACGCTGCATACTTGGTGAACGCAAAATGAATACCAGGACAAAAATCAGAGGAATACTGATGCAAAAGGCTGTCACAACGGTATCTAATTTAGTGTCGTCAGAGATAGTCATCCCTGTCATAAACAAAGCGATAGGCAATATCAGCAGAGCAGCCTGAACTTGTGCGAAGTTGAAATTTCTCTTGAATACCCTGTACGGCAGCATAATCAACAGCCACGGGATAAAGAGCGTCCAGAAGGCAGAGACAGAATAAATCGCCACGATAACACTCAGGATGGCCGTTACCCAGACGATCCCTGGGATCTTGAAACCTGTCTCCGGCACGGAATGGGTTTCCTGCACCGGTTGTTCGATCTGTGAAAGTAATTCCTTTAAACCTGCTTTGTAATTCCCGCGAAAGTCCACCCATTCATATTTTTCCAGTTTTTCGGGCAAATGGACAGCCTCAAAAACCAAAAGAATAATCCGCTTATCCTGCTCGATCACGTGCTGCCATTCGACTTCCACATTTTGTGAGGAGAGCGATGCTTTGGACACCACCAACAGAATCACATCTGCCTTTTGAATCCCTTTATAGATTTGATCCTGCCACGGTTTGCCGGGAATCAGGTTGCGGTAATCCAGCCAGACTTCATGTCCCACCTGCTCAAGATTCCGCACGAGATCATCGATAAACCCCACCTCACGCCTCGAATAGCTGACAAAGATGTTTTTACCCATAAAGCACTCCTCCATCTGGAAATCTGCATGATGATAACAAAAAACGAAACCCATTTCAATAGGTTTCGTTTTCATTGTGAAAATTTGTTTTAACTTATTTGACCAGATTCCTCAACACCGTATGCAGAATGCCACCGTTGTGGAAGTAATTAACCTCTACCTCGGTGTTTAGCAGGGCGGTGACTTTGAACTCAACGATCGAGTTGTCGATCTTCTTTGCCCTGACTGTCAACACGGGCTTTGGTCCCATATGGTCACTCAAGCCTTCGATGTCATAAATCTCATCGCCTTTGAGAACTAGCGATTCGGCATTTTGCCCATCCATGAATTTCAAGGGCAGGATGCCCATGCCGACCAGATTCGAGCGATGGATGCGTTCAAAGGATTCGGCGATCACGGCTTTGACACCTTGCAGCAGCGGACCCTTCGCAGCCCAGTCGCGGCTGGAGCCGGTCCCATATTCCTTGCCTGCAATCACAATCGCGGGAACACCTTCCTTCTGATATTGCATGGCTGCGTCGTAGATGCTCATCTCAGTGCCCTCGGGGAAGTGCCTGGTGAGGTTGCCTTCCTTTGGCGAGACAAGCAGATTCTTGATGCGGATGTTTGCAAAGGTGCCGCGTGCCATCACGAGATCGTTGCCGCGGCGCGAACCGTACGAGTTGAAATCTTTTGGTTGAATGCCCAGGCTCTGCAAATATTTTCCAGCAGGGGAGTCGGTTGCGATGTTGCCCGCCGGGGAGATGTGATCGGTAGTGATCGAGTCGCCAAAAAATCCAAGGACGCGAGCCGAGTGGATGTCACTCATATTTGGAACATCCAGAGACAATGTTTGGAAGTACGGCGGGTGATGGATGTATGTCGAAGAATCACTCCATTCATAAATATCGCCGCCGGAGACGTTGATATTCTTCCATGTTTCAGAGCCTTCAAATACACTGGCATAACGATCTGAGAACATGCTGACGTTCAGGCTCGATGCAATTGTCTCGGCTATTTCCTGCTGGGTGGGCCAAATATCCTTGAGATAAACAGGACCATCGGTGCCTTCGCCGAGCGGTTCTTTATCGAGATCAATATCAACCGTGCCAGCCAGGGCGTACGCCACAACCAGAGGAGGTGATGCCAAGAAGTTTGCCTTGACGAGCGGATGGACGCGCCCTTCAAAGTTTCGATTTCCTGAGAGAACTGCCGCGGCGACAAGATCGCTGCCGGTGACAGCTTTTGCTACTTCGCCTGGAAGCGGACCGGAGTTACCAATGCAGGTCGTGCATCCATAGGCGACAATGTTGAATCCAAGTTGCGCAAGTGGATCAATCAGATTTGCCTGGCGCAGATATTCTGTTACCACCCGCGAACCCGGTGCAAGACTCGTTTTCACATACGGCTTGACATTCAATCCTTTTTCAAGCGCTTTCTTTGCGAGCAAACCCGCGCCCACCATTACAGATGGATTGGATGTATTTGTACAGGAGGTAATGGCAGCGATCACAACCGCGCCGTGTTTCATTTGCATGGAACCGCCGTTGGTGCCGAAGGTGGCTTCGGTTGCAATGGCTTCAGGCTTAAGTTCAAAGCCGCGTTCCTTGACCGGAGCGATTAATGCCTTTTCGAACGTTTCCTTCAATTCACTCATTGGCACGCGGTCTTGCGGACGCTTGGGTCCAGCGAGCGATGGAACAACGGAGCCAAGATCCAGTTCAAGCCTGTCGGTGTATTCAGGCTCAGGCATGTTCGCCTCATGGAAGAGTCCCTGGGCGCGCATATAAGCTTCAGTGCGTGCGACAACTTCTTCTGGGCGACCGGTCAGCCGCATGTAGCGAAGAGTTTCTTCATCAACAGGGAAGTAGCCAATGGTAGCGCCGTATTCAGGTGCCATATTTCCGATCGTTGCGCGATCAGGGAGTGACATGGAATTAAGACCTTCGCCATAGAACTCGACGAACTTATCGACGACGCCTTTTTTGCGGAGCATCTGTGTAACGGTGAGGACGAGGTCAGTGGCAGTGACACCATCGCGCAGTTTGCCGTAGAGTTTGAAACCGATCACATCCGGTAACAACATATCCATCGGCTGACCGAGCATCACTGCCTCAGCTTCGATTCCGCCGACACCCCAGCCGACCACGCCGAGACCATTAATCATAGTCGTGTGCGAGTCGGTGCCCACGAGCGTATCGGGGAAGGCGACAGTTTCATTGCCGTCTTGCTTCGCCCTCACAACGTCGGCAAGATATTCAAGATTAACTTGATGGACAATGCCAGTCATTGGCGGGACGACACGGAAATTGCTGAACGCCTTTTGTCCCCATTTGAGGAATTCATAGCGTTCGCGATTGCGCTGGAATTCGATTTCGGTGTTGCGGGTGAGGGCTTCTGCTGTTGCGAAAAAATCTACTTGTATTGAGTGGTCAATGACAAGATCCACGGGAACCAGTGGATTGATCTTGTTCGGGTCACTGCCAAGACGCGCAACTGCCGAGCGCATCGCAGCGAGGTCCACGACCGCGGGAACTCCCGTGAAATCCTGCATGATGACGCGCGCCGGCAAAAACGGAATGCCCGGTCGCGTGGCATTGGGAGTCCATGCGGCGATGTTCTTCACATCCTCTTGTTTAATTTCCTTGTCATTGCATTGACGGAGGGCGGCTTCGAGCACGATGCGGATCGAAAACGGAAGCTGCTTCAGCTTCGTCAGACCCGCTTTTTCCAATGCGTCGAGGCGATAAATAACATATTCCTTATCCCCAACTTTGAGTACATCACGTGCGCTAAAAAAATCATTCATAGAGTCTCCTTTGGTGGCTTATGCCCCAACCGAAGTACGGCGGGGAAATTTAACCACAAACTTGCGAAGAACACAAAGGAGCGCCTTTGCTATCCTTGCCTGTGTGGTGGCTTTACATCTTTAGGTCCTTCTTAAGTTGCTTCACGAAAATCTCTTTTTCATCTTCCGCAAGAAAGCTTGCCTGCGCTGCTGCAAGGATGCGCTCTCTCAATGTGCTTTGTGGCAGGTGGAGTTCCTCACAGGCGGTGTAATACTCATGACTCAGTGTGATCCGCGAGATGCTGGGATCATCGGTGTTAATTGTCACATTGAGTCCTGCATCTACCATATGCAACAGTGGGTGTGACTCAAGCGACTCGACCACGCCCGATTGATAATTGCTGGTCATGCAGACTTCAAAAGCGGTGCCGCGTTCTCGCGCCAGGGTGGTGATATCTTGATCTTCGAGCACGCGCACACCATGACCGATCCGCTCTGCGCCAAGCTCATCAATGGCTTCTTTCACATTAACGGCTGGTCCCCATTCGCCGGCATGGATCGTCACATGCAAACCCGCCTGCCGGGCTTCCTTGAAGATCCCATAAAACTGCTGGGATGAAAATTCTGCCTCATTGCCTGCAAGATCGAGCCCAACGATGCCATGGTCCTGGTGTTCTGCGGAAATCCATGCGACCTGTTCTGCCAGGTCTGTGCTTTCGTGACGGTTGACCGAAACGATCAGGCGCACGGTCATGTTGCATTCCTGGGCGGCTTCTTTGGCGCTGGTCATCACCCAGGTAATCACATCTTGGAGTGGAAAGCGTTCCGCTCGACTCAATGCGACAGGAGTAAAGCGCAACTCCATATATTTAACATTATCTTTGGCTGCATCTTCAACGGCTTCATGTGTGATGCGATGAATAACATCCGGTGAGCGATAGAACATTCGCAGCGTGTTGAACTTGGCAAGGAAATTTTGATAGGTTAATTTATCCTCTTGTTGCACCTGAACCAACGTACTCAAACGCAACACATCCGCCGGAATTGTGATGCCGTGCTGGCGAGCCACGTCTAGCATGGTATCCAGTCGCAGCGAACCTTCCAGATGGCGATGGAGCTCCACCTTGGGGAACGCGCGATAGGTATTGAGAGAAGCAGTGGCTCGATCGATTGTCATACTGTTGCCGCTTGTTTCATTGATAAAAATTCTTCAATCGTTTTGTAGACTGGAATTCAAAATTCAAGTTTAGGCAATTATGCGGCACTCCGTAAATTAGTGGCGTCGCCGTTTCTTTTTCTTACTGCCATTGTCGTCAGGTTCTGATGTTGGACGAGAGGGGGCTGGGATATCTGCTGTTTCCACAGGGGTGATCTCGATGGGCTGGGGGCGATAAGCAAACAACCTGCTAATCACGAGTCCTCGAATATCTTCCACCAACTGAGCGAACATTTCAGATGCCGCACGTTTATATTGTACCAGCGGGTCACGCTGGGCGTAAGCCTCCAGACCAATGGAGACTCGCAACGCTTCAATACGCGTCAGATAATCAACCCATAATTCGGATGTGGCACCCAGCAATAATTGTCGGTGGACTTCGTTCAGAACATATGCGCCAATCGACTCGATCAACGCCTCCCGGTCAGACTCCCCGAGGCTGGAGGCTGGTTCATTGAATCGATCCTCGCCGAAAGCCCTCTTCGCCGCCTCACCGAAATCCGCGAGTCTCTGCGCATTGGACGAGAGCCGCGCATATTCACGTTCTCCCCACGCCATTTGCAATGATTCCTGGGCTTCGCCCAAATGGGTCAAGATATCCTCAATTACCAAATCTGCTTGCGAGCCTTCGAGCAATTTCGCCATCAGGAAGATGTAATTGAAACGATTGTAGACCTGTTTGATCTGGCGATGCGTCTTCTGATCGAAAACCGTCCGCGCCCCCTGCGAGAGCGTGAGGAGGAGCTGTAGTTTATTGGTATCGTTCAATTCACGCGGCATGAGATTATCGATATCGCGTGCAATTTGTCCGTTCTCGCCAACGAGCCGTTCACGGCGTTTCTCCAACGCATCTTGAGCGGCTTCGGTGATCTGGTCCGCGGCATCCTCCCAACTGGAAATTTCAAATCGCTCGCCGAGCGGTTCACCAAAGCGATTTTGTACGGCGGAAATTACGCGTGATGCGTAAACTGCCGTGAGGTTGCCGGTGATTAAATTCTGAATGTCCTCTTTTACATGCTCAGGATCTTCGTCCATAGCACGCGTTTGCTCATTATTAAGCCGTAACTGCAAGCCTACCAGCGCGTTGATCTCCTCTATCATCTTTTGCGGGCGCGGGCGCTCAGTCTGTTCCATATCACGCAAGCCTTCGAAATAGGCGTCAAGCGCATCTTTGCGAGAGGCGATCTGCGCTTCCAGGCTTTGTTCCGTTGTTTCTATGAGAGTTTCAATGGCGCGAAGATGATGTTCATTTTCCAACTGAACTGCGCGGGAAACGAGGTCCAATATCGACTGGCGGAAAGCCTGCCCTGAGCCTGTCGAAGGGTCGTCAGCATTGGCTAATTCTTTGAGAAGCAGAGCCAAGCCGAAGCTTGGGAAGAGGCGTTCGCCGGTCATGAACGGCGGTTCGACCTGTTCAAGCCAGGCGACCAACTTCCACGGACCTTCTTCATCCTCCAAGCCGGATGTTACACGTTCTTTAATTTCAAGCTGCAACATCTCCTCGACGTCGTCGCTCAAATCTTCCTTCACAAAAATGCGATCACGTTGACCATAAATCTGGGCGCGCTGATTGTTGAGCACATCGTCGTATTCCAGCAAATGCTTGCGGACGTCAAAGTTTGCACCTTCGATACGATGCTGTGATTGCTCGATCACATTTCCAACGAGCCTCACTTCAAGAGGCAGAGAATCATCGACACGCAATCTCTCCATGAGTCCGCTGACTTGTGAGCCGCCTTGTAGACGCATGAGATCATCTTCAAGAGAAAGATAAAAGCGTGAAGAACCGGGGTCGCCCTGACGTGCGGCACGACCACGCAACTGATTATCAATGCGCCGCGCTTCATGACGTTCCGAACCAATCACGTGCAGACCACCAAGTTCCTTGACGCGTTCCATGTCTTCGAAATATTGCAGGAAGAGTTTGACTTCAGCATCATAAATTCCGTAATTGGATGGATCCACATTTTTCAATGCAGCGCGCCGTTCCTCCTGGGTCATGTCGAAGGGGTTTTCAACGCCGGCCTTGTTGAGAACCCGATTCACCGCGGTAATCACTTCTTCTGCGATTTCACCACCGAGCTTGATATCAACGCCACGACCTGCCATGTTTGTGGCAATCGTCACTGCACCGAATGCGCCCGCGCCGGCGATGATCTGCGACTCCTCCGTATGCTTGCGTGCATTCAGCACCTCATGAGGAACCCCGCCTTGCAAGACCTTCTTCAAACGTTCTGCATCCCGATCCTCCAGTCGCAAAATATCTAAAATCTTGGAAAGATTGGAAGGATCCTCAGGACTCAGGTTGGTGATTCCAAACGGCGCGATGAATTTACGCATTGAATCTGGCGTGACTTTGTCGAGCGGTTCATTGAATGGCTGCAATTCAGGAATGAGACGCCCGTCTTCCTCGCGGTTATTTGCGTCCATCCACACGCGGCGGACGAGGATAATTTGCAGGAGACGGCGAATCGCCTCAGCCTTGAGCCGACTCGAGAGAAGCTCCGATGATTCAACCGAGGTTGTTCCCACCAGCATTGGGCGCCCACGTACATGCTCGCGAACGATTTCCATCACAATCGAACGCAGTTTCGCTTCGACAGTCTTGTAGATGACATCGGGATAATCTTTGCGACGGTAAAAGAGAGGTGTTTGCGAGGCATCATCGCGCTTGGCGAAGTAGTTATAAGAATATCCTTCCTCGTCCTTTGCCTTGACTTCAATCAGGGGCGCTTCCTTGCCGAAAGCCTGATATTCCAGGTTCGGTGGAATCGGTACAACTTCAAGATTATAGATCTTGCTGAATTCTTCCGCTTCCGTTAATGCGGTACCGGTCATGCCCGCCAGTTTCTTGTACATGCGGAAATAATTTTGCAAAGTGATGGTTGCGTAAGTCACATTTTCGGGCTCGATCTTGACGCCTTCTTTTGCCTCGACAGCTTGATGCAAGCCATCGCTCCATCGTCGCCCAGGCATCAGGCGACCGGTAAATTCGTCCACGATGACAACTTTGCCCGCTTGGACAAGATAGTCTTTATTGCGTTTGAATAAATACTGAGCGCGCATTGCTTGTTCCAGATAACCGCGCAGACGCGCCTGTTCAGGAGTCACATCTTCCGGTCGGTCAGGATCCATCAACGGCTGGCCCAAGATCTGCTCTACATGTGCCAACCCAACCTCTGTCAATGAGACGTTGCGATCCTTTTCATTGATTTCGTAATCTTCGGGTTTCAGTTGACGAACCACCTGCGACATTTTTCCGTACCATTCCAGATCACCGGATGCGGGACCGGAAATGATCAGTGGCGTTCGCGCTTCATCGATCAACACGTTATCTACTTCATCGACAATCGCATAATGATGTCCACGTTGCACGCGATCTTCGAGACGCATGGTCATGTTATCGCGCAAATAATCGAAACCGAATTCAGCATTGGTGCCATACGTAATGTCGGCTTCATAAGCCAATCGCCGATCCACCAGGCGCATATGATGCTGATCTTCGTGCGGCGACTCGCGCTCAAAATCAATCAGAAAAGCTTTCTTTCCATTCTCGGTCGCGGCAGCCATTTGTAACACACCAACGGAAAGCCCAAGCATGTAATAGA
>WNFZ01017791.1_pt1 | contig 10946 bp, 8 predicted proteins | sample 5400081 | NCBI WGS metagenome assembly WNFZ01 (sample SAMN13153365, study PRJNA577476) | soil metagenome | isolation source: 80 cm soil or saprolite under grassland replicate 1 | place: USA:California | collected 2016-06-15
GAGGGCGACCTGCTCGGCGGCGACGGCAAGGCCGCCTGGGACAGCTCCGCCGCCGAGGCGGTCGCGGCCGTCCACGGCGACCGGGCGATGGAGCGCACCGTGCACCTGTCCTTCGGCGACATGCCGGGCCAGGCGTACGCCATGCAGCTCTTCGCGGACCTCCTGGTCCACGGGTGGGACCTGGCCCGCGCGCTCGGCGCGGACGAGCGGCTCGACCCTGAGCTGGTCGACGCCTGCGCGAGCTGGTTCGCCGCCGTGGAGGAGGCCTACCGCGGGGCCGGCGCCATCGGCCCGAGGCCCGACGTGCCGCCGGGTGCGGGCGCCCAGACCCGCCTGCTGGCGATGTTCGGCCGCCGAGGCTAGCCCGCGCACGCGCCGCCCTGGCACGCCCACCGAGGTTCGCCCGCCCGCCGAGGTTCGCCCGGAGATCAGCCGGACGCCAGCGTAGGGCTATCTCCGTCTCGCCTTGTGCTCGTACAGTGACAACGTTCGCTTTGCAGGCACATGGAACGAGGTGGTGTCATGAAACGCTGGCTGACGCCCGCGCTCCTCCCCGCGCTGCTGGCCGCCGTGCTCGCACCGGGGATCGCCGGGGCGGTCTCCGCTGCGCAGCGCGGAGGTGACGGGATCGCCGAGGCTCACCGCCCGATCGTGATCGGGCACCGCGGGGCGGCTGGCTACCGCCCCGAGCACACGATCGCCTCCTACCAGCTCGCGATCGAGATGGGCGCCGACTTCATCGAGCCCGACCTTGTGTCCACCAAGGATCACGTGCTGGTCGCCAGGCACGAGAACGACATCACCGGCACGACCGACGTCGCCGACCACCCGGAGTTCGCCGACCGCAAGACCACCAAGGTCGTCGACGGCGTCTCCGTCACCGGCTGGTTCACGGAGGACTTCACCCTCGCGGAGCTGCGCACGCTCCGCGCCAAGGAGCGGCTCCCCGACGTGCGGCCCCAGAACACCGCCTTCGACGGGCTCGAGCGCATCCCGACCTTCCAGGAGGTCATCGACCTCGCCAAGCGGTTCGACGTGGGCATCTACCCGGAGACCAAGCACCCGACCTACTTCCGGGGCATCGGCCTGCCGCTGGAGGAGCCGCTGCTCGCCACGCTGCACGCCAACGGCCTGGACCGCCCCGACGCCAAGGTGTTCATCCAGTCGTTCGAGGTCGGGAACCTCAAGCGGCTGCACGGCGAGACCAAGGTGCCGCTGATCCAGCTCCTGGACGACCACGGCAGACCATTCGACTTCACCCAGTCCGGCGACCCCCGCACCTACGCCGACCTGGCGACGCCCGCCGGCCTGGCCGAGATCGCGACCTACGCGCGCGGCATCGGCCCGAACAAGAACCTGATCGTCCCGCGCGACAGCTCGAACCACCTGCAGCAGCCGACCAGCCTGGTGCGCGACGCTCACCGCGCCGGCCTGCTGGTCCACCCCTTCACCTTCCGCAACGAGAACACCTTCCTGCCGGCGGACTTCCGCCAGGGCAACCCGGCGAGCCCGGAGTTCCTGCGCGCCAGGGGGGACAGCCCGGCCGAGTTCAGGCTGTTCTTCGGTCTGGGCGTGGACGGGCTGTTCACCGACGACTCCGACACCGCCGTCGCCACCCGCGAGGAGATGTTCGGCAACGGCTGAGACCCGGCCTCAGCGGCGGCCGCTGCGGCGTCGCGGCGGCCGCTCCTCCTCGTCCCCCTCCGACCGCTCCTGTTCCTCGTCCGCCGCCGCTTCCTCCTCCGCTTCGTCTCCGCCCTCGTCGAAGTCGGCCGGCGCCTCCTCCTCGGCGATGACCTCCAGCTCCTCGACCTCCAGCTCCTCGACCTCCTCGACCTCCTCGACGTCGAGGTCGGCGACCGCGGCGACCTCCTCCTCGGCCTCTTCCTCGTCGACGTCCTCGGAGCCGGCCGGTGCCACGGGCGCGGCGCCGTCCGGCTCCTCGGTGACCTCGTCGCGGTCCACCAGCGCCGCGAGCGTGCGGCGGGTCGATGTGAGGCCGCTCACGCTGTCGGCCGAGTGCCTCGCCCTGAACGCCTCGGCCGCCGCCTCCTCGACCGTCAGCGCGGCCAGGGGATCGGCCTCCAGGCGCTCGTCCGGTATCGGCTTGCCGCTCAGGACGGAGCGGCCGTAGGTGCCCCGCTCGAGCCGCTCCTCGGCCCGCTGCAGGGCGGACCAGCGGTCGCGCAGCGAGCGGCTGACCGCGCGCCCGGTCTCCTCGGCGATGCGCCAGTTCGCGTCGTCGACCTCATCGCCCAGGTCAGGGGCTGTCGCGGCGATCTCGGCCCGGAGCAGTCGCTCGAGCCGGGCGTGTTCGTTTGCGAGCAGCTCTCGCGCTCGTGCCTTGTCCATCGGCGTTCCTCGTCGAGTTGGGATACGAGCTACGTGCGTCACCAGCGACCAAAGACCAGAGGATGGTGCCAGGTACGCAGGGCGGATGCCACGGCTCGGCACCAGATCGCCAGGTCAGCCCTTATGGAGCGGGACGCCCCAGGTGCCCGGCTCGACCGGTAGCCTAGAGGCAACAGGAAGTCGCACGGAGGGCCGACAGCGTCAATGAGAGCAAGCGGCCGCCAGCCCCGTTTCGCCGGCGCCATCTTCGACGTCGACGGGGTACTGGTGGACTCCCCGCACGAGAGCGCGTGGCGCGAGTCCCTGCAACAGCTCATGGAGTCCGAGTGGCGCGACCTCGCGCCGCGGACGAGCTACGCGCCCGACCGCTTCACCCACGACTTCTATCAGGAGGTCATGGCGGGCAAGCCCCGCCTGGCCGGAGCCAGAGCCGCCCTGGAGCGGTTCGGCGTGCCCGACCCGGAGCGCCATGCCGTCCGGTACGCCGAGCACAAGCAGCAGCGCGTGGTCGAGCTGATCGCCGCCGGGGAGTTCCGCGCCTATCCCGACGCCCTGCGGTTCCTGCTCGCCACCAAGCACGCCGGCCTGCGGATCGCCTGCGCCTCGTCGTCGAGGAACACCCACCCGATGCTCGAGCAGATCCGCCTCGACGTGTTCGCGGCCGAGCAGGGCCTGCGCTACCCGCAGGTGCGGGAGGGCCTCACCCTGCTCGACGCCCTGGACGCCGACGAGACGGGGCGGGAGTTCCCGCGCGGCAAGCCCGACCCGATGATCTTCCTCGCGGCCGCCGAGGACCTGGGCCTGCCGACCGGGTCCTGCGTGGTGGTCGAGGACGCCCCGTCGGGCGTGGAGGCGGCCAAGGCCGGCGGCATGGCGGCGCTGGGCGTGGCGCGGAACGAGGACGTGACGATGCTGTGCGACGCCGGCGCCGATCTCGTGGTCACCAGCCTCGACGAGGTCGACGTCGACGCCCTGGCCGAGAGGAGGTTGGAGCGGCGGTGAGCGTGTGGACGCTGACGTACGACGGGTTCGACCCGGACCAGCAGGCCCTGCGCGAGGCTCTGTGCACGCTCGGCAACGGCTATTTCGCCACCCGCGGAGCGGCGCCCGAGGCACGAGCGGACGGCGTGAACTACCCGGCGACCTACGTCGCCGGTCTCTACAACCGTCTCACCAGCACGGTCGCAGGCCGCGCGGTCGAGAACGAGGACATGGTCAACCTGCCGAGCTGGCTGCCGCTCGACTTCCGCACCGAGGGCGGCCCGTGGTTCGACGTGCGCGAGGTCGAGCTGCTCGAGCACTGCCAGGAGCTCGACATGTACACGGGCGTGCTCACCCGGCAGGTCCGCTGGCGCGACGCCGACGGCCGCCAGACCCGGCTCGAGCAGCGCCGCTTCGTGCACATGGACAAGCCGCACCTGGCGGGGCTGAAGACCACCTTCGTGGCCGAGAACTGGTCGGGCACGCTCGAGGTGCGCGCCGGGCTGGACGGTGGGGTCACCAACTCTGGAGTGCGGCGCTACCAGGCGCTCAACAACCGGCACCTCGAGGTGCTCGCGGCCGAGGCGTCCGGCGACGAGGTGGTCGAGCTCCAGGCGCAGACCAACCAGTCGCACGTGCGCGTGGCCGAGGCGGCGCGCACCCGGGTGGCGCGGCCGGGCGGGCCGGCGCCGACCCGCCGCGAGGTGGTGCGCGAGGGCGACTACATCGGCCACGCGCTCACGCTCGACCTGCGGCAGGGCCAGCGGCTCACCGTCGAGAAGATCATTGCCCTGTACACCTCGCGCGACCGGGCCATCTCCGACTGCCGGCTGGCGGCGCGCACCGCCGTGCAGCGGGCCGGCGGCTTCGACGAGCTGCTCGTCGGGCACGCGGGGGCCTGGCGCCGCATGTGGAACCGCTACGGCATCTCGATCAAGGACTCCACCCGCCCCCAGCTCGTGCTCCAGCTCCACATCTTCCACCTGCTGCAGACGTGCTCCCCCAATACCATCGACCTGGACGTCGGCGTGCCCGCCCGCGGCCTGCACGGCGAGGCCTACCGCGGCCACATCTTCTGGGACGAGCTGTTCATCTTCCCCTTCCTCAATTTCGAGAGCCCGACGCTGACCCGCAGCCTGCTCGCCTACCGCCACCGCAGGCTCGACGAGGCTCGTCACCTCGCGCGCGAGGCGGGCCACGAGGGCGCCTGCTACCCGTGGCAGAGCGGCTCCAACGGGCGCGAGGAGACCCAGCAGATGCACCTGAACCCGCGCTCTGGCCGCTGGCTGCCGGACAACTCCCGCGTCCAGCGCCACGTCAACATCGCGATCGCCTACAACGTCTGGCAGCACTACCAGGTCACAGGGTCGGTCGAGTTCCTGCGCTTCCAGGGCGCGAAGATGCTGGTCGAGATCGCCCGCTTCTTCGCCAGCCTGTCCTCCTACAACCCGGCCTTGGACCGCTACGAGATCCGCGGGGTGATGGGTCCGGACGAATACCACGACGCCTACCCGGGCAGCGACCGGCCCGGGCTCGACAACAACGCCTACACCAATGTCATGACCGTGTGGATGCTGCTCCGGGCGCTGGAGGCGCTGGAGGTCCTGCCGGCCCACTACCGCCGGGAGGTCGTCGAGGAGCTGGGCCTGTCCGAGATCGAGCTGGAGCGCTGGCGGGACATCGCCAACAAGATGCGGGTGGTGTTCCACGCCGACGGGGTCATCAGTCAGTTCGAAGGCTACGAGCGGCTCGAGGAGCTGGACTGGGAGGGGTACCGCGCCAAGTACGGCGACATCCAGCGGCTCGACCGCATCCTCGAGGCCGAGGGCGACACTCCCAACCGTTACAAGGTCTCCAAGCAGGCCGACGTGCTGATGCTGCTGTACCTGCTGTCAGTGGACGAGCTGCGTGAGCTGCTCGGCCGGCTCGGCTACGAGCTGGAGCCGGAGGCGGTCCCGAGGACCATCGCCTACTACCTCGCCCGCACCTCGCACGGGTCGACGCTCAGCGGGGTCGTCCACGCCTGGGTGCTGGCCCGGTCCGAGAGCTGCGGTTCAGCGCCCACTACCGGGGCCACCGGGTCGAGGTGACCATCACCCCCGAGCATTTCCGCATCAGCACCCGCCCCGGCACCGCCAGGCCGATCAAGCTCGGGCTGCGCGACAAGGTGGTGGACCTGGAGCCAGGCGGCACGGTCGAGATCGACCTGGAGCCGGTCCTGTGACCCGGCCCCGGTTCACCACGCCGCTCGAGCGGACCGCGCTCTGCCTGGACTTCGACGGCACGCTCGCGCCGATCGTGGGCGACCCGGAGTCGACGAAGGCGCTGGACGGCACGGACGAGCTGCTCGCCCGGCTCGCCGCCCGCTGCGCGGCGGTGGCGCTCGTCTCCGGCCGGCCGGCCACGTTCCTGGCGTCTCGCGTCGTCGCCCACGGCGTCCGCTTCCTCGGCATGTACGGCCTCGAGGAGGTGCACGACGGCCACGTCCGCGTGGACCCGGCGCTGGTCGCGGCCGAGCCCGCCGTCCGCGCCGCGCTCGCCGACCTCGAGGCCGACCGGGCCGTGCGCGACGCCGGCGCCTATGTCGAGGACAAAGGCCATGCCGTCGGCGTGCACCTTCGCCGCGTGGCCGAGCCGGAGCGCTGGGCAGCGCCGATCGCCGCGGCCGCCGCCGAGATCGCGGGGCGCCACGGGCTGGAGGTGCTGCCCGGCCGCCTGGTCTGGGAGCTGCGGCCCGGGGTGCGGCGCGACAAGGGCGACGCGGTCCGGCAGGTGGTCGCGGAGTCCGGCGCCAGGGCCGTGCTGGTGGCCGGCGACGACTTCGGCGACCTGCCCGCCTTCGCCGCCGCCGCCGACCTCGCCGACCGCTCCGGCCTCGAGGTCCTGCGGGTCGCCATCGGCTCCGCCGAGGCCCCACCCGACCTGCTGACCCAGGCCGACCTCGTCCTCGACGGCCCCGAAAGCCTCCAGGCCCTCCTCAAGGACCTCCTGCCCCAGCCGACTTGACGGGAGTGGCGTCGGATCGTTCCGGGATATAGCGTGTTCCGCATGGTCCCTGCGGCTCCGCCAGCTGACAACCGACTTGCTTCGCCTTCTCCCGCCGGCCTGAGTCCTGGTCAGCTCAGGGTGTTGGGATCGACTTTGTTGCTGACCGCGATCTGGGTCAGAGAGATGTAGGACGAGGACTGGTCGTACGCGTACCGGGTGACGGTGGGCGTGAGAATGGTGATGTTGTTGGACCACAGGTACGGCACCCACGGCACCACCTGCTCCATCAGCTTCTTGTCCAGGTTCACCCAGCACGCATTGCGGGCAGGGTCGTCGCCGGCGAGCTTCTCGCAGGCGGCGACGTCGGCGTCGACGCTCGGGACCGCGCCCGACGGGTACTTGATGCCGAAGTCACCTGCCTGCTTCGGGGTCAGCCCCACCAGCGAGTAGTTCACGTTGCCGGTCGGGTTGATGGCGCTGCCCGCGAACAGCACGAACGAGAAGGTGAACGGGTCGGCGTAGTCCTTGATCCAGCTCGGGTGCAGGGCGATGGGGATCCGGTTCTTGACCGTCTGGATCGTCTGGTAGGCGGCGCCGGTCGCAAGCTCGCGGGGCTTCACCTCGATGCCGATTTTGGCCAGGTTGCTGGTGACCACCGGCTCCATGTCGGTGAACGGCGCCACGTTGCGGCTCACGATCACCAGGTTCTTGCACTGCGGCGAGTCGCAGACGCCGTCCCTGTTGCCGTCGTAGCGCGACTGCTTCATCTCCGCCTGCGCCTTGGCCAGGTCGCCGTGGAAGCCGGCCGTGGCGTAGGGGTCGTAGGACTGGGTGAGCTGGTTGCCGAGCACCGTCGGCGGCATGACGTGGGTGGCGATCTGGCCCCACACCGGTCCGCCCCAGGCCTGCAGGAGCGCGGCCTTGTCGAGCACCAGGTTGACCGCCTTGCGGACGTGGAGATCGTCGAAGGGGGGCTCCGCGAGGTTCATGGTGAGGTACCAGGTCTGGTCGCTCGGGTCGGCGTGCAGCAGCTTCTTCTTGGCCGGGTCGGTGAGGTAGCGCGCCAGGACCGTCTTGGGCGGCTGGTTCACGTAGGAGGCGTCGAGCGCCCCCGACTCGGCCTTGTTGAAGATGTCGTTGACGTTGGTGTCGACCGTGACCTGGACCCCGTCCACGTAGTTGCTGCGCAGGTTGTCGGTGGCCTGGTCGTAGCTGGGGTTGCGGACCAGGATCAGCTTCTTGCTCGGGTCGAAGCCCGAGATCGGCTTCATGGCGGCGCACGAGGAGGTGTCGAGCTTGTCGGCGCCCTTGATCATGTAGGAGCCCGACGAGATCACGAAGCGGCCGTAGTCACCCGCCTTGGTGAAGCACTTGCCGACCTCCTGGGGGATCGGCGCGGTCGCCGGCATCGCCAGTCGGTACAGGAAGTCGCCTGTCGGCCGCTCCAGGTGGAAGACGATGGTCGTGCTGTCGGGCGTCTCGATGCCGCTGACCGGCTGCGTCCTGCCGGCGGCGCAGTCCATGCCCTTGATCACGCCGCAGTAGTAGGTGCCGTACTGGGCCACCAGGGACTTGGTGTCGATGCGCTCGAAGGCGTACTCGATGTCCTTGGAGGTGATGACCCGGTTGATCGGCGGGCCGAATTTGACGTTTGGCTTGAGCTTGAAGGTGTAGGTCAGCCCGTCGCTCGAGATCGCGGGCATGCCCGCGGCCAGGTCGGGATAGAGCTTGTTGCCCTCGGTGCCGCCGATGAGCCTGGTCCCCATCAGGGTGCGGAGCAGGGCGTGGAACGAGTTGAAGGCGATGGAGTTGTACTCGCCGGTCGGGTCCAGGCCGTCCGAGAGCCCGAAGTCGTCGAGGGCGGTCCGGAACACCCCGCCCCGCTGCACGGGCGCACCGCCACCGCCGCCGCCACCACCACCACCACCGCCGCAGGCCGCGGCCACCAGTGCCACGGCGAGGGCCAACCCCACCATGCGGACCATGCCGTGCCGACGCCGACTCCTGCCCATGCTCGCCTCTTCTCTTGTCGAGGGCCAGCCGATGTGTCGCGCACGCCCTAATGCGCCCGAGCACGCGCCCGATGTCAATGGAAAGCCCGTTCGTCTCAGCAGATTCTTATCTCAGATCGGCGAAGCCACGGGCACGGAGGTGTAACGCCCGACGCCACCCCGACGTTCATCGGACTGAGGCGCGTTGTCGGCTGCTCGACCGGTCCCGGGCTCACCGCACGGGAGCTCGGTCTCCACAAAGCCACAAGGAGGGCTGGGATGCGGATCGGACGGCGGCAGAGCAAGCAGAACGAGCCTGCGGTGACGGTCTGGAACGACACACGCAACGCGGCCGACTGCCCCGCCATCGATGCGTGGCGTCAGTCGCTCCGCACGGGTGCGACGGTCGCACGGCCGGCACCCCAGAGCGACTGCGCGCCCACGTTCGGGAATTCCGACATCTTTGGCGGCTCGTTCGGAGGCCCGACCACGCCCTGAGCGAGAGCAGGTCGGCCCACCTGCGGGGGAGAGGCGTGGCGGCGCCCCTCCCCCGCGGGGCACCTCGCTCGCGGACTCCGCGGCTCCGCGCCTGCCGCGCCTGTGGTCTGGCCGCTCTACTGCTCGGCGCGGGCCGGGAGGCGGACGCGCCCGGGGCCGGCGTAGAGGTTGAAGCGGCGGCCGCGGAGGAAGCCGGCCAGCGTCATGCCGAACCGCTCGGCCACGTCGACCGCCAGGCTCGACGGCGCCGACACCGCACACACGACCGGCACCCCGGCCGCCAGCGCCTTCTGCATGATCTCGAAGCTGGCGCGGCCGCTGACCAGCAGGATCCGGTCGTCGAGCGGCAGGCGGCCCTCGAGCAGCGCCCACCCGGCGAGCTTGTCGACGGCGTTGTGCCTGCCCACGTCCTCGCGCAGGCACTCGAGCTCGCCGTCAGGCGTGAACAGGCCGGCGGCGTGCAGGCCACCGGTCGACTCGAACAGCCCCTGGGCCTCCCGCAGCTTGTCCGGCAGCCCGTAGAGCACCTCGGCGTCCACGTCCGGCCCGGGCGAAGGCAGCGGGCAGCCTCGGAGCTCGATGGCGTCGAGGCTCGCCTTGCCGCAGACGCCGCACGCGCTCGACGTGTAGAAGTGCCGCTCCAGCCCCCGCAGGTCCGGCAGGGCCGCGGCGGCGATCTCGACGTTGACGACGTTGTACTGCTGGGCCGCGTCGAGGGCGGGATCGGTGCAGTAGGTGATCCGCCGGAGCAGCTCGCGGCCGGCGAGGATGCCCTCGCCGTGGAGGAAGCCGGCCGCGAGCTCGAAGTCGTTGCCGGGGGTGCGCATGGTGACGGCGAGGCGCTCGGTCGAGTCCCCGGCGACCAGCCGGATCTCCAGCGGCTCCTCGGTCGCGAGGTAGTCGCCGCGGCGGCGTTCCCGGCCGTCGGAGACCACCCGCACGCGGGCGCGGGTCTTGCTTCCCGGTCGCACGCTCATCTGCTGTCTCCTGTCACCCGTCACCCGGTGGCTGCGCCCACCCAGTAAACCGCAGGAACGGGCGGGCTGTCGGCCGGGCTGGCCCGCTCGGACCATCAAGACCGGCCGGCGGGCGGTCGACAACCAGCGTGTTGGACCCACGCCTCGGGGGGTAACCACGATCCATGTCGTCCGCCCTCGCCTCGGAGGTCAGCCTGGCCGGCCGGTACCGGTTGGTCCGGCGGCTGGCGAGCGGCGGCATGGGCCAGGTGTGGCGGGCGACGGACGAGCTCCTCCGGCGGCCGGTGGCGGTCAAGCTGCTCAGGAGCGAGTACGCCGAGGACCCCGCGTTCCTCGACCGCTTCCGCGCAGAGGCTCGCCGCACCGCGGCGCTCTCGCACCCCGGCATCGCCAGCGTCTTCGACTACGGCGAGACCGAGGGCACCGGCGCCAAGGGCACCACCGCCTACCTGGTCATGGAGCTGGTCGAAGGTGAGCCGCTGTCGGTGCTGCTGGCTCGGGAGGGACGGCTCACCCCGGCGCACGCGCTGGACGTGATCGCGCAGGCGGCTCTGGCGCTGGAGTCCGCCCATCGGGCCGGAGTGGTCCACCGCGACGTCAAGCCGAGCAACCTGCTGCTCCGCACGGACGGGGTGGTGAAGGTCACCGACTTCGGCATCGCCCGCGCCGCCGACGAGGCGCCCCGCACCGACGCCGGCATGGTCGTGGGCACCGCCGCCTACCTCTCGCCCGAGCAGGTCGCCTGCTGCCCGGCGACCCCGGCCAGCGACGTGTACGCGCTCGGCGTGGTCGCCTACGAGTGCCTGGCCGGGCGCCGCCCGTTCACCGGCGAGCACCCGGTCGCGCTCGCGCTCGCCCACCGGCGCAGCCCCCCGCCTCCACTGCCGGACGACGTGCCCCACCCGGTGCGGGAGCTGGTCGCGCGGGCCATGGCCAAGGCACCCGGGGCGCGGCCGCCGAGCGCCGGGACCCTGGGCCGGCAGGCGCTGGTGACGCGCGCCGCCCTGCCCGAGGGACGGCACCCGGCCGACGCGCCGGGCAGCGCGCGCGCCGACGGGTGGCTGCCGGTGATGAGCGGATGGCATCCGGCTCTCGGCCACGCCCGCCAGCCGGAGGTGACCTCGCGGCCGGGCGGGACCGGGGAGCCGGATGGGACCGA
>WNFZ01006617.1_pt1 | contig 10945 bp, 10 predicted proteins | sample 5400081 | NCBI WGS metagenome assembly WNFZ01 (sample SAMN13153365, study PRJNA577476) | soil metagenome | isolation source: 80 cm soil or saprolite under grassland replicate 1 | place: USA:California | collected 2016-06-15
TGTTTATGTTTTCCTGGCTCAAACCGTCTGCTTTTCTAGTCTGTCTCGTTCCACTCGGCCAGCTCGCCTATCGCGCCTATAACGCCGATCTCGGCGCAAATCCCATCGATACGATCACCCGCTTCACGGGCTCATGGGCACTGATATTTTTATTGGCGAGCTTGGCTGTCACGCCGTTGCGGCGGATCACCGGCTGGAACGAATTGATCAAGTTTCGCCGCATGCTTGGGCTATACGCTTTCTCTTACGCCCTGCTCCACTTTTCAACTTTTGTCGGTCTAGATCATTTCTTCGATCTCAACAGGATCGCCAAAGATATTGTCAAGCGGCCTTACGTCACCGCAGGATTCACTGCCTTCGTGATGATGATCCCGCTGGCGCTCACTTCGAGTGCGCGTATGATTCGCCGCCTCGGCAAACGCTGGCAGCAACTGCACCGCTTAGTATATCTCGCAGCCATCGCCGGCGTGATTCACTTTTATTGGCTGGTGAAGGCGGATATAAGCCGCCCCGTCCAGTATGGGATAGTTTTAACTCTACTCCTTAGTTACCGGCTGCTCGTAAAGTGGTCGTCGTTCTTCGCGACGCGACTAATTCTTAAGGCGCTGACGGCGCCGAGCCGTTAGGCTTGTCGATCAGTCAGTCTCCTTGCCGCACTTATTGCCGTCTTTGGGCTGACGCGTCATTCTATCCATTTATGCACCGGATTCGGGCATGATATTAAGATGATCAATTGCCGGTATCGTTAGACGATCAATAAAAGCTGACAGCAGCAGATCGATGAACCTAACGGCTTTGATCTTCGGATTGTTACTTCTCGCGTCGGTGTATGGCTGCGCCGGCTCGCAAGCAGCGCACCAAATCCAAGAGGGCAGACTCGCGCTTCTCACCGGTAATCCGGAAGCCGCTGTGCACCACTTCGAGCAGGCCGCGGCGCTCGACAGCAAAAACGGCGGCTCGCCGCTGCAAGAGAGCGCTTGGACCTACGTCGGCCGCGCCTACTACGGGACCATGAAATATTCGCTCGCTCGTCAAGCCCTGGATCGTGCTCTCGCACAAAACAAGGACGACGACGTCGCTCGGCTCTACGTTGGCCTCATCGGCGCCCGCAAGCAGATGAATGAAACCAACCGCAAACAGATTCAAGCAGGACTGCAGGGAGTCTACAACCGCATCGAGTACATCAAACGCTTCACTGTGGCGGGCGAATTTTGGGATCCTTCCGGCCAGCTGAGCACCGAGCTGCTGGCACTGATAAAAGCGGTTTCCGCGCCACAGATGGACTGGAGCAGCGTAATTCCAAGAGTCGAGGAGTTAGGCCTCAAAATCGAAAACGAAATTGACCAGGCGCGCCGCGACGAATTGAACCGCTACCATGGCGGGAGCTCAGGTGGGGGCGACATGTGATCCTGAGGTCATCCGTCCAGCGAGTAAGTCTAGCGCGCCGAGGGTTTCTTAATGCCAAGTTTATCGATCCGCGAGCGGAGCGTGCTTGGATTAATTCCCAAGATTTCCGCGGCGCCTTTTTTACCGTGAATCACCCACCGAGTTTCCGTCAGCGCGCGCACAATGTGGCTGCGCTCGACGTTCTCCAAAGTATCGATCGTTGAGGTTTCCATCGAACCCGTTTCGCTGCATAGCATCGAGTCGTCGATCTGCACCATCGGGCTACGCGCCACCACCACCGCCCGCTCGATAACGTTTTGCAATTCACGAATGTTTCCCGGCCAGTTGTATTGGACCAGACTCTGCATCGATTTTTGCGATACTCCCCGCACTTCTTTGCCGAGCTTTTTGCCAAACCTGCTCAAGAAAAAATTCACCAGTAATGGGATATCACCTTTGCGCTCCCGCAGCGGCGGTGATTCGAGCGGAAATACGTTAAGCCGGTAAAACAAGTCGGCACGAAAACTCCCGTTCTTGACGATTTCATTCAAGTCGCGGTTGGTAGCCGCGATGACTCGCACATCCACTTTGATGGTCTGACTGCTGCCGACCCGCTCAAACTCTCCTTCCTGAAGCACGCGCAGAAGTTTCACTTGAGTATCGAGCGGCAGCTCAGTGACTTCGTCGAGAAATATCGTCCCACTATTGGCCAACTCAAACCGGCCGATACGCCGTTGACTCGCTCCCGTGAACGCGCCCCGCTCATGTCCAAATAACTCGCTTTCCACCAGCCCGGAGGGAATCGAGCCGCAATTCACTTTGACCAGGGGTCGATCCTTGCGCCGGCTCCGATCATGGACGGCGCGCGCCAGAAGCTCCTTCCCCGTGCCGGTTTCGCCGCGAATCAACACCGTTGCTTCGGTTGGCGCCACCTGCTCGACTTTTCGCAACACGTCTCGTAACGATGCGCTCTGACCGATGATCTCTTCGAAGTTGTGCTCGGTCTTGATTTCTTCTTGGAGATAAACCGCTTCCGCTTCGAATCTCGCCTTCAACGCCTCGGTTTCCTCATGCGCCCGCAAATTATCCACGGCGATGGCGATTTGATTCGCGATCTCCATTAGAAAATTGGCGTCGGACTGCTTGTATTGCCGATTGTTGAGACTCGCAACCGTAATGGCACCGATGCTGCGCGCGCGCACCACCAAAGGCAGCGCGCACAACGAGCGAAAACCATTCTTCACCGCCCGTTCTTCTGAAGAAAACTGTCTTTCGGTCTCCAGATCGCTCCGCAACAGAGGCCGCTGGTGAGCGAACACCCAGCTTACGTGACTATCGTCAGGATCGTGTACGTTGCCCACCGGAGAATAGTTGGTTCGTAGTGGCCCTTCGTAAGCGACCAGGCGCAAGGCGCCGGTTTCAACGTCATAGAGCGAAAGCGCGATGCGATCGTACTGTACGACTCGACCCAAAGCGTTGCAGATTGCCCGAAAAACCTCGTCGCGGGTTAGCTTGGTCACGATAGCGTTGTTAATATCGAGAATCGTTCGTTGGCGGGCAGTGCTGTCCACAATGGCCCTGTTGAGAGTTGCGATCTCTTCGAAGGACTTCATGTTTTCGATGGCTATGACGATCTGGCTAGCCACTTGATCGAGAAATTCCCGCCGCACATCCCGGTAGGCGCCTTTGGCGGCCGCCATAAAGAACAACGCGCCGTGGACATGATCGTTGCTGACCAATGGGAGCGCACAGAGGGATTCCATTTCTTGGCTCGTCATAACTTCAAAGGTGACCGGAAAACGCTCGCGAAACTCGTCCCGGGAATCAGCGACGAACCAGACTCGGTTCCGCACTACCCAGTCACAAGCAGTGCCCGGTGCCGGCAACACCGTCGGCTCAGTCGGCGCGCCGTCCGTCGGGATCGTCGATAGGATATGCCCTTGCAGTTTGTCGCCCTCAATCGGCAACTCGATACCAAAGTGCTCGGTCGGTACCAAGCTCTTCAGACAGCCGGCAATGGCGCCGAACAATTGATCGCGCTCCAGATGGCGGCCAATCGCCTGCTTGATATCAAGCAGCGCGGCAAGCTCCGCGTTTCGCAGAGTGACATCTCTTTGGGCGCGTACCCGCTCCAGCTCAGCGCCCGCCCGGGCGGCGAAGATTTTCAAGATCGATACCTCGGCTGGCGAGACTTTCATCGGTTTGATGTCGAACACGGCCAAGTGTCCGATGACGTGCCCCCCAGCGCCAAACAGCGGTGCCCCCAAATAACCTTCGGCTGCGAGACTGACAAGATCTTTGTCCTCAGGAAAGAGCGACTGGAGCCGCTCTGGATAGGTGCAGACTTGCCCGGCGATCACGTTCTCGCACGGCGTGCCATGGATATCGAAGGCGATGTCCTCGGTAAAATCTTCGCCGTTCCAAAAGGCCAAGGTATGCACTCGCGAGTTGGGCCCGTCAGTGCATTCGGCGATGAACGCGTAACGAACCATCAGCGCATTGGCCAGGTGGCGCACCATTGAGTGAAAAAAATCGCTGCCGGTCAAAGCGGCAGTGCCTTCGGTTACTCTGCGCAGCAGTTCTTCGGCGCAGCTCGATTCGTTATTCTCGCTCATTAAGGTCTTGCCTTGTTTATTTAGCGCAACCTCTTTTTTGAACACCCGCCCAAGTCTCCTCTGACCTTCTGGCCATCAGCCTACATAGCGCTCGCCGCGATATTTCGCAACCGTCGCGAAATATCACAGCGAAATATCACCAGCTCCTGTCTGAAAAAACCAAATTTTTTAATAATTTCGGCTAGTTAACACGTTGGCACAATCTCTGCCCTATGTTCTCATCAAATCGCACGGAGTTGCACACAATGCTCAGAATCACCGAGAACTTTGAGAACGAGAAAACGGTAAGACTCAGACTCGACGGCACGCTATCGAATGAGGAGTTTGACGAGTTGGCCAATGCCCTTTCCACTCATCGTGATGGCGTCGGGCGAACCATCATCGTCGATATGGGCGGCGTCGAATTCATGAACGATCAAGCGGCGCGCGAACTTATGAAGCTGCGCGGCGACGATCTAAGAATCATTCACTGCTCGCCATTCATCGCAATGCTTTTGGAAACTATCGGTAACGGAGAGGCAGGGGAATGAAACAGGGATGTCTTGACGGACCTGTGTCAGAAAACGAGGAGGCGTTTATGTCAGCTGAGAATCATTTTGCCGCTCAGACTAACTTTGCCGAGGCGCAGACCACAGGGTCGCCGCGCACTGCCCGACGGCCGGCGCAAGCTAGGACTGGTATTTCGCCGCGGCGCGGCAACACAGCGGAGGCGGACGCGAGCCTGATCACCAGACTCAAAGCGGGCGACCAGAGCGCGCTGGAACAGGCTTTCAACCTCTATTCGGCGAAGCTTTACAATATCGCGCATCGCATTCTTGGAGAAGCCGCCGATACGGAAGAAGTGATCCAAGACGTTTTCTGGACGGTCTATCGAAAAGCCAAATCCTTCCAAGGCAATTCCCAGTTCTCGACTTGGCTTTACCGGCTGACAGTGAACGCCGCGCTGGGCAAGATCCGCCGAAGCAAAAAGAACAAAGAGGTCGAATACGAGGAATTCTTGCCCAAGTTTCAAGAAGACGGACACCACTCAGTTCGTCCAGTAGTAGACTGGTCCGACACGCTCGATGAGAAATACGCCAAGCATGAATTGCAAAAGTTGCTGGCGCAGGCTTTGGCTCAATTGAAACCACTCGATAAGAGCGTTGTCGTGCTGAGCGATCTCGAGAGTCTTTGCGACAAGGAAATCGCTGCTACACTGGGGCTTACCGTATCGGCGGTAAAGACCAGGCTGCACCGCGCCCGGCTCTTCTTGCGCGGAAAATTGGCCGTACAGCTCGGCTATTCCGCAGCCTGAGTAGAAGAAGGATCGCGATATGCCAAAGCGAACGCGGGCCCCCAAGAGGCCGACTGGCAAAACCTGCAAGCAGATGAGTGCATTGATCTTTAATTACGTAACTGACCGGCTCAGTCCGCGCCTCACGCGCGAGTTCGAGCAGCATTTGAGGATCTGTCCCGACTGCGTAAATTTTTTAACCACCTATAAGAAAACCGTGTCGGTCGCGGGCTCAATTAGTTATCCAGCGATTCCTGCCAAAGTTCGCAATAACGTGCTCGCTTTCTTACGCAAGAAAATGCAACGAATCCTCGCCTGTTTGTTTTATCTCGCGAGCCAGTTCACTGGCTGATCAATCTTGCTTGCTTACACTTCAGCAAAATGCAAGTATTGCAGGCTGGCTAATTTTTAAAAGCCGAATCGCTCCCGGGGCATCCGTTTTCCGGGACACCAACGTAGAATCATAGCGAGGAGGGAGTAGATCATGAACACTTGGGAAGCCGTTTTCAGCCAAAGTCCGGTGAATGAAGGCTATTACAATGGCGACCAGTTGCCGCAGGTTCGTTGGGCTTGGCCGCGAGCTACGTGGTTTCAGGCTCGATTGGACCAGATTCGCGACCACGAGCGTGCCGCACTTCTGAAAGGCAACAGAAAGCCAAGAGACACTCGCGAGTTGCGCACGATGTAGCTCGAATTGCGCGATCAGATCATAACTTTACTCGACGACAGATCCAAATAATCTGGGAGCGGCGGAAAAGCGTCGACGCGGCGTAATCCGAGGAATAAAGCCTCGCGCGCGGAGGATCGGCGCCCCGCCGAGCCACGGTATACGTTTAATCGTTTCTCCCGCCTTTTGACCGATCCAAACTCCGCTTTCGTCTGCCAAGCCTCTTGGCTGTGTAACTTTCCAGCGAGCCGGGGCATCTAATCTACCAGCGCAATACTTGGGAGGGAAAACGTGAAACTAAAACCGACGGAATTGACACGAGCGGTCCGGCCAAAGACAACCTTGATCACGACGATTTTCATGGATCTGCTCCAAGAGCTTACCAACCTGACGAAAGATGACACCTTGGTGCTCGCGGCGTTGAAGAACATCTTCGACTGCTACAACGTCAGGCTGGTGCGGTCGTTGGCTCCGGTTCGACTCGCGGCCACCTCACAGTGGTCGCACGGAATTCGGCGAGCCGGTCCCTAGACCACGCTCAGCCCCAGGTAAAAGGGATCACAAGTTCGAGCTCAGACTAAGGGGGGGCACAGCCATTCGCGCCATTACCACATTGGACCGCCGGAACCGTCATCGTATTGCTGGTAAAAAAACCATCGGTTCCCGAATCACGACGCGGTCCCGTAGTTTTGGTGAGGCACCCAACACGTGCAAAAGAGTAGTTGAATTCAGCGCCGATTACCTAGCTTCCCGTCTCGATCTTGAAGAACTATCGGCGTTTGAAACTCACCTCAAAGCTTGCAGCGACTGCACGGCATTTTTACAAACCTACAAAAAAACCATCGAGCTTACCCGGACATTTTTGTTGAGTCCGAGGCAATTGCACCGGACGCGTCAGTCCTTGCTGCACCCGACGCCGGGTCAATCAACGCGGAGCTAATTTCCGGCGCGCATCCTTTTGTCGCTTGTCGCGCATCTAACACACTAGCCGCGGCCGAAAATGCCGATACCGGCCATCGACAGGAGAACAACTTATGCGAGCCATCGCCGTAATACCCAAAGCAAAACAAGTCAGCCTCATCGACCAGCCGGAGCCAAAAATTTCGTCGCCGTCGGACGTCAAGCTGCGCATGATCGAAGCCGGCGTCTGCGGCACCGACAAAGAGATCTGTGCTTTCGAGTATGGCACGCCGCCGACGGACACTGAGTATTTGGTCATCGGGCACGAATCCCTCGGTGAAGTGGTTGAAGTCGGCCCCGAGGTGAGTCGCGTAAAAGTCGGCGACTTGGTCGTACCCATGGTTCGACGCCCATGCCCACACAGTGATTGCGTGGCTTGCATCAACAGCCGCCAGGATTTCTGTTTCACCGGCGACTTCACCGAAAGGGGCATTAAACAGCAGCACGGCTTCATGGCGCAGTACGTTGTCGATGACGAGAAGTACATGAATCCGGTTCCAAATGAGCTGCGAGATGTGGCGGTGCTCGTTGAACCGCTCACCATCGCGGAAAAAGCCCTTATCCAAATGTGGGACGTGCAGCAACGTCTACCCTGGAGCTGCCCCATACAGCCCGGCAAAGCCCCAGCACACTGCCACCGCGCGGTTGTTCTCGGCGCCGGACCGGTCGGCCTATTGGGCGCCATGGCACTTGTGAATAACGATTTTGACACCTACGTTTACGCCCGCGAGCCGGTACCGAATCCCAAGGCCGACGTTTTGAAAATGATCGGCGCCAAGTACATATCGGCGGAAACCCATTCTCCGGAAGCCTTGGTACAAGAAGTCGGCAACGTCGATCTAGTTTACGAAGCGACTGGCGCCTCGCGACTAGCCTTCGATATGATCAAGCTACTGGGCACCAACGGCGTATTTATTTTTACCGGCGTTCCCGGCCGAAAAGGCCCGATCGAAGTGGATACCGATCTCATGATGCGTAACCTCGTGCTCAAAAACCAGGTCGTCTTCGGCACGGTCAACGCCGGACGTGACGCCTTCGAAGCTTCCATACGAGACGTCGGGATCTTTTCACAGCGCTGGCCTCAGGCCCTGCGCGCGACTATTACCGGCCGTTTTCCGATGGAGAATTATCAGGATCTCCTGGTCGGACGTAGCAGCGGTATCAAAAACGTCATCACTCTCAATTGACGTCTGACTGATCGACAAGTTCAACTAATTCGGATCATCCCGACGCTTGCATCCGTGGTTCACGATCAGAGCATGATCGACGCTCTTAAGCGCCATTGGCCTGAGTATCTCATCGAAGGCGCCTGCCTTGCGCTCTTCATGGTCTCGGCATTTATCTTCGGTACGATTCTTGAACATCCCGCTTCGCTGATTCACCAGGCGATTCCCAATCCGCTGCTGCGACGCTTTTTGATGGGGTCGGCCATGGGCGGCACCGCGATCGCGATCATCTATTCACCGTGGGGAAAACAATCCGGTGCCCACATCAATCCGTCGACGACGATTACCTTCTTTAGGCTCGGCAAGATCAAAAAGTGCGATGCAGCCTCTTATGTGGTGTTTCAGTTTGTCGGCGGCTTGCTGGGCGCGTTGGCGGCTTCAACGGTGCTTTCGACGTGGGCGTCGCACCCTTCAGTCAACTATGTCGTGACGGCACCCGGATATGCGGGAGCAACTGCGGCATTCGTCGCAGAGGTCGCGATTGCGTTCATCCTGATGACGGTCATCCTATACGTCTCGAATAACTCGCGGCTGCACAAACTAACCGGGCTTTGCGCCGGCGCATTGGTAATGATTTACATCACATTCGAAGCGCCGATCTCCGGTATGAGCATGAATCCGGCACGTAGTTTCGCCTCGGCAGTTGCGGCATGGCATTGGGCCGATTTGTGGATCTATTGCACCGCGCCGCTCATTGGCATGTTGTCGGCGGCAGAGGTATATCTTCACATTCGAGGAGCTGGGCACGTCGGCTGCGCCAAGCTCCATCATGAAAACAGCAAACGTTGCATTTTCTGCGGCAAACCGGCGATGAGCAAGCCCGACTAGTTCGGGAGAGTTCGGCTTAAGCGCCATCGATGAGGAAATTGATCGGGCGCGCCGTGATGAAGCACGGCTCCGATACAGCCAGTGATGACAGCTGATCACGATCGCGGAAAACTACTTCCAAAAATCCCGAGTTACCCTACCGGATCTAAGTCTTAACCTGCGCGAAACCCGGAATTAACCGGGGAGCCGTAACATCCTTATAGAGATCGAAGCTGAACGTGACCTCGCAAGCGGGCAGCGCGATAGGCAAACTTTAGCCGGTCACGCTCGGCGCAGCACTTTACCGGTTAGGAGGTACGCGCAGCTGGTAATTCCTAACGCGGATGGTCCTCGGGATGAGCAAAAATTGAGGTTAAGCGCAGGCGGAGGCGCTCCCACTGAATGAAATTTTTCTCAAAACTTTGGCATCCTTTACCCGCTGCTGACATCCAATGCGTAATCGGTTGAAACCCCGATTCAATTGCTCGAAGGCCGCAGCGATTAAAGAAAATCGTCCGATATACCCCCAAAGCTTTCACGAGGTAACCATGATTCACCAAGCGGGCACGGACAAAGTTACCGGCGCATCGAGACGATACAAACATGAATGGGGGGTGATCTTGGCTGGCGGAGATGGCACTCGCCTCAAGCCTTTGACTCGCAAGATCACCGGCGATGAACGACCCAAACAGTTCTGTTCCGTGCTCGGCGGGGCGACCCTGCTCGAGGAAACTCAGAGACGCGCTGCATTGCAATTGGCGAAAGAGCGAACGCTCTACGTTGTCAACCGCGTTCACGAGCCCTACTACGGTCAGATTCTTGCGGATACGAATGCTGCCAATCTGGTCGTCCAGCCGTGTAACGCCGGCACCGCCCCCGCCATCCTCTACAGTCTACTGAGAATCGCCGCGGCTGATCCCCAAGCCATCGTTGCTTTCTTTCCCTCTGATCATTATGTCTCTGACGATTGGCGGTTCATGGCCCATACTCGTACGGCACTTGACACCGCATACCTTAGACGGAACCTTGTGATATTGCTCGGTGTCGAACCCGAAAGCCCCGAAGTTGAATACGGATGGATCGAACCCACGGCTTTGATCAGAGGACACGCGAGCGTTTTTGGCGTCCGCCGCTTTTGGGAGAAGCCCAATCAAGTCTTGGCTCAAGTTCTGCAGCTGCGCGGCTGCTTGTGGAATAGCTTCGTAATGGTCGCATCGGTGCGAGCATTGCTTGAAATTATCCAGAGCGCCACACCAACCCTTTATCGCGTCTTCGCTTGCCTAAGCCCTCTTTTCGGTACTGATGCCGAGGCCAAGGCGGTAAGCAAACTTTACCGGCTTCTGGAAGAAACAAACTTTTCTCATCGGGTGCTCGCGCTACTGCCGAAACGGCTCGCGGTGTTGAGAGTCACCGGTGTTAGATGGAACGACCTCGGCGAACCCAAACGCGTGCTGGCATCGCTCCATATGGCCGGTGTACAGCCACGCTGGGAAGAATCTGCCGCACCTCAGTCTCTAGCACTTCACCGCTCCCTTTCTCCCACGTAGTCCGTTCGCATCTCTTCTCAATAATGCCGCATCTAATTCGGCAATGGAGCGGACTCTGGCTGTGGTCGGCCAGGGAGCCGGCCTGAAATAGTTCGAAATAAATTAACAGGGGGACAAAAATGAAAACCCTTTTTGCCGGCACCGGCAGTTTGCTACTCGGGCTCGCGCTTTATTCCCCAACTCTTGCTCAGACCGTCGATAAGAAAGGTTTGACCCTAGACGGCGCTAAGAAAGTTATCGCCGCCGCGATTGCCGAAGCCAAAAGCAAAAGCGCACCAGGGGGAGCCATTGCCGTGGTCGACGAAGGCGGCAATCTCGTCGCCGTCGAGCGCCTGGACAACACTTTTGCCGCCGGCGCCAACATTTCGATCGGCAAGGCGCGCACCGCCGTGCTGTTCAAACGCCCGACGAAGTTTTTCGAAGACGTAATCAATAAAGGGCGAACGGCGATGACCACTCTCAAT
>WNFZ01006106.1_pt1 | contig 10943 bp, 5 predicted proteins | sample 5400081 | NCBI WGS metagenome assembly WNFZ01 (sample SAMN13153365, study PRJNA577476) | soil metagenome | isolation source: 80 cm soil or saprolite under grassland replicate 1 | place: USA:California | collected 2016-06-15
TGCGGCTACTAACGTCGTGCGTATTATCAACTGGGTGACGGATGTCCCTCTGGCGAAGACTCGTCGGTCGCCCTTTGTTAAGCTAATGCGGCCGGAGCCTTTAACGTGCTAAAGGAATTCGCCAGCGGTATCAGGACTCAAGGCGCTCCAAACGCTCCGCGTCGACGCGCTGCATACCCATTCCGAAAAGGCTGTAGATCGGTCAAACTCATGCAATCGAGAGGAGAATCAGCGAGAGATGATAATTCAACATCCTAAATTCCGTAGCTTAGCGGCCTATATGTTAGTCGCGTTACTGGTTGTCGGGTCTCCGAGCGTGTTAATGGGGTTCGCCGGCGGAAGCGCCCGGGGCGCAACGATCCACGATCGCAGCGCGATCGCCGTCGTAGGGGGACCGGGAGGGACCAGGATCAATACTTATAACGGCAACTTGTTCCTTCCGCGCGTGGACCTGCAAATCCCGGGTCGCGGCATGCCGCTCGAAATTGAACTGACATACAACGCCAACCAGAGCAGTTTCTCCGGCCCCTTCGGCTTCGGCTGGAGGCTCAATTACGGCATCAAATGTCTCTTCTCCGGCTCGAACATCATCGTCCAATGGGGTGACGGCCGCAACGACCTGTTCATCAACCAGGGCGGCTCATACGCGCCGGTCAACGCAGGAATCATCGCTACCTTGCAGCAGGTCGGAACGACTTTGCAGTTGATCAACAAAGATCGGGTCAAATTCCTCTTCGACGCCTCCTCCGGCCTGTTGCAGCAGATCCAGGATCCTAACGGAAACGCTCTGACCTTTTCGTATTCAGGCACGCAGTTGACGGTCGTCACGGACGCCGGCGGACGCAGTCTCTCTCTGACCTACGACGCCAACGGGCGGGTCACGACGATCACGGATGGGAACGTCTCTCCGCCACGGACCATCCAATATTCGTATGATAGCCTCGGCAATCAGGTGAGTGTCACCGACCCTCTCGTCAATGCGACGACCTACGCCTACGACGCCACGCATCATCTGACGGCGGTCACCGACGCCCTCGGCGTGACGCGCGTCACATACGGCGCCGCGAAGATGCTCGTCACAGGCGTGAGCAGGTTCGATCACGCCGACACGCTGGTCAGCTCGCGAACATTCGACTACGACGTGGCCAATACCAGGACGACGGTCACGGATCATGTCGGCGGAGGCGCACAGGCGTCAACCGTATATCAATACGACGCCAATCATCGCCTGGTCCAGGTGACCGACCCGCTGGGCCATGCCGAGACCAGGGCCTACGACGAGAACGGGAACCTGAACGCGATCACCGACGGCAGCGGAGAGACGACGACTTACACCTATGACGCTAACGGCAACCGGACCTCGATGACAGACCCGCTCGGACGGACAGAGACAGTCCTGTACGATGGCGCCGGCCGCAAGATCACGGCCACGGATGGTAACGGCAGGACCCGCGCCTTCTCCTACGACGCCGCGGACCGGTTGATCGGGGTTTCGTTCTCCGATGGAACCACCGCCTCGTACAGCTACAATGCCGCGGGAAACCTGGTTCAAGCGGTGGACCCCAATACGGATCTGTCGTTAAGTTACAACGCGGCGGGATGGCCGGTTCAGGTCGTGGATCATTAAGCTCTCGAAGGCCATCGGCTATGCGTATGACGGAGTGGGAAATCGCATTCAGATGACGGGGCCTGCCGGCGCGGTCACGCACAATGTCTACGATCTCGCCAACCGGCTGGTCTCCACTGAACGCAATGGGCAGGAGTTCAATCTCAGCTACGATCAGGCGAATCGGCTGACGGCCGTCAGCCTGCCGAACGGCGCGACTACCACGTACAGCTATAACGCCGGGGGCCGTCTCCTCTCTATTTCACACAATCGATCCGACGGCAGCGTCATTTCCGGCTATTCTTATCAATACGACGGCGGCGGGCGGCGAACGCAACTGACGTTCGCCGGCGGGGATCAGGTGACCTATTCCTATGACGACAGTGACCGCCTCACCGCCGAAGCGCGAACCGGCGTGGATGGGTACGATCATCGGTTCTCATATGACGCGGCGGGAAACCGTGTGCAGTTGAACGTCGACGGCGTTCTAACCTCCTATACGTACGACCAGGCGGATCAATTGACCCTGGAATCGACCGGGGGGACGACGACCAGCTATGCCTACGATGGAAATGGCAATCGCACCAGCAAGGCGAGCGGAGCCAGCATCCTGACCTACACCTATGATGACCTGAACAGGCTCACCGGATATAGCGACTCGGGGACGGGCGTGACGGGCTCTTATACCTACGATGCGTTCGGACGCCGAACCGCAAAGACGGAGCTACGATGCCGGGACAGGTCGGTTCACGCAGCAAGACCCTGTCGACGACAACTCTGGGAGGAGCCCATACGTCTACGTAGACAATAATCCCACGAATGAGGTCGACCCGAGTGGGGCTGTGCACTTCTTGCTAGTCGCCGTCATCGCGGTAGCCGTGGTTCTGATGAATGCTCAGTAGTCTTCAGCGGGAGAACCGGCATGGGGCGCTGTTACCGCGCCGGTTCTCCATATGAACACTACGATGGCGGATGCGAAAGCATTGTCGTCCAGCCGAAGAGACCTGCGTGTATCTCGCCGCTAATGTGCCGAGATACACGCCTGGTCTACAGTTGTGTGTTATCACTGATCCTGCGAATCGAGTCCGGCAGGGTGAAATTGATTCCGACCTCGCGCTCGTCAAGCATCCAGAAGCCCGCCACGCCGTATCCGAGCGTGGCTAGCGCGGCGACCATCAAGCGCTTATCCAGTCACATCTTTGCTCAGACGTCCGGCAAGGCTGGCAATGACCACGACCAATTCGCCTGCCTCGATTGGCTTAGGCACATGCACCTGGAAACCAGACGCCAACGCCCGCATCCGATCCTCACTTCTGGCATACGCCGTCAGCGCCACTGCGGGAATGCCCCCTCCTCGCTCCGGCCCTAACGCCCTCAGTTTTCCGATTAGCGTATAACCATCTTCATCCGGCATCCCGATGTCAGACACCAACAAAGAGGGCCGCCAGCGCTCTATCTCCTCTAACGCCTCTGCGGCGGAGGCGCAGGCCTTTACCTCCGCCCCGCGTCGCGTCAACATCGCCGTCAACAAGTCGCGTGTTTCCGCCTCGTCATCGACAATCATTACCCGAAGGCCGTCCAGCATAATCGCATCGGTGAGGGAATCAGCATACTCGGCGCTTGGGGCCGCGGGCTCCATCTCACTCATCTTCTCACGAAGGGCTTTGACCGGAAGCGTCACCGTAAATGTCGCCCCCTGTCCCTCGCCAGGACTGTCGGCTCGCGCCGTCCCGCCGTGCAGTTCCACTAAATGGCGCACGATCGCTAGACCCAGTCCGAGCCCGCCATACTTCCGTTCGCTGGTAGTGTTGGCCTGACTGAAGCGGTCGAAGACGAATGGGAGAAATTCGGGGCTAATTCCCACGCCCGAATCGCTCACCGTGATCTGAAAGTCGGAGTCGACGCGCCTCAAACTCACCTCGACGCGCCCGTGTCGCGGGGTGAACTTGACCGCGTTTGAAAGCAGGTTCCAGACGATCTGCTGCAAGCGGTTCGGATCTCCCGAGACCAGGCTGCCTCTCGACCCGAGGCTCGCCTGGAGTTGGATAGATTTTGCCTCGGCAGCCGGACGAATGGAATCCATGGCGGCCTCGATGATCTGCGCAAGCTCCACCGAACGAACATTGAGAGTCAGCTTGCCGGTGATGACTCGCGATATGTCCAGGAGGTCCTCGATGAGTTGCGACTGCGTCCTGGCGTTGCGCTCGATGATTTCGGTGGCGCGCTCGGTCTCCGCCTGATCAAACTTGCCCCTGCGCAGCAACTGCGCCCAACCGAGGATGGAGTTGAGCGGCGAGCGGATTTCGTGCGAGATCATGGCGACGAACTCGTCCTTTGAACGGCTGGCCGCCTCGGCCTTCTCACGCGCGGCGCGCTCGCTGGCTAGCAAAGTGGATCGTTCTTCCTCAGCCAACCTGCGCTCGGTAATATCGCGGAAGATCAGAACCGCGCCTATTACCTTCCCCTCGGCGCCTTTGATGGGCGCTCCGCTGTCGTCAATCGGCATTTCAGTCCCGTCCTTCGCGATCAGCACGGTGTGGTTTGCCAGGCCGACAATCAATCCTTCTTGTATCGCCCGCAGCGCCGGATTCTCGACCGTTTCGCGCGTCTGTTCGTTCATGATGTTGAAGACTTTCCGGAGCGACTGCCCCTGGGCCTCTTCCTGCTTCCATCCGGTCAGAGACTCGGCGACGGGGTTCAGGAATGTGATATCGCCGTTTGTGTCGGTGGCGATGACTGCGTCGCCAATGCTAGACAGCGTCACCTGTAGCCACTCGCGCTGTTGGCGCAACGCCTCTCCGGCGCGCTTGCGCGCGTTGACGTCACTAACGACGACGTAAGAGACTGACGACAGGAGCCCGCAAGCGATCAGGTTGGCGACAAAATCGGTGAGGAAGGAGTAACGGCCACTCGCTTTCGCCTCTTCAGACTGTCGCTCTAGCAAATCATTCTCCTCACTCTCCATTCCGGCGATGTCGTGGCGGACGTCATCCATCTGGCGCTCCCCGACGTCCGACATGACAATTTGCCTCGCGCCGTCGGCGCGTCCACTCTTTCTACGGTCTATTTGACTTTTGAGGTTGTCGAGTCTGTCGGCGATCTCGCGCTCAAGCGCAGGGAGATGCGCCTGCCAGTTCGGGTTGTCCGCAGTCAATTGCACTAGCTTCTCGACGCGGGCATGGATTGCGCCAACAGCGGATTGGTAGGGTTCGAGGTAAGATTTCTCTCCCGTGAGGAGATAGCCGCGCTCCCCGGTCTCGGCGTCGTCCACCGTGGACATGACGTCATCGAGTTCGCTGAGAACCTCGTGTGTGTGTCCTACCAGTCGCTCGTTGTCGATCAGCCTGCGTGTGGCGCGATACGAGACCAGCGCGTTGATGAGCAGAATCGCCAACACCAGCCCGGCGCCTGCCATAATCTTTTTTTCGATTGTCCATCTCATTTTCAGACTCATATTCAGACCACTCTCGTATCGTTGTTGAGGGCACAGTAGGCCTCTCTAACCTGAAGCCATTTGCGCCGCTGTGATAATTTGCGCCCAGATTATCTCATAATAGCACTTCGTCACGTAGGCAATGGTCTGACCCTATCCACTTTCGCTGTCGGCCATCCAGATCACACGGCGATAAAAATTGAATGGTGATTGCTTGCTCATAGAAGGAGACAACACGCGCCGTAGCGCAAAAGGGCGCGCTCTGAAAGTGAGAAAACAAATAGAACAAAAGCGACGTGCGCTACGCATGGCGTCTGAACCGGCAGAGGACTCTCGTGAGGTTACGGCGGTCTCATTTACAGAGTAATAAAAATGGGCCATTTGATATTTTCTCCATCTGGTTCAAGATGTGCCCGAGCCGATCGCAGAACACATCTCGTTGCTGTTCGGCGTACATCAAAATGCGGACTAGAAATCGACGGCGTCCCGGATCAGGGGGCACGTCATGCAATGCCCGCCGCCGCGCCCGCGCCCGAGTTCGGCGCCGACGATGGTGATCACTTCTATACCTTGTTTACGTAGCAAGTTGTTAGTGTAGATGATGGGGCAATTGATATGCCGACACGGCATTGTGGAATGCGCCATATGCGACATGAGCGGTCTTTGAGAATAGGTGTAACAACAAGTGTGGCGCGATTTGTTTAATCGCGCCGCTTCGGGCGCAGGGCAGCGCGATTAAACAAATCGCAAGGCGCAATCAGCCGAGCATGGTTGCGCTATGTCGCGCCATCCGGCGCACGCCAGGGCCGAGGTCGAGAATTTAGAGGCGGAGTTGCAACTTCTGAAAGGCGCAGCGTCAAGCGATGTCGCAAGATCATGACTACCAGAGCCCGACTCAGCTCTTTTGCATTGCAAGTGGTTCTCTATACATGGGAAAAGGTTTAGTTACGGTGACAATCCGAGCTTCGACGCCGGCAGACCAGTGGCGCGCCGTCACGGCGTCAAAGGCCGCATTGGCGAAAGACGATCCGTCCATGCTGATGGCGAGAACAAGAGGCGAAAACCATCACGAGACGGAAAAATATATTGTGCGAGCTTCGCGTCGCTTGTCAGATGCGGCGTTTGTTAGGTAGCGGATATTGAGATCGATCTCCGCTGGTTCGTGCTCAGGGTTATCACGGCGTGTTTCTGTTCGCCCGTGATCGGTGGTCAGCATCGTGGATTGGTCTTTTATTGATCTCCACGCTATTGACGCCTTTTGTATGCCCTAAAGTCAATGCGGTCAACAAACTATAATGCGTTTGACCTCACGAGAACCGTATGACACTTTATCCCTATTATCGCCGCGTCAAACTGTCACGTCCTTCGCCTCTGCTCTGAGTTGGCTTATTTCATTCATCTTGCAAAATCAAGCGTTTAGCAGAACGCGAACGCCTGGCATTCATTTTGCATAAGCAAGCCTACAGTCGGACGACTGTCTAACTGTGCCGCGATGCCCCCGCGGAGCTTCCCACAGGAATTCAATACGCTCCCAACATCAGAAAATGAATATGGGAGATGATAGATACCAGAGTGTGTCATCATCATTCACTTGAGACGCTGATTTACGAACTAAACTCGAACCCGACCAGGTCTTCTTGGTCTAAATCGAGTAAAGCAGCCAACAGAGTATAAACCAACATCGAGTAGCCCCACCTGAAGAGAGGGTGGCGGCTTGGAGCGTGTATAAGTGACTATCCTATCGACCCGCGCACGGGCGGTTAGTCGTCGCCGTAGGCTGCTGAAAAGCGAATGGTATTAATTTTATTCTTGTTGACGGTCTAAATAGCTGAAGCTATGCTTAACGAAGATTTGATACCATTATTGTTGCCCTACGACATAGGACGTGGTTAACCTATTTACAATTCGACATTCCTCCCAAAGCTATTTCGTACACGCCTAGGATGTACAATCTGATGTACTTTTATTGAGCTACTCCCTCATTTGTGGCGAGTTGTTTCGCTACGCCACAGGCTGCAGTGGAGCGCCGCCCTTATCCATCTGACCGAGACCAGGACTGAAGACTATATAAAACAAATCAGGTACCCTCTCCTGAGCACGATAGGCATATTGTAGGTAGCGACAGGAAGAGCCAGGAACGCTCTTGCCATGAGAAAGCTTATAGCGCCCTGGCCCAACTGACCACAGGCAATTGAGCGAGAGAATTACTCCGCCTGCCCGTTTAGTCTCTAGTAGAGACGTCGGCGCAGCAGGATTGGTTTAACTTTTTTTCGCTCAGCCCATCTTTTAATGATGAACCATCCATGAGATCCAGTTCTACTAGGGCTTTATTGGGAACACACGAGGTCCGGCGAGAAAGCAATCAGGTTTACCTAACACTGGTGCATCACGCGAATCAGTCTGTAATCACTGACAACTATGCTGACCGTGAAGGTATCGGCGAGATACTCGGACTCGGGGGGCCCGGGTACCTTGGGGGTCATCGGAGAGGATTCCTGCCTTTACTTCAGATGCACCTGGATTACCGGATACCGCTCAACCTTCATCTGAGCGGGACGCTGATTGAAACTTTGGCATGGCACCACCCGGAAAGTTTCTCCCTCATCAAGCGGCTGCGCCAGGCGGGGCTGCTTGAGATGATCGGCAGCGCCTTCAGCCAAAATATCATGCCCTTCTTTTCCGATGAGCACAATCTGCGCCAGATAAACGAGGAACTCTGGCTCTACCGCCGGCATCTGGATTGGGACTTGGGCGCGGTGAAGACTTTCTGGGCGCCTGAGCGGGTGTGGGATACGGAGAAACTGGCGAGAACGCTACGTAGCGAGAAGCTTTTAAACGGAGGCTACGCTCGTGTGCTGCTTGATGATCGCCTCGTTTATGCCGTCGGCGATAGCTATCAGGGCAGCGCGCGGGAAAGATTCGACCAGGACAATCCACTTGAATTAGACGCCTTCATGCCATGGGAGATCGCCGGCGGACAAGGACTGGTGATGCTGCCTATTTCCAAGGAACTGCGGCATCTTATCCCGTCATCGCGGCCTGAATCGTTCAACAGGCTGTCCGAAATATTTAATTGGCTTGCTTCGTCCGGTGATGAGCGCGCGATTGCTGTTTACGGAGATGACCTGGAGAAGGCCGCCGGGGTAGGCGGTTGGGACCATCACCACCTGGAGCGCTACGAGCGGTTCCTGAGTTGGCTAAGTAGAAATAGGTGGGTCAGACCTATCCTCATCAGCAGCTGGGCGACAGGGCGCGCCGCAGCAGGCGCGAGGGAGATTGAGCGGGGGACATTCTACGAACTGGCTCAATTATGGAAGGCTGGGGAGGACTATCGCGGGTGGTATGAGGACCCAAATTGCTTCGAACACCGCCAGTATTTGATCAAAGCAGAGCAATCGCTTCTCAAGGCCGGGCGGCGCGGCGCGGAGTCGGGCCTACTGGAGCTGGGATGGAAACACCTGCTCCATTGTTCTTATGAGACCTCATGGCACGACCCGTGTACTTATGAAACCTCGGCCGACAGTTCCCAGACCAAACCGGAGAATGAAAGGCGACTGGCAGGTTGGGCCGCGGCCCTGACTAGCCACGCGCGAAGCTGCCTCGTCATTGCCATGGCGGCAGAGTGGTTCAAGCAGCGCGACGGGGCGGCGCACGCCGAGCTGGCCGATATAGACGAAGACGGGGAGCAGGAACTGGTGCTCAAGAATAACTGGCTCTTCGCCGTTTTCTCCCCACGTCGTGGCGGGCGATTGACCTACCTCTTCGATTTAACCGGCTGCTCAGGCCGTCTGATGATCGGCAACATCAGCGACGACTGGAACCTGCAAGAGGAACTCAACCGCTATATGGACCTCCCACAAAATCATCCCGGCGCTCTGGCAGAGGTCGGACACGAGCATGACCGCTATCAGGGCGTCATTTCTGAGGCTCACGGGCGGGCGGTCAATGTTAGCTTGCGAAACATTGAAACGGAAAACCCGCTGCGAGGCGCCGAGAAGCGAATAAGGTTGTCGGCGGACGCAGGATATATGTGTGTCAATTACCTTTTGCCGCATGGGTGGTGGCGATTAAGCACCGAGATCTGCTTTTCGCCGGACTACCACAGATTGCTGCGGCACGGCCGTGACGGTGTCGCGACCTTCGACGGGCGTGATTGGAAGGGATGGAGTAACGGCTCTGCGCATGTCTGGGCGCGAATAGACCCGCGACAATCGACCTTCTGGGACAGACCCTATCAGATCGAGTGCGGGCACGGACTAAATCTGCGAGTAACATCATTCTCCAAAGATTTCCACCTTGAACTCGGGGTGGGAATACCAACTCGCCGGTCTTGCAAGACAAGAATGGACGGGGAAATACAAGTTGAAGAGGTAAAAGGAGGTATATGAGCGGCGCTTTCCGGACCAGAGAAAGTAACGTAATGGAGGCGGTGGATTCTGGGAAACACCTGAAAGATTTCGCAGACTTGGTGACTTGCGTTGCGCAGCGCCTGGACTGCGGCCGAAGCCAATCCTGTCGCGTAGTGCGCGTCAGACGCAATCTGGGGAAGTTTATCATCGAGTTCGAAGTTGAAACGGAGGACCGCGAGGACGCCGACCTGCGACGGCTCATCGGTAAGGTTTATAAAGGCGACTGCGGCCAGGGCCACTTCGACACTCTATCGCGATTACGGGAAGTGGGATTTCGCCCACCCTCGCCTTTCACCGTGGTCTACCCTGTCGCCTACGTTGCTGATAGATGCTTCCTCTTGCAAGAGAAGGCGCCGGGGAGTCTGTTGGCGGACCTTATTTTCGGCGAACCCGACTCTGCGGCGTTTGACGCTATGGAGCGCGCCGCGGCTTGGCTAGCCGCGTTGCACGGCGCGGAAGTAACCGCACAGCCCCGGCTGGAGCGGGTCAGGATGCTCGTGGCGCGCCAAGGCCGCGAGTTGATGGAATTGCTTCCCCAGCAGGCCCCCCGAGTGGAGCGCCTGGCGGCTCGCGCGCTGACGGGGCTGGATGCGCGCCACGTGACGCCTTTAGTTCCCAGCCACGGCGACTTTCACCCCAAGAACGTTTTCATCACCGCCGAGGGCCGGGTGACGGTCATCGACTTTGACACATTTGGATTGCAAGAACAGGCGGCGGACGTGGCATACATCCTGGCCCAGACCGCCATTATGGGGTACCGCCGCCGGGGCAGCTTTGCCGCCACCACACGGGTTCGCCACCGCTTACTACAGGCCTACCTGGAGGCGGCGCCGATGTTGTCGGGCCAGCGGCTGGCTCTCTATCTGGGCATGGTTTTTCTGCAAAGTCTCCACTACGAGCTGTGCACCCTCCGCAACGGCAGGACTGCCATCATCGAGCCCTGGCTGGCCAACGCGGAGCGCTGTTTGTTGGATGAGGAAGTAACGCTGATTGAAGATTCTGAATATGGCATTGACGAGTTAGAGGGAGGAGGTAAGGCCATGCATTTTCAAATCGAGGCGGCGCGACGGGTAGATGATTCAACCATCATCCACCCTACGGCCGAGGTATCAGAGGAGGCGACGATTGGACAGGGTTGTCGTATCTGGCATCAGGCTCAGGTGCGAGAGCGAGCCCGGATTGGGCGGAATTGCATCCTTGGGAAGGGCGTATATGTCGATTTCGATGTGGTCATCGGCGATCACGCGAAGATCGAGAACGGATGCTTTCTCTACCATGGCGCGACACTGGAGGATGGTGTCTTTTTCGGGCCGGGAGTAATCCTGACCAACGACAAACTGCCCAGAGCGATCAACCCGGACGGTTCGCTGAAAACTGGCGCCGATTGGGAGGTGGGAAAGATTTTGGTGAAGCGAGGCGCTTCGCTGGGGGCAGGCGCGGTGGTGTTGCCAGAGGTGGTCATCGGGGCGTTTGCGATGGTGGGATCCGGGACGGT
>WNFZ01006109.1_pt1 | contig 10941 bp, 12 predicted proteins | sample 5400081 | NCBI WGS metagenome assembly WNFZ01 (sample SAMN13153365, study PRJNA577476) | soil metagenome | isolation source: 80 cm soil or saprolite under grassland replicate 1 | place: USA:California | collected 2016-06-15
TGGCGGGCGCCTTCGGGCCGACTGTGGAGTGAGTATGCGGTGCGCATGAACGGTGAGCGGAAGGACGTGAATCTGGGGAGCAGTCCCGTAGGCGCAGTACTCCCGAGATTTACGGTGCATGCGCTTCGTGGGGGTGCGCGGTTGTTCAGCGTTGGGTCGGTGTCGAACGATCTCACCGTAGTGGTGAACAATCTCACCAATACGCTGTACGCGGAGTTCTCCAACGCCAGCTTCTTCCGTCCGGAGCCGAAGCGGACGCTGGCGGTATCGTGGACGAGCAGCTTCTGACCCGGCAATGAGAGGTCCAGGGCTCGTCGGATACTTGCCGATTGCTACGACCGTCATTGCAATCGCGTTCGCGGCAAGACTTTTCGTTCGGTACCGCGAGCGAGGCGGCACGCATCACGTGTGGTGGATCGTGGGAATGCTCACCTACGCGGCGGGCACGCTGACGGAATCGCTCACCACTCTCATTGGATGGCACGAGCCGATATTTCGCGCGTGGTACATAACCGGTGCACTGCTGGGCGGGGCGCCGCTGGCTCAGGGCACCGTGTATCTCCTGATGAAGCGCCGTACCGCCAATCGGCTGACCGTTGCTGTTGGGACGGTGGTTATCGTTGCGGCGGTGTGCGTGATTCTCTCGCCGATCAACTATGGCGGCGTTGAGCCGTATCGGCTCACGGGACGCGTGCTCGAGTGGCACTGGGTGCGGCTCTTCAGCCCGTTCATCAATCTTTACGCGGTAACGTTCCTGATTGGCGGAGCGATCTACTCCGCACTGCGGTACAGACGCCGCCGCGAGACCTACCATCGTTACGTCGGTAACGTGCTGATAGCGATTGGTGCGCTGCTGCCCGGAATTGGAGGCGCCTTCACGAGATTCGGTCACACCGAAGTTCTCTACGTCACCGAGCTGATCGGATTGATGTTCATCTACGCCGGCTTCTACTTCAACACTGCGCCAGCGACTGCCGCATCGCCTGTGGCGATAGCCGCATAGCCCCAGCCAAAATGATGGATTCGGGCAACAGCCAGGAGCTGTGGAACGCCGTCGATGAATACATCGGCGACGTGGTGCGGGCGGATTCGTCGTTGGCGGCGGCTCTTGAGGCGAGCACCGCGGCGGGCCTGCCGGCGATCGCGGTTTCGCCGAGTCAGGGGAAACTGCTCTATCTAATGGCGCGCGTGCAGGGTGCACGCCGCGTTCTGGAAGTCGGAACGCTCGGCGGATACAGCACAATCTGGATGGCGCAGGCGCTGCCGGCCGATGGACGGCTCGTAACGATCGAGATCGATCCGAAGCACGCGGAGGTCGCGCGTGGTAACGTCGTTGCCGCCGGACTCGGCGATATTGTGGATGTGCGCGTGGGACGGGCGCTCGACGTGCTTCCGAAAATCGCGGAAGAGGAGCGAGTTCCTTTCGATTTCATCTTCATCGATGCCGACAAGCAGAACATTCCTGCCTATTTCGAGTGGGCGCTCAAGCTGTCCCGGAATGGAAGTCTGATTGTCGTTGACAACGTCGTCAGGAACGGAGACGTCCTCGATGCGGCTAGTGACGACGCCAGCGTGATTGGAGTACGACGGTTGAACTCGATGCTGGAGGCGGACACGCGAGTCACCGCAACGACAATTCAAACAGTGGGAATCAAAGGCTACGATGGATTCACAGTCGCATTGGTGACGCGCGACAACTGAAGTGAATCAGGCTGGTATTCCCGGCGCTAGAATCTTTCGACTATCCGTGCCTTGATCTGCTCGTACTCGGCGTCGGTGATCAGGCCACCGTCGAGCATCTCCTTGGCGCGCCTCAGTCGTGAGCCGGGATCCTCGGCCGTCGCGGCGCCCGATTGGGCGGCGAAGGGTGCCCCGCCCGTGCCGAGCTGGATTCCGCCGGATCGAGCGCGCATTTCGTCGAGGTCGCGCACGCGCCGCTTCTCGCGCCAGGCCTGCTCCTGCGCCTGGCATACGCGGTACACCTGTCGAGCCTGCTCCTTGCGAAGCCCCTGGTAAGTCGCGCTCTGGCCGGGCTTGTCCGCGGAGGCGAGGTCGCCCATCAACGAGGAAGTGATGGTGAGATCAGCACCGAAGATTCCCTCGTTCAAGGTTGCGTCGTGAAGATCCTGCCAGCGGACGTCGGCCGCCGTATAGCCGCCGAACAGGTGCCGGGACAACGCGATGAAGCGGCCGGTACTCGCGCCGACGATGACGCGGCGGTGTGTCAAAGCGAACAGGCGTCGCTGTACGGCATAGCCCTGAAGTGATTCGCCCGGAACGAGTAATCCGCGGAGAAGGTCGAGCGCTGCGGAAATGCCGCGATCTTCGCTGGCGACCGCGGCGTCGGACTTCGAGGAAAGCGAGTCATTCACACCCATTGGTACTCCTCGTTCCGGATGGGAGACGATGCCTCAATGGCGTGTACAATGTCAACCTGGAGAGCTTCCTGACGTCGATTGGTCGGCGCAAGTTCATTGCGGCGCTGTACGCGGATCTGGCAAAGACGGATTGGGGGAAGAAGACGACAATGAGCAAGCGTTGCGACTGAGGAGGGCCGCGCTCAGAATCATCGCGATGGAGTCGCTATGGGCGGTTGCTGCATGCTCGCGTGCAACGCGGCCGACGTCGACCGCGGAACCACCGGCACCCGTGGCACTCACGCCGGATTCCGCCGAGTACGAGGTCTATTCAGCGATTCTTCGCGTGCGATTTGGTGACCTGATCGTCAGCGACAGCACGCTGCCGTCGGGACAAGTCTATTGTCTGGAGAACGGCGACCCTGCCAACGAATGCGTCCGACGATCCTCGTCGGATCAGTCTCCCGAGATGTGGACCGATTATGCGGGAAAGAACACCCAGCGCGCTTTCATTCAAGGCCGGTTCGATCGGGATATTCGTGTCACGCTGTCCAGGGACCTGAAGGAATTCCCACGCTCGATGTGCGAAGGGCCGACGGTGATCGAATTCTCCCGGGTAGGGTTCGATCGGGCGAAGAGACGTGCACTGGTAACCGTCAAGACGACGCAGGGGCCCGGGCCACATCCAGGTTGCGGATTGTCGAGCTCGACGACCGTGCTTTACGAGCGGGCCGGTACGCGCTGGAAAATCAGGCGAATCATCGGCGGGCTAATCACGTAGTCGGGAAGGTTGAAAACGGCAACCTCAAAAGGCGCAGATGCGAGATCCCAGAGGTATGGTTTTTTAGATCCGAGGAGGAAACACACAATTAAGAAAGAGGTGGTCCACGATGCGCGCGTGCGGGTGAGCTCTTGAGCGGCACAAAGCGGCCTGACTTGAGCCGCCCGGCGGCGTCGGCTGAGGAGTCGCTTCGTCAGGTCCGCGAAGGAGGGAACCAGGGCCTCGCGGAGACACTCGGCATCGAGTTGACCGAGCTATCGCCCGAGCGGGTCGTGGCAACGATGCCAGTGGACGAACGCACACGGCAGCCGTTCGGGATTCTGCACGGCGGAGCGTCCGTCGCCCTGGCGGAGACCGTTGCTTCGATCGCTGCGCTCCTGAACATCGATCGCGAAACGCAGGTGGCGATGGGGCTCGAGATCAATGCGAACCACATCCGAGCAAAGACGGACGGAGTCGTGACAGGCACGGCTACGCCCATTCATCGCGGCCGCACTACACAGGTCTGGGACGTCAGGATCGTTGATGAGGAGAATCGGCCCGTTTGCATTTCGCGGTGCACCATCGCGGTCGTCCCACGACAGAAAAAAACAAAGTAGAAATACACAGATCCGAGATCTGTGTATTTCTATGTTGCCGTTTTCTCTGTCTTACCAGCGGATAGGCGCGGAACACCTTTCAGAAGTACAGCCACCAGAAGTGGGACACTCCATATCGCGAGTGCGGCGCGACTTCCGAGGTACACGTGAGTGGCGAGAAACAGTGAGGAGATCACAAGGGTTATCGCAGTAACGCGAGCTCCGAAGCGCGTGAAGTCGGCGAAGCTCGTCCTCACCCCGAATTTCTCGGCGATGCCGAGCACGGTGACGTTCGCGGAAGCTCCGATCGGTGTCGCATTCCCGCCAAGACAGGCGCCCAGAGCGAGCGCCCACCACAAGACCGTCGCGTCAATCGCGAACTGCCCGGTAATGCGGTGGATGATCGGGATCATCACCGCCACGAAGGGAATGTTGTCTATGATCGCCGAGAAAAAAGCGCTCACCCACACGATGAGGAGCGCGGCGAACAGCAGTGTTGCGGTGGGGCCGAGTCCGAGCACCGACGCGCCGCCCTGAACGACTCCTTCCAGAGCACTGGCGAGCGTGTCGATAAGGCCCGTTTGGACTGCAGCGCCGACCGTGATGAACAGGAAAAGAAAGAACGACAGGGTCGGCCACTGGATCTCATTCTCGATGATGTTGAGCAGTCCCTGCTGTCGCTCCTCAGGCGTCGCACGGTGCGTGCGCAGGTAAAGGAGATCCTGCGTCACGAGTAGCGCACCGGCGCCGATCACAGCCGGTACGGACGTCGGCATGCCGGTGAGACCGTGCGTCAGGAAGCCGATGAAAATGAACGCAGTGATCCACAGCGACCATCTGAGGAGCCGCGGATCCCGGATCTGGGGGGTTTCGCCGAGAGGCATGGTGGCCCGCGTGCTTTCGCCGCCGGGCTCGAGGCCATAGTAGCGAGCAGAGATTCGCGGAAGGACGAGCATCATCACCGCGATGGGAGCAGTGAGATTCAGAATGAAATCGAGGAAGGTGAGGTGTGCACCCGATCCGATCATGATGTTGGGCGGGTCGCCGATCAGAGTTGCGGATCCACCGACGTTGGACGCCATCACCACTGGGATCAGAAGCGCGATGGGATTTACCTTCATGGTGCGCGACATCTGGAGCGCCATCGGTGTCACGAAGATCACCGTCGTCACGTTGTCGCACAGGGCTGAGAGAACTGCCGTGAACCAGGTGACGTAGAACAGAACGAGGTAAGAGTCGCCTCCCGTTCGCTGGAGAATTCTCGCCGCCGCCCACTCGAAGACGCCGGTGGACTTGAGAACCCCGACGACAGCCATCATCGCGGCGAGAAGGAAGAGGACATTCAGATCGATCGCGTTCTGGGCTGCCTCGAAGGAGATAAGACGAAAAGGAGTGAGGTAGGTGATCGCCCAGATCAGCGACACCGCAGCAATTACCACCAGTACCCGATGGACCTTCTCCAGTGAGAGGATCGTGAAAACCGCGACTATGATCGTCGCTATGATCAGTTGTGACACGGGATCCTGCGTGGATTCCAGTGCGTTCATGGCGACTAGAATAGCGCCGCGCGGAAGTCGCGACCATCGTGAAGTACATTCAGGAAAGGGCTACACAACGTGGAACAGCAGGGAGAGCTGCGATGGACGAAACAATCTCCAGTGATGTGACTGCGCACCTTTCCAGCGGCCCGGCGCTCGAGAAGCTCGACGCAATGACCGACACCAGATCCGTTCCTCTGTTTCAGCACGGGACTCTGCTGGTGAAGTTCTACGCTCCACGAGGGCGCGACCTGCAGACGCCTCACACACGCGATGAGCTGTACGTCGTGGCGCAGGGAAGCGGCAGCTTCTACAACGGAACGACCCGCCGGTCGTTTACCCCGGGAGATCTGATCTTCGTCGAGGCAGGAACGCCGCACCGCTTCGAGGACTTCACCGACGATCTCGGTGTCTGGGTGGTATACTATGGACCAGAAGGTGGTGAATCCGGAAATCCGGAGGCTCGGTAGGTGACCGTTACCGCATCCGCTTCAACGGCAGTAAACGCAGGACCTCGCCCCCTCGACGACGAGGTGGACGTTTATGGGCTGACGCACCCGGGAAAAGTTCGCGCCAACAACGAAGATCATTTCCTGATCTGCGCCCTCCAGAAGCGAATTGAGGTTTACTACACAAGCCTGCCCAACGCGTCGAATCTCGTGAGTCCCGAACGGCTCGCGTTCATCGGCATGGTCGCCGACGGAGTAGGCGGAGCCTCGGCGGGCGAGGAAGCAAGCCGGCTCGCTCTCGAAGGCGTGACGCGGTACGTGTCGCAGGCGATTCACTGCTACTACACGGCCGATCCGAACGACGACACTGCGTTCATCCGCGAGCTCGAGGACGCAGCGTTCAAGGTCCATGACGAGCTCGCCACAGCTGCGAGAGAGGATTCGTCGCTGCGAGGAATGGCAACGACACTTACGCTGTGGCTCGGCGTATGGCCGCGAGCCTATCTCCTGCAGGTGGGTGACAGCCGCTGCTACGTGTTGAAAGACGGTGAGCTCATCCAGCTCTCACGCGATCAGACGATGGCCGAAGAGCTGGTGGAGCAGGGCGTGTTCACGCGCAACGACGCGGCGCATTCCCGATGGGCTCACGTTCTGTCCAGCGCGATCGGTGGGCCGCAGACAGCTCCGATGGTGCGGCGTCTCGAGCAATCGTGGGGGCGAGTTGGGCTCATGTGTAGTGACGGTCTCACCCGGCATGTGCCGGATGAGCGAATTCGCGAGCGGCTAGTTGCTATGACTTCCGCGCGTCAGGCGTGCGAAGCGCTCCTTCAGGATGCGCTTGACGCCGGCGGACAGGACAACATCACCATCATTATCGGCCGGACGGTTCCGCGGTCGTAGGGTCGATCACCTCGGACACTTTCATCACGGCGTTCGCCGGGAAGTTTCCCTTCATGGCGTGCATCCTGATGGTGTCTGCGTTGGGGGCGTTGTAGACGCAGAAGATCTTGTCGTCGGTGATGTAGCTCTGGACCCACTGTATGTCACGACCCTCGAGGTTCATCTCATGCAGCACCCCGTTGGACTTCTGCGCGATCGCCTGCAAGTCGTCCTGCGAGGATTTTCCGATTCCCGGGATCTGACGCTCGATTACGAATTTTGGCATTACTCCTCCATAAAGGTTGTGTGCCTCGTTATCCGAAACCAATACCAGTAGCTATTTCAAAGCACTTCGCAAGGGCACTCCGTCCAGCTTCTCCGCCGGCTTGATGCCGAGGAGTGCCGCCAGTGTCGGTGCGATGTCCACGCTCCGGACGAACTGAGAGTATTTGCCCCGAGCAACGCCGGGACCGTAGAAAATAATCGGGACGTGAGTGTCCGAGTCGTACGGCGATCCATGTGTCGCGACGATCGGAACCGCCCAGATGCTACCCGGCGTGAGCGTCGCGACCAGCTCCGCGTTGCTTCCCGCGGGTAGTTGATGCACCCATCGCCGGATGATCGGATTACCGATGGTATCCGCCTTGAGCAAATCGGCGAAGCGATCGACGCGAGCGATGCCTTCGATCGATTTGGCAGCATCCTCGAATACCTTGATCACCACGGCGGGGTCCGCATGCGCGCGTTGGAAGGCGGCCCGGTCGATAATGATGATCTGCTGGTCGACATCGATTGCCGAGCTGTCGACCTTGAGAGACTTCATTCGCAGCCGGGCGGCAACGAGCGCCGGAGCCATTGACACGCGGACTGGATAAGGATTGGTGGTCCCCGGAGCGAGCTCGGGAATCGGCGTGAACCCGTGATCGGCGGTCAGAGCCACAATGACCCGCGACCGATCGCGCATCTTGAACAGGGAGTCGAGAAGAGTCCCGATGACCCGGTCGTCTCTGAGCACCTGGTCGTGTGCTTCTCTGGAGTCCGGCCCAAGGCGGTGATTGACGAGGTCGGTGGCTGAGAGCGATATCGCGAGCAGATCGGTCTGCGGCCCTTCGCCCAGCTTCAGCTCCCGAACTCCTTCCAGGGCGAGCGCGACCGTCATCTCGTCTATGAAAGGCGTCGCTCGGACCCAGTTGGCCGCAGCCTGAGAATCAGCGGGAATGGGATGGGGAAAGACGAAGTCGACGCCGCCGCCCTCTATGCTGACGCTGTCGGGCTCATGGTACGCCGATTCAGGAAGCAGCAGCGTCCAGCTTTTCCCAGCGTAGGACTGTGCCAACCGCCTGGCATTGAACCGCTTTACCCAGGTGGGGAGCGATTCCGCATAATAGCGGCTCGTTGTGAAGTCGCCATCGCCGGGGTACCAGTAGACCTGCTGCCGGGACCTTCCGACGGGGAGTATCGCAGCGCGATCCTTGGCCGAGACGGATAGTGCGCGGGCGCGGGCGTCTCTGGCGTGAAGCCAGTCGAACAGCTCCGTGCCCTGAAAGAGAATCGGCGAAGCGCCCAGCACGCCGGACGTCCCGAGGAGCGGCGAGTTCGGATCGCCTACCCCAACCCGATTCGCCACAATCCCGGTGGAGCGGGGAAAACGACCTGAGAGAAGGCTGGCGTGACCCGGTGCCGTCTCGGTAATGGCGTGGTCCTGATGGGCGTTGGTGAACCAGGCGCCGTCGTTTTTCAGGCGCGCCAGACCGCCCGTAAACTGTGAGCCGAACCGATCGAGGAAGTCGGCCCGAAATCCGTCGATGGTTATCAGGACGACGAGAGTTGGCTTTGCCGCCGGTGAGCCGGCCGCCGGCGCCGGCCTTTGGCCGGCTGCACACGCTGCGGCGCAGACGAGCCCGAATGCGCCACTGAGGAATTTCCGCATGGCGGGGCAATCTGGGCGGCGATACGGGCAACAGCAACCTATGGCGTCTTTCGTGGAAACAGACGAATATTATCAGGCCCAACAAGGAGCCATCAAAGATGGCTGTTCGTACCCCGGGACTATTCGCGTCACCAGTCACGCGAGCCCTGGCAAAAGTCATTGCCTACTACGTGATCCTGATCACGATTGGCGCATTCATGCGTCTGGAGCTGCCTGCCGTCAAGAGCCTGGGCGGGTTCGCGCTCGAGCCGCTACTTGGCGTTGGGCAAACTCCGCTCAACGCCAAGGGAGAGGTCGTAACCTCAGTCGATCAGACGGCGCTGGCGGTCACTGTGCTCGCGGCAATGGGTGCAGCAATACTTCTTTCGCTACCGATCGCGTGGGTATATCAGCTCACCAGAGCGAAGCGGGGATACCAGCAGTCGGTGGTTCAGCTCCTAATAATCCTGCCCCTCGTAGTGGCGGGGATCGTGGTAATGGTGAAGTACAGCCTCGCTCTCGCATTCAGCCTCGCCGGAATCGTCGCCGCAGTCCGATTTCGCAACACTCTGGATGACAGCAAGGACGCCGTCTATGTTTTTCTCGCGACCGGTATTGGCCTTGCGGCGGCGGTCGACATTCCAGTAGCAGCCGCGATATCGCTATTGTTCAATGCGACGGTTGTGACTCTCTGGTATACCGACTTCGGGAACTCGCCGGTGGAGCTCGAAGGAAGTATCGCCGCTCGTCGGCTGAAGCGTGCCAAGCAGCTCGCGCGCACGGGAACCTTCGTCGCCCAGATCGACAACGAGGTGATGAAGAACATGACGCGCGAGCAGCTCGAGGGGCTGGCAATGCGCGCGCTGAAGCGGGCGCACGACGAAAGCTCGAAGACGGACGGCGGACCAAAGCCGGAGGCGCGTCTGAGGATCAGAAGCCGCGACCTCACCCGAATGCGGCGTACCTTCGATTTGCTGCTTGGTGACTTCTCGAAGGAGTGGCGCGCGGGTGAGATCACCACAGATGCAGATGGCATTCAAATGATCGACTATGTCGTGGAGCCAAAAAAGGCGAGGCAGCCCGAAGAGCTGCTCGCACTCGCCCGAACGGCGGGCGGCTCCGCACTTGTTGACGCACAACTAAGATAGGAGAGATCGACAATGATGAGGAGTCGCAGCAGACACGCACTGCAACTGGCCATTGCCGCGTTGACGCTCAGCGCCATCGCCGTCCCGTTCGCCGGGATCGCCGCGCAGGGGAAGAAGCCGAAGAAGGAGCCGAAAACGCAGGAGCAGATCACCGCAGCGATGGAAAAGGCCGCCGCTCGGGCGAAAGTGGCAGAGGCGTTCTACTCCAGTTCGGAGCCTCTCGAAATAACCCTCACCACAAACATCAAGAAGATTCGCGGCGACAAGGGTGACAAGGCGCCGTGGCGGCCGGCGACGCTCACCTACACCGATGCGACCGGAAAATCCGTCGTTGTGCCGACGCGCATCAAAACCCGCGGAATCTGGCGACTGAGGAACTGCGAGTTTCCTCCACTGCGACTCGACTTCAAGCAGGAGAACACGGAGGGCACGGTTTTCCAGGGCATCGACAAGCCCAAGCTCGTCAGCTACTGCCGTAATGACGACGAGTACGAGCAGTACATCCTCCAGGAAGCGCAACTCTATCGCGTGTACCGACTCCTGACTCCGGCGAGCCACAGGTCTCGTCTTCTCAGGATGACCTACGTCGACAGCGCAACCGGAAAGAGTCAGACGACGCGGGCTGCGATACTTCTCGAGGAGCCCGAAGTCCTCGCCGCGCGGATGGGCGGACCCCTTCTGAAGCTCCAGGGCGCGACCGGGGAGAATCTCGAACCTTACCATGACGCACTTGTTGGGGTCTTCCAGTATCTGATCGGGAACACGGACTTCTCCGTCTTCGCCCTGCACAACATCGAGCTGATCGGACTGCCGGATGGGAACGCGCTGCCGATTCCGTTCGATTTCGATTTCTCGGGGATAGTGGACGCACGGTACGCGAGCGTGGATCCGAAGCTCAGCGTGTCACGCGTGCGCGACCGGCTGATGCGCGGCTACTGCGTTCCATCCGAGGAGTACACCAAGGTGTTCACGCTCTTCAATGAGAAGAAGGACGCGATCTACGGGTTGTACAATGATGCGCTCGGAAAGCTGCTGCGGCCCAAGCTCGCGGAAGCTACGCTCAAGTATTACGACGACTTCTACAAGACGATCAACGATCCTCGGCGGGCGAAGAGCGAAATAATCAGCAGCTGTGTCAAGACCGGCGGCTGAGTCTCCGGACCACTCGTGCCGCGACCGCTTAAGTCCTTCCGGTACGAAATCCGCTCTCAGCAGCACCTCGATGAGCTAGCAGGCGCGGCGCTGCCGGCGGGGACGTTCGTCTCGCCGGCACGGCCGTCGCAGCATCGCGATCTGTATCTC
>WNFZ01006112.1_pt1 | contig 10936 bp, 11 predicted proteins | sample 5400081 | NCBI WGS metagenome assembly WNFZ01 (sample SAMN13153365, study PRJNA577476) | soil metagenome | isolation source: 80 cm soil or saprolite under grassland replicate 1 | place: USA:California | collected 2016-06-15
ATGGATCGTCGTTGAGCTTGACCGCTTTCACCAGCGAAAAAGGGGCGGGCGGCAGATCCCTCCTTCCAAACCCACGAACGCTGTGAACTTTTGATCGGCACGCACAACGAACCGCTTTTCATCACCGCGATGCGCGTCAACAATCCAGATTGTTTGCCCTTCCGAATCAAGGGCTGAGACGCAGCCCCAACTCCAACCGGCTTTGCTGAGATTCAGGTAATCGACGGCCAGCCGATAAACCCTCATCGGACACAGGCCGTATGTTATTTTTTGCCGGCGGCAGCTCTTCTTGTTGCTGCCCACCGAGCTTTCATCAGTTGGGAAAGTCTCTTTCGTCCCGCTGGTGTGAGTCCGCCTTTGTTTCGCGTTGCTTTGCTGACGCCGCTACGTTTTCGCTTTATCCATCGTGCTTTCGCTGCGGCGGAGAGTTTTGCTCTCGTAGCGGCTGACATCCCTTTTCCGCCGGTCTTGAACGCTGAACGCGATAAAGCTGTGCCGAGAAGTGAAGCGAGACGTTTTTCCAAAGTGCCGATCTGGCGGCGAATCAAAAGTGCTTCTTCCAACGATTTGAGAGATATGTCCATGTCCTGTGGATAAAACTTTCCTTCGTTTTTGGCAACTGTATTCGGCTTTTCACATGATGCCGTGATTCGCGTTTACGATGAAGCGGGCAACGGGCTCAAGACGCACGAGCACGCGGGCGAGTTCAAAGAATAAAGGAACCCCTAGTTTTCAGCCAGCGATGTGTTCCTGTTGATCGCGTTATATTCATTAGTCGAAATTCCGGGTATCGCCATATGCCTCGCCGAGCGGAGAAACATGGTATTGCGGTGCTTCCAGGATGGCTTGCTTGGTCACGTTCACAAATACCTTGGATTCCTCGTAACTGATCCGGTCGATATGCTTCGGTGAAATCACGATCTCCTTGTGGGAATACCAATGGCCAGTCTCCACAACCAGGTGACAAATCGCCCAACTCTTGTCGTCCATGATAAAATCAATGACGTGGCCGATCGCCCCTTCGCTGGTTTGGATGGGGTAGCCGCTAAGAGCCTGTGTGCTTTGCAGATGAACATCGTCGCTTGCCTGCTTACTCGGCATAAGATGCGGCGGTGGTGGAGCCTCGGGAAAACCGCCCACGCCCCACGTTTCGACTCCGTCCCAGTATGCTTGATATTGTAGCGAGACTGGCTTGTGCGACTCAATCGCGGGACTGTTTTCAATCTGTTGCCGAGTCAGATTCACGAGCAGGCAGTCGCCGTTTTGATGCAGGTTTCCGAAAGCATGCGGAGAAATCAGCACCAAGCGGCCCGATAGCCATGAACCTGTGTCCGCGACAACATAGCGGATAGCCCATTGTTGATCATTAAAATAGAAGTCCTCCACATGGCCGATGTCGCCGTCAGAGGCGCGAAGCTTTTTTCTGTAAAGCTGCCTAAGGCTTAGCAACATAACTTTAGCCTTTCTGAAGACGGGTTTGATCTATCCGGACCATGCGACCAGATACTTGAATTCGCAAGCGCTCGCCACGCGCAGCGTTCCATGCACGTTTACGAAGTCAGACCCCGCAAAGATAAACGCGGCGTCGATCTAATTTCGGTAGTGTCCTAATTTGAAAGCGCGTCAGAAAAATGAGACAAATCGGTGGTATTGTGTTGCTGGCGGATGGTGTTTGCCTGTGCGCGTTGGTCTATTTCACAAAGCAGATCTTCCCTTTAGGATACATTTCTGCGGTTTTGGGAATTGCGTCACTCCTCGTCGGCGCGGGAGCGCTTTTCAGCAAAGATCAGTTTTAATCCAAATTAGGACACCACCCCTCAATTTTCGATCTGCTCCCATTCGGTCGCCTGTAGTACGGCGAGCCTAATGCAATCAGCAACGCAATCGGCTACGCAAAGTTTCGCAGTCGATCACATGCTGTGATTCGTGTTTACGATGAATGCGCTGAAAAGCTCTAAAATAGCGCGGTCGGCGTATAAACCCATCCACGCCGGGCGCTCGCTGCGATTAAGAGTTTAGCATGAAGGCAAAATTCATGTTTTCCTTAATTTGCGTCGCTGCGGTGACGTTAACCGCGTGCGAGGAATATCCATACGGCTATTACAGCCACGGTGCTTCCCCCTCTGGGTATTACTCTCCGTACGGCTACGGTGGCTACGGCTACGGCGGCTACGGCTACCCCTATGGTGGTTACCGCTACGGCTACGGCTATCCCTACGGCGGCTACGGCTACCCCTACGGCGGCTACGGCTACCCTACGGTGGCTGTGGCTATTGGCGGCAATGGGTACTACGGCGGCTACGGCTACGGCGGCAATCGGTCCTACGGCGGCCATCGGTACTACGGCAATCGGTCCTACGGCGGCCATCGGCGTCATCATTACTACGATCGGTACTAAGTTGACGTAGAAACTAAGACCGCTGAGCTGGCGCTAGTTTCGTGCATGCGCGTTTTCTTGCGCTTCGAATCCGGTGGCAGCGGATAGAGGTGTGGAAGCGTGAATAGCCGCAATTCTCATGGTTCCGATTATCACGCGTGAGGGCATCGAAGCGTTCAAGGGCGATGCCTGTGACGGTTGCCCCTAAGAAAAATGCACGTTTACAAAGTGCGACCGCGCAAAGATCATGGGGGCATTGATCTGATTTCCGATGCGCTGCCGTTCGGTCGGCTGTGGTACGGGCAGGGTTCCAACGAGCCGTGAATTTCTCGCACCCATCGCAATCTGTCGCAGGCGTTGGACTCTCGGTTTTAGCGACCAAGCACTCGACCTAGTGGGGCAGCCCCCGGTGGCGGCTTTGTGGTCCCACTTAGGATGTCGAAGCATAATCGATACGCTTGGATGATGATTCCTTAACGATTGAAGGGTTGAATGAAAGAATCCTCTTCGCCCGGCCTTCCAACGCTTCATAAAAACCGTCTCATTCTGCTGCCGCTCGATGGCGCGGCCAACTCTATCTATGAAAAAGAAATCCACTGCTCAATCCGCCTTCTTTAATCTGCGCGTTTTAATCGCTCTTTTGGTCTTCCTAGCCGGCATCTTTTTGGCCGTGATTGGCCTTGGTCCGGCCACTGCCGGATCTGCCCAGGCAAAGACTTCGGCGCCAGGTTCCACCAAGGCGGGAGAAACGTCAGCCACTGTAAGGTACACATCCAGCCGGGTCCCAGTGCAAGGAGCGGGGCCGATCCACGTTCTGGCGGCCGACGGTCCGGCCATGGCAAATGCCCCAACTCCGGTAGGCAAACGAGCCGAGCCAGCTCAGGCGCAGACGAACCCGTGGAGATTGCAGGCCACCTTGGGTGGTGTAATCACAGATCTCACATTCCCGACTGCCAAGGTCGGTTACGCCGCGGCGGAACTCGGTCGGGTGTGGAAGACCACGGACGGTGGAGAAACTTGGGTGCTGATCATGAACCAGGGTTTTCCTTACTACTGGTATGGCGTTGAGGCGCTCTCAGAGGACGACGTCGTCATCACCGGGTTCGACAACTCCAACTTTCGCGGACTCCTTCGCTGGAGTCACGATGGGGGACAGACATGGGGCCCTGAGGTGGTGCTCACGACGAGCGGCTGGTCGGACCGGGTGCGGTTCGCAGATAGTCTAAACGGATTGGTCGTGGACCAGCTGACCACTAGCCTGCCCACCTCTGCGCACTACACGACGAACGGCGGGCAGACGGGCGCGGACTGGACCCAGGTGATACCGAGCCCGAACTCTGGCTGGTTTGGCCATCAGTTCAGCCTCCTGCCGAACCTCAGGGCTCGTGCATCAGGCATTTGGTACTGCGATAGCATGGATGGCGGCGCGTCGTGGAATTGTCGTCCCTCTATCGACCAGGTATTCGACGGGCAGACCTTCTTCCTTGACGACAGCTACGGATGGGTTGGCGGCGGGGCCATCTCTCCCTTCGTTGCGGGCCGCTGCATCGCACCACCGACGGCGGCATGACCTGGAGCGACCGCGTTCTGGATGCGCCGTGGCCCATTCGATCGTTACTTTTTCTGACGCCGCAAATCGGTTGGGCGGCAGGAGGAAATGGCCCTAATACCGTTGGCGGCATCTACTTTAGCGAGGATGGCGGTCAGACGTGGGTGCTCGATCTGGACACGGGCCACGAAACAAACGCGTGTGCCAATGTCGGCGCCCGCGTCTGGTGCGTAGGTTTCGCCGTTGTGAACGGTAGCTACCAGAGCGTCGTCCACGTGCTGGACTTTCCGCTGCCGACGCCGACCCCTACCACTACGCCCACCGCAACCCCAAGCCCCACCGCCACGCCAACATCCTCCCCGACGCCGACGGCGACCCCGACTCCCACGCCTACAGCGACGCCCCCGGCGACTGCGACACCAACAGCTACTTCCAGCCCGACATCAACACCTTGCCCGGCAGAAGAATGGGTTGCCCGTTACAATGGGCCGGGGAATGGCACCGACATCGCCTATGCCATTGCGGTTGACGCTTTAGGCAATGTCTATGTCACGGGATGGAGCCTCGGCTCAGGCACCAGCTTTGATTACGCCACCACTAAGTATGACGCATCGGGCGCACAGCAGTGGGTTGCTCGCTACAACGGGCCGGCGAATCGTGAAGAATACGCTACCGCTATTGCCGTTGATGGCTTGGGAAATGTCTATGTGACGGGACAGAGCAGGGTCTCGAACACCAATTACGAATACGCCACGATTAAGTATGACGCATCGGGCGCACAGCAGTGGGTTGCTCGCTACAACAGCCCGGGGTTTGGCAATAACTATGCCGCGGCCATTGCCGTTGACAGCGCGGGCAACGTCTATGTCACAGGACAGAGCCCCGGCTCGGGCACCGGCTTTGATTACGCTACGATCAAGTATGACGGCTCGGGGCAACAACAGTGGGTCGCCCGCTACAACGGGCCGGGGAATGGCCCTGACTATGCCTGGGCCATTGCCGTTGATGCAGCAGGCAATGTCTATGTGACGGGGCAGAGCACCGGATCAGGCACCGGCTTTGATTACGCTACAATCAAGTATGACGCATCAGGCGCAGAACAGTGGGTTGCTCGCTACAACGGACCAGCAAATCTCAATGACAATGCCCGTGCGATCGCAATTGACGCCTCGGGCAATGTCTATGTGACGGGACAGAGCACCGGATCAGGCACCGACTTTGATCATGCTACGATCAAGTATGACGCATCGGGTACGGAACAGTGGGTTGCTCGCTTTAATGGGCCGGGCAATGGCGAGGACGACGCGTATGGCATTGCGGTTGACAGCTCAGGCAATGTCTATGTGACGGGACAGAGCACCGGCTCGGGCACCGGCTTTGATTACGCTACAATCAAGTATGACGCATCGGGTACGGAACAGTGGGTTGCTCGCTACAACGGGCCGGGAAATGGCACTGACCATGCCTGGGCCATTGCCGCTGACAGCGCTGGCAATGTCTATGTGACGGGGCAGAGCACCGGCTCAGGCACCGGCTTTGATCATACTGCGATCAAGTATGACGCATCAGGAGCAGAACAGTGGGTTGCCCGCTACAACGGGCCGGGCAATAGTGATGACATAGCCACAGCCATCGCGGTGAACCATTCAGGCAATGTCTATGTCACGGGGTGGAGCGCCGGTTCAGGCACTGGAAATGACTACGCCACGATTAAGTACTCCCAATCCTCTTGTACGACTCCGACCCCAACACCAACGTCAACTCCGACGGCAACAGCGACCTTTACTCCGACTCCAACAGCGACGGCGACAGCCACTGCTACGCCAACGTCAACGCCAACTGCGACACCCACAGCAACACCCACGGCCACATTTACGCCCACGCCGACGCCAACAGTCACGCCTACACCGACTGCAACTCCGACTCCAACGCCCACACCGGGACAAATCACGCTCAGTGCGCGGGCCTACAAGGTGCGTGGGCAGCAGACAGTGGACCTCATCTGGGGAGGAGCCACCTCGAATAGCATCGACATCTACCGTAACGGTGTGCTGATTGTCACGGTGCCGAACATCCCCGGTTTCTACACCGATGACATCGGCGCCCGCGGCAGGGGAACCTACACGTACAAGGTGTGCGAAGCGGGCACTCAGAACTGCTCTAACCAAGTCACAGTGAGCTTTGGCGGTGGATAACTCCGCTAGTAAGCAGGCAGGTTCAAAGTACGCGGTGCGCCGTGCGTCACGGCCCCGGCTTCCGCCGCCGTCTTTCCGCCTACCACGCAGGTGTGCCGCGCCGCACTCTGATTTCCGATGCGCTGCCGTTCGGTCGCCTGTGGTACGGCGAGCCGGACGCGGTCAGCAACGCAGTTGACTACGCGAAATTTCGTAGCCGCTTACATGATGCCGTGTTTCGCGTTTACGATGAATCTGGCAACGTGATCGAAACGCACGAGCACAAGCGTGATTTCAAAGATTGGTAGAATCGCGTCAGAATCGTTTTTTGATTGCCGGATAATAAATGGTCCGGCTATGATGTGAATGCCGTCTGGTCATAATTTAGGAAGGAGCAAAACCCGCATGTCATTCAGAGGAAGGTCCACAGAACAGCTTGTGAGAATTGCGGCTGCCGGTGGAGGTATGAGATCTAGTGCCGTTGGCCGGTCGACTGACGACCTCGTGCGGATAGCTGCCGCTGCCAGCACTGGTGGAGCTCGTTTGTTTTTGTCTGGCATGAGCGGTCGCCCTATAGACGACGTGATAAAGGTCGCTGCTGCTGGTAGAGGTGCGGTCGTCTTTGAGAGCAAGCGAACCGCTGGCCGCTCGGGTGCCTAATTCGCAACACGTTTACGAAGTCCGCCCGCGCAAAGATAAACGCGGCTTTGATTTGATTTCCGACGTGCTGCCATTTGGTCGTCTGTGGTACTTGGAAGTCAGCGATGCAATCGGGTACGCCGAGCATCCCAGCCGGTCACATCGCGCTGTGATTCGCGTTTACGATGAGGCGAGCAAGGTGATTGAGACGCACGAGCAGGCGGGTGATTTCAAAGAATGGTATGATAACATTATGCAGTCGCCCTCTGCAGAAGAACAATCTCTGACGTTAGTTGAAGATTTTGTTCACGAGCTGACCGACGCAATACAGTCGTTGAGCGGCAAAAGGCCCGATACGCTTCGCGCTAACTACCGATTGTGGTCGTCTAAACACTTGTATCACGCCGCGGGCGGCTTTGCTTTTCTCCGTCGATCACAACTCGTGGATGCCTCGAAATTTCTCGTCCGGCCCGCGATCGAGATGATGATTCGATTGGAAGCTGCCCGCCAACATCCCGATTTATTTTACCGGATTGCCCATTCGGAGCACCTTCAAGATAAGCATTTGTTGCGAATCGCAGGGCGACAGGAACTGCAGGCACGGAGTGATAAGATATGGGAACGATTTAACGATGCGTTCGCGAAGGAGTTTCCGACGATTTCCATTCCCAACGTGGACGACAGGCTAACTATTGAGTACCTCGCTGAGAAAGCGGAACTGAAACCCTTTTATGATAGCCATTATCGAATCTACTCTCGGTACACCCACGGTGCATTGCACGCCAGTACTGGTAATCTCGATGAAGCAACTGACCCTGAAGATAATCGAATAATTGCCATTTGTGCTTTGGTTTCTTTAGACAATCTGGTTTCCTTAGGCGCAAAGTCCCCGACTCATGACCGTTTGGTTCAGCGCCTGTCAGCCGTATGAAGAAACGCCACACGAATAAGAAACCGTATCAACCCTATTACATGACTCCGCCCGAATCGCGGATTCTAGCTCGATAAACGCAGTCAGCTTTTCATCCGCTCGCACAACGAAACGCTTTCCGTCGCCGCGATGCGCGTCTGCAGTTTTCTGCTCTTATAACCCAAGTTTGTGCAGCACTTCCTGCACAGCTTTATCGGTCAACTCGTTGATGCGCTCGTCCTCCTCGTTCTCCGCTCCGAGAATCGTGTTCAAACGTTCCTGCGAGGCCTCTGCCCGGTTCTTTAGCTCGGCGTAAACAGCCAGACTTTTTTTTGTCCGGGTTGTGGGATCCGCATTGAGTTTGCTCACGAAATGCTCGAACAACGTCGTGTTCGCCCAAGCATCGTCGCCCGCTTCCAGTGCGCCGGGAACGCCAGAAAGCCCCGCGAACCATCCGCGTAACACGTACACGATGGCTGTATTTTCGATCTTGGTAAATTCCCCTGCATGCACAAGGTTGTCGTGCGCATTCTTTTTGTTGGATTCATCACTCATTGTCTCTACTCCTTCTTTTTTCCTGATACGCTCTAAAATCCGTCATGCTGCCGTAGTTGTCCACGATGTCTCTGTGCACGTTTACGAAGTCAGACCGCGCACCGATCATCGTGGCGTTGAGCTGAATTCAGATGCGCTGCCATTGGGTCGCTTGTGGTATGGCGAGCCAAACGCAATCAGCAATGCACTCGGCTATGCAAAGGTTCGCAGCCGCTCACATCATGCTGTGATTCGCGTTTACGATGATACCGGCAACGTGCTCGAAACGCACGCGCACAAGGGCGATTTCAAAAGAGCCGTAATCGAGGCTTGCTCTCACTGGGCGAGCGCGTTAAAACATCACTCTGCTTTGGCAGAGCCATGGCAGCATGCAGACTAATCAATTCAGAGACCCGCGTGTTTTAGTCGCAGTCATTTTCTCGCTCGCGCTTATCATTGCGGTCTGGATGTGGCACGACATTGAGAAACAAAAGTTCAATGCTGGCGAAAATCGGTTTCAAATTCATTCGACAACTGAACGACAGCTTCCGGTAGTTTTGATTCTCGATATACGCACCGGCGAAGTTTGGCGCTACTACCGCAACTTTTCTCAGGACGGCAGGACCGTCATCGCTGAAGGTTTTCAGAAGATAAAGTAGTTAGCGCGACACGAGCGCGAGTTGCCGATTCGAGTTCCGCAAACGCAGTCCTTTCTTCCGCTCGCACAACGAAACGCTTCCCGTCGTCGCGATGCGCGTCAGCAACGAAGATCGATCAACGGATTAAGCACAATGGAATCGAGGCTGTGCTCATCGATGGATGTTTATTTTGAGGATCGAAAAGTCCTGCGAACTGAGTCATGCCTGTCGTCGGTGATGATCATGATCGTATCAGCGATTAGGCTGAGACTCGCCGGTTCGGTGCGCCGCGCGAGGGTTAATCGTATGATCTGGCGGCTTCGCTCCACTTATTGGACAATGGGCAAGGATGGAAGAGTTGAGGAATTCGCCGAACGCAGCCAGCGCGCCTCAGAGCCGCTGGCGGACGCACGGATGGGTAGGGCTATTGCTCATTGCCACATGTTGGCCGTTGAACTGGACGCTAAAAGGCCTTACGGCGTATCTCTTCTTTCCCTTATGGCTCGGGTATGTGCTGGTGGTGGACGCGCTGGTGGCGGTGCGCACGGGGGGTTCGATGTGGACGCGGTCGCGGAAAGAGTTCGTGCTGCTGTTTGTGGCTTCTTCACCGGTTTGGTGGATGTTTGAGGTGATCAACCGCCGCACGGCGAACTGGGAGTACTTGGGAAGTAATCATTTCACGACATTCGAGGATTACCTGCTTTGCACGATTTCGTTTTCGACGGTGATGCCGGCGGTGTTTGAGACGGCTGAGTTGGCAGCCAGCTTTAAGTGGGTAGAGCGGTTCACGTTTAGACCCCGGGTTCGGGACACTGCGGTATTGGAACTAGCGTTCTTTTTAGCAGGAACAGGAATGCTGCTGCTGACGGTGGCCTGGCCGAAATGCTGTTATCCGTTTGTTTGGACGTCGCTCGTGTTGATATTGGAACCGCTGAATCGCTGGTTAGGAAGAGAGCATTTCATGGAATATTTGGAACGGGGGGATTGGCGGCCGATCGTGTCGCTATCGGTTGGGGTGTTGATTTGCGGATTTTTCTGGGAGATGTGGAATTATTATTCGTGGCCGAAGTGGATTTATCACACGCCGGGAGCCCAGTTTTTGCATGTATTCGAGATGCCGCTACTTGGTTATGGCGGCTACGTGCCGTTTGCGCTGGAGTTGTTTGTATTGAGAAATCTTTTGTGGCGAGGGGCGCCTAGGGTGACGAGTCGTGGAGACGTTGATACGGATCGGCTGAAGGACCGAAGACCATGACGACCAGACCGCAGAGCGGTGGTCCCCCAAGCGCAGCGCAGGACGTTGCGAATCTCGGACTCGTTCGCCCGCCCCTTGTGTATCTGATTGCGCTGGTCTCAGGGGTGGTGATTCAGCTCGCCACGCCATTGCCACTCCTTCCCGAAACGCTGGCCAGGCCGGTGGGACCGCCTCTCGTCGTGGTTGCCATAGCGCTGCTCTCGTACTCGGTTGCGACCTTCTGGGCCGCCGGCACGCCCGTACCCGCGCGAAAGCCCACCACCGCGATCGTACGCACGGGCCCTTATCGCCTCAGCCGAAACCCGATCTATCTGGCGTTTTCGCTGCTGCAGCTCGGTATCGCGATCTGGGTCAACAGCGTGTGGCTGCTGGCCACGCTCGTCGGGGCGGTGGCACTCATCCACTGTGTCGTCATACCGAGAGAAGAGCAGTACCTTGAACGGAAATTCGGTGCGCAGTACCTGGACTATAAGGCTTCCGTGCGCCGGTGGCTCTAGGCCGCCCAACCAACGGCTGGAGCGGATCGGCGCTTGAAGCGCGGGTCGCTACACCGTACATCGGCATAGAATCAGTAACGCAATCGGATATGCGAAGTTTCACAGCCGGTCACATGATGCTTTGATTCGCGTTTACCATGAGGCTGGCAATGTGATCGAAACGCACAAACAGGCGGTGGCCAGTAGCGGAGATTTTGGTTCCATCGCTGATTTAATGCGTACGGGCCTGCAAAATGGCTGGGAGGAATGCCGCTACACGAAAATTTGCCAGCTGATTGGAACACTACCAAAATCCGATATGTTTTTTCCAAATTCGACTACTATGCTGCGATTGATGAGGAGCGTTTTGCTGTGCCTACCGGT
>WNFZ01006113.1_pt1 | contig 10936 bp, 4 predicted proteins | sample 5400081 | NCBI WGS metagenome assembly WNFZ01 (sample SAMN13153365, study PRJNA577476) | soil metagenome | isolation source: 80 cm soil or saprolite under grassland replicate 1 | place: USA:California | collected 2016-06-15
TGGCTCCGACATTTTGATCGGCGGACCGGGAGACGACACGCTGTCGGGAGGCACCGGCAAGGACATCTACGTCTTCGCCAGGGGTGACGGCAAGGACACGGTGTTCGATCCGGACGACGCTTCGAATGGTCCGGACGCCAGCGTCCTGGTGCTCGGCGACGGGATCTCGCGCAGCGACATCAAATTCAGAATCGGAAGTCTCGGCGTCGATATCGGGCCGAGCGATCCGACCGATCCGAATTCAACACACGAGGTCATCCACTTCGCTGGATTCGATCAACTTACGCCGACCAACACCACGCCCATCAGTGAGATTCGTTTCGCGGATGGCACGAGTATGTCTTATGCAGACATCCTCGCGCAGGGCTTCGACATCGACGGCACCGAGGACAGCGACGACAACCACGATGCGGCGCACCCCCAGATACAGGGAACCGGCGTCACCGATCGCATTCGCGGCCTTGGCGGGAACGACATCATCCTTGGACTGGCGGGTGACGACTCGCTCGACGGCGGCTTGGGCAACGACTTGATCGCCGGCGGCGCGGGCAATGATTTGTTGCTCGGCGGCGCGGGCATCGATCGGCTGCAGGGCGGTTCGGGCAACGACAATCTTCAGGGGGGCGACGACAACGACCAGCTCTTCGGCGATGCCGACGATGCCACAGACATGACCTCGGGCAACGACGTGCTCGATGGTGGCGCAGGCGACGATTTCCTTGCCGGCAATGCCGGCAACGACACGCTCTACGGTGGCGATGGCGCGGATAACCTGCAGGGCCAGACGGGCGCCGACGTGATCGAAGGTGGCGCGGGCAACGATTTCTTGTACGGCGACGGCGTGTACTTCTTCAACGGACAGTCGATCGTCAACCTCTTCGACGATGGAGCATCCGACATCTTACGCGGAGGCGCCGGTGACGATCAACTCGACGCGGGAGCGGGAGACGATGTCCTGGAAGGCGGCGCGGGCGCGGACACGGTTTTCGGCGGAGCGGGCAACGATCACCTGGAAGGCGGCAGCGAGGACGATCTGCTGTTCGGCGATTTCAACACTGAAACCGCGCAGGACGGTAACGACATGCTCCTCGGCGGCGACGGCAACGATCAGCTCGTCGGAAACGGCGGCAACGACACGCTCGACGGCGGCGCCGGCGCAGACAGCATCTTCGGCGGGACGGGCAACGACGCGCTCACCGGCGGCGACGGCAACGACACGCTGGACGGCGGCGCCGGCGCGGATACGCTCGCCGGAAGCGCCGGGGACGACACGCTGTACGGCGAAGGCGGGAACGATACCTATGTCTTCAACCTGGGCGACGGTCGCGACACGATCATCGAGGATTCGACGGTCAACACCGAGGTGCTGCGCTTCGGCCCGGGCATTGTCGCGAGCGACCTGACGTTCTCGAAAATCCTCAGCGATCTCGTCATCAGCCACGCGAACGGCACCGACCAAGTCACCGTGCAGGGCTGGTACGCGGGCAACGGCTTCCAGATGACGACCCTCGAGTTCGCCGACGGCAGCAAGATCACCGGATCCGACGCCACGATCCGCGGCTTTCAGCTTCAGATCGGGACGGCAGGCAACGACATCATCGGCGGCACTTCCGGAAACGACACGCTGAGCGGGCTCGCCGGAAACGATTTCATCGGCGGCAACGGCGGCAACGACGTTCTGATCGGCGGCACGGGAGACGATATCCTCGACGGCGGCGCCGGCGTCGACACCTACCTGTTCGATCTCGGCGACGGGCAGGATCGTCTGCGCGGCGGCGTTGTGAACGACACGCTGAGATTCGGAACCGGCATCGCCAGCAGCGCGATCTCGTACCGGCGGGTCGGCAACGACCTGGTCATGTCGCACTCGAACGGCACCGACAAGGTCACGGTGGAAGGCTGGTATGTCAATAATTTCGGCACTTCCCAGCTCGGCTCCGTGGTGTTCGAGTCCGACGGCACGGTGCTGACCGGGGCGCAGTTGAGCACGGCCGGCACGGTCATCAACGACAGCTACACCCTCAACGTCGGCGACGGCGCGAAGCTGATCGAGGACTGGGGCGGGAACGACATCCTCACCTTTGGCGCCGGCCTCACCAAGAGCGCGATCGCACCCACGCGCGTCGGCCAGGACCTCATCCTCACCCGCAGCGCCGTGCCGACCGACAAGGTCACGATCAAGGGCTGGTTCAACGACGTGAACGAGCAGATCGAGACCGTGACGTTCTCGGCCACCGGCGAGTCCTTCACGCACTCGGAGCTGACCGATCCGTTCCTGACGCTGACCGGCACTGCGGGAGCGGACACGCTGACCGGCGGCGACGCCTACGGGGAAACGATCAACGGCCTCGCCGGCAACGATACCCTCAGTGGCGGCGGCGGCGACGATCAGATCACCGGCGGGCTGGGCAACGACTCGCTTCAGGGCGGGCTGGGCAACGACCGCTACTTCTTCAAGTCCGGCGACGGCCAGGACACCCTCTTCGATGCCGGCGGCTCCAACGTGCTGGAGTTCGGCCCGGGAATGGTCAACAACGTGGCGTTCGTCTTGTCCGGAAACGACGTAGTGGTCACCTTCTCCGGGAGCACGGACAGCGTGCGATTCTTGAGCGGCACCACCGGCGCGATCAGCAAGTTCGAGCTCAACGGGACCAACAATGCGGACACGATCACCGGCAGCTCCTTTGGCGACGTGATCCAGGGATTGGGCGGCAACGATGTCATCCACGGTGGAGACGGGGCGGATGAGATCTACGGCGGTCCGGGGAACGACACCCTCGAAGGCGGCGGCTCCGACACGGATGGCTCCGTCGACGCGCTCTACGGCGGCGACGGCGATGACACGCTCGACTCCGGCTTGCTGACCGACAGCGGCGACGTCGGCGGCCTCCTTACGGGCGGGCCGGGCAACGACATGCTCTTTGGCAGTTCCGGCCGCGATTCCTACTTCTTCAATCTCGGCGACGGACTCGACACCATCAACGACCAGTCATTCTTCGGCAACGGTCAAATTCTATTCAGCACCGCGGACGCGGTCATTTTCGGGCCGGGCATTACCAAGGACAGCATCAGCGCGCGCTTTTCGGGCACCGACATGATCGTCCAGGTGACCCCGACGGACGCGATCACGATGAAGAACTGGACCAACCTCCCCACGCGCGTCGATACTTTGCGCTTCGCCGATGGCACTTTCATGAGCGACACCGCGCTCCAGGACCTCGCGCTCACCCTCAAAGGGACATCGGGCAACGACACGCTCACCGGAACGAGCGCCAACGAGATACTCCTCGGCTTCGCGGGCAACGACACGCTGCTGGGGATGGGCGGGGACGACAGGCTGACCGGCGGCACCGGCGACGACAGCCTGCAGGGCGGGAGCGGCAACGACACCTATTTCATCAACAGCGGCGACGGGCGCGACACGATCACGGAGACGAGTGGCACGGACACGCTACAATACGGTGCCGGGATCACCGCCTCGGGCATCACGCTGAGTCGAAACGTGAACGGGCTGGTGCTGTCGGTCAACGGCACGAGCGACAGCGTCACGATCGCTAATTACCTGATCGATCCCAACGCGCGCGTCGAGAATTTCGTCTTCGCCGATGGCAGCCAACTGCCGACGCAGGCGCAGATTCTCGATCAGCTCATCAACGTGCGCGGCACGGCGGGCGACGACGTACTGACCGGCACGGCGGGCTACGACGTGCTGTACGGCTTCGACGGCAACGACACCCTCACGGCGCTCGGCGACAACGACACGCTTTTCGGTGGAACCGGCAACGACATTCTTATCGGCGGCACCGGCAACGACAACCTCCAGGGCGAAGGTGGAGACGATACCTATCAATATGCAGTAGGCGATGGCAACGATGTCGTCTCCGATACATCAGGCTTCGATGCTGTCGTGTTCGGCTCCGGGATCGCGACGAGCGCCGTGACGCCCGGGCGCAACCTCACCGACCTGTTCCTCAACGTCAACGTCACGGGCAACCCCGGCAAGGTGACGGTGCTCAACTACTTCAACGGGCAGGAGACCGAGCAGATCAAGTTCGCCGATGGAACCATCTGGGACGGCGCGGCGGTGCGCGCCAAGGTCCTCGTGGCTTCCCAGACCTCGGGCAACGACACCGTTTACGGCTACGATACGGCCGACACGATCAACGCGCTTGCCGGCGACGATACGGTCTTCGGCGGCGCCGGCAACGACACGATCGACGGCGGCACCGGCAGCGACACGCTCTACGGGGAGGACGGCGACGACACGATCAACGCCGGCAGCGGCGACGCGAACAACGCCAGCGTGGTGAACAACCTCTACGGCGGCAACGGCAACGACGTGCTCGTCGCGAGCGGCAAGCCGGACAATCTGTACGGCGGGGCCGGCAACGACGTGTACCGCGGCGCAGCGGGCAACGACCTCCTCGAGGACGCGGGCGGCGGCAACGGCGTCATGGACGGGCAGGCGGGCGTCGACACCTTCCACGGCAGCGACGGCAACGACGGCTTCATCGGCGGCGCCGGCAACGACGTGACCGACGGCGATTTCGATGCCAACGGCATCCGCGGCCGCGACATCGTGCTGTTCAACAAATCCGACGGCGCCGACACGGCGAGCCGCCTGGGCAGCGGAAGCACGCTGTCCATCGGCGGCGGCACCTTATACAGCAACCTCTCGCTCAGCGTCTCGGGCAACAGTCTGATCCTCACGGCGGGGACCGGCACAGCGACTTTCACGGACTGGTACAGCGGCAACAAGGCCGTGTCAACGCTGCAGATGGTGATCGAGGGGACGCGCGACTACAGCGCCACCTCCACCAACCCGATGAACAACAAGAAGATCCAGGAGTTCGACTTCCTCGGGCTGGTGAACGCTTTCGACGCGGCGCGCGCCGCGGGGCAGACCTTCAATGTCGCCAACAACCTTGCGAATTTTCGCCTCTCGGGCAGCGACACGCTCGCCTACGGCGGAGCGATCGCGTACCAATACGGCAAGAACGGCACGCTCGGTGCGCTCGCCAACAGCTACATGCAGGCGGTGATCAGCGCGCCGGAGTTCGGCTCCCAGCCGCAGGACATCAATGGCGTGGCGGGCTTGTCGGCGCTCGCCTCGGAGGGCTCGACGGCGACCCAGTATGAGACGAGTTCCACGACGACGCCAACGGCCGTCTCTGTGGACGCCTCCGCGCAGAATACGCCGAGCTGGGCGGCTGGTCAGGAGGCCGCACAGACGGGTGCCGCCTCCGCAGCCCCGACGCCGCAAGGCGGAGAGTCCTACGAGTCCCACACGCCGGAGGAGGGCCTGCGGCAGGACATTCAAGCGCGCATCGACCGCTGGTTCGATCAGGCGCAATACCGGCAAGCTTACAGCCTGAGCGACTTCGAGCAGGTTCGTAACGGCACCCTCAGCGCCGAAGAAGAAAGCGGGGAGTACTCCTCGGCCCTGGGCAATCTTGCGCAGTGGAACCAGATCTCGAGGAGCCTGCCGGCTCATCTCGCGCGGTATGCCGATGTCGGACTTGACCTGGATGCGGGCGATGCTTTCTCCGGGGCTTTGCTCAGCTCGTTCTTCGGTAGTGGCCAGCCGGTCGTGAACGCTGTGGGTCTGCGTTCGGTGACGGGCGTTGACCTCAAGCCGCTCGAAGGACTGCAGGATGGAGTGGTGAGGCTGGGCTGAGGGCAGATCGATGAGCGATCCGGCCATGACTTCTCCTGGGCCCGGTGCGTCCGCTCTCGCCGCTGCACGGCGCTTGGTCGAGCGCCTCGGCGATCGCATCCAGGCCGATCCGCGCGATTTCCTTCCGGCGATCGTGCGGCTGCAGGATGCGCCGCCCAATCCGCTCGGGCGGCGGGTGCTGTGGGTCGCGCTTGCGTTCCTTGCGGCGCTGCTTCTGTGGGCGACGTTCGGCAAGCTCGACATCGTCGCCGTGGCCGACGGCAAGCTCGTTCCCGACACCTATCTCAAGATCGTGCAGCCGACCGATTCCGGAGTGGTGAAGGAGATCCTGGTGAAGGAGGGCGAGCAGGTGAAGGCGGGGCAGGTGCTGATGCGCATGGACACGACGCTCTCGGATTCGGACCTGAAGTCGCTCGCCGCCGACTACCACAACAAGCGCATCGCCCTGCGCCGCATCGACGCGCAGCTTGCGAGTGTCGCATTCATGCGGCGCGCCGACGAGCCGGCGGATCTGTTCACACAGGTGTACGCGCAGTACGCGGCCAACCGCGGGGCCTACGAGAACGCGCTCGGGCAGGAGCGCACCCTGCTCGAGAAGGCGAAGCACGATCTGGTGGCCGCCGAGGAAGTGCAGAAGAAGCTCACGCAGGTCCTGCCGCACTATCGCGAGCAGGAGGCGGCCTACGAGAAGCTCGCGCGGGACGGCTTTGCGGGCAGGCTTATGTACACCGACAAGCAGCGCGAGCGCATCGAGCGCGAACAGGACCTGCGCGCGCAGGAATCGGTGATCGCCTCGGCGCGCTCCACCATCGCGCAGGAAGAGAAGAAGATCGCGCAGATCGCCGCCGATTACCGGCGCCAGCTCCAGACCGAGCGGGTGGACATCGCGGCGCAGCTCGAGAAGGCGAGCCAGGAGCTCGCCAAGCAGGAGCACCGGCAGGAGTACCTGGAGCTCAGGGCGTCGCAGGACGGGGTGGTGAAAGACCTCGCGACCCATACGATCGGCACCGTCACCAGTCCCGGCACCATCCTGATGACGCTCGTCCCCAAGGACGAGATCCTGCGCGCCGAGGTATGGGTGAAGAACGACGACATCGGGTTCGTGCGCGAGACCCAGGCCGCGAAGATCAAGCTCGCCGCGTTCACCTTCCAGAAGTACGGGATGCTCCAAGGCGAAGTCGCGCGCGTGAGCGCAGACGCCGCCGAGCAAGGCGCGAATGCCGATACCGGAGCGGCGGGACAGAACCAGGCTAAGAACGGCGCCGCCCCGCTCGCCTACAAAACCCTGGTGAACCTCAAGAGCCAGTACCTCGAAGCCGACGGGGAGAAGCACCGCCTCGCCCCCGGCATGCAGGTGTCGGCCGAGATCCACCTCGGCACGCGCACCGTGCTGGAATACCTGCTGTCCCCGGTCACCAAGGCGTTTCAGGAAGCCGCGCGGGAACGCTGAGCTTGATCTAGATTTTCATCTCTAAGACTCGAACTCGGCGATCAGGCGCCGCAGGCCACTTCTTTCGGTCTCCGGAAGGAACAGGGAACGGCGAGCGGCGATCAGCCGCTTGAGGCGCGCATAATAGGAGGAGTCAGTCGCCAAGCGGCGGATTTGCAGGGCAAGCCCCCGTTCGTCCGCCAGTGCGTAGTAACCCGGGTAACCGCGCCCCAGCATCCCCATATTTCCTGATACCCGGGAGGCTATGACCGGAACCCCGACCGCGGCGGCCTCGCAGATGACGTTGGCGCCGCCTTCCATTCGCGAGCTCACCACGAGCAAGTGGCTGCGCGAGAGCCAGCGCAGCGCGGCCCAATGCGGTACGTTCCCAAGCCACCGGTAGCGAGGATCGGAGCGCATCAGGCGCCGAGCCTCGCGTGCCATCTCCGGCGAAAGCGCTTCGCCGAGATGCACGACCTCGATCTCGGGCAGGTCGCATAGATGGGCGAGCGCGAGCGCGGTCCGGAAAGGATCTTTCTCTTCACGCAGATGGCCTATCACGGCGATGCGAAATCGGCGCGACGGCGGCTTTCGGAGTGCGTGCACCTCGGCTGACTGGTAGATCACGCGGGTCTTGCGGCGAAATCGCGCGGGAAGCTCGAGCCGGCCCATTTCTTGGAGGACAACCAGGCGGTCGGCGAGAGCCAGCGATTCTTTCGCGTCGCGGTCCGTGCGGATGTCCCGGTACAGGTCGGTGCCGGTGAGGACGACCACGAGCGGCGAATCCGGGCACCGCTCGCGGAACTGAACGATCGACGCGTGGCTGCGCCGCGCATGCAGCGCGAGCATGACGTCGGCGGGCTGCCCGTCCCAGCTCACCGACACCCGGATTTTGTGGCCAAGCGCGCGCAGCATCGCGGCCCAGCGCACGGCGGTATGCCGGTTGCCGCTTCGCGAGCGGGCTCCGGCGGGCGTGATCAGCACAATTTTCATGTTATGTTTAAGTGGAGCCATGAACCCCGCGTATCCGGATCCCGACACGCTCTCGCGGCAGCTGCGGAGCGCGAGGGAGCGCACCCGGCTCCTCACCCGGGATCTCGAGGGTCCGCAATTGTTCGGCCCAAAGCTGCCGATCGTCAACCCGGTGCTGTGGGAGCTGGGGCACGTCGCCTGGTTCCAGGAGCGCTGGTGCCTGAGGCTGCGCGCCGACGAATCCCTGTCGGAAAGCCTGCTCGACGGGGCGGATGTGCTTTACGACTCCGCGACCGTGGAGCACGACACGCGCTGGGACCTGCCGCTTCCCAGCCGGTCGGCCACGCTCGACTACCAGGATCGGGTTCTTGAGCGCGTCCTCGCCAGGCTCGAGCGCGAGCCGGACAACGAGTGGTTCCTGTACTTCGTGCAGCTCGCCTCGTTCCACGAAGACATGCACGCGGAAGCTTTTCATTACACGCGCCAGACCCTCGGTTATCCGGATCCATTGAATGGTGCGCCTGCGGCAAAAGCGAAGAAGCTCGAAGGCGACGCCGAGATTCCGGGCGGGACATATCCGGTGGGAGCGTCGCGCAATTCCGGGTTTCACTTCGACAACGAGAAATGGGTGCATCCGGTCCAGCTGCGGCCCTTTCGCATCGCGCGCGCCGCCGTCACGAACCAACAGTTTCTGGAATTCGTGCGCAATAGCGGCTACCGGCGCCGCGAATGGTGGTCGGACGAAGGATGGCGCTGGAAAGAAGAGGCGCGGGCCGCGGCGCCGCGCTATTGGGCGGAGAAAGACGGCGTCCGGCTCGAGCGCCGCTTCGACAAATGGGTGAAGCTCGAAGACGAGCTACCGGTGATGCACGTCAACTGGCACGAGGCGAACGCGTACTGCCGGTATGCTCGCCGGCGCCTGCCGAGCGAAGCCGAATGGGAGGTCGCAGCTTCGTTTTCGGGCGGTGGCGCGATGCGACGCTACCCATGGGGCGAGCGCGCAGGCGATGGGACGCCCGCCAACCTGGGTGGCAGCGGCCGCGCTCCGGTCGGCGCCTTTGCAGACGGCGACAGTTTCGAGGGCTGCCGCCAGATGCTCGGCAACGTGTGGGAGTGGACTTCGAGCGCGTTCGGCCCGTATCCGGGATTTGTGTGCGACCCTTACCGCGAATATTCCGAACCGTGGTTCGGCACCCACAAGGTGCTGCGCGGCGGAAGCTTCACCACGCCCGCGCGCCTGGTTTCGAACACCTGGCGCAATTTCTACACCCCGGACCGCGGCGACGTCTTCGCGGGATTTCGCACATGCGCCCTGGATTGAAGCTCATCCGTTCGCGCGACAATCCGCAGGTGAAAGCCCTGGTGAAGCTCGCCAGCTCTTCGCGGGAGCGTCGCGAGACGGGCACCACGCTCCTGGAAGGGGAGCACTTGGTGCGGGCTTACCGGGAAAGCGGCGGCAAGGCGGAGACGATCTTCGCAGCGGAAACCGCCATGGCCAAGCCGGAGATCCGCGCGCTCCTCGAGAGCGCGCCGGCCGATGCGCGCCTCGTGCTCGCGGACCGGCTGGTCGACCAGATTTCCCAGCTGGTCAGCGCGGCCGGCGTCGGCGCGGTGGTGCGCACGCCGGAACCGGGGCTGCTGCCGCGGACGCTCGCGAGCTGCGTGCTGCTGGAGAACATCCAGGACCCGGGCAACCTGGGATCGATTCTGAGAAGCGCGGTTGCCGCCGGAATCGCCCAGGTCTTTCTCTCGCGAGGCTCGGTGTTCGCCTGGTCGCCGAAGGTCCTCCGCGCCGGCATGGGCGCGCACTTCTTCCTCTCCATATTCGAAGCCGTCGATCTGGCTGAGGTCGCGCGCGGATTTCCGGGCCGCATCGTGGCGATGGAGCCGTGTGCACAGCCGTCGCTCTTCGACCTGGACTTGAAAGGGCCGGTCGCGTGGATATTCGGCAACGAGGGCGCGGGACTCTCCGAAAGCGTCCTACGCCTGGCGACGCACCGCGCGCGCATCCCGATGCCAGGATCGGCGGAATCGCTCAACGTGGCGGCGGCCGCCGCGATCTGCCTGTTCGAGCAACTGAGGCAGAGGGCGAGATCCTGAGCACAGTCTTCGCGCAGCGTACGATCTTCAGTACGCCCGCCGCTCCAGCTTGAACTCCTGCAGGATGGTGGTGGCGATCTCCTCGATCGATTTCGTGGTGGAGTTCGCCCAGCGTATGCCCTCGCGCTGCATCAGCTTCTCCGCCTGCTGCACCTCGTGGCGGCAGTTCTCGATCGCGGCGTACTTGCTGTTCGGCCGGCGCTCGTTGCGGATCTCGGCGAGCCGCTCGGGCGCGATCGACAGGCCGTAGAGCTTGCCGTGGTAGCCCTCGAGCACCCTGGGGAGGCTCATGCGGTCGAAGTCCTCGGGGATCAGCGGGTAGTTCGCCGCGCGGATGCCGAACTGCAGCGACAGATAGAGGCTCGTGGGCGTCTTGCCGCTGCGCGACACGCCGACCAGGATCACGTCGGCCTTGTCGAGGTCCTTGGACGAGGCGCCGTCGTCGTGGGCGAGGGCGAAGTTGATCGCCTCGATGCGGTGGGTGTAGCCCTTCTTGTCGCGCGCGCTGTGCGAGCGGCCGATCGTGTGGGTCGACTTCGCCCCGAATTCCGCCTCGAGCGGATCGAGAAAGCTCTCGAAAAAATCCATCACGAAGGCGTCCGCCTTGCGCAAGGCTTCGCGCATCTCGCTGTCGACGAGCGTGGTGAAGACGACCGGGCGCGCCGTGCCCGACCTCGCCGCCTCGTTGATCCGGGCCACGCAGGCCTCCACCTTGGCCGCCGAATCCATGAACGGCACGGTCATCTGGTCGAAGTCGA
>WNFZ01007468.1_pt1 | contig 10934 bp, 8 predicted proteins | sample 5400081 | NCBI WGS metagenome assembly WNFZ01 (sample SAMN13153365, study PRJNA577476) | soil metagenome | isolation source: 80 cm soil or saprolite under grassland replicate 1 | place: USA:California | collected 2016-06-15
CATGGCTAGAGTTAGCCCATAGCGTTTGCGATCCTCAGAAAGGTAGCCGATGCCATGCATTACAGCATCGGTCGGACTCTTGATGTGTACTTGTTTGCCCTTGATGAAAATATCTCCCGATTCATGCGAATCCGCGCCAAAGATGACACGCGCCACTTCGGTCCGCCCGGCACCGATCAACCCAGCAAACCCCAGAATCTCGCCCTTCTTCAGGCTAAAGCTGACATCCCGCAAGATCTTGCCCCGATTAAGATTGCGAACTTCAAGGGAGACTTCTTGGTCTGGATTTTCCGGCAACTCAGGCACTGATTCGTAGATTGTGCGCCCGACCATCAGGCTGATGATATGGTCTATGCGGGCTTCACTTGTCATCAAAGTATCGATGTATTTCCCATCGCGCATCACGGTTACTCTGTCTGAAATTTGCTTGAGTTCCTCAAGGCGATGCGAAATGTGAACGATGCCTACGCCTTTTTCGCGCAATTGACGGATGACCGTGAATAACTCCTCGATTTCAGTATCCGTGAGGGCGGCTGTCGGCTCGTCCATCACCAGGATCTTTGCGTTGAATGAAAGCGCCTTGGCGATCTCTACCATTTGTTGTTTGGCAACAGTCAAATCGGCCACTTTGGTGGTAGGGTCAAGTCGCAAATTAAGCAATTCGAACAGCCCCATAGCCTTTTCGTTGGTGGTATTTTCATCCACAACAAACGGGATTCTTGTACGCGGTTCGCGACCTATGAAAATATTCTGCGCCACAGTCAGATGCGGCATCAGGTTCAGCTCCTGGTGAATGATACTGATGCCTAAATGCTGAGCCATGCCAGGGCTGGTGATCTCAACTTCATTTCCCTCAAGGATGATCTGTCCATTATCCTTCTCATAGATGCCACCGAGTATCTTCATTAAAGTGGACTTCCCCGCGCCATTTTCGCCAACCAGCGCATGTACCTCTCCATAACGCAGCTCGAACTTTGCGTCACTGAGTGCCTGAACGCCGGGGAAGGATTTGTAAATGCCATCCATACGGAGCAGATATTCTTTTTCACTGGAAGGAGCAGGTGGGACTTTTATCATGGCAACCCTATATCAATGGACTGAACAAATGGTGAAGGCTACACCGGCAGACGTCAAGCGTGCCATCCATTCGTCGCTCAAACCTGAATCGGTGTAAACGTGGGTAATCTGATCCAAGCTTGCAAACGAGGTCAGATCCTCTTTACCCATTTTGGATGAATCAACTAAAGCAAAGACTTGACGGGCGGAGGCAATTGCTTTGCCCTTGAGTTCGGCTTCTGCCAGAAGGACATCTGTCAATCCATACGCCAGACTGAATCCACTGCAAGAGACAAATGCCATCTGGCGATTGCGGTTTTCAAGCTGCAGGGCAAGATAATATATAGTTGAACTGGCATCCAGCAGAAGCGATGCACCATCTTCCACGAGCGTGGAAGCAGTGCGGGCAATTGACTGCTTGATCGCTTGTTGTTCCTGATACCGAGTGCCAAAGGATGAATCAAATTGAGGAGTTTTCCCACTCAACACTGCACCGCCGTGCATTCGCGTTAACCGACCGGCTTGCTCGAGCGCATTCAGGTCATTACGCACCGTACCCTCCGAAACCATCGTTGCCCTGGCAATTTCTGGCACACGAAGACCCGGTTGTTTTCGTAACAACTCCAGCAGTGATTGACGGCGCTCGTAAGTGTTCAAAGTGGTCTATTCTTATCGAGAATTGATGGAACTTATCGAATGCAACAATAACATAATACATAGACTGATGAACCTTGTCAATCTCATTAATTTTCAATAAATAACAGGAATGTCATAACTTTCCTATGACATTGTTCTTTCAAGCTGAATTGTCACGTTTGACACTTTAATTCAGGCATTTTATTTTTGGAGTCTCCTTTGATGTTTGAGTATTGCTCAGACAAAACGGATTTTCTCAAATTCACGTATGACCTGCTCCGCGGAAAGGTCCTGGAAATCATCCTTACTAAAAGTCAACATATTTCCGGTCAACTCGAACCAGGCAAAGCCGCTCGTCCATTTGGAATGACTATAAGTGCCCTGACGGCGCCGCTCAAAGCCGTAAATCCGCCCCGCGGTAATCAGCAGGTTGTAAGAAGTTCTATCACGCTGGTGAATTTCCTCCATCCAATTCCAGGCAGATTGCCAATCTTCGAACACCCGGCATGGCAGTGGATACTCATCCACCCCGCCGTTGTGCTTCCAATGACTCAGTGTCACCGGCAAACCGTATGGCTCAATGAAGGTCTGAAAGTGCAGATGATTAACCGAAGCAAACGTGCCCAGCGAGTTGTAGCCAAGCCCAAACCCTGGCAAGTTGGCTGAAAGTGAAGCAACCGTGTCCCAAGCCCAAGCCAACATTTTAGCATCGAGAAATTGGCGTAGTTTCCGTTCCGGTTCCAGCAAAAGCAGGGAATGCAAGCGCGCAAAGGGATATTTGTTGTAGAGCAGGCAGGCATTTTTGCCGTTCAGCTCGCCGCACCAGAAGCTTTCGCGTTCAAGAATACGCGTATGATAATAAAACAGCCGATCATTAAAGGGCAGGTCAATGGATGCCACCGGATGTGAGGCAGCTCGCTGCGGGCGGAAGGAGCGAATGTGGTTGAATTGCACGTTCCAATTGCCGACATGACGATATTCTGTAAGCTGTAAATTTTCTAGCCCTACCAGCGCCATTTTTAGGAAAACCAAAAGATCCTCTGCATACCGATCATTAAATAGCCGCCCATGTGACAGGAAATCAGCGCACAAGGCACGCAGGCGCGCGTAGGATTGCTGCAAATCTGGTTCCAGCACATTCAGCACATCGCTGTTGAAATACGCGTTGGCGCAGACCAGCACAAAGGCACCCAGACCGAAGTCGGGCGCGTTTTCCTCCTCGCGAAGCAGAAGCGCCAGCTTGCAGCGATACGCATCCCAAAACGATTGCTCGGAGGTGAAAATGCTCATAATCTAATCATGAACGATGGTCGATCATAGACAGTGAATGCAGGTGGAAAATCATGGTTGATCGTTCATCCTTAAAACCCTCTTAATTCGGTGGACTGTCGGCTTGGCAGACCAGGGGCGGGGGTTCGCGGCAGCACAACATATTCCAATCCATGTTTCTCGCAAAACGCTCGTTTTTCCGATTGGTCTCCATCATCGTTGACAGCATAGATATCAGGTCTGATCGCCTCAATCTCAGGCTCGGCATCCATCCAACCGCTGCCGCTGGAGATCAATGCCTGCTTTACAAAGCGAATTGCTCCCACCATATAACGTCGCTCGTCTGCCGGGAACAGAGGATGTCCTTCGCCCTTGAGCAGGCGCACATTTTCATCGTGCCCCACCACAACATAGAGATCACCTAATTGTGATGTCTCTTCGAAGAAGCGAACGTGTCCCGAATGGAACCAGTCGAAACAACCGGTAACCAGTACTTTTTTGTTTGGCGATAGCGAGATATTAATAGCAGAACTTGGAAACCTGCTCAGAGTTGATTCATTGATAGTTTTATAGAGTATCCCTTGGGCTGTGCAATATCCTCGTTTCCTAGGAGTATCTTCAACTTCAGGAACAATCCATATCCCCGGCTTGAAACCTTTTACTTGGGGTAGCTCATCCAAATCGAAAGTCTGCTTTGCAATCCATACTTTGTGAACATAGCGTAATGCTTGCAGAAAATATTCACGTTCCTGCTGGGGAAATCTGGGAGCCGCTCCCGTTATTTTCTTTACAGTTTGATCTGGCCACAAATACACATGAACAGGGCCCAGTTTGGCGGCTTCTTCCAGGAAGCGCACGTCGTGTGATCCGATGTTATCGAAACCACCGCTGACGACAATGTTTTCCATTAAGCTACTCTGACCTTCACCTGAAAGCCACCAGGTACGGGCTCATCGGAAACAACGTAGATATAACCACCACCGCAGCCCGAATACATAGCCCCACAATAACGCTTTTGGTAATAGCTCAGGATTGCGACTAAATCCAGGTTGATGGTTCGGTGACGAACCGTAGCGGGCAAAATCGTTTCCCAACAAGTCATGCACTCGGTCATGGATTTGCCCAACGCCTGTACATCCTTTGTCAGGATGGCATCAAAACAATCTTTACCGGTTTGACCTAAATGCTGAATCCATTTTGGATCGAGATTCTGTTCCTCTAGCGGATCGTATCCTACGGGTCGTTGAGCGACCGGCACCATGTAAATATGCTTTTCCAGCCATTGAGTAATTTCACGATCTGTATTGGATTCAACGTGGACCGGGAAATAGCCACCTTCATACTCAAAATCGTAATCGAGGCGGTTAATGCCTGGATAGACGATCCCCGCCATATCCTGCGACCCTGAAGGGGCCGACCGGCTAGCATTCTCAGCCGCGTACGCCTCTCTCACTAAATCTTCTGGATTTGCTGTAGGAATCTGACCGTCCCAGATCTGCATCATAACCTTGCGGGTGCTGGTCCCCATCCCACAGCGATCCATGAAACGCATGGTTGGCTCGAGGCTGACAACAACCATGGAGCCGGGGGACGCAGGATTATGCCGCGACACAAAAGGCTGATCGATCCAACCGCCGGCAAGAGCCATCCGGTAAGGGATGTCCCCAATTACATCTGTAATGGCAGTTTTCATTTCCGAGTTGAACATAATTGTGTTTCTTATCGATTGTGCCAGATTTAATAATGACCTGCTGGGGTGGGCTTGCCAGCCTTGCGGTTGTAATACTCCTGATGGATCCAGCTATAGGTTTTGCCCATGCCTTCCTGAAGAGATGTACTAGGTTCCCAGCCCAATACTTCTTGGATGAACGTGTTATCGCTGTTGCGGCCCGCTACACCTTTTGGAGCATTCAAATCGTAACGGCGCTCAAGCTTAACACCCGCAATCCTCTCAATTATGTCCACGAGTTTATTGATCGAGACCAGTTCATTGGATCCCAGGTTTATAGGTATAGCGATCAACGCTTCACTGTGCATGATCATGTCGATGCCTTTGACACAATCATCGATGTACATGAAGCTGCGCGTCTGGTTGCCATCGCCCCAAATATCGATTTCCAGTTTGCTCATGTCGAGCGCTTCGATGACCTTGCGAGTCAGCGCCGCCGGAGCTTTCTCTCGACCACCATCCCACGTGCCATTGGGACCGTAGACATTGTGGAAGCGGGCAATGGCAGTCTTCATTTTGCGTTCCGCCCAGTATTCCTGACAAAACATTTCAGACATCAGTTTTTCCCATCCGTAACCACGCTCCGCCATCGCCGGATAAGCATCTGTCTCTTTTAGAGCGCGCACATCAGGATTCTTTTGCAGATCGGTGTTATAGGCGCACGCTGACGAGGAGAAGAAATAACGCTCCACGCCGGCTTTATAAGCCTCATCGATCAGATTGGTATTGATCAGGATACTGCGCAGGCACTCCACTCGAAAGCGCTCGATAAATCCCATTCCGCCCATATCGGCTGCCAAGTTGTAGACCTCGACCGCCCCTTCGACGGCTCTCTTACAGTTGTCGACATCGCTTAAGTCCAGCGACAGGTTCTCGACGCAAGGGATGCGCTGATACCACTCAGGCAGAGGTTTCTTGTCGATGGCTCGGATGTTGGTGAAGCCCTGGTCAGCAAAATACCTGACCAGTGAACCGGCGATAAATCCACCGGCGCCGGCGATAACGATCAAGTCATCTTTATTCAATGTGGTTGCAGCAATTGGATTATTACTCATGTGGTTCTCCTTTTATGGCAGGTGTAGTAGTGTTACTAAATTTGCTCCAAAATCGGTTCGGATAGATTCTAGGAATCGAGCCGCGGCGCGGCACTGGATCGACGGATGATCATCTCGGTTGGCAGAATAATTTCCTGGTTGCTGTCTGGTAGTTTTTCAGAAAGCCGGTTCAACAGTAATTCGGTGGCTTGCCTACCCATTTCATATGCAGGTTGTGAAGCGACTGTCAAGATGGGGTCAACAATCATGAAAGATGGCAAATCGTCAAACCCAACAACAGAAATATCTTCGGGAACTCTGAGCCCGGCATCTCGAAGTGCCTGGAGCACACCGATCGATATAAAGTTGTTGGCTCCAAGGATTGCTGTTGGGCGCGGATTAAGTGCCAATGCCTGATTTGTGAATTCATATCCACTTCCTTGGGTATAGGAGCCATAATAAACCTGGATAAGGCTCTCGAGATCCGCTTCCAGCATTGCGCGCTGATATCCGGAAACACGGTCTTGGGACGTGGATACTTCCTGCCGTCCCGTGATCGTGACAATCCTCTGATGCCCAAATTCGATTAAATGTTTGGTAAGCTGAAATGCCCCCTCTTCTGAGTTACAGCGAACGAGATCTGCCTGAATATCCGGGACGCTGCGATCGATCAGCACGACCGGAATTCCATTCAGGTGCAGGAATTTTATGGATTTCGAATTACTGTAAGCTGGAACCAGCAAAACGCCGTCGACCTGCTTCTGCACAAGGATGTTGACATATTTTTCTTCTTCTGCTTCGGATTCATCCGTGTTGCAGTAAATAACGGTATAGCCTGAATTGCTTGCCGCGTCCTCAACCCCTCTTGCAATCAATGTGAAGAACGGATTAGTTATGTCCGTCATTACTAGCGCCAATGTCTGAGTTCGCTTGGATCGTAGTCCGCGCGCTAAGGTGTTAGGAACATATCGCAGCGTTGCGATGGCTTCTTCGACGCGCGCCCGGGTTTCCTTACTGGCATATCCAGAGTTATTGAGTACTCTGGAAACCGTAATCGGGGCTACTCCGGCAAGCTTAGCAACATCATGAATCGTTGACATTCGTTTTCCAAAAGAAAATCGGCATATGGTATCGTTACCATGGTAACGATACCATATGGATTAAGTGTTGTCAATCCTGTTCATGTCAAAAAGTTGCAGAATGCGCAAAGTGCACAGAGAGTAATTTAATTAATTTCAGATCTTTGTTTGGGGAAAGAGCAGTGATTTTGAGGCAGATTCCAAGTCAGGTACTTTCTTTTATGATTCACATCCGAATCCGATACCCTACCCCTGATTCTGTCATCAAATAATGGGGTCGTGCAGGGTCAGATTCGATCTTGCGACGCAGGTTGCTGATGTTGACACGCAGCATATGCATTTCACTTTCATAGGCAGTCCCCCACACCTGCTTAAGTAGTTGGCGATGCGTAATAACTCTCCCCGCGTTTTGCAAAAGCAATCGCAGGATTTCATATTCGGTGGGAGTTAGCGAAATTGGATTTTCATCGACAGTAACAATGCGTCGGGACAAATCCATCTTGAGATCATCCACTTGAAGAACAGGCTCATCAAATTTGCCTGCCAACCGCCTCATCACAACACGCATGCGCGCCATCAATTCGCCGGTTCCAAAGGGCTTGGTCAGATAATCGTCCGCGCCAGCATCAAGCGCTGCGATCTTATCTTGTTCAGCTTCACGAACAGAGAGAATGATGATCGGTGTATTGGACCATTCGCGCAATCGGCGAGTGACCTCGATACCATCAAAATCCGGCAAACCAAGATCAAGGATGATCACGTCCGGTCGGTCCTCCACAACGGCATTAAGAGTCTCCTGTCCATTCGAGGCTTCATAGACAGCAAATCCCTGCGCGGTTAATGCAGTCCGCAAATAACGGCGGATGGCATTTTCATCGTCCACAACCAGCACGCGTTGACCGGCATCACTCATTGATCCATTCCTTTATCTCTAATGGTAACTCAATTATGATGACGGTTCCACCTCCCTCGCGCGTGTTCGCGTAAATACTGCCATTATGGATGTCAACGATCCCTTTGCTGATCGAGAGTCCCAGCCCGGTTCCACTCACACTCTCCGGGCGCTGCACTCGATAGAATTTGTCGAAGACGCGCTCCAAATCATCGGAGGGGATGCCCACTCCACGGTCCGCGATCTGGAGGCGTGCTTTTCCATCGGACAAGTCTGCCGAGATCTCAATCAAGGAATTTTCAGAGGAATATTTAACCGCATTCTCCAATACATTGACCAGCACCTGTACGATCAGGGTAAAGTCCATCGGTACAAGCGGATAATCCGTGGGAATATTTACCTGCACAGAATGATTCTCAACGCGTTTACCAAGCTGCTCAAGCGCTGTGCCGACAACATCCTGCATATCACCGGGCTCAAGGCGCAGCTTGATCGCCCCACTTTCAATGCGTGTCATCGACAGAAGGTTGCCAACAAGTCGATTCAGTCGGTCTGCTTCCTCGCGTGCGGTAATGATCAAGCTCTTTCGATTTTCTTCATTCAATGAATCGGACTGCTCATCAAGACTTGTTAGCGCGCCAGTGATCGAAACCAGGGGTGTACGCAAATCATGTGAAATAGAATTGAGCAATGCTGTCTGCAATTTCTCGGTGGCTTGCATGAGTTCGGCGCGTTGCGCCTGATCAGCAAGGGCAGCGCGTTCAATGGCAAGCGCGGCTTGATTCGTAAAAGCAGCCAGTGTCTGCCGTTGTTCGGGAGTGAGGAAGTTGCCCGCATCCTTTGGGCGAACACCCAACACGCCTACCAGCCCTTTTGGCGTTCTCAACGGGTGGCAGCGGATACTCGCGGCAGGCAAAGTATCCGTACCGCGACCGGCAAGCTGATCATAATCATAAGCCCATGCAGCGACGGCAAGTTCGTTTTCATCAGGTTGATAATTTGGTGAACTGGAGAATAAACGAAGATGTCCGTTTTCTGGAAGGAAGATGGCAACCTCCCGCCCAAACGCTTGTCCAACGTGTGAAATGATGATCTGCGAGACATCATTGAGATCTGTTGCCGAGGTGAGGTCACGACCAAGGTCATACAGCGATGCTGTTTGCGATTCTCGTCGAATGGCAGCCTCCGCTTGTTCGCGCCCCTGCGCGGTAAGCGTGCTAATGACAAGACTGACAATTAGCAATGCTATAAAAGTAACGATGTATTGTGTATCACTGACAGCAAGTGTTAGATAAGGTGGTACCAGAAAAAAATCGAACGCAAGCACACTTGCAAATGCCGCGAGAAGCGAGGGGCCGCGTCCCAGGAAAATTGCCGAAATGACTACCGATGCCATGTAAAGCATGACAAGGTTGGTTGGCTCAAGGTCACGACGAACGATCACGCCAACGACTGTGGAAAGAGCAACGAGCCCAAGGCTGAACAAATATCGTCCCAACGGACGATGCGGTTGCCAATCTCTTGGCATAGAGATATTGGACGTTCCTTCGCGCGCGCTGATCACATATACATCGATATCACCACTGGCATACACAAGCTGATCCACAATCGAACCTGTGATAATTTCCTGCCAGCGTGGTTTGATTGGTTTTCCGACTACTACCTTCGTAATATTGTTCTTGTGAGAATATTCAAGTACTGCTTCCTGAATGGAACGACCTGCCAGCGTCATCGATTTTCCACCTAATTCTTCCGCCAGTTGCAAGACGCGCCCGATACGTTCGCGGTTGGCAGGGTTATTCTCAGGTTTGGATGCAATTTCCACGTAGACAGCCACCCATTCCGCATTGAGTTCGCCTGCCAGACGGCGCGTGGTGCGGACCAGCTTTTCAGCCAACGGGCTTGGACTGATGCACACCAGTAATCGTTCGCTCGCCGCCCACGGACCTGGAATAGCGCGCGTCTGCATATAGGAACGCATCTGATCATCGACGCGTTCAGCGGCGCGGCGAAGAGACATCTCGCGCAAAGCCGTGAGGTTTCCTTTGCGAAAAAACTTTTCGATGGCGCGGCTAGCCTGTTCAGGAATATAGACTTTGCCCTCCTGCAAGCGTATCAGTAATTCATCAGGCGGCAAGTCGATCACTTCAATTTCAGATGCTTCATCGATTACGCGATCAGGAATCGTCTCGCGTACAACAACCCCCGTTACCTGTGCAACGATATCATTCAAGCTCTCAAGGTGTTGGATATTGAGGGTGGTGTACACATCAATACCGGCATCGAGAATTTCCTCCACATCCTGAAATCGTTTGGGATGGCGTGAGCTTGGCGCGTTGGTATGCGCAAATTCATCTACAAGGGCGAGTTGAGGATGACGCCGGAGAATTTCGTCGACATCCAACTCATAGAGAGTTATATTGTGGTATTCAATTTCCTTGCGCGGTACGCTTTCCAACCCTGCAACCAGTTCTTCCGTCTCCACTCGTTTGTGAGTTTCTATGTAACCGACAATTACATCCCAGCCCTGTTTTTTACGCTGATGGGCAGCTTCAAGCATGGCATATGTCTTACCTACACCCGCGACATAGCCCAGGAAGATTTTAAGTTTTCCGCGTTTCGTCGCTTCGGACTCAACGTTTTTGAGTAGTTCGTCGGGGTCGGGACGTGATTCCATCGTATTCCTTATCTATTGTAGTCTAATTGTCTTTGCTAGTTGCTGATGACCTATAAACAAAAAGGCTGTGCGATCTTCCTTCACACAGCCTTTATCATCTATTCCAAGTCCTGAGGAGCTGGCTCGGTTTGCTTTGGTGGGCCACCTAGTTTCGGCTGTGGCTTGTCAAGGTATTGTTCCAGCAATGAAGGTGCATCCGGATGATCTACATGCAGGGCGTGGTCGTAATCTCCAGCGATAGCCGGCGGTTCGTAGCGCATTGGACGACGAACCCCCAACATTTCATAGAATCGAGCAATGCCGATCAAGAGGGAATAACGATATTCCTGCATCTTAAGCGATTGCCACTCGACGATCGATGCCATGGCGCCCTGTACGCGCGCTTTTTCGCGGACGATACGGTGAATTTGCTTCGGATCGCGGTAGCCAACGGGCGAGAGCAAAACCAAATGGGCTGATATAAATAAAATTGAGAACGAGAGAAGGCGAATCCAGCCGCCCTCCTCCCATTTACCAACGATCTGTCCAATAAATACGACCCCTGCCAGCACAGCGGCAAACA
>WNFZ01010595.1_pt1 | contig 10932 bp, 6 predicted proteins | sample 5400081 | NCBI WGS metagenome assembly WNFZ01 (sample SAMN13153365, study PRJNA577476) | soil metagenome | isolation source: 80 cm soil or saprolite under grassland replicate 1 | place: USA:California | collected 2016-06-15
TGAGCGGGCCGGGCCCGGTGGCGTTCACGGACGCGTCGTCGCCGACGACGGACGCCCTGTTCGGGCTGCCCGGCACGTACGTCCTGCAGCTTGCAGCGTCCGACGGTTACCTGACCGTCATCGATCGCGCGACCGTCACCGTCGATCCCGACCCGTCGATCGTCGGCGCAAATCTCGCCGTCGCTCTGACCGCGCCAGGCCCGCTAGAAACCGGCCAAAACGAAACGCTGACCGCGACGCTGACCGACAGTCTCGGTGTGCCGATCCGCGATTACGCCGTGCGCGTAACGGTAGCCGGCGCGAATCCGGTCACGACGACGATCGTCACGGACGCGTTCGGCGTCGCCGTCTTCGTCTATCAGGGCGGGAAGACCGGAACGGACGTCCTGCACGCCACGGCGCTCGGTTCCAGCTTCTCGCTGGACTCGGGCTTCGTCACGGTCGATTGGGTGCAGCCCGCGAGCGGCGGCGCGTTCCTCGCGCAGGGGTGGATCGGCGCGCCGCTCGACCAGGCGAAGGTGACGGAGCGCGTCCCGGTCACGCTGTCACCTGGCGTCACATTGTCGAACGGAACGCTGATCTACTTTCCGGCGTCCACGCCGACTGATGTGCACGTCGTCGCCACGAATCTCAGCGGCCAGCCCGGCGCGACGCTCGCGACCTTCGATACGACGATGCTTTCGAATGGCTCATACATCCTCCAGTTGGACGGTACCAACCAGGCGGGGAACCAGAAGACCAGCGTGGTCCTCCTGACTGTCACCGGCGAGTACAAGCCGGGACGCGTGACCGTCGAGCTGACCGACCTCACCGTGCCGATCGCGGGGTTGCCGATCACCATCGGACGCCGCTACGACAGCCTCGAGAAGGACAAGGTCGGCGACTTCGGCAACGGCTGGTCGCTGGCAATCGGCCACCCGCGCCTGGAGGTGAACCCGAACCTGGGTGTGTCGCTGACATTGCCCAACGGGCGCCGCGCGACCTTCGACATGCTCCTCGCGCCGGTCACGGACGAATTCAACGTCAACGTATTCGCCGGCTTCTACGGCCCGTCGTACAAGGGCGAGCCGGGCGTGTACGGGTCACTGACACAGGAAGGCGGCTGCCCGATCGTCAAGTACAACCCCGCGAACCCGGCCAATCCCCTCACCTGTCTGCTGCTCGGCACGCTCCCGTACGCGCCCGACAGCTTCACGTACACGGATCCCTACGGCACCGCGTACAAGATGGCCGCCAGCGGCGAGCTCAAGTCGATCACCGATCGCCAGGGCAACACGCTGTCGTTCGAGCCGAACGGCATCATCAGCAGCACCGGCAAGAGCGTGTCCTTCGTGCGCGACGCGCAGGGCCGCATCACGAAGGTCGACTACCCGGCCTTCTTCGGCCCGGACGTCGACGCCGTCCAATACACGTACGACACGAACGGCGATCTGACGACCGCCGATCTTGCGAAGGTCCCGGGCCTCTACTTCCGGACGACGCACCACACGTACACTCAGCATCGCCTGCTGACCAGCACGGACCCGAACGGCAACACCGTGCGCACGTCGACGTACGACGCTAACGGCCGCCTCGCGACCGACAAGGACGCGCTGAACGACCTTACGACGTACGCGTACGACCTGGACGCGCGGACCACGACCACGACCTATCCCGACACAGGCGCCGCAACGCAAGCCTTTGATGCGCAGGGGTTGTTGTTGAGCGAGACCGACCAGCTCGGCCACACGACGGCGCACGAATACGACGCCAACCGCAACGAGACGAAGCGAACGAACGCCGTCGGCGAGGTGACGACGGCGATCTACGACACGAAGGGCAACCAGACGTCCGTGACGGACCCGACCGGCACGACCCACACGACGTACAACGAAGAGAACCTGCCGACCACGTTCAAGGACCGCCTCGGTCACGTCACGACGATCGAGTACGACGACCGGCAGATACTCAAGCGACTCGCCGACGAGCTCGGAACGCGATTCACCTTCACCAACTCCGAGCAGGGCTTGCCGCTCACGATCGATGACGCCGCAGGGAAGCGCGCCTACATCGATTACGACGCCGCCGGCAACGTGACAGGGAGGACCGACTGGCTCGGTCGTGTCACGCGCGCGTCGTACGACGAAGGAGGCTACCGGAAGACCGAGACGACCGCCCGTGGAGGTGTGACGCAGTATCGCTACCTGCAGGACGGAAAGCTCGAGAGCACCATCGACCCACTCGGGCGGTTCCACGGCTTTGCTCGCGACGCGAACGGGAACGTCTTTCGCGAGGACGAAACCGCCCGGAACATTTCCTACACGTACAACGCCCTCAACCAGCTCCTGGTGAAGCACTATTCCCAGGCCAATACGACAGTCAGCTACACGCGCGACTTCCGGGGCAACCCGCTGACGATGACCGACGAGAACGGCCACACGACGACGTACGAATACGACAAGGTCGGCAACCTGACGAAGACGACGTTCGTCGACCCGACGGGCGTCGAGACTGCGTTCACCACGCGAACCTACGATGCGCTCAATCGCCTCGAAACGGCGACCGACGAGCGCGGCAATACGACGACGTACGAGTACGATGACGGGTGCGGCTGCTCCGACCGCGTGACGAAGGTGATCGACCCGCTGACTCACGAAACCGTCACGACCTACGATGCGAACGGCCGCCGAACGTCCGTCAAGGACGCCAACGGCCACACGACCACCTTCGTCTACGACGTCCGGGGCCACGTCATCGAGACCGACTACCCCGACGGCACGTCGACGCACGAGGAATACGACTCCCGCGGGCGCCGCATCTCGATGACTGACCAGATGGGCAAGGTGACGCTCTACGGGTACGACGACCAGGGCCAGCTCACGTCGGTCACCGACCCGCTGACGAACGTCACCCACTACGCATACGACCTCGACGGTAACCTCGCGTCCGTGACCGACGCCAACGGCCATACGACCTCCTACGAGTACGACCTGCGCAAGCAGAATACGAAACGGACGCTCCCAATGGGTCAGTTCGAGACGTTCGCATATGACCTGTTCACGAATCAGATCGGTCATACCGATTTCCGCGGCAAAACGACGACGATGACGTACGACAGCCGCGACCGGATGCTGACGAAGGTCGCCGACCCATCGCTGGGGGAGGCGTCTCATTCGTATACGTACTCGGGCACGGGGATGCGCCTCTCGTCTGTCGATGGCAGCGGCACCACCAGCTCCACGTACGATTTCCGTGACCGCCTGAAGACGAAGGCCTCGGTCGCCGGCACGCTCACGTACACCTATGACTTCGCCGGCAACGTCACAAGCATCCGGTCGGGCAACACCAACGGCACCTTGGTCGACTACGCCTGGGACGCCAACAACACACTTCTTTCGGTAACCGACAACCAAGTTTCTTTGACCGCTGGCCAGGTGGGGAGCACGACCTCAGTCACCTACACGCCCACGAAACGCCCGTCGACGTTGTCCCAACCGAACGGCATCGCATTGACGTATTCTTACGACGATCCGATGGATCGGGTGACGTCGATGGTCTGGCGACATGCTAGCTCGCCGGCTTTCGGAAGCTGGTCGTACATCTACAACGGTCGCGGCCAGCGGACGAACGCCACAGATATCACTGGCCGGAGCGCGGCGTACGGCTATGACGCTGCCTCCCGCGTGGTCACCGAAACCATCAACGGCGACCCGCGCGGCGGGAGTCTCAACGGCGCCCTCTCGTACGTCATCGACGGCGTTGGCGACCGCCTCTCACGAGCATCGACGCTGGCCGGGCTCGGCGCGCAGGTGTTCAGCTACAACGCCAACGACGAAGTCACCTCGGGAACGTACGACGCGAACGGCAACACGCTCAGCTCTGACGGCCACACGTACGCCTACGACTTCGAGGACCGCCTCGTCTCGAAGGATGGAGCGGCTGTCACGATCGTGTATGACTGCGACGGCAACCGCGTCGCTAAGACGGTCGGTGGCGTCACCACGCGCTACCTCGTCGACGACCTGAACCCGACGGGCTACCTCCAGGTGCTCGAGGAAATCGTGGGAGGCGGCGTCCAGAGCCGCTACACCTACGGGACGAGCGTCGTCAGTCAGACGCGTAACATCCCTACCACGCCGACAACGAGCTACTACGGCTACGACGCCCACCGCAACATCACCTTCCTGACCGACGCCGGTGGGGCCGTCACCGACGCGTACGACTACGACGCGTGGGGAGACGTCGTCGCCAAGACGGGGACCACAGCGAACACTAGGCTGTACGTTGGTGAGGAACTCGATGCCGACATCGGACTGATCAACTTGAGGGCGCGGCAGTACGAGCCGGGAACGGGCCGGTTCCTGACACTCGATCCGAGCCCAGGTCGTCGGATCGATCCACGCACGCTCAACAAATATCTTTATGCTAACGGAGAGCCGGTCACTCTCGTCGATCACGATGGCCGTCTTGCGGGTCTTGAGTACGTGCTCGTAGGCGCGTTTGGTGTCGCCGTGACCAACGTTGCGGCAATCGTTGTCCTTAGCCATATCGCAAGTGATGAGCGCGTATCCACAAGGGTGCGGAAGGCTGCGCATGTTGAACTCGGTATGATGGCACCTGGTGTGGCAACAATGTATCCGAGTGGCGTCTTCGCTCTCACAAACATCAGCGTGTGCATGATCGCCGACGCAATTGAAGCGGGCGGAAGATCGGGCCTACCGGCAGCAGTTCTTTGTAATCTGACGGAGCCTCCATGGTACGACTGGTAAGACAGTCGCTGCCGCTACAAGAAGGAGTGCACCAATGAAGGGTTTCGCGCGTGAAGTGAGCACGGCTCAACGGGAAATCGTGCTTCGTCTAATAGCAACAGTCACCGCCTGTATCGCTGTCTCAACCGCTATACGCCTAGTGATCTGGCGACCTTATGGTCTTCCCCTTCCTCATAGCCTTCACGTGGCCTTCTCGGTGTCCATGGTGTTGTGGGTGGCCATCCCATCTATTTTGCGAGCGTTGGGCTGGCGCATTCTCAGTCGTCCTCGGTTCGCATGGAGCATCGGTATTCTCGTGGCGATCACTCCATTAACGGCGTTTGGGGTCGTTTCGCCAACAGTCATTCCATCCTGGGTATGGGTACAAAGTGTAGCGTTGTCATTGCTCCTGCTCGTCGGTCTCGTGGTTGAGCGGCCTTCGGAAATCGAATAGTGAGTTTGATGGTAACTGCTCGCGCGGAAGTGGATCACCGCCTTGAAGGGATGGTCCGCAGGTTAATTGGCACCGCCGGCCATTCTCGTCGGTGAAGACGGTACCGCTGACGTGCCTGATGCGCTCGGCGATCGAGCGGCCCGGCGCGGACGAAGTACCAGCTCGGCGGCCGTTCGACGCTGGGCGAGCACTGGGCAGGTTCCGGCCATCCGTATTGGTGGGCGCCTGCGGATCGATCTGAGCAAGATCGGCGGCCGCGATCGAGACGACATCGCGCGGCTCGCCCGAGCGGCACGAGCAACCTAAGCGCGGCCCCGCGCGGGCCGGTGAAAGTCAGGGTCGGTCGGGGCGCGAGGGCGTCGGTGGCATCGGGCGGGGAGGGGCAGCGGCACCCGCGAATCGCCCGCACGGGTTCAGCATATCTCGACGTAGCGATCGCTCGGGGCGCCGTTTTCCTGCGTCCGGAGACCGAAAAGGAACCATACGTCTATTGACGACGACGTCTCAAATGGCAGCTGGATGGCGGGTAGCTCAAGGAGGGCTCTAACATCCTCTATGCAGCCGAGATCAAGGGCCAGACGTATCTGTATCGCATGGTCGGCGAGCATCCTGACGGCCACCACGACCATCGCTCGCTGGACGACCAGCCCATGGCGCCCGCCACTGTCGACCTTCTGAACAAGGCCGGCGACCTGGTCGTCGTCAAGGTCGTTGGCTAAGCCGCGATCAGTTCGATACCACCCAGTCGTCCGCGTAACTCGGTGGCACGCCCTCAACATGAATCGGCGACCACCATCACCGCCGGGGCTAATCCTACATCCGTTGGCGCTCTCCATGAACATCCAAAGCGCCGTTTCCGGCACCCTGACCGCGCTCCCGGTTCGCACGTCCCCGAGTTCTCTGGACTCGCACGGACCGTAGACTGTCGCCGCGTTTCGGCGCTCACGAGAAGCGAGGCACGCAGTTTCGCCCTCATGGGTCCCGGTCGCCGTACGCCCCCGTGATCTTGGGAATGGCACTGCCCAATGACGCCCACCACCCTCTCAGAAACGCCAGACGTCGAAGCAAACCAGGACGCTCGCGAGCGCAACCTTGAGGTAATAGTGCCGAGTCAAGGGCAAGTTGGTATTGCGAGATCGGGATAACAAGCATAGTCGCAATCACGCACAACCGCGGCCGCTGCATCCAGAAATGCTTGTTCCGCCGTGGCGAACACAGCATTGGCAGCGGTCAGTTTGTTCTCTTTGTCTATTGCAAAGCCCGTTGCAATCGCGGCCGAAACTGCGAATGCCCCGGCTATTATCCACAATACGAGATTGACTGGCCAGGGCGTAACCGCAGCTCCGACCGCGGCTGCTGCCGCTGCGGCCCAAAGACTCGCCGCCAGCGCTGAAAAGAAGGTCCGGTCGCTATTGAGTTGAGTGACTTTCGAGCAGGCGATTGTCACCGAATTGCGCGACATAGTGACCGCGTTCTTTGAGTTTGTACATGCTTGTGAATTGCACCGTAGCGCAATTGCGAGTTGGGTTTCAGGCGGAAGAGCTCCAAAAGTTTCGTCGGGCATGTACCTCTCCTCTGTTAACGAACGTGGGACTGCCATACGCGGGCCACGGCCCCTCCCGGTTACGCGATATCCGCCTTGGTTAACGCGCGAAGGGCGAACTATTTCCAAAGTCCGTCGACAATGTCGCCGGTGTCGGTGACACCAGACCGCGACAACCGGCCGCTCGGAAGGCGAAACGGCGCAGGCCTCGCGCTGGAACGCGGTCGGGCAACGTCGTTGCAAAGGCAGCCAGAGCCCCGGCGGCCGTCTGACGTCAACGGGTCGGTCGGACCGATACCGCGCGCACAGTTGGCCATCCGGCCGATGAATCGTAAGATTGTTGGGTGTCGGCCAGCGATCGTCGTCCTAGCTGCTTCGGGCGAAGCACGTCGTCCGAAACGATTCTTGTCGCGCGTGTGGGGGGACCAGAAGCGTCACCACCACGACCGAATACGACGTGTGGGAGCAAACAATTCCCTGCGAGGATTGCCTCCTCGACAACGCGTTGGAGCAGCGACGGGTTGAGATCGAGCGGTATCTCTGGACTGGGTTTTCCCCGAAAGTGTCGCTCGAGGAGATCGCGGCGGCGGTGGAAGCGCTCGACTTGCTGAAGTACCACTTGAAGTCGAACCGGGCCAGCGTCAATCGGTGGATGAACACACCCCGCCCGGAGCTGGGCGGAAGAAGTTCTATCCAGGCGATGCGCGACGGCGAGCCGAGAACGTCCGTGTCCTCGTCAACGAGGTCCTGCGACATGAGATCAGATGCGAGTTCACGGACTGACCGCGTATCGAGCGATGTTCCTATGGCGTGGGCGCATGCGCGGGGGCGCGGGCCTTGGGGGACCCGTCTTGCACCCTGTTGCACGGGCCACCGCGGGCGTCCTGCCATTCGACCCCTGAGCGCTTGGTGTCCAGCGTCAGATCAGCCACCAGGTGCTTCAGACGGCGATTCTCGTCCTCTAAGCCTCTGCGCTTTTCGCGTCGCTGACCTCCATGCCGCCGAACTTCGATCTCCAGCGGTAGTAGGTTTGCTCCGAGATCCCCAGCTCGCACGCGCTCGCCGACGGCGCGCCGCCCCGGCGTCGTCGCGGCCGAGTCGGTGGACACCTCCATGCTGGTGGTCGCCGTCGCCCCGGTCGTGTCCGTCGCCGTAGAAACGGGCGATTTGGGGACCGGCTTGAAGGCGTTGCTACGTCACCCGCTCACGCCTTCGACGGGTATCCACGCAGGAAGGCCCTTATGGGAAGGGCAGCTGCCGTCGGTATGACTCGGCGACCACCAGCACCGCCGTGGTTACTCCTACATCTCTTTGGCGCTCTCGATGAACATCCAAAGCGCTGTTTCCGGCACCCTGACCGCGTTCGAGATGCGCACGTGCCCGAGCTCTCTGGACTCGCACAGACGGTAGACTGTCGCGGCGCAGACCCGCAGCCGGTCGGCGACCTCCCGGACGGTCAAAAGGCGCCCTGCCGAGGCACTGACGCCGGCTGCGCGCCCCTGTAGCACAGATGTAGCAAACGATCTGTGAAGCGATGCTTCTTGTTGCGAAGAGCCGGAGGTCGGCTGGTCAGATGAAGCGAATGATTTCGCGCCATTGCTAACGTCTGCCATGCGTTGATGACGTGTCTTCGAGGCCTCCGGAGCCGGGGGTAGTGAGTGCGAATCTCGCCGCGCCCACACTTGTAGGTCACCTGACTCCCTCGCCATCCTTGGATGGTTCTAGCGCCGAGGCGCGGCCGCTGCCTCATATCGGCCGCATGCGGCCAGGTCCTGCAGCCGGCAGGGGCCGGTCGACTGATCCTCGAGCGGCTTCGTAAGCGGGCCCTCAAACGCCGCAAAGCCGTGCGACGAGGAAGCAGCAGTCTGTGCCCGTGTCGCGTACAACCGCGCTCGCATCCGGCATGTCCGAAATCGCGGAACCGAGGAGCGGCCCACACGCAAGATACCCGCAGTTTTCTCCCCGAACCGGTACGAAGTCGCGCATGGTCGGGCACTGTCCCGGCGCAACGCCGCCGTCTGCGGGCGTCAGGTACCGCTGATACGGAGCGGGATCGGACCCGAAACAAACGACTCCCATGCTGTCGCCGGGTGGCGGCGAGCACGTGCCCCCGTCGGGATCGGCCTTCGGTATGCCATCGGGCAGCGACAGATCAATCCGCAGGTCGGCGTCAACTGCGGGACCTTCCTGCTGGCAGGCGAGAGTGCCGGTGATGTTGAGGCACCGGTTAGGTGCGCAGCATTCCTCGGTCGCCATGCAGGCATGAAACAGCGGATAGCAGGCGGGCGGGTGGTCCCCACTCGACGCGCGCGGCGCATCCGAATGAGCGTCCACGTCGACGCTCGCCTGGCCGGCGTCTTGACTGACGAGGCTCCCACTACACCCGCTCGGCAGAGCGGCCGCGCCGATCGCGATGAGGACGAATATGAACGGTCCGCGCATTACCGACCGACTCGCGGCAGGAGGCTGGCGCGACGAATGGTTGTCGTTGCGGCAGTCGGAGTCGTGCTGAGCTCCCCGAACCGGTGGGAAAGCGTCGAGCCGATCAGCGTTCCGCCCGCGAAATACGCGCCCGAATCCGAGTCCGGGAGGATGTCGTAGGTGAACGGCTGGTCGTAGTCGACGAGCCTGGCGCCGATCACACGGACGCCGTCGACGAGGTCACCGGGCGCGAGGTCGGCAAAATGGCGACCATCAGCTGTCGGATGGCGCGGACTGATCCTCAACGTCGGGCCGTGGGCGAGCTGCAGCTCGACGACGCGGTGACTCCCGGTGACGGGCTGCCGATGCACCAACTTGATCGGGACGACGGCCAGCGATCCGCGATGGACGCTGTAGACGAGATCGCCGACCTTCAGATCGGCGATCGGTCGATCGCCGACGGGCGTGGCGATCGGTGTCGTCGGCGCCGCGCAGTTGCAGTTCGAGCAGCCGGTGGGGCACGTCCCGTTGACCGGCTCGAAGCAGCCAGTCACCGTCGGGCCGAGCGTCACCGCGCAGCAGATCTGCGTGCCGGTGCAGCAACCTCCTCCGCAGCAGGTCGAACCAGGGTTGCAGGCCGTACCCACGAGCGTGCATGGCCAAATGCTCTGGCAGGTGCCGTTGGCACAATAGGGGTGGTCGCCGCTGCACGTGTTGCCGCACGTCCCACAGTTGAGGATGTCGTTGCCAGGGTTGATGCAGAAGCCGCCGCAGCACTTGAACCCCTGGCAGTCGACGTCGCCTTGACACGATTTCCGGCCGCCGGTGCCCCCCGAGCCACCTCCGGTCCCGCCGCGGCCGGCCGATCCACCGCCCGTACCACCGCGCCCCGCCGTTCCACCGCCCGCACCGCCGCCGCCGCTCCCGGCCGCACTGCCGCCCGAACCACCTCTCCCTCCGGCCGCCTGTCCGGCGGAACCGCCCCGACCCGATCCCCCGCTGGAGCCACCCGCGCCGGCCGCTCCGGTGCCGCCGCTCCCGGCCGAACCGCCGGCGCCACCGCGTCCTCCGTTCGCGCCTCCCGTTCCACCCAGCGCACCGCCAGTGCCGCCACTGCCGCTCGTGCCCGCGTCTCCAGTCGCTCCACCGCGGCCCTGTCCGCCGGCGCCGCTGTTTGATCCACCGCTTCCGCCGCGACCGGCGGCGTCGTTTCCACCGGACTGTACCGATCCGCAAGCGCCGAACCCGAGGGCGGCGACCACGACCAAGACACGCGAGACGACCTTCATCGCGACCCCCTTGCTAATGAATGAATGAAGCAGACGTTGACACAGAATCGCGCCGCTCGGGCGCGGTCTCCACGCAACTCCGGGACCAGCGACGGCTTGACGCGCACCGCGGCGTGCGATGCCGTGCGGCGCTGAAATCCCCCGGTCGTCACGCCGCGAGCCTCGTCAGTTTCTTGAAAGACTGCGACAGACCTGCCCGAAGTCGCCGGGGCAACCGGGCGAGTCCAGGAAAAAAGCCGGCACCACAGTCGACGTGGCATGCATGATGCCGCCCCGTGGGCGCGATGATGCGGTGGAGCGCTCTTCTACTCTTCTTGCTGGCGGTTGGCGCCTGTGGATCGACGGCCAAGCCCCGGCCCGACGGCGGCGGTGGATCGAACGCGGGCGGCACGACCGGCGGCGGCGGGCGCGGGGGCGGCGCTGGATCAGCGGGCGGACAGAGCGGTGGTGGCGGCACGTGCGGCTGCGCGCCTAACCACGTCTGGTGTCCAGGTTGCG
>WNFZ01006120.1_pt1 | contig 10931 bp, 8 predicted proteins | sample 5400081 | NCBI WGS metagenome assembly WNFZ01 (sample SAMN13153365, study PRJNA577476) | soil metagenome | isolation source: 80 cm soil or saprolite under grassland replicate 1 | place: USA:California | collected 2016-06-15
CTTGCCGCTCTTGGGGTCGAGCCTCCCGATGTAGCCGCGCGCGAAGTCGCTGTAGTAGATCGAGCGGTCCGGGTTGTTCGTGAGTCGGCGAGGGCGGGCCCCCTCGGGCAGCGTGTATTCGGTGACCTCGACCGTCTCGGGATTGATCCTTCCGATCTTGTTGCTGCCGAACTCGCAGAAATAGGCGGCGCCGTCCGGTCCTGTGACGATCCCGTAGGGGAGCGCATGCGGCGTGGGCACCTCCTTGACAGTCACCTTGCCGCTCTGAGGATCCAGTCTCCCGACAAAGTTGCTCTGCTGCGCTGTGAAGAGAATCATCCCGTTGCGGTCGAAGGCCAGGCTGTGGGGATCGCGAACCCGGGGATCGGGCATTGGATACTCCGTGACCTCTCCGGTCTTGGGATCGAGCTTCCCGATGTAGCCTCTGGAATTCGCAGTGAACCAGATGTTTCCCACATTGTCCGCGGCGAGACCGTGCGGTCCCGACTCGGGAGTCTTCACCGCAAACTCCTTGATCGCGCCGGTCTTGGGGTCCAGACGCCCGAGCTTGTTCGCCAGTTGACCGGTGTACCAGAGCGCGCCGTCCGGAGCCACCTCCGGATCGTGCGGCCGGGAGTCGGGCGTTGGGACGTCCCACTCCCGGATGACCACCTTCAGTTCGGCGGCCAGAATGGAAAGAGAAAAAAGAATCAGGAGAACAGGAGTCGCTGCTTTTCGCACGGCTAAATCCCTCCGTCTTTGTGGCAAGAAACATGCCGGCGAGCGCACCGGCAGCGGATGGCACTGATATTGCGGCGAGGAAAGGGAGGCGATTCGCAAGCCCAGAGCCGAGCACCTTCGCGGGAGAAGGCGCAGCGCTCGGGATGCTACGGGGGCGCGCCCAGGGACGTCGCGCCGAGGACGGTTATGAAGGAGCACAAGCAGAAGGACACTAAAGGGCACGAACACTGCCCTGGAAAGGAGCCGTGAGCATGCCGATTTGTGAAGTGTGCGGCAACGATTACGACAAGGCCTTCGAGCTGACTCTGGCCGGGCGCGAGCACGTCTTCGACAGCTTCGAGTGCGCGATTCATGCGCTGGCCCCCCAGTGTGACCATTGCCATTGCAAGATCATCGGCCACGGCGTCGAGGCGAACGCTCGCTATTACTGCTGCGCGCGCTGCGCCAAGGCGGAGGGGGTCGCGGGCGCGAAAGACCGCGTCGCGTAGGAGCCGCGCCGATTCGAGAATCGCGCCGGGCGTCGAAACGAAGGGATCGGTAGGTAAATGTCGAGCAACCGAACTCTGACCCGCTCACTGATTGCCGTCGTGGCGCTCTCCACGTTCGCCTGCGCGACGACGACGTTTCAATCCACGTGGAGATCCCCGGACGCGCGGCCGCTCAAGCTCTCCGGCAAGAAGGTGGTCGGTGTCTTCGTGAGCAAGAACCAGACACTGCGCCACCGAGCCGAAGACGCCATGGCGCGGGAGATCAGCGCGCGAGGGGCCCAGGGGGTCCCCGCATACACGATCCTGACCGACGAGGAAGTGAAGGACCGCGACGCCGCCAAGGCGAAGCTCGAGCAGCTCGGCTTCTCCGGAGCCGTCGTCATGCGCATCGTCGGGACACAGACCCAGTACACGTATGAGTCGGCGTACTGGAATCGACCTTACTACCTCCGATTCTGGGGGGGAGGTTATTGGGGCTGGGGTTGGGGGACGGTCTGGGAGCCCGGATATCTCGTGGCCGACAAGATCGTCTCCGTTGAGACGCTCGTCTACTCACTCGAACAGGACCAGCTCGTCTGGGCGGGTGTGAGCAAGACGGTGGACCCGGCGCAGATCGATCCCTTCATCGCGGAACTGGCGACGGCGGTCACCAAGCAGATGTCCAAAGACGGGCTGCTCGCGCAAGGCGGATGAGGACCACGACGATCCTCTAATACCGTCGTGGATCGAACGGAGCGTCCCGGCGGGATTCCCTTCTCGGGGGCTGAGACGTGGGCGGGACTGGTCCTGGCTCTTTACGACGCCCGCTCGGTCGCGCCCGCCGGGAACGCTGGGAGTTCCGCCAAGAAAAGGAGCGTCAGCATACTCCGAACCGTTCGAGCCAGTCGAGAGAGATTTCCTCGGCCCAGTACCGGGCTCCGCCGCCGGCCACGAAGCCGATGTGACCGCCTCGCCGCGTCGTGAGGAAGGTCACTGCGCCGGAGACGGCGGCTCGCGCGCGGGCGAGGCCGAGAACGCCGGCCGGAAGAAAGGGATCGTCTTCCGCGGAGAGACAGAGAGTGGGCGTGCGGATGCGGTCGAGGTAGTTCAAGGAGCTCGAGCGGGCATAGTAGTCATCAGCCCCGGTGAAGCCGTGCAAGGGACCCGTGGCCGCCTCGTCGAAGTCGCGGAAGGTCCGCGAGCGCGCGACACGCTCCAGGTCGATTCGCGCGGCGGCTTCGGGAAAACGCCGCGCAACGTCGACAGCCTTCACCCGGAGCGTCTTGAGGAAGCTGCCGACGTAGAGACGGCCGAGAGCCGTCTCTAGATGACGCGAGCCGGCCGCCAGATCGTAGGGCGTGGAAACGGCGGCCGCAGCTGCCACCACGCGCTGCCCGGGGTTCTCGCCGAGCCACTTCAAGAGCACGTTGCCGCCCAGAGAGGCTCCGACTGCGAAGAGCAGCGTTTGCGGCTCGCGGGCGGCGATTGTCTTAATGACGAAGTCCAGATCCATGGTCTCACCCGAGTGATAGAGCCGCGGCCGGCGGTTGGGAAGCATTCGCGAGAGGCGGGCGGGGTCGCGGGCGCAAGAGCGGAAATTGATCGCGGTCCCGCGCCAGCCTCGCCGGAGAGCCGCAGCGAGAAATCCCTGCACGTAAACGGAGTAGGAACTTCCTTCGAGGCCGTGCAGAACGAGAAGACGCGGGCTTCTCTCATCAGTCCCCTCGAGGTGATCCAGGACGAGCTCGTCTCCGTCTGGGGTCTCGAGAGCCTCGCGGACGAATGCCACCTGCCGGCGCGACCGCGCCGCACGACCCCAGGCCGTCTGGAGATGCGGGCCCGGCAGCCACCAGGCGGAGTGAAACGAGGGAGAGTCCACGCGTTCGACGTTCTACGTTCTATGTTCTACGTTCTCCGTTTTCGGTCCCAACGTAGAACGTCGCACGTCGCACGTAGAACGACAAGCGACGGACCATCGCTGTCAGGATTGCTTCTCCAGGAGGCAGATGCCCGACCACGGCCGGTTTCCGGCAGGACCGGAGGATTCGGGCAGGATCGCGAACAAGCGCAGCAGAAATGGCAGCCGCTTCGCGCGGGCCGCCTCCCTGAACGGAGACCGAACAGCCGCGGGGCACCATCCATGGCGAGTGAAGAATGCCGGGCCCTCCGGAGGAGCGAACTTCAGCGGCGCGCGGGCCTCTTCGAGTGCGGCGCCAACCTCGCGCTGGAGCAGGCGCAGGAGACCCGGCGAAGCAATGTCGAGGACCCAGCGCTGAAAGCTCTCCGGCACTGCCAGGTCCTTCGCGAGGGATCCCACCTCCTCGGCGGTCAGGTAGATCAGAAGCCCCTCGGTGATGATCAGGGCCTTCTTGGCCGCTTCTCCCAATCGCCGGAAAAGATCGCGCCGCGCGGACAGGTCCGAGAGGTCGAGCCGGACCCGCTCGAGCGCGCAGACCGGCTTCTGGCCGCGGAGGATCTCCTCCTTGTAGTCGAGGATCGCGGGAAGATCCACCTCGACCCACCGCAGTGAGGACGGAAGCGCCATCCGATACGGCCGGGCATCCAGCCCCGCCGCGAGGTTGACGACCAGGTCCACTCCCTGCCCGATCTGTTCCGCGATGAACCCGTCGAAGAGAACCGTCCGCATGACCCACGCCCACTCGTGCTTGTCGTGTACCTTCATCACGGCGGCGATCTGAACGCCGCGCTCGCCGGTCAGCCGTTTCGCGAACGGGTCCCGAAACAGCGCCTTTGGCCGTTCCGTCTCCCGGGCCCGGTAGATCGCGGCCCAGATCGCCGTGTCGGAGATGTTGCGGATCGTCGGCTCTGCCTCCACTTGCCCCATTCTCTCAAAGCTCTCTCGCGCCCTCTGTGGTATCAATAATCCTGGAGTCCTCGAAGTGTCGAATCTTGGAACCGCCCGGGCGGCCTTTGCCGCGGTTCTCGCCATGGCTTCGAGCGCGGCGGCGCGGGCGGATACCCAGGCGCGCACTCATGTGACGATCCGGGGCGCTGGCAGCAACATCACGATCCAGGAGACGCAGGCTCCGGCCCGAAGGCGCTTTTTCGAGAAGAGCGCTTTTCCCTCCGGCGCGATCGGCGAGGCGGTTCGGCTCAAGACCGAGGGAGCGGATGATGTCCGCGTCATTGCCTACCTGCGCGCGCACGAGGGAGAGCTGCAGCCGGTCATCGAAGCCGCGGATGTGAGACGGCTCCGGAAGGCCGGCGCGGGCTTGTCGGTCGTGGCGTATCTGGCGACTGTCGCGGCCGTGGACGTCGGCGAGACCGGCGAGGGGCACGAGCCCATCGTTTCGAACGCGTTTGTCCCGGAGAGCCAGGCCGAGACACCGTCTTACGGCATGCCCTACGCTTATCCGGCCGCCGGAGGATACGCCGCGCCCTTCCGCGCGCGCCGTCACGCCCATGGCTTCACACAGCGGCGAATGCCGTTTTCGCACAGACTCCCGGTCTTGCGCGGAAGCTTCTCGCGGCACACGATGTCCGGGCACCGCCGGATGGAGTAGGCGCGGGACCGCAAACGCAAGAAGGCGGCCGGGCACGCCGGCCGCCACGAAGACATCGGTCCCTAGAAAAGCACGCGGAGGCCGAACTGCACCTGGCGCGGGTCGCCGTTTCCGCTGCGGATCGTTCCGTCGAAGTTGAAGATCAAGTTGGTTACCTCGGGAGAGAGGAAATTGTCGCTGTTCAGGAGGTTGAACACTTCGACAGTCGGTTCAATGGTGAGGCCCGACACCTGGAACTCCCGCGACAGCCGCAGGTCGAGTGAGGAGAACTTGTTGTTCTTGCGTCCGAGATTTCGCTCCGTCACGGAGCCGTCGGCGTTGACGCGGTCGAGCGGAGTGTTCGCGTCGGTGCCGTCTGCCTTGATGGACTTGGGTTGTGCCGAACGGTAGCTGTAGCGCACGTTGATCTCCACGTCACCGGGCGCCTTCCACAGAAACCAGGTGTTCAAGCGGTGGCGCTGGTCGCGGTTGGAGTAGCCGTATTCTTGACCGAGATCGGTGATCTTGGCGTAATTGATGGTGAAGGGATCGCGCTCGTTGTCGTCGTCGGAGCGATCCTTCGAGTAGGTGTAATTGATCTGGAACCCGTAGTTGTTCGAGTACCTCTTGCTCACGCCGAAGGTCAGGCCCCAGTACCGGCTCCTTCCGTTGGACTCCGCGGTCATGAGTCCCGTGGGGAGGCCGGCAATGCCGCAGCCGATGCCGTTGCTGCCGCCCGAACCGAGCCCCGTGTCCCAGAGGCAGTTGCCCGAGCCGAACTTTCCGAGGAGGGGATCGTTGCGGTTGGCCCACCGGAGGATGTGATCTGTCTTGGCGTAGTTGTATTTGGCGAGAGCGGCGAGGTCCGGGACGATCTCGCGCTCGACGCCGAAGCTCGCCGCGGTGGTCCGTTGGTTCTCGAAGTTCTTGTCGAATATATAGACGTCGGGCTGGAACGGAGAGCCGATCTGGGCCGCCGGAATCAGATTCGGATAGACGGGGACTGGGCCTAGAATTCCGGTCAGAGAGCTGTTGCGGAAGACCGATTGGCCGATCGAGCCGTTGGTCGAGCGGGACGAGGCGAGATTGAGTCCCGGTACCCGCGCGTAGAAGAGGCCAAAGCTACCCCGGAGGACCATCCGGCCGTCCTGGTTCGGGTCCCACGAGATCCCCAGGCGCGGTTGCCACATTTTCTTGTCGGACGGGATCGTGCCGTCCGAGGGGAACTCCTGACCGTTGCGCGTCTGCCCGATGAATTTTGCGAAGAAGACCTGGTCGGGCGGCGTTCGGGGATCGGGCTCGATCTGTGCCTCCCACCGCAGGCCGGCGTTGATGGTCAGGTTGGGCAAGGGCGACCAGGTGTCCTGCACGAAGACGGCGGGCTCCTTCTGGGTGATGGTCTGAGTTCCCGCCTCCTCGACGGTGAAGTTGCCCACTCCCGCCTGCTGGTTGTAGTAAAGCACCGGCCCGACAATGAAGGGCGCCGAAACGGGACAAGTCCCGTTGCCCGAGGTGGCCGTGAGGAGGCCGGTGGCGGTCGTCGAGCACTCGACGAAGTTCGGGTTCTTGATGTAGTTCAGGAAACCATCCGTGGAGCTGAAAATCCACCGCCCGTTGGCGAAGCCGAGGAACGTCTGTATGGAGCTGACCTGGTTGTACTCCACGCCCGCCTTGATGGCGTGCGGCCCGAGATTGAACGAGACGTTGTCGTTGAACTGCGCGCGCGTGTCGTAGTACTTCACCGGGATGAAGAAAGGCTCTCCGAAGCGGTATGTCTTCGCGGTGTCGAAGGCTGTGTCCGGCAGCGGCCGGCTCTGCCCCGTGATGTTGGGACCCTGGTAGGGGCGGGGCCGGTCCTCTCGCGCGAGTTGGAATCGGAATTCGTTCAGGACAGTCGGCGAGAGCGTCGAGATCAGCGTCCCGGTCAAGGCCTTGGAGAAGTCCTTTTCGATGGCGTTGGCGCTTGTCCCCCAGGAGTCCACGTCGAAGGTACCGTTCTTCTGTTCCGACCAGGTGTACGCGAAGCGCAGGGTGGCCAGGTGCTGCTGGGACACGTGCCAGTCGGCCTTGGCGAGCAGCACGAGCGCGTCGTCCGTCCTCTCGATGGGACCGTTCTCGTTGGGGCTGCCGAGGGCGGCGAAGGCATCCACCACACGCTGCTCGATCCGTGCGGGATCGGTCTGCTTGGTCGAGCGTCCCCGCTGGGCATCCGCGGCGAGGAAGTAGAACAGCCGGTCCTGCTGGATTGGGCCCCCTAAGGTCGCGCCAGCCTGATACCGATTGAAGTCGAACTTCTCGGCGGTGCCTCCGCTCGGCTTGGCCGCGCGCGAGGCAAAGGCGTCGTCCTTGTAGTAGAGGTGGCCGCTTCCGTGGATGTCGTTGGTGCCGGACCGGGTGACGACGTTGACGAAGCCCGAGGAGGAGCGGCCGAACTCGGCGTTGGCGCCGTCGGCGATGACGACGACCTCCTGCACCGCGTCCAGGTTGAACGTGAAGGGAGGGCGCTGGCCGCCGCGCTGCTCGCCGAAGAACGGGTTGTTGAAGTCCGCCCCGTCGACCGAGATGTTGTTGTTGATTCCCTTCTGTCCGTTGATCGTGAGCTCGTCCCCGTCCGGTCCCTGGACGACGGCCACTCCCGGCGTGAGCTTGGTGAAGTCCAGGAAGTTGTGGGCGGCGTTCGGGAGCTGCTGAACCGCCTTCTCCTCGATGCGCGTCGCTCCCGCTGTCCGGCTCGTCTCGACGATCGGCGCTTCGGCGGTGACCTTCACCTCCTGCCGCACCGTCGAGAGTTCGAGCTTCAGGTTGAGCGTGACGGTCTGGCCGACGGCGAGAGTGACGCCGTCGCGCACGAGGGTCGCGAAACCGGCCAGAGTCACGGTCACCCGGTAAGGCCCGAGCGGCAGCAGCAGTCCTCGGAATCGGCCGCTGCGGTCGGTCGTCTGGATCTGCTCGAAGTTGGTCGCCGTGTTTTTCAACGACACGGACGCGCCCGGAAGCACGGCTCCCGTGGGATCGACGACCGAGCCCTCAATGACGCCTGTGGTCGCCTCCGACTGCGCTAGGACCGTGGAAACGAAGAGAGCGACGAGAAGGAAACCCACCAGAGCGGGGACGCGCTTCGCCATACACCCCTCCTTCTGGATATCTCCGTCGCGAACGGAGAGTTTTCGATTGGTGTTAGCTTGTCCGCTCTCTCGACACGAAGTCAAGCCAGATTTTGAAGCGCCGTTTTCAGCCAGGGAGTCCCTTCCGGAGGGCCTCCTCCATCTTCTCCGCGAAGACGTCGATCTCGGGCAGGGTCGTGTAGACGTTGGGAGTCACGCGCAGGCCGTTGAACTCGGCGTGAACGATCGGCGTCGTCATGATCCGGTGCTTGTCCCAGAGATAGGCCTGGAGCTTGCCGGTGTCCACCCCCTCGACGTGGACGAGGCCGATGCCGCAGGAGTCGGTGTCATTTAAGGGAGTCAGTACCTTGACGCGCGGCCCGGCCGCCATCAACCGTTTCGCCCAGCGGTCGCGCAGGAGGCGCAGGCGCGCGGCCTTGCGCTCCCCGCCGATGCCGCGGTGGAAGGCGAGCGCGCCGGCGATCGCGTTGTGGTTGGCGGCCGGATGCGTGCCGATCTCCTCGTACTTGCGGATGTCGTTGTCCATCTCCGCCGGGGCGGCCATGAGCGGCCAGATCTTCTTCTGCTTCTCCTTGCGCACGTACAGGAACCCCGTGCCGATGGGTGCCAGCAGCCACTTGTGCAGGCTCGTACCGTAGTAGTCGCATTCGAGATCGTCACGCCTGAACGGGAAGTGCGCGAAAGCGTGCGCTCCGTCCACGAAGACCTCGATCCCGCGCTCCCGGGCCATGCGGACGATCTCGCGCACCGGCAGGATCTGACCCGTCAGGTTCGTGATGTGCGTGACCTCGATCACCCTCGTCTTCGGCGTCAACGCCTCGCGGAACCGCTCGACGACGTCCTCGCGTGAGGGAGGCGGAACCGGAAAGGAGATCTGCTTGACGACGATCCCGTCCCGCCGCGCGCGCTGTTCCCAGGTCGTGATCATGCGGCCGTAGTTCTGATTGGTGATCACGACCTCGTCCCCCGCCTTCAGGTCCACGCCGAGAGTCAACGTCTCCATCGCCTCCGAGGCGTTGCGCACGATCGCCATCTCCTCCGGGTCGCAGCCGAACTCGGAGGCCAGATCCCGCCGAACCGACTCGATCCGCGGCTCGAGAATGTTCCACATGTGATGGACCGGCATCTCGTTGGAGAAGCGCAGATCGCGGATCATCGCCTCGAGCACGTGAGAAGGGGTCGGACTGCAGCCGCCGTTGTTCAGGTTGACGAGCGTACGGTCGGCGTCGAAGGCGGTCTGGATCTGCGACCAGTACGCCTCGTCGGCGGCGATGTCCGGTGCAAGCCGCGATCCCGCCCTTCGCGAGGCCTGCGCTACGACCCGCAACGTATCGGCCCGGAAGGCCGGAAGCGTGATCCCCGCGGCCAGCCCGGAGAGAAGAGCCCTTCGATTCATCGCCATGACGCGCCCCTTTCCTCTTGCCATTCTATGAGCAGCAGCCCGTAAAAAAATGTTCGGCTGAGGCTCACGTATTGCGGAGGCTTCGGACGCGATCCCGATTTAGACTCTCCCGGCCGCCACTTTTTCTCCCTCTCCCGGCGGGAGAGGGTCGGACTGAGGGCTTCACGAAGCGAACGCCTGCAGCCGACAGTCACGGGAGGTCAGACCATGGCGCAGACCGAAATCCGGCGTTACGAGGTCGAGGCTCGCTCCACCGATACCTTCGGGCGCGTCCTCTGCGGCTGCCGCAACCACCATTTCGTGGTGGACGGACCGGTGCAGAACGGGTGTCCGGGCGAGGCGGTCACGCCGGCGGAGCTGTTCCTCTCCGGCGTGGCGGCCTGCGGTGTGGAGCTCCTCCAGGTCATCGCGAAGGAGCGCGGCGTCCCGCTCGAATCCGCCCGCGTGATGATCACGGGCGAGATGGACCGCGCCAATCCCGTGCGCCCGGACGTGGCCCTCTTCAATACCATACGGCTGCGATTCGATCTCCAGGGCGTGACGCCCGAACAGGGTGCGGAACTCGTCGCCGCCTTCAAGGGGCGTTGACCCCTCTACGGAACGGTCGCGGTCGCGACCCCCGACGTCCAAGTCGAAGTCCAGACTTTCAGCCGCGGCGGTCGCTCTGCGACCGGCGGCTGAGAGAGTTAAAGACCAGAGCCCTTTAGCGCACGATTCCTGGGTCGCTGAGCGACGGTTAGAGGAAAATCGTGCGGCCGAAGCGGGACGTGAACCGGGGGCGGAAGCGCGCGGCGTCGTAGTCGGAGGCGACGTCCACGGTCCGCGGCGCTCGGGAGGGATCGGGCAATTCCGTGTCGGCGTAAACGCCCTTCTCGATGCACACCATGCGGCCGGTTTTTCCCTGCGCGGCAAGCTCGATGGCCAGAGTCCCGAAGGTATTCGCGATGATCTTGTCGAAGGGCTCCGGGTCGCCGCTGCGCAGGTCGTAGGCGAGGTCCTGCGCGCGGGTCGGTAGGCCGGTCGTGTGCGTGATGGCGTCGGCCAGAGCCTCTCCGACGTTTTGCTTGTGGCGATGTCCGAAGGCGTCGGGCGGACCCACTTCGACCAACTTGCCCCCCTTCCAGATGGCTCCCTCCGAGCAGAGGACCATCGCGTAATGGCCGGGACTCCCGGCGTGGTCGCGCGCGACGGTCTCGCAGAGCGCGGCCAGATCGAAGGCGTGCTCCGGGATGACGCACCGGAGGTCGGAGATGGCCATGCCGGTGCCGAGCGCGGTGAAGCCGGAATCGCGGCCGAAGATCCGGAACACACCGACCACCTCGTGGGACCCGAGATGTGTGCGCTGCCGGTTGATGAACTCGACCGCCCGGATGATCGCGGTCGCGAACCCGAGGCTGTACTCGGTCCCATTGACGTCGTTGTCCATCGTCTTGGGGATCCCGACGACCGGGAACCCGCGCGCGGAAAGCGTATGGGCGTAGCCCAGCGTGTCGTCGCCGCCGATCGCGATCAGGCAGTCGATGCCGAGCTCCGTCAGGTTTTCAATGACAACATCCGTCGCGTCGAGAAGGTCCTCGCCGGCGCGAGGAAGCTCGGCCGAGCGCTCCCGGAGGCGAGCCGGGAGCTCGGCGCGCCGCATCCGGTCCGGGCGCGTCCGGGAGGTGTGAAGGAAGGTGCCGCCGTAGCGGTCCACGGTGCGCACGCGCGCGTCGTC